>Ga0255425_1007_pt1 | contig 47737 bp, 46 predicted proteins | sample ANMaggSeSYBR02G4_FD_182640 | JGI IMG/M metagenome (GOLD analysis project Ga0255425, IMG submission 182640) | Sediment cell enrichment communities from methane seep in Santa Monica Basin, California, United Staets - ANME aggregate JGI... | ecosystem: Environmental > Aquatic > Marine > Cold seeps >... | reverse complement strand
ACGGCTTGACAAAATCCTCAATGAGCCTTATATTTATTGAATAAGTAAGGAGTTTAACCGAATAATATCAATGAGGAGAATGAGAATGGTTACTGCTCGCCTTGATATGAGGCTAAATGAAGAAATTAAAGCAAAAGCAGAGAAAGCGTCTGCCTTGCTTGGATTGAGGAGTCTCACTGAGTATGTCGTCAGACTTATAGATAATAATGCTACTAAAGTAATTGCTCAGCATGAAAGTATAACCGTTGAAAATGATATTTTCGATCGTTTTATGAGTGCATGCGAAGAAGCGCGAACCCCAAATAAAGCTTTGCTGGACGCCGCAGCTTATACAAAAAAACAAGGCATTAAATGAGTTGGGCTTATGAATTTGTCGAGCTTGACAAAGCTATCCATGATCGAGCTTCATTTGATTGCGGTGAAGCCGAATTAAACGTATTCATTCAAACCCAGGCAGCCAAACATACGAAGGTAGGAATAAGCAAAACTATGCTGCTACCAGCTTTCGTCCCACTTTATGATGGCAAATATCCCATCTGCGCATTTTATACAATTGCACCAAGCTCTATTAGAAGAGACACGCTACCAGAAGCACTTGCAAAAAAATTACCTCGTTACCCTGTGCCTGTGTTTTTGCTTGCACAAATGGCTGTTCATTTGAAGTACCATGGCCAAGGATTGGGGAGAGTTACATTAATAAAGGCTCTCGAATATTTATGGAAAATTAATTCTATGATGAGAGCCTTTGCAGTTATCGTTGACTGCTTAAACAAAAACGCAGAACAGTTCTATTCAAAATACGGTTTTGAAACATTGTGCGACCACAACGGTAAAACACGAATGTTCATGCCAATGAAAATTGTAGCAAAATTATTTCAATAGCATGTTAGCATTACAACCAAAAAACATAACAAAAAATGCGTTGGCAGCCAAAGATAAGGAACGTGGACGAATTAACTTCCTCAAGTAGGCGCACAGATTTGGGTCGAATTTGTTCGATCTCAGATCACAAAAGTTGAAGGAATAGCGAGCTATTTCAATATTTTTGTGATTTGAGATCGGACAAAGGCGGCCTGAAGCTGTGATGTATAGTTGGGGAAGTTATTTCGTCCACGTTCCTAAGATTCACTATTCATGAGGAGAGATTTTAATGAATCTCAAAGCCGGGCAGGTTGGGTTGAGGAACGAAACCCAACATCAACAATTACACGAAATTGCAAAATGATTGAGAAAACAATATCGGCGCAACAACCATATTTTGTTGGGTTTCGCAAGCTCAACCCAACCTACGAGCTGGTCAGCCTGTGAATGTCGAATGGGTGTTGAATAAATGGGGTCAGAGTAAAATTATAAAGGGGGCATTAAAGGGGACATCCAAAACAATCTGTCGCATAATATCGGGTTATGTTTAATTAAAAGTGTTTTTTGTGTTAAAAAAAGTATTAGAAGTATTGACAAAGCTTGGAGTCTGAATTATTTTTGTTTATGTAATGTAATTCAAGGAGGTGCGAGATGAGAAGCACAATTACAGCCAGGGGGCAGACTGTCATTCCTGCAACAATCAGGCGTCAATTTAATTTGACCCAAGCTGACCGTTTAGAGTGGGTTGTGGAAAACAACAATTTGAGAGTTGTGCCTGTTAAAATGAATCCTATTGATGAGTTCCGTGGTAAGGGGGGTGGCGGTGCTGTTGGAAGGCTTTTAGCTGATCGGAAAAAAGATAAGGAACGTGAATGAAGCGTTATCTTTTAGACACATCGGCACTGTTGACTTTGCGAGATGATGAAGATGGGGCGGATTTTATTGCTGGCTTAATGTATAAAGCCCAAGATAAACAATGTCTGTGTTTTTCCTGCTTTCTTTCGCTCATGGAAATATTATACAGAGTCTGGAAAGACGAAAACGAACTTGCTGGCCGGTTGGCCTACGAGGAGTGTCAGTCATTACCTATTAAATGGGTTCATGAAACAAAAAATCTACTTGAGGTGTCGGCAGAAATTAAAGCAAGAAATAAACTTTCTGTCGTTGATGCCTGGGTTGCTGCAAGTGCTTTTCAGGAAGATGCAATTTTGGTTCATAAAGATCCCGAATTTACATCTATTGAATGTCCTCAAATTGAGCTACCATATAAATAAAAGGCTTCGGTCATCATAACCTCCCCACAACGACTGTTTGATGTTTAAACATTTTTTAGCTGATTTGCCGAGGATCTGTACAGATATATTGAAATCAAGACCGCACAAATTCCATCAGCAAAGAATAGTCATGATTGTCGGCTGCTTTTAATGATTCAATATACCGTTTTCTGCTCTCACCTTGTTTTATAAGGCTTGCACTTCCCCATGTAAAGGCAGGTTTTTTTAAAATTTTTTCGAGTATCAGATCTGCCATTAGTCTTGCATGTCGCCCATTACCGTTTGGGAATGGGTGGATACATACCAGACGATGATGAAAGTGTACTGCAAACTCATCGGGCGTGAATGTTTCAAATTCGGTCCATGCTTTTGCATCATCGCAGAGTTTCTTGAGTTCGATAGCTATCTCCTGCCAATTGATCCCGATATTTTTATTGCTTTTTCTAAACTTGCCGGCCCATTTCCAGACATTCCCAAACATTTTTTTGTGAAGCCGGCATATAAAATCTTCGTTAAAAAAATCTGTTTTTTTAAGGCGCTCTGCCCATAGATATGCCTGGCTGATATTGTCTTGTTCCCAGCGATCAAGCTCTGCTCGTGTTGTAATATGTGTGAGCAGAAGTCCTTCTGTTTCATCAGGTTCTAAAGGCGTGGCGCCTTCAGGGTAATCAATATTCATTTTGAGCGAGCCCTAAACATCCCACAATGACTTTGGCATTGTCTGAATCAGTTCTTCTACAGTAGTATCAAAAGCCTTCTTTTTTTCTTTTTCAGACAACCCTTGATCTTCAAGTAACATAGTATGAGAAACCCGCATCATTCGTTTCTTTGCAACGAGGTACGCCTGTTTTTTTATTGTATCCTGCAGACTGGTTTTCGGAACAAGTCCATAAACAAATACACAGTCCAAAGCCTCGGCTGCACGATGCATAGTTCTTAAGGTCACGTTTCCGGTGACCTCATCATGCTCAATGCGTGTGATGCGCGATCTGTTAACTTCGAGCCGTTGTGCAAACTGCCTCCCGTTTATCCCCAATGCGTCACGAATGGCACGTATCCAGCCCTTTTGTGGCGGAATAATCGTTTTCAAAATTTTGAAACGGTTTAGCGTAGAGCTTAACTGCTCAATAATCAGTTTTTTTTGAAAAGCCTTCATGGTAATAAACACATTAAGGGATAAAAAAGTTTATAAATATATGAACATCAAATAGCTTATTGTTTATATATTTATAAATATTATTTGTCAACTTATTTATGCCGATTTTCAATTGCTATTGATCTTCTGCTTAGCCTATACTTGCAGGATATACTTGCGGGACGTACATTAGTTTATAAGTTGACGTGGTAATTGAACTGAAGCCGGGTAGGTAGAAGGCTGAAAAGTGAAGCTTCCTGACAGCCTTCAGTCTTCAGTCTTCTACCTATCCACCTATTATTTAGATAACTTCAGATGTTTCTATGGGATTTGCTTTTAAGTATTCCAGCCGGTTAAGTCCATTGATATAAGCTTTTGCACTGGCTGTGATAATATCCGGATCAGCGCCCCTGCCAAGGGCAATAAGTCCGTTTTCTTTTAATCGTACAGTAACTTCGCCCTGTGCATCCGTGCCCCCACTAATTGCGCTAACGGAAAACCTTAATAGTTCTGATTTTGAACCTGTAAGTTTTGCAATAACATTATAGGCAGCATCAATCGGGCCATTTCCAGATCCAGAGCCTTCTGCAGATCTTTCATTTATTTTGAGTTTGACATTTGCAGTCGGTTTAACTGTTGTTCCGCTTGAAACATGAAGATATTCAAGGTTGAAGACTTCCGCTGTTCTTAAAATGCCCTCAGTAACAATGACTTCCAGATCTTCATCTAAAATATGCTTTTTCTTATCAGCAAGCTCCTTGAATTTTTTAAAAACAAGCTTTAACTCTTCATCACTAATATCGTATCCTAATTCCTTTAAATGTGAGCGAAGCGCATGTCTGCCGGAATGCTTTCCCAGAACAAGCTTACTCTTACTTAACCCTATGGTTTCAGGCTTCATGATTTCATATGTCATGGGATTCTTCAGCATACCATCCTGATGGATTCCAGCTTCGTGGGCAAATGCATTGGCTCCTACGATTGCTTTATTCGGTTGAACCATAATTCCGGTTATCATGCTTACAATTCGGCTTGTCGGGTAAATATGTTCAGTATTTATATTGGTATATACAGGAAGAAAATTGGGTCTTGTGTGCAGCGCCATTACCACTTCTTCAAGCGAAGTATTGCCTGCTCTTTCTCCTATTCCATTTATGGTTACTTCTGCCTGTCTGGCTCCGGCGTATATTGCTGCAAGAGTATTTGCAGTGGCAAGACCAAGATCATTGTGGCAGTGAACGCTCAGGACAGCTTTATGTATATTTGAGGTGTGCGCCATAACATATTTTACAAGATCACCAAATTCCTGTGGAATAGCATATCCTACTGTATCAGGAAGGTTAAGAGTAGTAGCCCCGGCTTCAATTGCCGCATCGAAAACCCGGCAGAGGAAGTCACGATCACTTCTTGATCCATCTTCTGCTGAAAATTCAACACTGTCAGTAAAAGATTTTGCGTATTTGACAGCTTCAAAAGCAGTTTTAACCACTTCTTCTCTATTCATCTTCAGCTTATATTTCATATGAATATCTGAAGTAGCTATAAATGTATGAATCCTGGGATTTTTTGCATGACAAATTGCAGCCCAGGCACGGTCAATATCATTTTTGTGTGTTCTTGCCAGTGCGGCAATCTCAATATTTTTTACAACACCCGCTACTTGGGCAACTGCCTCGAAATCTCCCTCAGATGCGGCGGGGAATCCGGCTTCCAGCACATCAACGCCGAGTTTTTCCAACTGTCTAGCGAGCCGCATTTTTTCTCCGGTATTCATACTGGCTCCCGGAGACTGCTCACCATCTCTTAGTGTTGTATCAAAAATAATTACTTTTTCATTCATGACTTTACTCAAGGTTCAATACTTAATTTTTACGATCTTTCTTTTGAAAGTTTATACTGAAAACTGTCTGCCAATGCTTGCCAGCTCGCCTCAATTATATCTTCTGAAACGCCTATTGTACTCCAGATACGATCTTCATCACGCGATTCTATTAAGACCCTTACTTTTGCGGCAGTCCCTTCCCATGCATCAATTACCCTGACCTTAAAATCTACGAGCTGCATGGAATCCAGGTCTGCAACATAAAATTTTTCAAGAGCTTTGCGCAGAGCGTTATCCAGAGCGCCTACCGGTCCACTTCCTTCTGCAGCGGTAATTTCTTCAGTGTCACCTACGGATATTTTTATAGTTGCATGAGCAGAACACGGGCGATTTTTTTCCTTTTCAATATGGACTCTAAAGGATTTCAGTTCGAAAAGAGGCTTAAACTGTTTTGTGAGTTTTTCCATCAGTATTTTGAATGAACCATCAGCCACTTCAAACTGGTATCCTTTTTCTTCCATACGTTTTATTTCTGAAACGATCTTGCGGCTGTCAAGACCGTTCGTTCCGAGCTCTATGCCAAGTTCTCTGGCTTTGTATTCCACATTGCTTTTACCTGCGAGATCAGATATCAGCACGCGGCGTTCATTCCCTATTAGTTCAGGATTCATGTGCTCGTAAGCTCTATGCACTTTCATTATAGCGCTTACATGAATACCACCTTTATGGGCAAAAGCGCTTTTGCCGACAAAAGGTCTTGAATTAAGCGGAGTCATATTTGCGGACTCACTTACAAACCTGGATATGGTTTTGAGCTTTGCCAGATTTTCTTTGGAAATACATTGACGATTCATTTTTAGACTGAGAATAGGTATGATAGAAGTAAGATCCGCATTTCCGCATCTTTCTCCATACCCATTTATCGTCCCCTGCACCATAACAGCGCCATGGCGTACAGCCGCAATAGAATTAGCAACAGCAAGGCCGCTGTCGTTGTGAGTATGGATTCCTATTTTAATCGGTAGAGAATTTGTTTTTTCCCTGTACTTATTGAGAGTATTATACACATCAATCATAATGGTTTCTACATCATCTGGCAGTGTTCCACCATTTGTATCACAGGGAACAACTGTCTCAGCTCCACCATCTATAGCTGCTATAAGAGTCTGTAAAGCATATTCTCTATTTGCTAAATAGCCATCAAAAAAGTGCTCGGCATCGTAAATAACTTCCCGACCATTCTTTTTAAGGAACTCGACACTATCTGTTATCATGGCGAGATTTTCTTGCAGGGTATTGTTCATAATCTGCTTAACATGAAGATCCCAGGTTTTGCCGAATATTGTTACAGCAGGGGTGCTGCTTTTAATAAGGGCTTTTAAGTTTTGATCCTCATCAGCAGTAACTCCAGGTTTTCGAGTAGAGCCGAATGCACTGAGACGGGCGTTTTGAAATTTAATATTTTTTGCAAGCTCAAAAAAGCGCTCGTCCCTGGGATTGGAACCTGGCCAGCCACCTTCTATGTAATGTATTCCAAGGTTATCAAGCTTCTGAGCGATCTTTATCATTTCTTCAGCACTGAAGTTGATATTTTCTCCCTGAGCCCCGTCCCTCAAGGTGGTGTCATATAACAGAATTGGTTCCATTTTGTTGTTCTCCCAAGAAAAAGAATACAATTTCTAATTTCTACTTTCCAATTTCAAGCCGTGAATGGCTCCTATTTTTTTCGGTTTTCAGGTCTCAATGCTCTAACCGCAGCGCCTGCTGTCCACATTTCTGATTTTTTTATAACATCAAGTTCTTTTCTCAGTTTTACAAGATAATCAGGTGCGCTGTTGGCCTCAAGAACTCGTTGTGTCTCTTTACCGGTTTTAACACGGTCATAAAGTTCTTCAAAAACAGGAGCTACTGCATCCCGGAATTTCGGAGCCCAGTCCAGAGCCCCTCTCTGAGCGGTTGTGCTGCAGTTTGCAAACATCCAGTCCATGCCGTTTTCTCCAACAAGACGTATAAGACTCTGAGTCAGTTCTTCAACTGTTTCATTAAAAGCCTCGCTGGGTGAATGACCATTTTTCCTGAGAATATTGTATTGCGCCTCCATAGTGCCGGCAAGGCATCCCATAAGGACTCCGCGTTCTCCGGTAAGATCACTATAAACTTCCTGCTCAAAGGTGGTTGGGAAGAGATAGCCGGAACCTATTGCTATTCCGAGAGCAAGAGTTCTTTCCTTTGCTCTGCCGGTATAGTCCTGGTGTATTGCATAACTGGAGTTTATACCGCTTCCGTCCAGAAAATTTCTTCGGACATTTGTCCCTGATCCTTTTGGAGCAACCATAATAACATCTATATTCTCCGGGGGTATAATACCTGTCTGTTCTTTATAGACAATAGAAAATCCATGCGAGAAATAAAGAGCATCTCCTTCATTAAGGCATGCCTTTACCATTGGCCATGTGGCAACCTGTCCTGCATCTGAAAGCAGTTCCTTAATAATAGTTCCCTTTTTTGCTGCTTCCTCAATGGGCAACAGGGTTTCACCTGGGACAAAACCGTCTGCAATAGCTTTATTCCAGTATTCATCTCCTTCAAGCTGTCCTATTATTACATTAAAACCGTTATCTTTGAGGTTTAAGGCTTGTGCTGGGCCTTGAACCCCATATCCAAGGATAACGATTATTTCATCTTTTAGAATTTCTATTGCTTTATCCAGAGAAAATTCATCTGCTGTTATTATTTCTTCTACAACTCCACCAAAATCAATTTTTGCCATCTTTTTCTCCTTTAATAAATAACGGTTTACAGTTCACGGTTGTCGGTTCACGGTTGTCGGTTTACAGTTATGCATTCCCACGCTGGAGCATGGGAACGAGAAACGGTTGTCGGTTTTACAGTTAACGGTTTTAAGTTTTGATCAACCGTGAACTGTGAACCGTAAACTGTCACATCTATACAGTCTTCGGCTCGCGGGATAGAGCAATGATCCCTGTTTTAGCGATTTCCTTGATTCCTAAAGGTTTCAGGAGACTCAATATGGCAGACAGTTTGTCTTCATCACCCGTTATTTCAATAGTGTAATGTTCCAGTCCGACATCTATTATTTTAGCTCTGAAGATATCGACTATTCTAAGTATTTCAGCTCGGTGTTCGGGTTTGGCGTTAACCTTTATAAGAGCCATCTCTCTTTGAACAAATTCCGTGCCTGTGAGTTCGATTACTTTCATTACATTTATGAGCTTGTGAAGCTGCTTCATAATTTGTTCCAGAACAACCCTGTTCGCCGTAGCGACAATTGTAACCCTTGATACATGAGGTTCGGTGGTTTCGGCAACGCACAGGCTGTCGATATTATAGCCCCTTCCACCGAATAATCCTGAGATTCTGGAAAGTACACCGGGCTGGTTCTCGACCAAAATCGAAAGTACATGTTTTTCTTCTATCATGATTAATATCCTTTTTATGTAGCTTGGTATTAAACTTATATTAGTGCCCGAACGAAAACTAGAAAATTTTTTCAAGTTCAAGGAAAGCGCAAATTTTAACCACAGAAATACATTGAGTATTTCGAGGATTAAAATTTAAGCCTGACGCAGAAATTGGAGAAATTAGCAGTTTTCGTTCAGGCACTATATTAAACCAGGAGCATTTCTGTTATAGGCGCGCCTGCAGGAACCATTGGATAAACGCATTCTTCCTGTTCTACAACAAAATCCATGATTACTGCTTTAGGACTGGAAAGACCTTTTTTGAGCACTTTTTCAACTTCATCCGGTTTTGTAGCCCTTAATCCTACTGCTCCATAAGCCTCAGCCAGTTTAACAAAGTCCGGAGCGTGTTCCATACCTGTTTGTGAATAACGTTTTTCGTAAAAAAGTTCCTGCCATTGCCTGACCATGCCAAGATAACTATTGTTCAAGATTACAACCTTAATCGGAAGACCGCATTGGGCAGCAGTTGCCATTTCCTGGATATTCATCTGGATACTGCCATCTCCCGCAATATCCACTACAAGTTTTTTGGGGCAGGCCAATTGAGCTCCTATTGCTGCAGGAAGACCAAAACCCATTACACCCAAACCACCGGAAGTAATAAAATGATTGGGTTTGTCAAAATGATAAAACTGGGCGGCCCACATCTGGTTCTGACCTACTTCAGTAGTTATTATAGCTTTTCCCTTAGTTAGTTCGTAAAGTTTTTCCACAACGTATTGCGGCTTGATAACTTTTTCCTGAGCATATGCCAGGGGTTTTGTATTTTTCCACTCTTCAATCTGATCAAGCCATTTTTTTCTTTTTTCGTTTAAATCACCCAGATCTTCCTTGTCTAAAAGCTTATTAAGTTGTCCAAGTGTTGTTTTACAGTCCCCGACAATAGGAACAGTAACAGGAACATTTTTTTGTATAGATGTCGGATCAATATCTATGTGTATTATTTTTGCCCGTGAAGCAAATTCATCGGTTTTTCCTGTAACACGATCATCAAAACGAACGCCTATACCAATAAGCAAATCACAAGCTCCTGTTGACATGTTTGCCCTGTACGTGCCATGCATGCCCATCATTCCAAGCCACAAAGGATCTGTGCCAGGGAATGCACCCAATCCCATTAAGGAAGCTGTCAAAGGAATTTTTGTTTTTTGTGCGAATTCTGTAAGCTCTTTTGAAGCTTTTGAAAGAACAACTCCACCTCCGGCAAAAATAACCGGTCTTTTGGCATCCTTTATAAGACTTGCTGCTTTGCTAAGTTGCCTGATATTTGGCTTATACGTAGGATTGTAAGACTTTAATTTAATCTTTTTTATTGGCTTATAATCAACTTTGGTTGCAGCGACATTCTTTGGGATATCTATCAGCACAGGTCCAGGACGTCCTGACTGAGCAATATAAAAAGCTTCTTTAACAACCCTTGCCAGATCTTTAGTATCTCTAACAAGGTAATTGTGTTTTGTGCATGGTCTTGTTATCCCAACAATATCCACTTCCTGAAAAGCATCGTTTCCAATAAGCTGGGTGGGAACCTGGCCGGTAAATATAACAATTGGAATTGAATCCATATAGGCGGACGCTATTCCGGTAACTGTATTGGTTGCTCCGGGACCGGAAGTTACGAGAACGACTCCCACTCCACCGCTGGCTCTTGCATAACCGTCAGCAGCATGTACTGCACCCTGTTCATGGCGCACAAGAACATGATGTATGTCGGTCTTAGCAAGTTCGTCATAGATATCTATGACAGCGCCACCCGGAAATCCAAAAATAGTTTTTACACCTTCTTCCTTTAGTACTTCCATAAGGATTTGTGCACCTGTAAGTTTCATGATAAAATTTCCTTTCAATTTACGGATTACGAGTTACGGGTTTGAAAATTGCTCCATCGCTGGCAGATGAAACCATGCGCGCGTATCTGGCCATATAGCCATGGGTTATCTTTGGTTCCGGAGGAGACCACTTTGATAATCTGTTTTGTATCTCTTCTTCAGATACTTTGAGCGTTATGTTTTTTCCGGGAATATCTATAGAAATCAGATCACCTTCCTGTATAATTGCAATAGGCCCGCCCTGCATAGCTTCAGGAGAAATATGTCCTATTGCAGCACCCCTTGTGCCACCGGAAAAACGGCCGTCTGTAAGAAGTGCGACATGAGCGTCCAGTTTCATACCTGCAATTGCCGAAGTCGGAGTCAACATTTCGCGCATACCAGGACCGCCCATTGGTCCCTCATAGCGAATTACAATAACATCTCCTTTTTTTATTTTGCCCTCCATTATTGCTTTACCGGCATCTTCTTCTGAATCAAATACTCTGGCAGGGCCTTCATGGCATAACATTTCATCAAGAACTGCTGATTGTTTTACAACACATCCATCCGGGGCAAGGTTGCCGAACATTATAGCAAGTCCGCCCTGGGAGTGATAGGGATTGTCAATTGAACGAATTACATTATTATCCAGTATCATTTTATCACTGGTGTTTTCGCCCACTGTTTTGCCTGTTACTGTAATACATTCATTATTAATAAGCCCGGCTCCGGATAATTCCTTTATAACCGCACTTATTCCACCGGCACGGTTTAAGTCTTCCAGGTGATGACTGCCTCCGGGACTTAAGGAACAGAGATGTGGTGTAATTTTGCTTATTTCGTTAATCAGGTTGAGATCTATATCTACTCCAGCTTCTTTTGCTAAAGCTGTAAGATGCAGTACAGTATTTGTGGAGCAGCCTAATGCCATATCAACGGTGAGCGCATTTTTAAAGGCTTTTTCCGTCATGATTTTTTTTGGTGTAATATTTTTTTCAAGAAGGCTTATGATCTGCATTCCTGCTTCCTTGGCAAGACGGATTCGAGCGGCCATAACCGCAGGTATTGTTCCATTGCCGGCCAGACCCATCCCTATAGCTTCTGTCAGGCAGTTCATAGAGTTGGCAGTAAACATACCGGCGCAGGAACCGCAAGTGGGGCAGGCGGCATCCTCAATTGCAGACAGCTCTTTTTCAGTCATTTTTCCGGAAAGCACCGCACCAACAGCTTCAAAGACAGTGACAAGATCTATTTTTTCAGAGCCGGATTTTTCAGGACGCTCTCCGGCAAGCATCGGACCTCCGCTTATCACAATGGTGGGGATGTCCAAACGGGCGGCAGCCATAAGCATTCCCGGAACAATTTTGTCACAGTTTGTAACCATTATCATTGCATCAAATGCATGAGCAACAGCCATAACCTCTATGGAGTCGGCAATCAGTTCTCTGCTGCCGAGGGAATATTTCATGCCTGTATGATTCATGGCAATGCCGTCGCAAACACCAATAGTCCCGAATTCAATCGGAGTACCGCCTGCCATGTAAACTCCAGCCTTCACAGCTTCAGTAATTTTATCAAGATTTATATGGCCGGGGATGATACTGTTTGCTGAGTTGGCAATACCTATCAGAGGCTTTTTAATTTCAGCATCTGTATATCCCATTGCCTTAAAGAGACTGCGGTGTGGGGCTCTTTCAATACCTTTTTTTGCACTATCACTTTTCATTTGAGAATCTCCATAATAAAAAATCCGTTATTAGCTTTTTTGGCTGATAACGGATTTTTTAGGATTGGTTAATTTAATTAAGCAGTTATCAGCCCATTTTCTCGTGGCAGGATAATACACCTACAACGAGTATGCTAATTAGACCAATAACGATTAGTTCGGTTGCTTTTTTTGTCATGTTAACTACCTGAATTTAATTTAAGGTTGACACGTAACAATCTGAATTAAGAATGTCAAGCATTTTGTAACTAAGTTGAGCGATTCTCAAAAATTTCTTCCCACAAATACACAAACTCTTTCTGATTCTATTTTCCAAATGCGTTTACCTTGTGAATTTACCAAAAAATAATTGACAACCATGGAATGTTACGTTATGAGTAATAAAGCTACTCAATAAAGGAACAAAATTTGGATAATCTATTCACAGGGCTTATATCATCAAAAACCAGGATCAGGCTGCTTGTCCGTTTTTTCTTTAATCCTGAAACCAGATCATACCTGAGAGAACTTGCCAAGGAATTTGATGTTTCTACAAATTCGGTGAGAGAAGAACTCAACCAACTGACAAAAACCGATTTGCTCAAATCCAGGAAAAGCGGGCGACAGGTTTTATACATGGCAAACCAGGAGCATCCTCTTTATCCGGAACTCAAATCAATGGTCAACAAAGTAATGGGTATCGACCGGGTTATCGACAGCATTGTGACCCGGCTGGGCGAGTTAGAACAGGCTTACCTGATTGATGATTATGCAGAGGGTAAAGATACAGGAATAATAGATCTCTTGTTGATTGGTAATGTTGATCAATATCATCTCAACGATCTGAGCAGAAAAACTGAACGATATATAAAAAGAAAGATACGCTCACTTGTCTTTAGCAGGAATGAGTTTGAAGCCCTTGTTCCGAAACTGGAAAAACGACCACGTGTCTTGATTTGGGAAGCGAACAAAAAACAGGCCTATAGAGTTTCAGATAATTAATTTCACTGTGTTATCAGTCGTCGACGTATAACTAATACGCCTTCCTCCTTCTGGCCTTGTGAAATTAATTATCTGAAACTCTATAACTATTTGTCTTTATTGCGGATTCAAGCCGTAGGTATTCATTATTAATCAGTTATTTCAATAAGTTATATTGCCATCACTATGTAACCGAAGGGGCGGAGCTGTGAGCCCTAACGCAGCAATTGGACAAAACCCGCAATATGCTTGACAGCCGTCTTTTTTAATAGAATTTCCGGCCAATAATATTATGCAAATTCCAGCCCACTATTTTTGAAAACACAGGGGCCGGAGCTACATTCTCCCGTCCCTATTTTGAAGTTGACTTCTTCAAATATCTATGCTAAATGAAGGTATGTACAGCAGACTGCTAAATATTCCGATTAATCATGACAAGAGCTTTTTCCTGTTCGGCCCAAGAGGTACTGGAAAAACCACATGGATAAAAAGCAATTTTTCAGAAGCCCTGTACTTTGATCTCCTGGGGTTTGATCTTTATAATGATCTTTTAGCTCGACCGGGTCGCCTGGAAAATTTAATTCCCCCAGGTTTTCAAAACTGGATCATTCTTGATGAGATCCAGAGGATTCCGGAACTGTTAAACGAGGTTCATCGGCTAATAGAAAACTTTCACTACAAATTCATACTCACAGGCTCCAGCGCAAGAACTCTCAGAAAAAAAGGTGTAAATTTGCTGGCCGGACGTGCCTTAACATACAGAATGTATCCCCTTACAGTAGTTGAATTGGGCGACAGCTTTTGCTTGAAAAAGTCATTAGCCTGGGGGCATTTGCCCGCAATTCCTTCTGAAAAAAACCCCGACCTTTTTTTAAAAGCTTATGTTCAGACATATTTGCGCGAAGAAGTACTTCAGGAAGGCTTGACAAGGAATTTAGGCAGTTTTTCACGTTTTCTTGAAACAGCTTCTTTTTCACAGGGGTCAGTGTTGAATATTTCTGAAATAGCCAGAGAATCCGGTATTGAAAGAATGCGTGTTAAAAACTACTTTTCAATACTTGAAGATCTTCTTCTCGCCTCCTTCCTTCCAGTCTTTACACGAAGGGCGAAGCGTAGAATGATATCCCATCCTAAATTTTATTATTTTGATGTAGGTATTTTTCGTACACTCCGTCCTATGGGTCCCCTTGATTCTCCTCAAGAAGCTGAAGGACCCGGCATCGAAACCCTTTGCTTTCAAGAATTATCTGCCGTCAATGACTATTATAATTATAAATATGATCTGTATTACTGGCGAACAAGTAATGGTGTTGAAGTTGATTTCATACTCTATGGCCCAAAAGGTCTTCTTGCTTTTGAAATAAAACGTTCCGGCCGCATTTCAAAAAAAGATCTTAACGGGCTGAAGTCATTTGCAAATGACTATCCCGAAGCGAAGTTATACATGCTATATGGCGGTTCAAGACAGGAATATGCAGACAACATTTCCATACTGCCTGTAGAAAAAGCACTAAAAGAGCTTCCGACTATTCTGCAAAACAGTTGAACTGCATTAGAGAATATTGTCTTTATCGAACTGAAAAGAAGGGGGCTTGAGGTTTATTACTGGAAAGACAAAAAAGGCAAAGAATGCGATTTTCTGACTTGAGAAAATAAAATCAACAAGGTCTGTACTACAAAAAATATCTTGACTTTATGGTCTGGTCTGGTCAGACTATGAATTGGGAGGTGACGAACATGCTCATAACCAATATTTCAGAGACAAAGGCCCAGTTGTCAGCCCTTATTGAGAAGGTCATGGCCGGACAAGAGATAATCATTGGTAAAGCAGGAAAGCCTGTTGCAAAGCTTGTGCGATATGAACGAAGCGAGAAACCGCGCCGACCCGGCGCCCTGCGAGGAAAAATCAAAATAGGCGATAATTTTGACGAACTGCCGAGGGATATTGCCAAAGCATTTGGGATGGTGGATTAATGAACCTCTTGCTTGATACACACGTTCTTTTATGGTGGCTTGACGATTACCCTGCTCTTTCCAGGAAAGCAAAGGCTGCAATTGCCGATGGGAAAAATCTTGTTTTTATCAGTGCTGTAGTCATTTGGGAAATAAGGATCAAGCAGGCATTAGGAAAATTGGCAATTCCCCAAAATTTTCAAAAAGTGTTAAATGCCCAGCCCTTTGAGATGTTGGATATAACTGTTGAACACGCGCATGCGATCGGGGACCTTCCGGCACATCACCGAGACCCATTTGACAGGATGCTTGTAGCCCAAACAAAAGTAGAACATCTTACGCTTGTGACACGGGATATTCGTTTAAAGAAATACAAAATTCCACTTATTGAGGCTTAGGGATGAATCGCATCCTCGGAACAGTCGAAAGAACCATACTAATCTTGTAGAACCATTTAAGCAGTACGAATAACAATGAAGGGATAAGAAACTTATAATCTGAAGAACGCCCAACTTCAGATCAAAGAGAAAAAAGATTTTGAAAAATATCAGGGCAAAGGAAAAAAGATTTATCTTTTCGGCGTTGAGTTCATAGACAAAAATGTGGGGGAATGGGTGGAAGTATCTCCCCAAGATCGCTGAAAAAAATGCTATCGAATGTAGTGGCCATTTTTCTTCTACTTGCATGGCAAGATAATTGAAGGTAACGGTAGTCGGTCATGTAAAACTCGTCAAGAATTTCAATCAGTTCTGTTCTTGTACGAATATAATAGTATATGCACTTTTTTTCGCTCAAATTAAGCATACCCGACCAAATTTTGTCCTCAAAGTATCCCTTTTTTTCATCATTCAATTCCAAAGATTCAATAATGAAGAGTTCTGGTTTACTCATAGCATATAACAGTTCGAATAGATGAAAAATATTCCGTCTATTGCCTATATACGGTGTGCTTTTTTTCGTCTATGCTTGTACTTAAGGTAAAGAATGGAAAATTTCGTTTCGTGTTGAATTTTGTATTCTTTTATGGCTAACCGATAACACTATGGAAAACAAGAGAAATTTCAGACCTAATAATGATTTAGAATATGAATTCAGAGCAAGAGTCAAGTAGCAGACTTGACCCAGGCCATTCTCGTTGCAAGGTCAGGAGACAGCAAAAGACAACAACTTTTCGCTTATACGAAGGCGAAAAGGGTAAGATCATAGACGGAGGCCGTCCCTGAGGCCTAAGTAGTCTCGCGATCCAGAACCAAGACCAAGAGGGAGGGTAAAAAGCGATGCAATTAAACATAAAAATATTAGAGGATAAGGTGAAAAAGGTGGAGGCTGAGGTGGTTGACCTAAGGGAGGTTATTAGGAAGGCTATCTCTGAAGAGGTTGATATAGATGAATTAGCCTCCTCAATTGTTAGTCACGCTGTTACAGAAGAAGATAGTACGGAAATACTTATGAAAATGAGGAGGCAAGGAGAGGACTGGTGGCGTCAGTGGTAAAATATACGATTGATACGTCTTTCGCTGTCAAGGGGATAGTTCCTCCTCGAAGAAAGAAGCGAGATGAGATACTGGAAAAGCAACAGAAGATGCATAAAATAGCACGCTCTTGCTTGGATAAAGTCAGGGATAAACATGCTGAAATGTATATCCCTGCAGTTGCCTTGATTGAGACTGCAATAGTCATATCTCGCATTACTAATAATGAAGATGACTCAAGAAAAGCGGTATCTTTTCTCAGACGAAATGCCGCTCATGTGTTTTATGAACATGAGATTCTGGAGGAGGCTATCTCTTTCGGCATCAAGGCAAAGGCGAGTGGCTACGATACCATATTTTTGACCATAGCTGAGGTTACGCAATCTGAATTATTAACTGACGATTCGCTCCAGCATAAGATTGCCCTGAGCAGAGGAATTGTTAGTCATCTATTGAGGGATATGGTTGCAAACGATTGAAATTTGCCCATCTATATACGTATAAAAACAATGGGTTTCATTTCTTATGCGTTGTAATTGAAGGGGCGGAGCTGGGTTAAATGCCAAACAGAGAACTTATCATTGAGGCAGGCCGCACAGAGCGGCAATACTGGAAAGACCTGTGGAATTACCGGGAACTGTTTTACTTTTTAGCCTGGCGCGACATTCTTGTTCGCTACAAGCAGACTGTTATTGGGATTCTCTGGGCACTGCTTCAGCCTTTGTTAATAATGCTGGTCTTTACTATTGTATTCGGCAAACTTGCAAAACTGCCATCTGAATGAATTACAAGAAGGATGAACGAATAGAAGTAATAAGGCATGCATACTCAGGATTATTTCAACTTGCATCCCGTATGCTTTTTGATAAATATGTCGATTTTATAGATGTGTATGCGGAAGTAAGTGAACAAGAACAGAAAAGCCTATATCATGAAATAATTCAGCATAAGGAGACAGCCATGTTAGCACAATATATTAGAGATAAGGGGATGCAGCAGGGAATGCAGCAGGGAATGCAGCAGGGAATAATTCAAAAAGCAAAAGAAGACGTTATTGAGGTTCTTGAATTGCGTTTTGGAAAAATTTCACCTGAAATAATTGATAAAATAAATCAGACAAATGATCCGGCAAAGTTAAAAGAGCTTCTTAAAAAGTGTGTACAGGTAAAAGAAATTGATCATTTTGGATTTATCTGCTGATTCAGCTTATAGGATTAAGACCAGGGGAATGCAGTTAAAAAAGCAGGGACTTCTTGATGAATAAGTTTACAAAGTTGCCAGCATCCCCTCCGCCTGCCCTATAAACTAATGAGCGCCCCCGCAATGAGCGTCCCGGAGGCAACGCATGGAACTGAACAAACGACCGCAGTTTATACTATGGGCACAGAGGTTGGATGAATGAAAATAAAAAAACAAACCATTGCCGTTGCTGGAACAGGATACTGGGGTAAAAATCTTGTTCGAAATTTTTTTAACCTAAGTGTTCTGCACACCCTTTGCGATACAAACAATGATACTATCACAAATTTCATGGTTCAATATCCTAGTGTTACAGGTGAAGATTCTTTCAACAAAGTGCTGGCCAATCCCGAGATTAAGGGTATTGCAATTGCGACACCGGCTGCGACTCATGCCGGCATGGTCAGAGATGCCATTCTGGCTGGCAAGGATGTATATGTTGAAAAACCACTATGCCTATCGGAAAAAGAAGGAATTGAACTCAACCATCTGGCCAAAGAGCATAAACAAATTTTAATGGTAGGCCACCTTCTCTGGTATCATCCGGTTGTTCTGAAACTCAAAGAACTTGTTGACAAAGGCGAACTCGGCCGAATTCAATATATTTATTCTAACCGGCTCAACCTCGGTAAACTTAGACGAGAAGAAAACGTCCTATGGTCTTTTGCCCCCCATGATGTTTCTGTCATCCTCGGCCTGACCGGCGAAATGCCGGAAACCATTCAGGCCCATGGAGGCAATTACCTCCATCAAAAGATTACGGATACCACCGTTACCCTGCTTAACTTCCCAAGCGGCATCAAAGCCCATATTTTTGTCTCATGGCTTCATCCTTTCAAGGAACAAAAACTGGTGGTGGTAGGAGACAAACAGATGGCTCTTTTTGATGATACTGCCCCATGGGAAGACAAACTGCTACTCTATCCCCATTCAATTGATTGGCAAGACAATATTCCAATCGCCCACAAAGCTGAGGCAACAACTATAACTGTGGAACAAGATGAGCCTTTACGTGCCGAGTGTGCTCATTTTCTCGAGTGCATGGCGACCCGGCATATTCCCAGGACTGATGGGGAAGAAGGTTTACGGGTTTTGAAAGTGCTCAATGCTTGCCAGGAATCTTTGGAACAAGAGAAAAGTGTATCGTTCTCAGCCCAAAAGGCATCGGCAGAAACAAGATCTTATTATTCTCACCCAACGGCCGTTATTGATCAGAACGTCTATATTGGTGAAAAAACAAAAATCTGGCATTTTTCCCATCTCATGCCTGATTGCCGGATTGGAACAGAGTGTAACATCGGCCAGAATGTGGTGATTGGCTCTTATGTCATCATTGGCAACGGCTGTAAGATACAAAACAATGTCTCAGTGTACGAAGGTGTAACACTTGAAGAAGATGTGTTTTGCGGCCCGAGTATGGTCTTTACCAATGTTTACAATCCCCGGGCAGAAATCCGCAAGATGGACCAGCTCAGACCTATTCTGGTAAAAAAGGGAGCTACCATTGGCGCCAACGCCACCATAATTTGCGGTATAAGCCTGGGAAGGTACTGCTTTATTGGTGCAAGTGCTGTGGTTACAAAAGATGTTCCTGATCATGCTCTCCTTGTCGGTAATCCCGCACGACAGACAGGATGGGCATGTAAGTGCGGAGAAAAACTGGATAACAACCTTATATGCATAAGATGCGGTAAGAAATACAAAAAAGAAAAAAAGGGGCTAAATGAAAGATGAACAAATTTAACCTTAACGCCCCTTGCGTCTGTGGTGAATGATTTAAAAAAATGAAAATTGCAACAATCATAGGCGCCCGTCCACAATTCATTAAAGCAGCTCCTGGCAACCGGGCTATTGCCGAATATAATCGTCTTACATCTCACTCCTCACGCATTACTGAAGTAATCATCCACACCGGCCAACACTTTGACGCCGATATGTCGGATGTCTTCTTCAAGGAACTAAATATTCCAAAGCCAGACTACAACCTCGGCATCAACAGCGCCAACCACGGGGCAATGACAGGCCGCATGCTGGAAAAGATCGAAGAAATCCTGATCAAAGAAAAACCTGATTGGGTTCTGGTTTACGGAGACACCAACTCCACCATCGCAGGCGCTCTTGCAGCAGTAAAACTCCATATCCAGATAGCACATGTCGAAGCAGGCCTCCGCTCTTTTAACAGGGAGATGCCGGAAGAACACAACAGGGTACTGACGGATCACTGCTCCGATCTGCTTTTTTGTCCCTCCCAAACAGCAGTTAATAATCTCAGGAATGAAGGTTTCATTAATATAGTCACTAATTCTTCCCCCTTAATCCCTAACCCTTACTCCTCACCCCTCGTAACAAACGTAGGCGACACCATGTACGATGCCATCTTGCAGTTTTCTGAAATTGCCCGCAAGCAGTCGACAATCCTTGAGGATCTGGGGCTGACATCAAAAGAATACCTGCTGGCAACAGTCCATCGCCCATATAACACAGACATTCCTGAAAACCTTCAAAACATTCTTTCAGCCTTTATTGAAATCAATGAACCGATCATATTCCCCGTCCATCCGCGCACAAAGCAATGTTTAATAAATTCAAAACTAAAAATTGAACATTTAAAAATAAAATGTATCCCTCCTGTTGGCTACCTCGATATGCTCATGCTTGAACAGAATGCAAAGGCAATCCTCACCGATTCTGGCGGCATGCAAAAGGAGGCATATTTTTTTGGAGTGCCTTGCGTAACAATGAGAACAGAAACAGAATGGGTGGAGACCGTGGAAGCAGGATGGAATGTGGTGGTCGGTGCAGACCGGGAAAAGATTGTTGAGGCGGTCAGGTCTTTTAAAATGAACAACCCTCGCCTGGAACTGTATGGAGATGGCGGGGCGGCGAAGAAAATAATCCAACACTTAACAGCTTATGAACTTAAGAGCTAATCAGCTTACCAGCTAACATAATCCCATGTCCAAATCATCATCTGGCTTTGCCGCAAATGTTTTAAAACTCGTCACCGGCAGCGTATTTGCCCAAGGGCTTGGCGTGCTCGCCGCTCCTGTTATTGCTAGGCTATTTGCGCCGGAAGCATTTGGCGTTGCAGCCCTTTTTGCATCAATTACAGGCATTGTTGGTGTTGTGGCATGTCTGCGATATGAACTTGCCATTATGCTTCCAAAGACAGATGAAGAGGCTGTAAATCTTCTTGGTGTAAGCCTCTTTTTTGTCTTAATCGTTACAATTATAAGCACACTGATCATCTTTTTTGCCGACGATGTAATTGTAAACCTGTTTAATTCACCAGAGTTAAGCAAATATCTCTGGTTGGTCCCGTTGGCAGTATTTGTCACCGGCATTTTTACGGCATTAAATTACTGGAACTCCAGAACCAAACACTTTGGACGGCTTTCAATTGCCCGAGTGGTTTCTTCTGTTGTCACACAGATGGGAATTTTAGGCGCAGGTTTTACTGGTTTCGTCAGTGGAGGTACATTAATTACTGCGAGAGTTTTGGGTCAGTTTGTCTCCACACTTGTCCTCGGCGGTCAGATATGGCGAAATGATGGCAGGTTGTTCAAGACCAGTATTGGATGGAAAAAGATGATTGTCGGGTTAAAGCGGCATAAAAAATTTCCTATCTTCGGCACATGGTCTGCGCTTCTGAATACGGCATCTCAACAATTACCTGTCTTGCTACTGGCATTTTATTTCTCACCCAAAACAGTTGGCTTTTATGCTCTCGGACAAGCAGTTTTGAGCATGCCAATGAGTCTGGTAGGCGGGGCTGTTTCCCAGGTTTTTTTTCAAAAGGCATCGGAAGCACATAACCGCACAGGGAACCTGTCAAAAGTAGTGGAGGAAGTTTTTAAGCGTTTAGTCTCTCTTGGCATTTTTCCTATCCTGCTGCTTACGCTAATCGGCAAAGATGTTTTTATCGTAGTCTTTGGAGCGCGATGGGCTGAGGCCGGTGTGTATATGCAGATACTTGGTTTGTGGATTTTTTTTCAGTTCATATCTTCACCGATCAGTACGCTGTTTGCTGTGCTTGAGAAACAAAATTATGGACTGTTTTTTAATGGGGTACTACTTGGCACACGGGCCGCATCGCTCGTTATTGGCGGAATGACCGGTGATGTAGGGTTTACTCTGTTTTTAGTCGCGAGTACAGGTGTTGTGTGTTACGGCTTTCTCTGTTTTTGGCTTATTTCAAAAGCAGGGCTACCTGTTATGCGGGCTCTATATCAAATTGTTAAATACAGCATATATAGTAGTCCATTGCTAATTTTCATAGCCTTAGCTAAGTGGTCATTAGGAGTGCAGGAAATAGGGGTATTGCTATTAGGTCTATGCTGTTTAGTTATGTATTATCTTCCAGTAATGATACAGGATAAGGAACTTAGAAAGCCTGTGTATAAGCTTTTTCAAGAGATTGGCTTTATTAAGTAAATTGTGTTGTGTTGATTTCGAGTTGAATTAATAAAAAGGATTGGGATGATGGCGGATAACGTTGCGCGATAGCAAAAGGCACCTACTATGAAATATAATTATGAGAAAGAGAGGATCAGGGGAGTTGAATATAAATACTCCGCCGAATGGATTTATGACTTGGAATCCGAAGAACACTGGAGGTTATATTGGAACCAGCAAAAGCTGATGCAAAATAAAGTTAGTTCCAGAGACAATGTCCTTGAGATAGGCGTGGGTTCTGGATTCACTGCTAACTATCTAAAATCAAAAGGCGTTAATGTCAAAACACTTGATATTGACAGGGAGAAGAAACCAGATATTGTCGCAAATCTTGTCGAATACCAATTTCCGGATCACTACGATCACGTATTGGCATTCGAAGTGTTTGAGCATATCCCTTTTATTGAATTTAAGGGTGTTATTGAAAAGATAAGTAACGTGTGCAAAAAATACATATTTTTAAGTGTCCCTCGAAATGAAAAAGTGTGGTTACAATTTGATTTTCAATTGCCAATAATAGGCAAAAGGGAGTTTCGTTTTGTTACACTAAAGAACAAAGTTACTGAGCCGGCTCATTTTTGGGAGATAGGTGATGGTTTTGTTTCAATCAATGATTTTGAGCAGGAGTTGTTAAAATGTGGACTTACGATTTTTGCAAAAATGAAGCGCTTTTCTAGAATATTTTATGCTTTGAGTGTAAATTGAAGCGGTTCCGAATTGAAAGGCTGTAATTAGTTTGGTAGTGAATTTTGCGCGGCACTCAAAAGGACATGATGACACCGATAGGGAGAAAATACTATGGATATTGCTAAATCATACGATGCGAATTTCGTTTTTTTAGAGCAGCGCCGTTATATACAGGGGTCGAGCATGACCCATGAGTTGTTTGAAGCCGTTAAAAGCTGGTCATTGGGGTCTGTTGAAAGAGTACAAGTTAATGTGCGCTCCCTTTTGAAAGAGCAGGGCAGGTACGACCTTTTTCACAGTGAAAACGGGAAAGAGTATATGGAAAAAGAATATAATGCGATATTTCGCGTGCAATGCGGCAAAGATATGTATGCTGTGGGGCTGAAGGGGCGTGGAGAACCTGTAGCGGTTTCGGAGTCGTATGATGAGGAAAAATTGATTGCAGATTGCCAAATCCTGAAGGATTCCAAGTCTGCAATGCTCATGCTGCAACCAGATGCGCTGTTAATTAATATCATAATTGCGCTTAATAAAAAACTGGTCTACACCTTATTTCCATCCGAAGGATACGGCCAGTGGTTTTTAGCCAGATATGATTTGGTTTGGGAAAAGATACGTACGATAGATTCGGCATTATTGGAAATTAAAGTTGTTGCAAATATCGGCGCAAGCAATACCAATTCCGCAATAAAACTGGACGGCGAGTCTGTTGGTTCTATCTATTTCTCAAGGAATATAAAATAATGATAGGGATTAACAACATAGGGTGTTACATCGCTTCAGAGCGCATAAGCAATCTTGAAAAGACAGAAAAACATGGAGTCACCCACGATTTTATTGCGGAAAAAATCGGGATAGCTTCGGTGGCGCGTAAAAAGCCGGCAGAAAAAGCCTCTGATCTTTGTGTCCTGGCATATGATGATTTGGCTGCGCGTGTGGCTAAATCTGCTTTGGATGATATAGAATTTCTTTGCGTTTGCACACAAAATGGCGATTATCAACTGCCTCAAACGTCTGCTATTGTGCAAACCAAACTCTGGATTTCAAAGAATTGCGCTGCATTTGATATCTCATTGGGCTGCTCCGGATATGTCTATTCATTGCATATTGCAAAGAGTTTCATGGATGCCTGCGGGTTAAAAAAGGGGTTGCTTTTTACCAGCGACCCTTATTCAGAAATCATAGATCCAAACGACAAGAATACGGACCTGCTTTTTGGTGATGGGGCTACCGCAACTTTGTTAACGAATAATCCGGTATTCGATCTCGGCAATGGGGTGTTTGAAACAGATGGAAAAATGTTTGAGCATCTGATAAAGCGTGACAATGAAAAACTGGTAATGAACGGGAGAGGTATTTTTAATTTTGCGATGACACATGTGCCTGAGATCGTGACCAGGTGTTTAAACGCAAATGCTTTAAGAAAAGAGGAGATAGACTTTTTTTTGTTTCATCAAGCCAGCAAATATATCATAGATAACCTGCGCGGGCGAATAAAGTTGGAGCAGGAGAAGGTGCCGTTTTTAATCAAAGAATATGGAAATACAGTATCTTCTAGCATACCTATAGCATTAAGAGAGTATCTTGATAAAACTGATAAGATAAATATCTTGATATGCGGCTTTGGTGTTGGACTATCCATTGCATCGTCAATTTTAAGGAGGAGATAGATGGCAAATATCACGCACGAAGATGTTATGGCTATTATCAAGGTAACAGGTGTGAAACTTGACGGGGAAAAGATCGACCCCAAAGAAAGTTTTTCTGAACAAGGGGCTGATTCTCTGGACATGATAAACATTATTTTTGCCATTCAGGAAAAATACGGCATTGAAATAACTGATGAAGCTATTTCAGACGGGGAATGGCTTACTCTTGATAAGATGGTGATTAACCTTAATAAGCCTTTGGAACAAAAATAGACACAAAATATAGAATGGACGGTTATTTTGGCAAAACTCGAAAGCAGAAGGTATCAAACCGGCGATGAATATGGAATCGTCAAGCTCTACAACAAAATTACTGGACGTTGCCGGACAGTAGAACAACATCGCTGGGAATGGCTTGAAACACCGCAGGGTATTGGTAGTATATGGGTAATTACAGAGTCCGAATCCGGCGAGATCGTTGGGCATCACGGCTTAATACCCATACAGCTTGATTATTTCGGCAAAACCCTTTTGCTTGGTAAAACTGAGAACACGATACTTCACCCAAAATATTTAGGGACGGGCATATATTTTATCCATGAGAAGAAGTTTTTACAAAAAGCAGTGGAAAGATATGATCTGCTGTACACAACTTTTGCACATGGCACGCCAGGCAAGCTTCGAAGAAAGCTGGGCTATAAGGCGGCAGGGAGATATTTAACGTATATAAAGGCAACAAGGAACACGTATATAAAAAAATTAATGGATTCCTTGATAGAAAGACAAATATCAAATAGCGGATTAAAGATTTTCTGTAAATGTATTGGCCGGATATTCAGCTATCCTTTGATGATATTTTTTTCGAGATTTGGTAAAATTGATAAAGGCATAACATTTGAAATAGTTGAGGATATCAATATTATTGATAGTGAGATAAATCAGTTTTGGGACCGCAATAAAGGCAAATTCGGTATTACAATAAAGCGTACTTCTAAGTATTTGAAATGGCGAATTTTTAAAAATCCTAACGTGAAATATGAATTTCTTTTAGCAAGAAAGTTCGGCAAGGTAGTTGGGTATGTAATTACAAAAAGTTTGGCCACTGATGTTAATAGGTGCGAAATTGTTGACCTGGTGTGTGAGCAAAATGATGAAATAATATTTAATACAATATTAAAGGCCACTATTAGTCGTTTGATTGAGACTAATGTTTATGTTGTGATATTTACGACTTTGGACTCAAACAACTTTCTCAATAGACGTTTGATAAAAAATGGTTTTTTGCCTATCCAAAAGATAGCAGCCTTTGTGCGTAAACACTTAACGTCGGATATAAGTAGTGAAGAATCAGTGCTGTTAGTTAAAGTTAGCAATAAAAATATTAACAGTATAAAAATTTATAATCCAGCTTACTGGTATTATACAGATTTATTCAATGAGGGCATTGCTTAGTATCGTGCCTTATTATTTGGATACACATTCTGCATCTCATATGACTATCAACCCTCAAAAACTTCTCCAAGGTCACTACGAGGCAGAACGATTGCCATCCGATTTTTCTCCTGAGCGGATCGTACCGGATTTTGCCTTCAATATTCTGAATCTTTTGGGCCTTCTTTACCGGCCTGTGGTGGATGAGGATTATTTGCAAAATGGCGGGCAAAAACCAACCTGGCGGGATGGAAAACCTTTTGCAGTGTGTCTGACCCATGATGTGGATGCTGTGTCGCTTTATTCATTCAAGCAATCTTTAAGATCAAGGAAGGCGCAATTATTAAATGGCGGTGCATTCCAGAAAGTCAGGTTTCTCGTGGGTGTCGGCATAGGTTTGATAAGAGCAGGCATTCATATGCATCTGAAAGACCCACTTCACTGCTATGAACGCTGGCTGAAAGCGGAAAAGCAGTGCGGCGCTCACTCCACCTTTTTCTTTTGGCCGGGCTTAAAAGCGGTTACAAAACGTCATCACACAGACTGCGCTTATGAACTTTATGATACTTTGGTATTTGATAATCAGAAATGCACAGTGGCAGAGATGATACAGGAGATAGACCGGCAGGGCTGGGAGATCGGTCTTCATCCGTCCTGGTATTCGTTTGACGATGCGGACGAACTTAAGCGCCAGAAAGAAGCTCTGGAAAAGGCAATTGGGCACAAAATCGTCAGCGTCCGCCAGCATTATCTCCATTACGATATACGCGTAACGCCGGCAGTTCATGTAGCGGCTGGTTTCAAATATGATTCAACACTTGGATTTAATGACAACGTTGGCTTTCGATTCGGAACATCCTATCCCTGGCATCTCTATGACTTGAAGTCCGAAAAGGAACTGTCAATCATGGAAATCCCCTTAATCATCCAAGACGGCGCCATGCTTAATCCAGATAAAGGGATGCGTCTTGATGAAGATACTGCATTTAAATACGTAGAGCAGATAACCAAAGCCGTTGAAAAAGTCGGTGGTGTTTTGACGCTCCTCTGGCATCCAAACCATATTCTTAAAAAGGATTGGTGGAACCTCTATCTGCGGACCCTGAAACATCTACAGGAAAAGGAGGCGTGGTTTGGGACAGTGGGGGAGATTGGGAGAATAATGTTATCGAACCAGTCGGCTACTTAGGCATGGTTGCTTTGGAAAAAAACGCAAACTGAATAGAAGGAATTAGTTGAACCATGAAGACCGTTCTTGTTGTCTCTTTTAACTTCCCGCCTCTTGCAAAAGTATCGGTTGTCCGGGCCTTGAAATTTTGCAAATTCCTGCCTGAATTTCAGTGGAACCCATGGGTACTGACTGTTGATCAGCGTTATTATGGAAAGGCTATAGCTTCCGAACTACAGCCTGAAATGCATGCTCTGCATGTAAGCCGCCTACCCTATTTCAGAGTGCCTGCCGCCAGAACAATTATGGCATTACTATTTCCCCTGCTTGTTCTGCTGTTTGTCGCAAGAAACAGGCACAGAATAGATGCGATCTATATGGTAGGAAGTCCATTTCATCCCTTTATTATCACTCCCCTACTGACAAAAGCGTTACGCATACCAGTTGTGCTTGATTTCCGTGATTCCTGGAGTATGAATTTTGGTTATGACGGCCAACCCAGGCATACCGTTAGAATTTTAAAAAGAATACAACACAAATTTTATTTTCTAATAGAAAAAATTGCCTTGAGGTACACATCTGCTGCCACATTTGTCACCCAAATTTTGAAGACAGAATATATCGAAGCCCATCCAACATATTCCTCCAAATACCATACTATTTATAACGGGTACGACGAGGATGATTTCAAGGGGGTTCAACCGCTTTCACTTACTTCTGGCAAAACAATTATTGTGGCCGGCCAGTTTTCAATTTACCTTGGGAACCAGTTGGAAGAGATATTAAAGGCCGTGCATGACATTCCTAACCTCACTTTGATTTATGTTGGCAGCGAACATGAGATTATCCGAAACACTGCACATAAACTAGACATGCTGGAGCAGATGATTATTCACTCCTTTAAACCCTATAGCTACATTTTACGATTACTTGCCGGTTGTGATTACGGGCTATTATCAAATGGAGTAATTAATGGCCTTGGAACAAAAATTTTCGATTATCTGGCTTTGAAAAAACCCTGTCTTTGTCTCGTCCCAAAAGGCTCTATCATTACGCAACTTTTTGGAGATATAGTGGGTGTTTTAACATCCGAACCACCCCATAGCCGAAAAAAAATAGTACACAAACTCACCAAGCTTATGCAAAAAACCAGCATTAATACTGACGAACAACTGGTCAAATTCACCCGGCGTAACAGCACGAAAGAACTATCCCATATTTTAGACACCATCATACCAACACAATGAACATTCTAAGCCCCATGGCCACCGGAAACGGGGCCTATATCATCCACCAGATTTTAGGCAACAAAATTCCCAATTACCATATTTGTGGTTACAATCCCTATTGGACACTGTTTCCACCTGCGCTGCCTTTCTTATGCCGTCGGCAGGGTATTCCTGATATTATCCATACGACGCCGGATTATGCTGCCTTTTTTTATCAAAAATCGATCCCGCTTGTAATCACCTGTCATAATTATGTCCTTGACCGCTGGATGCGACCCTATAGCTCGTGGCTTCAAAGAATCCACTATACAACCGATCTTAAACTTTTTACTCGCCTTGCGCTAAAAAAGGCGCACACAATCACTGCGGTCAGTCAATTCACAGCACGCCTGGTTCAACAGGATTTAAAAAAAACTTTTCCCGTCCGAGTCATTTACAACGGTGTAGATACTGATAAATTTACTCCTGCATCTACTTATGATTTATTACCAAAGGAAATCAGGGTTTTATTCTCAGGCAATTTAACCCGCCGAAAAGGCATTCATTGGCTCCAATTGATAGCAAAACGCCTAAAAAAGAACGTCCGAATATATTATACCCAAGGGCTTCGGACCAAAAAAGCAATGCCATCTATAACAGGTCTTGAATCAGTCGGATGTGTGCCTTTTAAAGCAATGCCAGCTCTCTATCGTCAAATGGATATATTGCTGATGCCGTCGGTAAGAGAAGGTTTTGGTTTGGCCGTGGCAGAGGCAATGGCATGTGCTCTGCCGGTGGTGGCGAGTAATTGCTCCGCAATTCCGGAATTGATTGATGACAGCATGGGCGGGTTCCTTTGCCCTGTTGGAGATGTTAACGTGTTTGCGGAAAAAATAAATCTTCTGGCTGATTCACCAAAATTAAGATGTGAAATGGGAGAATACAACCGCTCAAAAGTTGAAAAAATGTTTACCCTTGACCGTATGGTAAATAAATACCGGGAACTGTTCGAGGAAGTGCTTGGCTGAAGGGTAATTGATCCTATAAAAATAAGCCGACATTTATAAATTGACACCATGTTAAAAAGCAGAAAATATCAGCATAATTTTTCTAAAATACTTCCCGAGGCAATGTTTGATCGTGAAAGTAGAGAAAGAAAAGCGCAAACAATGGTTGCTGTTTTAAGCGATTATCTTCGCTCTGACCTTAAGTCCTTTTCGGTTTTAGACATAGGCTCCTCAACAGGAATTATCGCCAACTATCTTTCAAAATATTTTGGCAAAGTAATTGGAATCGATATTGATGCGCCTGCCATTAAATATGCAAAGGATAATTTTATCAAGGAAAATTTAGTGTTTGAAATAGGTGATTCAATAAATTTGAATTTCCCGCAGAACATGTTTGACGTGGTCATCTGCGCCCATGTTTATGAACATGTGCCGGATGCTGATAGACTGATGACTGAAATCCATGGGGTGTTGAAACCGGGCGGGGTTTGCTACTTTTCCGCAGGCAATAGGCTAACGGTGAAAGAACCTCACTACAATTTACCCTTCCTCTCCGTTATGCCCCGGTCCTTTGCTCACCGCTACATGAGAATTACAGGCAAAGGGAAGTTTTATTATGAAAAGCACCTGAGTTACTGGGGGCTAAAGAGACTTGTTCGGAACTTTGAGCGGATTGACTATACGAAAAGGATAATTGAAAACCCGGATTTATTCCATGCGGATTACATGATCAAGCACGGCACGATGAAATCCGCATTTGCTCGATTAATAGTCAATTATGCATATTGGATGTGTCCGAGCTTCATCTGGCTGCTGCGAAAAAAATGTGACCTCCCTAATAGATTACTTTGATCGTAATTTCACAAAAACATCATGGTACCTCTTATAGATCTTTGCCCAATCAAATGTTGAATTTACGATCTCTCTGATTTGAGCCTTGTCTAAATTCATATCCGTTATCCTGCCCACGAATCCATCCACACCTCCCTCCTCGACCAAATACCCGGTCTTTCCATTAATCACCGCATCCCGTAACCCCTGAATATTGCTTGCAACAACGGGAAGACCACAGCTTCCCGCCTCAAGAGCAACAATCCCGAATCCCTCCACATCACCAGTAACGGTGATGTTAGGCATGATAAATATGTCCGAGGCATTGTAGATGAATTTTCGATCCTCGTCTGATAGCTCGCCTAAAAGCAGAACACGGTCTTGCAGGTTGTAGCGATCCACTATTTCTTGAATCGTTTTTCGTTCAGGTCCTTCACCAGCAACCACGTATAAGCAGGAATCTTCAAGGCGCGGCATGACATTTTCCACAAACCATGCCACGCCTTTTCTTTTTACCAAATGGCCGATGGTAAAAAGGATTTTCTTATTATTGAGGGATATGCCGATCAGATTCTCAAGCTTGCGGCGGAGTTCATTTTTTGACTGCTGGAGATATAGCCGATCCGGTCTTATTCCATTAGGGATAACTGTGCAGTTGGGACATGGAATTATGCGGCGTACACATTCATCACGTGTTGAATGACTGACGCATACGACCCCATCGAGTTTTGTTATGCACCAAGGTATGAACATCTGATAGAAGGAATTCTTATAGGTAATATCCAGCCCGTGTATGGTTACTGTTACTTTAACACCAGTCAGATGCTTTAGAAGAATTCCTAATGGAGCAAGAAGGCCATCGCAAAGGTGGACGAATTGAACGGAATATTTGCGGATCAGATAGAGCGCCCTAAAAAAGGAATAGGGGAAGAACCATAAAAGATGTTTTATCGACTTTGAAAGGGTGATTTTATAGGTAGATCCATGGGCTTGGAATTCTTTGATCAGGTTACAACTGTATGTCTCAAGCCCGCCTACCTTAGGCGGATAGTTCCTGGTAATAAATAGAATTCGTGATTTCATAACCCCCAATGGCCGTTTGTTACGATGTCATCAAAGATTCTGGGCAGTTCCTCTATCATATAAAGAGGGAGAGACAAAAGATCAAATTCAACTTGCACAGATTCTCCTCCCTGGCTGAGAGCGTGCGAAACATGCTGATATGAGGGTGCGTTTAAATCAAAACGAACACCGACCCGGACGTTTTTTTGATTAACAAATTGATGGAGTGACTTGAGTGATCCGCTCTTGCCTGCTTTAACCTCAATAGGAACAATTGCTTGTCCTAATTGTATGATAAAATCGATGGTCCATTTTTATTTTAAATATGCTGAAAAGAGGGGTCTATTTTATGCATGTTATGTTTATTATAAGGGTATGTTGCCAACGATGCAAGCAAAATCCAGCAATTCTAATTATAGAATAATTTTTGCGAACCAAAAAAAATGGAATACCACGAAACACACGAAAATCACGAAAAAATAAGAAAATAGTAAAATCTACTTCGCGTTCTTCGTGTGCTTCGTAGTGAACAAACGGTTTCTAAATAAATTTATCCCCTTCGCTCCTTTCAAACCTCATCTGACAAATCTGCTCGGAAACAAGCCCTATCATGAATATGACTATGGAGGTGGTAAACAAAAGGGCGCTCATATTGGTAAAACGCCCCCAGGAAAGTAATGTATAAAGGTAGTAAAACAAACCTGTCAGAAATGTAAGAAAACTTACGGGAAGAAATATTCTGAAAGGGGAATAGAGTGTGCAGATTTTTATAATGATCATAAAAAAACGGACGCCGTCTTTGAACATGTTTATGCTGCTTTTCCCGGATTTGCGTGTCTTTGCCTTGACAGGAACATATTTTACCGGCCTTCCGTTTCTCAAAACACTTAGCGTCAAAGTTGTGGGATATGAATATGTGTTGGGAAGAAGATATAGTAAATTATGAGCAATATCCGCCTTGACTGCCCTAAACCCGGAAGTAAGATCTTCAACACGGAACTTTGCAACATATGATGCTAACCAGTTATATGCTGTGTTGCCAAAAGTACGTCCCAAGGAGGCATGATCTGCTTTCGAACGGGCGCCTACAACCATGTCAAATTCAGGAAAATGTTCAAGCAGTTTTGCTATATTGTCTGGATCATGCTGGCCGTCTCCATCCATGAACACCAGAATATTACCGGAAGCAATTCTTATACCGCTTTTAATGGCAGCGCCGTTGCCGATATTATAGGGATGGCTGTACACGGTAGCGCCTGAATTTTTGGCAACAGCCCCTGTATCATCTGTTGATCCATCATCAATAACGATGACCTCAAAATCAGGATAAAGGGCTCTCGTTTTTGAAACCAGATCTCCAATCGTTTGAGCTTCATTGTAAGCAGGGATGATTACAGAGACTTTTGTCATATTTATTTGCGCGGCCTTTCTTGGTTTTTACGTTCTCAGCGCCCTTCCTTTAATATTTTGGAGAGATTTTTATCTCGCTTTATCAAGCGAGATAATTTCCATGCTTTTTCCTTTTCTAGATCAGACATAACTATAAAAAGATTTCTAATATCCTCATTGTCTTGCGGCCCACCAGCCATCAGCTTCATGCCAACCAGATATTCCTTTGGATATGGATAAAGAGGGCCTGTATGGGGAGCGCTCATACTTTTTAAGCCTTCCAGCTCCCATTGATAATTTGCAATTAATATATCAAGTTTTTTGAATCGTTTTTCCGGATCAGTTATGATTATCAGATCATGTTTTAAGGGATCAAAAGGATCTTTAGATGCTTCAAAAGATTTAATCTCAAACTGCTTTCCAAGTTCTTGCTTTAAGAATGATGCGAATGCCTTTCCTAACTCGTTAATACTATTTTTTTCGTCACCACAATAAAAGAGCATGTCAAGATCAATTGTTGTTCTGGGTATGCCATGCATAATAACGGCCTCACCGCCGATAATCGCGGCAAGCCTTATAACATTAGCCTGCTTTGAAAAATTATCAATGCAATCTGTCACTATTTTCAATAAGCTTTTCATATGCTTCTTCCTGTGAAATACTATACATCTGTGCCATCCGCTCCAAGGTCTCATCCAGGCGCTTCTCTGCCTCTGATGATCTCTCCTCAGGTGTCAACCTTAAGAAGGCTTCTATCATTTCAATCCATTTTTTCTTCATAATATCAGACATAAAGACCTCTTCTCACAACAATGTCTATAGATTTTCCAAAAATCCTGCGCAATCTTGGTATATTTTTTATTTCAAATTCCCTTATCATTTTTGTAACCAGCCATAACATATACCAATATCAAACTAAATGCCACAATTAATAATATAGTTTAGTCCGGCAAATTTTGTTTCAGGGGTGCGAAGCTTGAGTTATTTCCATTACCGCATATCCATTTGATTCATAAATCGGATTCCAGTATTCTTTCACAAAATTCAGAAAGCGAAAAATTGTCTTTTCCGAAAAATTGTCATGCAAATACTTATTAACAAGCTCGGTTCGCATCAGAATATGGGTGCAATCCAGGGATTGCAGATATGCCCGGAAATGCTGTTTATCTGCGGAAGCTTTGACCATGTTGTTTATGGTATTCATGCCAAATGATCTTTCATGATAATATGGCCTGTTTAGATAGTAGCCGCGTTTGCCGAGAAACATCAGGAAAATCCTGACATTATTTGGAAGATTTTCGTTTATATACTGCATAGCAGGATAGCTTCCTACGTTGCGGCTCAAAAATTCGTCTTTTGTTTCCTGATTAAGGATGTATTTTACAGGTCCTATTTCATTAAAATAATTCTTTAGATACAAGAAATTAAAAGCGATAAAGATTATCGTAACAGCAAATATGCCGATCAAACTGGCGCGGCGAACCAGATCGGATTTTTTGCCTGTCCATTCTGCAATATTCTTTATCCCAATAACACTCAGAATCGCCAGGAACGGGACTACCGGCAAGATGTATCTTATGCGTATAACCGTGAGAAAGTAAGCCATGAAGAGAAAAAAGACCGAAAAGAGCAAGAAAAATACTTTATCGCGGCTCAGCTCTCTGTTCAGAAAAGCAAAAGGAAGCATGGTTATTAGAATCGGGTTCAGGACGCCGTCAAAATACTGAGTAGAACCGTCCTTTCCCTGGAAAAACATTCGAATTGGAATGAAAAGTGTTTCCAGGAAACTCTCGCCGAACACAATCTCTCTTCTCTGAAAGATATTGGATGTCCATCCGCTTTCCGCTATTTGGGCTATACTTACCCCCTTTTTACCAGCATGATGAAGAAATTTAAAAAAATGGTCAAAGAGCGGATAGATGGGGTTGCCCGTCTGGATATAGTTTTTAATAAACCAGGGAGAAACAACAAGAAGTGCAATGGCAAAGAATACAACGCCATATCGCAGCGCCGGCAGTTTTTTTTTCGTATCTCTTGAATAATAGAAAACTATCATCAGGTTCAAAAAGAGCCATGCAATCAGGTCATTATACTTGGATCCTGCCGCAAGCCCCATGCAGACGGCTGACAGGATGAGCCATTTTGCACCAATGTAATCATCATCCCTCCATCTGACAAACGCCAGGACGCTCGCGGTTGCAAAAAAGACCATTCCAAGGTCTATATAGGCTGTTGTTGAAAGGCGGGCAACAGCGGGCCGGTCCCAAGACCGAATGCAAAATGGATAAACTTTGGAATTATATTATTATTAAAATAGAGGGGGATGAGATAAAGGAGATCAACGTTCATGGGATAATACGAAAAATCCGCCCACGGAATCTCGTAAAGTCCTCCATGAATGAGCCAAAGCTTGGGAATAGCAAGATGATGAATCAGGGCGTCACGGGATATTGGAGGGGTGATGTTGAGGAGGATTTCAACAATCAGAAATCCTGAAATATCAATGCACAACAGAACAGGATAGTAGTGATGTTGCCTTGCCGTTTCATTATCATGCTGTTGGAATTCCTTCCGTCTTTGTATCCTGAATCTGTCTTAAAAGATTTTTCCTTATTATTTTCAGGATTTTTTCTCTATCAGGCTGGTAAGCCGACATTTTGTTATTTTCTCCCTCGCGGACAACATCTTCAAGGTTTCTGCCCTTTTTTATACCCATCAAATGGTCCACTGTTTCGGTCAGCAGGCTATTTTCCCCGCTCAGAGAATACAGATCTATCAACGCAAGATGGGCAGTGATATTTTGCGGACTTTTGGCCATGAATTTCTTCCAGTATCGAATCGCCCTGCTGTTTTCCCCTTTTTCCCGAGAGGCCTCAGCCATTATAACAAGTGGGAACGTTCTTTCGGAACTCAGATCAAGCGCTTTTTGCGATTCTCTCAATGCCGACTCCGGCCTGCCATGTTTTAACAGAATAAAACTTAGGAGTTCGAGCGATTCAACATGATAGGGATTTTCTCTAAGTATTTTGGTAAGGTAGTCAAGCGCAACTTTATCATTACCCTTCCTCAATTCTATCATTGCCATGCCATACAAGGGTGCCATAAACCCTGGACGACATATAGAAATGGCCTTATTGTAATGAAAAGCGGCTTTATCATCCTTCTTCTCTGACAAGCATAACATGCCCATATTGTATTCGATATCTGCCCCTTGTTGAAGTCTCGGATAATTGTTCAGTTCCAGCGCCCTACTAACTTCTTGAAATGCCTTTGATCTAAATCCCCTGTTAAAATATTCTCCTCCAAGGTTGTTGTGGGCCCTACTCAGATTCGGCGCTTTTTTCACGTTATCCTCCCACAAAGCGAGATTAGATCTCAGGGTTTCATTACGCATAAAAACAGCCTGTCCCTGAGTAATCAGCAAAAATGCCGCTCCAAGAGCAACTGCAAATTGAATAGACTTTTTATAAGAAAGAAAATCAAGCAGATTCAGCATCAAGACGGCTGCGGGTACAAAAAATAACATTGATGGAATGTAGTTTCTGTGTTCAAAGGCAAGCTCAAGAGGTATGACAGAACCCTCGATCAGGTGATTCAGGAAAAAGAAAAGTATGCAAAAAGAAATGAGCGGTCTCCTGCGGCAAATATAGAGGGCATAGCCAGCGATCAGAAATATAAGCAATATGGCCGGCAGAGTGGTCCAGGGAGTAAACAGTGTGTGTGATATCTCAATATCGTGTAGCAACATCAAGCGAAAATCCACTGGATAAAGCAAAAGGGATATATATAATAGAATTATCCTGGGTTCAGTCAAAAGTCTCTCAACAAGTGTAAAAGGTCTGATGTTATAACCACCAAGAAAAGATGAAAAATCCACATAAAACACACTGAGGCCAAGTAGAATCAGGAAGGGAATAATCACAACTTTTGCGCTTCTCGTGATTGCCTTTAAGCTTACACCTTGTATAAGAAACAGGTCAAAGAGAAAGAGAATGACGGGAAGCATAGCGGCATTCTCCTTGGTTCCGAAGGCTAACGCTGTAGAAAGAACGCATAATACAAAGAACGACCCACTTCCCCATAAGCTATCGGAAATCCTGCATTTCAGATAGAAGTACATAGACATTATGTAAAACATTCCGGCCATGCTTGCCATTCTCTGAACGATATAACTCACAGATAGGACCTGCACGGGGTTCGCGGCCCATAAAAATGTGGCCATAAGGGCGATGGAATAAGCATACTCACCATAACGTTCCCTTAGAATCGGAAGCTTCAATGTTTTGTAAATAAATAAAAATAGAAATACAGCGGAAATATAATGTATTACTATGTTAACCAGGTGATAACCAAATACATTGAGACCCCCAAAATAATAGTTCAAGGCAAAACTAAGGTAAGAGAAAGGTCTTGCCATATTAGCATTGAAATAGAAGGTGTTTTTGATATCAGGATACGACAGGCTCTTTAGATGGACATTGATGTTATTGACAATATTTTCTTTATCGTCAAAGTGCCACTCACCGTGGAAACTGTTTCCATAGATGATGAGTAAAAATATAAAGAGAGCGATAAAGACAAAAAGATATCTTTTGTAATCAGGAAAACGGCGCCAAACATCTAAATCAAAATCACTATTTTTGCCGATCATTTCTCACCCATTTTGTCGGTATTTTCATTTCTTCTTATCCAATAAGAAAAAGGGATCTCAAAAGATCCCTTTTCTTGTTCAGCAGAACTCAATAGAATTAGAAAATTAAGCTCCAGATTCCTCGATACCACCTGAGTCAGTTAAAGTATATGTTACTTTGCCTTCGGCGTGTACAAAAGCCACATCGCAAGTAATAGCGCCTGTTGTAGCAACGTAAATAAAGTTATTACCAGCCTGGATAGTATCACTACTATCGAACCCATCTGGAAGAGCAGCGCTGTTATAGGTGTGACCAGTCCGACCCGTGGAGTTTGCCACGCAAGCAGTATAAAAGTTTTTCGCATCGGTCAGTGCTTGCGCATCGAAACCCCTTTGTCTATACGAAAGAAAATTCGGAATGGCAATGGCCGCCAGGATACCGATGATTGCAATAACGATCATCAGCTCGATGAGTGTAAAACCTTTTTCATTGCTTGCTGTCTTTTGTCTAAGTTTTCTAATCATTTTAAACCTCCTTTTTTAGTTGTTTTTTGATTTGTTGGTCATTTTTTTCGGCTTTGCAATGATAAATAAGCAACTAGTGTGCCATATTATTTTGTCGCATGTTGTTTTGTTAAAAGCAGGCTGAAAAATTTTTAATTACAAAGTGTTATGTTAAATATTTTTCAATATCTAAAATTTATATCTTCCTGACCGCGACAACAAAACCAGTGATTTTCACCAAAGGCATGTTATTTTCAGCAGAAACTGAAGGTGGATAGGCTGAAGGCTGAAGGTGGAAGGCTATCATGAAGTTTCAGCTAAGTTTGTCAAACTGATTTTTGACACCATAGTTTACATATTATCAAGCCACTGGGATTCTCTCTTGAAAGCAAACATGTTAAGCGGCTCGGTAAAAAATAACTTGGCATTTTTGCATCACGGTTACGCCGGATCATTACAAATTTGTTTCTTGTCTCCGGATTTAACATAGAGTTTATAGTCCAAAAGGATCTCGCAGAATTTGAGAGGGCGATCAAAAACAAAGAGATTGAGTTCGTTTTACTGGATCCCCATATCTATGTAAAGTCAGCCGACTTATATGACAAAGATACCCTTATTAGCGTTTTAACCGACAAGGGGTCAATCTCCCAGTCCGGCGTGGTCATTGCCAGGAAAGGCGGGGGTATAAACAAACTGGAGGACTTAAAAGGAAAGGCCGTAATTTCAAAATCGGACCAATATTCAGTGTAAAATTATATCAATTCCTAAAGCTACTTCTACAGCAATTTTCCGAATTTTTCAGGAAACGCTGACAAACATTGCCCGCCATGCAAATGCTATGATTATTTGTCTCGCACTATCTTTTGTATTTTTTGGCGGCATTGCATTTGCAGGCAATGGACATGGACCAGGAGATGGCAGCGGAGAGGCGCCGGAGAATATGGCCCCGGCGATTGCTCTTTCATCAGCTCTGATTCCAACAGTATCATAATCGCTGGGCATGGCAACGATAAGGGAAAAGGCGACCAGGACAGAGCAAGAGATGGCTCTTGGATAGCTGATCTGCTTGTTTTTCATCATTGAGTTTTTTAGATAAATCATATAGAAAAATGTGGCATCCTTCATTCACCAGTTTACACTTTTTTCAAAAAAGCGTGTATTATCGAATTGAATGCAGATGTCGAAACTGGAAATTTGAAATTAGGTAACACATCCACATCTTTATATTTTTTCCAATTTCCAATTTCTATTTTCACTGCCAAAATACAAGAGCAACAAAGTGTAAACCACTTTTGACTTGTCGTGAAGGATGCCAAAAATGTCAAATCTATTATTCACTATCAGTAGAGAAAAGATATGAAAGGCATAAAAAATGACGCCAATTAATGTAAATATGCTGGTAATGATTTTGTTGGGCGTGCTGGTTGGAATCGGCGCTTCTTTTTCCGGACTGGGCGGAGGTTTTCTTATGGTTCCTCTGTTGATTTTTCTGGGATATTCAGCACAAAAATCTGTGGGAACTTCCTTTCTGGCAATACTGGTTATCTCCATCTCCGCATTGGCAGCACATAATAAACTGGCTAATGTTGACTACAAAGTCGGAATTCTTTTAGGGATAGGAGGCATTATCGGCGCTCAGATCGGTTCGCGCCTTGTTGAACATGTCTCAACAGCAAACTTCAAAAAAATCTTTGCCGTAATTCTTATCTGCCTGGCAACTTATATTTTTTTAAAAAAATAAGATCCCCTTCGTTAATTCCTCAATTCCTCCGGCTTTTTCAAACTGATTGACATCAAATAGTAAGTGTTTATTTTCCTATTAGATCAAAACTAACCCATATTTTTCAAAACAGGAGGTATATATTTATGCGTTTTGATAAATTTACAATAAAATCACAGGAACTCATTCAAAATGCCCAGTCTCTGGCTTCAAACAATAATAACCAGCAGGTTGAACCTGAGCACTTGTTGAGCGCAATGCTGAATGAACAGGAAGGAATAGCCAGGTCTATGCTCCGGAAGCTTGGCGTTTCACCAGAAAACGTCGCTCAAGAGATTGCAAGGGCTATTGATAAACTCCCAAAGGTAAGCGGTGCAGGAGATGTTTATATCTCACAAAGGACAAAATCCATTCTTGACGCTGCCTTTGCGGAAGCTGCCAAAATGAAGGATCAGTATGTAAGCATAGAGCACATCCTTCTGGCGATTTCAGATGAAAAAACCGGTGAAGGTATAAAGATCCTGAGCCGTTATGGAATAAGCAGAGATTCAATTTTTAAAGTTTTAAAGGATATTCGCGGTTCACAGCGCATAACAGACCCGAATCCGGAAGAAAAATACCAGGCGCTTGACAAATTCAGCCGGGATTTGACAGATCTGGCACGCCTTGGCAAACTCGACCCTGTAATTGGACGGGATGATGAAATAAGACGCATTGTTCAGGTTCTCTCAAGACGGACAAAGAATAATCCTGTTATAATAGGAGAGCCTGGAGTAGGCAAAACCGCAATAGTAGAGGGTCTTGCTCAGCGAATTGTGGCGGGAGATGTTGCGGAAAGCCTGAAAAACAGACGGCTCGTTGCGCTGGATATGGGAGCGCTTATAGCAGGTTCAAAGTACAGAGGAGAATTTGAAGATCGTCTGAAAGCAGTTTTAAAAGAAGTAGAGAGAGCTGAAGGACAAGTAATTCTTTTCATTGATGAACTGCATACTGTGGTTGGAGCAGGCGCAAGCGAAGGATCGATGGATGCTTCAAACATGCTGAAACCGGCACTTGCAAAGGGAACATTAAGGTGTATCGGCGCCACTACATTAAATGAATACAGAAAATATATTGAAAAAGATGCTGCTCTGGAAAGGCGCTTTCAACCTGTAATGGTTCTTGAGCCAACAGTAGATGACACAATTTCTATTCTTCGAGGACTCAAGGAAAAATATGAAATACATCATGGAGTAAGAATAAAGGATTCGGCAATAATTGCTGCCGCGACTCTTTCAACCAGATATATTTCAGATCGTTTTCTTCCCGACAAGGCCATTGATCTTGTAGATGAATGCGCCTCCAAGCTCAGAATAGAAATAGACAGCATGCCTGCGGAAATTGACGAAATCCAGCGCAAAATAACCCAGGCTGAAATAGAAAAAGAAGCTCTTAAAAAAGAAGTTGACGACGCGTCAAAAAAGCGGCTTGCAAAACTGGAAGAAGAACTTGCTGCCATGAAAGATGAAATTCAGGAGATGAAAGCTCACTGGCAGAATGAAAAAGACATGATCCAGACTATCAGAAAGATAAAAGAAGAGCTTGAGCAGATTGGCATCGAAGAACAGCACGCAGAAAGAGAAGGAGATCTGGCAAAAGTCGCTGAAATAAGATACGGCAAGGCAACAGAACTTAAAAAGCGTTTTGACGAGGCAAAAAGAAAACTCTCAGAACTTCAAAAAGACAAAAAAATGCTTAAAGAAGAAGTGGATGCTGAAGACATTGCCAAGGTAGTATCCAGATGGACAGGAATTCCTGTAAGCAAGATGCTCGAAGGTGAAAGGGAAAAACTTGTACATATGGAGGACCGCATCACCGAAAGAGTTATCGGACAAGATGAGGCAATATCGGCTATATCAAATGCAGTCCGCCGAGCTCGTTCCGGTCTGCAGGATCCAAATCGCCCTATAGGATCATTCATTTTCATGGGACCAACAGGAGTCGGCAAAACCGAGCTGGCAAAAGCTCTGTCAGAATTCATCTTTGACAGCGAACAGGCAATGGTAAGAATTGACATGTCGGAATATATGGAGAAACATTCTGTAGCAAGGCTTATAGGAGCGCCTCCCGGCTACGTTGGGTATGAAGAAGGCGGATACCTCACAGAGGCGGTTCGAAGACGTCCTTATTCAGTGGTGCTGTTTGATGAAATAGAAAAAGCCCACCCCGAGGTTTTTAATGTGCTGCTTCAGATTCTTGATGACGGACGGATGACGGACGGTCACGGGAGAACTGTAGATTTTAAAAACACTATAATTATAATGACTTCAAATGTAGGCAGTAACTGGATACAGGAACTTGGAGCATGCGACCGTAAAGAAATGGAAAACAGGGTAACAGAAGCTCTGAGAGCCAGCTTCAAACCTGAATTCTTAAACAGGATAGATGAAAATATTATTTTCCACAACCTTACGCCTGACCAGCTTGGTAAAATTGTGATGATTCAGATTGAAAAGCTTCTTAAAAGACTTGAGCAAAGAAATGTTAAACTTGAGCTTTCAGACAGAGCAGTCAGATTGTTGGCTGAAAAGGGATATGACCCGGTTTACGGAGCACGACCCTTAAAGCGCGCGATTCAAAAATATATTGAAAATCCTCTGGCTGTAGAAATTCTCAAGGGGAAATTTACTGAAAATACAATTATAAAAGCTGATGCAAAGGGTGACGATATTATTTTCCAAAATATACCTGAATAAGGAGATTCCACTATTATACTCATCAGCCTTAAGATCATAATCCTTCTTTTTGCCGTTAATGCAGCACCTCCTGTTATTGCGTTTTTATTGGAAGATAGATGGAGCTGGCCGATCGACTGGAACCGGACATTTTTGGACGGAAAACCGTTGCTGGGCAGCCACAAAACTATCCGTGGAACTATTGGAAGCATAGCAGCGGGAACTTTACTCAGTGGATTTTTTGGGCTTCCCCTCATTGTGGGGTTCTGTATCGGATTCTTCTCAATGCTGGGAGATTCACTGAGCAGTTTTTTTAAAAGAAGGTTTGAACTCGCGAGCGGCACTGCGATACCGCTTCTTGATCAACTATTTGAGGGCCTTTTTCCCCTGTTGTTTGTTAAGTATTATTTTTCACTGGATTGGGCACTTATTTTTATTTTGCTTATCCTTTTTATACCGATTACACATTTTGGGGCGCTTTTTTTCAAGAAAGAAATCCTCCCTGTACCTCATGAAAAGGATCTGCGCCTTGTAAAATCCAGCACCCGTTTCAAGGCATGGCGTGCATGTCATATTGCTCTTCCACCTTTGCAGCGCTATCTTAATTTTGAAAATATTATCTATTATAAATGGATAACAGCCGGTTTTTTGAAACTTATCAACAAATATGATATAGGTGTCAGCAATGCATTGGACGTGCAGTTTCGCCAAATAGATTTGCGCTTTCCAGATCTGCCTGTCTCGTTTGATTCCTACCGCATACTTTTTTTGAGCGATCTTCATCTTGATAGCTTGTCAGGAATTGCTGAACGTGTCATTGAGATTGTTTCAGGTATAGAATGTGACTGTTGCATTATAGGAGGGGATATTCGCGCTGAAATGTATGGATCTTCATTTACGGCCACTCGGCGGCTGCGGCAAATAGTCAAAAATATCAAGGCCAAAGACGGGGTCTTTGGAGTGCTTGGAAATCACGACTGCATTGAGATTATTCCTGATCTTGAGGATGCCGGCATATGTATGCTTGTTAATGATGCCTATCCCTTGAAGCGTAACAACGAGACTATCTGGCTGGTGGGTGTGGATGATCCGCACTATTATAGAACCCACGATCTGAAATCAGCTTTCAATGAGGTGCCCAAAGACGCATTCAACATCTTTATCGCCCATTCGCCTGAGGCTTACATGGGTGCTGCTCAACACATGGCCCGCCTTTATCTTTGCGGGCATACTCATGGAGGGCAGATTCGCTTCCCCTTTTATGACGGCCCTATTATTACGCACAGCCGCGCTCCCAGAAAAATGGCCAGCGGCCTGTGGAAATATAAGGAGATGTGCGGTTACACCAGCTCCGGCGTTGGAACGTCCGGAGTGCCTATCCGTTTTAACTGCCCGGGGGAAGTTGTTCTTTTTACCGTTTTATCTTCATAGGCTCGTTCGCATTTCTATCCGAAGCGACTGTCCGACTTCCGTTCCGATACATCCTTCCGAACGTGCTCCAGCCAGCCGATACGAACGTGGGCCTGTCCATCGAACTCCGGCACATAGGGTTTAATATCCAGCAGTGGTGTCCCATCAACTATATCCACGTTTTCGATATATACTGTGCTTTCTTCAATCCTCAGAAGTCTCACCACCGACAGGCCGATCGGATTCGGACGTTTGGGTGCTCGCGTGGCGAAAAGACCGCGGGGTTCAGAGTCCATGAAGGGAACCACGTGGAGAGCAAATCCCCGGCTTTGGTGGAAATGGTATAAAAGGATGATGTGGGAAAAACCGTCCAAATCTTTCAGGCCGTCCCGGAATTCTTTGAACACCTCCACTTCCCCCGTCACTCCGGAAGCACCAGCAGGTTGAATGGGCATCTTCTCTATCTGCGAGAAGGGTGTGTGGATGATACCGATTGGTTTGTATTCCATTTTTATCTTCTTCCGCGAACGCATACATGGAGTGCTTTTCTAAAGTTTTGCTCCGCAGTCTTTGCAGTACTTCGCATCTATGTCATGGTCTTCTGCGCTGCAAGCCCGGCACGTCTGAGTGGAAACCTTTCTTCCTGTGGCTCGAGCAATTTCAGTTGTTACAATCCCCGTAGGTACGGCAATTATTGCATAACCGATAATCATGATGACAGCAGCCAGAGCCTGACCGAAACCTGTTTTAGGCGATATATCTCCATAGCCGACTGTAGTGAGCGTTACGATAGCCCAGTAAATACTTCGAGGGATGCTTGTAAAACCACTTTGTTCGCCTTCTATGACATACATCATGGAACCGAAAATTATCACCAGCGTAAAAACAGTAAATAAAAATACAACAATTTTCCGCCGGCTTGCACGCAGAGCCTGGTTAAGCAACCTGATTTCAACAAGATACTGAACCAGTTTGAAAACCCGAAATATTCGAAGAACTCGAAGAATTCTGATAACAATAAGGAACTGGCTTCCAGGCAGAAAAAAACTTAAATAGGTCGGGATTATTGCCAGAAGATCTACTATTCCAAAAAAGCTGGTTGCATACTTAAAAGGACGACTGACGCAGGATAACCTGAGAAAATACTCAATTGTGAAAAGAAAAGTAAAAAACCATTCGCTTAAAACTAAAAAGCCGCCGCATGAATTTCGAATCGTACTCACACTGTCCAACATTACAACTAATACGCTAAGCACGATACTTACAATTAAAATTATATCAAATAATTTACCTGCAGGTGTATCAGCCTCAAAAATAATTTCATGAAGAGTTTCACGATATTTTTCTAAAGAGCTGTCTTTTTTCATATTTGCATAACACAAACTATTTGTCTCAGAGATTTATTTAAGCCCGCTTTTTATTAAGGCTTCTGCCAGCGGGTTGTTAAACGGCGCATTTCCGCTGCTTAAGTTCTTTTTGTCCTTATTCTTTGGTTTACGGTTTTTAGCCTTTTTTAAGCCCGGATTTTCCACCCCGGTACCCGATTTTTCTGCCTGCGATTTCATTGAGAGAGAAATCCTGTTTCTATCAAGGTCAACTTCAAGCACTCTTACCGCGACCTTTTGCTGAACTTTTACAATATCAGTGGGATTTTTTACAAACCTGTCTGCCATTTGGCTGACATGAACAAGGCCGTCCTGATGCACGCCGATATCAACAAAAGCGCCGAACGCAGTGATATTTGTCACAATCCCCGGGAGTTTCATTCCAGGTCTCAGGTCTTCGATTTTTTCAATACCATCGGCAAATGCGAATGCTTCGAATTTTTCCCTTGGGTCGCGTCCCGGTTTTGCCAGTTCATCAATGATATCATTTAGTGTGGGAAGTCCGACTAAATCAGTAACATATTTGGTAATATTAATCTGATGCCTGATATCAGGTTTTTTTAAAATATCAATGACCGTTGTTTCAAGGTCTTTGGCCATGGCGTCAACAATATAGTAACTTTCAGGATGTACTGCGCTGGCATCCAGAGGGCTTTCACCGTCAATGATTCTTAAAAAACCCGCAGACTGTTCAAAAGCTTTGGGACCAAGACGCGGTACTTTTGTCAGTTGCCGCCTGGACTTGAATGGGCCGTTCTCCTCACGATACGCGATAATGTTTTTTGCGATACCTGCGTTCAGGCCTGAAACATAGGCAAGGAGCTGGGTGCTGGCCCTGTTCAGATCAACACCAACACCGTTAACACAACTCATAACAACATCATCAAGGGACTGTTTCAGGGCTTTCTGATTGACATCATGCTGGTACTGGCCGACGCCTATTGATTTGGGATCGATCTTTACAAGCTCTGCAAGAGGGTCCATCAGACGTCTTCCGATTGATACAGATCCGCGCACCGTTAGATCATGATCCGGAAATTCTTCCCTTGCCGCTTCAGAAGCGGAATATATTGATGCCCCGCTTTCATTGACCATTATAACCTGCACAGGCTTTGAAAAAGGGACAGCCTTGACAAAGGCTTCTGTTTCTCTGCCGGCCGTGCCGTTTCCTACAGCTATGACTTCAATCTCAAACTTTTCGCACAGGGATTTTATCTTTTCGGTTTCTGCAAGAGTCTTTTTTTCAGACATATGGGGATAAACAGTATCAAAATGAAGCAGTTTCCCCTGCGGGTCAAGACAAACAAGCTTGCACCCTGTTCTGAATCCCGGGTCTATTCCCATTACGCGTTTTGCTCCCAGCGGCGGAGCAAGCAGGAGCTGGCGGAGATTATCTGCGAACACTTTTATTGCTTCAGTATCAGCCCTTTCTTTTGCGTGGAGCCTGGTTTCAGTTTCCATTGAACGGGAAAGAAGACGCTTGTAGCAGTCCTTTATGGCCAGCTTCACCTGTGCGGAATCATCACCTTCTCCATTAACAAACAGGTTTTCAAGTATAGCTGTTGCCTCATCTTCGTCAGGCAGTATGTCAAGGTTAAGAAAGTCTTCGCTTTCACCCCGTCTCATAGCCAGCATCCTGTGAGAAGGAACGCCGGCAACTGTTTCCTCCCAGTCAAAATAATCCCTGAATTTAGCCCCTTTTTCCTCCATGCCTGAAGCAACCAGGCTTTTAATCACAGCTTTTGTGAAAAAGAGGTTCCTCAGTCGGGCTCTGGCCTTATCATTCTCATTTATGATTTCCGCAATTATGTCTCTGGCTCCGGCCAGGGCGTCTTCAACAGACTCAACACCTTTTTCAGGGTCAATGAAAGATTCCGCTTCTTTGACCGGATTTACTCCTTTTTGTTCAAAAATTATCAGCGCCAGCGGTTCAAGCCCTTTTTCCTTTGCTATAATTGCCCTTGTCCGTCGTTTTGGCTTATAAGGAAGATACAGGTCTTCAAGCACAGTCATGGATTCCGCAGCAAGAACCTTTTCTTGCAGTTCGTCCGTCAGGTGACCGTGTTTTTCAAGAGATTTGAGGATCGCTTCCTTTCGTTCTTTTAGTTCCATAAGCTGGTTCAGCCTGTCCCTGACAGCCATAACAGCGACTTCGTCAAGACTTCCTGTGGCTTCTTTTCTATAGCGCGAGATAAACGGAATTGTTGCGCCTTCCGATAGAAGAGAAGCTACCGCCTGAACCTGATTATTATTTATATTTTGTTCTTCAGCAATTCTGAATATAAATGTATCGTTGTTCATAGTCCCCCGGTATTAATTTTCTATGACTACTCACGTAGTCAGGCTGAAGGCGCTTTTTCCTAACAGTCTTCAGCCTTTAGCCTATCCACCTGAGTAGTTACTTTTTTTTTATGTGCCTGGCCTCGTTCTTTCGCAGGCAACAAAATATCTACAGGTTCGATATTTGTCAAGCTTAGGAACGGGGACGAAATAACTTTTCCAACTATGCATCACAGCTTCAGGCCACCTTTGCCCGATCTCAAACCACAAAAATATCAAAATAGCCTGCTATTCCATCAACTTTTGTGATTTGAGATCGAAGAAATTTGACCCAAATCTATGCGCCTACTTGGGGAAGTTATTTCGTCCCCGTTCCTTACTACTTTTTTACAAGATTGATTCAGATCGCAAAGGAAGGGTCTGCCCAGATTTCCAGATCTGTTACGGGAAGGGAAAAATCTTTGCAGAG
>Ga0255425_1006_pt1 | contig 49539 bp, 33 predicted proteins | sample ANMaggSeSYBR02G4_FD_182640 | JGI IMG/M metagenome (GOLD analysis project Ga0255425, IMG submission 182640) | Sediment cell enrichment communities from methane seep in Santa Monica Basin, California, United Staets - ANME aggregate JGI... | ecosystem: Environmental > Aquatic > Marine > Cold seeps >... | reverse complement strand
TCCACGCAAAGCTTTTTTTACCCCCGCCCATAGGGCGCGGTTATCTAAATTCTATATATATGTAATTGTGGGGTAAATTACATAGAAATTGTGAATTAATTTACATAGTATTTTAAAATAATGTGGCTATGCACTTGACTCCTAATATCACTACATACTTCTAGCCAATAAACCGAAAGACACCGAGGAGACTGACCGCTCTGACGATGGTGGCTGCCAGCAGCAGGGCCGATGCCAGGGAAAAATCTCCAGACGGGTTGATAGGTATGCCGCGCCCAAAGTTCCTTATTTGTCTCCGATTTGGAGCTAAATTTTGCCTTGACAATACAATCTTCATTTGGCATTTTAATCTCGATTGTCTGAAGCCCGTTGGGACTTGTTGCCGCATCAGTGTCGGCACAACATGTTGTTACTTATTCCCGGTTGGCACACAACTTTACTTTTTTGCTTAATCCGCTCTCAAAAACAAAAAGCGAATTCTTATCATTAGTAACTCGCTGCTGGAGAGCCGTCCTATCTTTATTATCCGCTTACGCTCCAGCCCCAAGCTTGCCCAGCGGCTGAAAAGGCTGATGCAAAACTGGCGTAAAAAACAATAACTGTAGTAATAAGGTTATTCAAATAAATATGGAATTCAGGGGAGGCATGATTATGCGTGGAAGTGTTTTTACCGTCATGGAAAAGAGGGGGTTAACCACCCTGGAGATCTTCCAAAACAGAAAAGAAGGTAAGTTCTTACTCAGGGGCGCTAAAGAGTGGGATGATAACCTTGACTTCAGCCGCTATGCGACCGATTTCCACTACGTGGATGTCCTGACTGGCGATTATAATGCAGTGGGTACAGAAACATTAGCTGCCGACTTTAATGAACTGGGGCTAAAGGACTATCTGGAACGGGTTGAGCAGCTTCTTAGAGAGGGGAGGCACGAGGGCATCGAGTTCTACTACCACCGCCGGAAAAATATCAGGGTAGCCTTCTGTAAACATAGTGTCACCATTGGCATCAAGAATAGACAGCATGTGATACGGGCGGGGGCCATGCGCCGGCACAATCTGGATGATCCGGAGATAGATGTTCTCACCGATGGACTTAACCTCGCCGGTGCAATGGCATATAAGAATGCCATTGCTCACATACCTTATGGCGGCTGCAAGACTTTGGTGCAATGCGACCCTGTGAAACTGCCTGACTTCGAGACGATGGGCTTCTTAAGTTACGTAGCTGACAGGTGCCGCTGTTTCACCGGAGCCGATATGGGACTTGACGAGGAAATGGTAGATATTATCCGAGAGAAATATACTAAAAACTTCGTGGGTGGCACCAGAAGTCCCCTCGCCTCAACCGGAACTCCAACTGCCTATGGTGAGTTTATGGCTATAAAGGAGGCTTGTGATTTTGCCTACGGTAGCAGGGACCTGTCAGGGAGAAGGATAGCCGTCCAGGGACTGGGACACGTCGGTTATCCCCTGGCTGAGTATCTGCTGGGCGATGGTGCTCAGCTAATTGTCACCGATATCGACCTCTCCAGAGTGCATAAACTGCAGCAGCAGTATGGCTCAGATTCAGTCAAATATGTAGCAGTAGACGAGATATATACCACAGACGCCGATGTGTTTGCCCCCTGCGCTATGGGGGGTATAATCACCGAAGATAGAATCCCCCTGTTCAAGTTCAGGATAATAATCGGTTCCGCCAATAACCAGCTCAGGGCAACGAACAAAGAGGCAGAGCTTGAGCTTGCCAAAAAGCTTGAGGATGCCGGCATTCTCTTTGTTGTTGCCTGGGCGCATAATACCGGCGGAGTTATCTCCGGCGCCCTGCTATGGCTCTTGCAGGAAGACGCGACCGAGAAGCAGTTAAAACCGAAAATTGAGCTGGTCTGCCGGGACAACTTTAGAAAGCTCCTTGAGGAAGCCCGGAAAACAGGAAAATCCCCAACCGTACTGGTATATGAAAAGGTTGAAGCCATGATCTACTCAGAGGTAGGAGAGCTCTGAATTGGCAAAATGAAATGTTGTCAACTTGGTTACATTTAATCCACTTATAAGAGACGGGGAAATCCGAAATTCGAATATCTAAACTCGAAACAAATTCCAATGACCAAAATCTTAAAATTCCAAAACACTAATGACTTCAATCTGTTAATACCGGATGCAGGGCTTCGGTATCGTCCGGTTGGGTTGATCTTTTGGACATTTGAGCATTCGGATTTCGGATTTCGGTTTTCGATATTCGGATTTTTTGTATATTGAGTTCAACCATAGCGCCAGTACTCGACATTAGGATGTATTTGGAGCCATCCCAATTCCTGGGATAGCTCCAGGAGTATCAAAAGTCCGAATATGCACAATAGCACATATCCTCCCAACCTTTGCCAAATAGCTTGTTTTCTTTTGGACTTGATGACCATAAGGCTTGGCAGAAACCCGAATACAAGTAAAATACCAGTTCCTCCCACCAGGTCCAGCGCTTTTAGAAACAGGTTGGGATATACCAGAGCTACAATAAGTGGCGGGCCGAATGTAAGTCCCACTTCTATAAATCGATTGCTCTTTTTGCCATAGGAAGAGATCATATCTCTAAAAAATCCCATAAAGGCTATTCCTACCCCGAAATAAGAGGTAATAATTGCAGCAAGTGCGAAAAACCTTCCGGCAGTGGTAATCACTTTAGAATGTAAGGCCATAGAAAGAGGCACAGTTGCCGGGAGACCCTCATGCAAAGCTGCCAATATATTCCCTTGACCCTGGCCGGCTAAAGGCAGAGAGCCAATTACTACAAATACCCACAAGATATTTAGAACAAACGCCAAAAACGTTCCGATTATCAACGCCTGCCGGCATGCTCGAGGCTGCCATTCCAAACTTTTGCACACTGTCGGGATGATAACGTGAAAGGCAAAAGCGCACACAATAATAGGTAAAGTAGAAGGGACAAAATGCCAATCCGTGTAAATAAGATGTTGCGGATTCAGATTTTGTCCGGTCTTGATCAGCAGGAACACAAAAGAGATACCCAATACCGTCATTATTGCTACATTTGCTTTACTTACCAGGTCTAAACCGCAGATGATTATACCAGTGGCCACTATGAAAAAGATCACTACCCAGACCGGTTTTGCCAAAGGAAGCTGAATCAAATTAACAAGTATCGAGGACGCGCCACTGAGATAGGCAACTAACAATCCATAGAAAATAATCAGGTATCCAGTTATGCTTAACCACTTGCCCAAAGGACCAAGTTCTTGCTGAAAAAGGGTGGGAAGATCAGAGACCGGATGCTTAGATTCAATAATTCTGGTTGTAAGTATCCATGCTGTGACCGACATTAGTCCCCACATAACTATCATACTGATTAAGGAGGGGAACATGCCTGACAGACCCGTCTTTATGGGGAGTCCCAACATTCCGGCTCCAATAGTAGTTCCGGTTATGAGCAGAGCAATAGTCAGAATGTGTAAAGGAGAAACGTTTTTCATTACTCTCTATCTATCCTTTTTCAGCCAGGCCGCCAGGTTAACATCAATGTGGAAAATCTGATAAAAAATAATTCCCAGAATAGTAGTTGCCGCCAGCGGGTTGCTGAAAAGCGGTCGCAGGAAAGAAGGCAGTTGGGCAAAGAGTTCAGGTACGAAACCCGTGCTGAGCCCAAAAATGATAGACATGCCGGCAACAGCTATATTGCGCTGATCCAGGGGTTCTGAAAGCATCTCCTTAATGCCGGTCAAAATCATAAAACAAATAGCGAAAATTACAGCCGCCCCCATAACCGGCGAAGGAACCAGGGCAATAACGGTCGCAACAACAGGAAAACAACCGGCAAGAATGAACATGACGCCCATACAGACACCAATCCAGCGGCTCACTGCACGCGTTGCCGCGGCAAGCCCCACATTACTGGAAGAGGTGTCAACCGCAATGGCTCCTATCAAACCGGCTATGGCCGTGCTGAACCCATCGGCCATCAATCCGCCCGCAATCGGTTTCATGTCCGGTTTTTCCAGATCAGGGCACGTGATTTTCTGCGCCGCGAGAAGGTTGCCGAACGACTTGAGCGACCCGCAGATAGAAATCACCAGAAAAGGCAGAGCAAGCGACCAGTCAAAGGCCAGACGAAACTGCGAAAGCCCCGTAAATGGAATGGCGAACACAGGAACTTCGCCGATCATCTGATATTGGACCGGATCAAAAGGAGAAATGCAAAGCGCCACCCCCCACCCGACAAAAATACCGATCAACAGGCAATAAAGTGTCACTTGTCCCTTTCCCCAAAGGTTGCTCCCCATTATCGCCATCAGAGTCACGCACCCCACCACGATGTCCTGCCAGATAACCTCGTCACCGGCAACGGGCGAACCACAGAAGTTGGCAAAAGCCATCGGTATAATACTGACTCCTACCATCATAACCGTCATTCCCACTACAAGCGGCGGGAACAGGGAGCGCAATCGGGAAACGACCCTTGAAAAAAACATCTCAACAATGCCGGCAAAAACCAACATTCCCTGCATCAGCGGCAAACCACCCTGGATAACGGCGGTGATGGATAACGCCAGATATGAAGGCCCACCAATGTTCGGACAAAGATAGCCGGAACCGATCCAGCGCAGACGCACCGCCTGGATAATGGTACCTGCCCCGGAAATTATCATGGTCAGGCTGACCATACGGATGGCCATTTCCGTTGACCCGCCGATTTCTTTGACCAACAGCACGGGAAGCATGGTGCCGAGTATTAATAACATTCCCTGCTGAAGGCTCAACAGGATCAGGTGACCTGCCGGGGGCACATCATTTTGCCCGTAAACCAATTCAGTATCCGGTTTTGTTGATGCCATTTGTGTCACTCCTTACCGCTGCCAGGCGCTGTGGGGCGCATCGATCACCGTGCCAACGATAACCGGCTCTCCCCCCATCGTGCAGCGTCGTGCATAAATGATTTTCTTCTGGTCGTTCATTGACAAGGGAGAATGTGCATACAGCACAACCTGCGCCTCGGTTTCAGTCTTTAATCTACGTAAAAGGTGCTTGAACGGATAATGCCCGACTGTATCCTGGAATTCCAGCAAGTCGCGCTCATAGCGTTTCTTCAAAACAGGGTCGATAATCGACCTTCCGTTTTCACGCAACAAAAAGACGGCAGTGTTGTGGAAAAAATACGGACCGGCCGGGGCAAGCAGTTCAGTTAAAGCCCCCTCCCCGCCGGTCTTCAACAGGTGATCGGCATCCGTGACGGCAATCCGCGCAAACTCCAGCTCAGCACCGATACCGTAATAACCTCCGCCAACATAACACTCCGTGCCGTCGGGTAAACTCACCGCAAGATTGCATGCGGATTTCCATTCCAGAAAAAGACCATGCGGCCGATTCCAGTAGTAATGAACCCAGCCGTGCCGGTTAAGCGGATTTTTTATCTCGCGGGAAACCAGTTTATGCAGAGGCTTCCCAAGCTGATCGGTAAACTTGTCCAACCGTGTGCCAACCAGCGCGGGGTTCTCTCCATGGTAAAGGCACAGGCCATCCGATAAGCGATAAATGTATAAATACAGGCCCATCTGATAGGACTTCATTTTATCCAGAAGCGGAAAGGCTTTTTCACCCTTTTCTTCCAGCAGAGTTTTGGCTTCGGTAACAGTCTTGACGAGTTCACGCGTGACACGGAATGTGTATTGGTGGTACAGCTCACCCTGCGTCTTCGTCAGATAGACCAAACGCCCCGCGACAAACAACAGGAACACCAGTGCCAGGAGGGGTAAAATAAATCGTTTCGCAGTCTTTGGTTGTTTGGGTTTCCCCTCCAATTCATTTCTCGGTTTTTTTTCCATCTTCAATATCCTCAAAATGGCGATCCTTCTCACGCGAAGTAAGAACTTCCTTTTTTATGAAGAAAGTATAGGAAAAACAGCCTTGTAAGTCAATGGAATAATGACCACAACATATGGCATGGGGGCGCCGATGATCATGGAGGAAATGTGTCCAGGTACCCAACTTATCTGGAGAGCGATCCGCTTTTCGACCGTTTCATTCATCACGAGTGTGGCTCAGGTCTTATCAACGCTAAGTTTCTCTCTGAAAATACCAATTCGTCTACTAACGGATGAGTACGTCTGTTGAGGCAGTTCCGGGTCGGCTTCTTTTAAAAATTCGGATTTTAGGCTATCTGCAAATCCGACTATCCCAAAAAATAGACCCTAACATAGCTCTTCAAACAGAGATGCTTCCTCTTTTGAATATCTCTGCACTTTTTTCCGATAGGCTAATTGCGGATTATCTGTACCGAACTGCGACAAGACGATATTTGTTTTCAACCATTCGGGATATTTTCGGTTATAGGCGTATACCGGATAACTGCTCCACTTATGATCAATAAGCCGTTTAACGATACCGGCTTTTAAGGGATTACGATGAATATACTATGCTTTCGCTCGGTGTAATTCCGTATCAATTCGTTCAGAGAGAAATATTTTGAGTAGTGACTGGTAGGGCACATCGCGTTTGTTAGCAAGCACTTTCAACTCTTCAAGCATGGACTCAGGAAGGCGAACTGATATTGTGCGAGTTGAAGGTTTAAGCTTCGGCAAAACAATCTCTTCTGCTTCTGACCAGTCGAGATACTCTGAGGAATCGTGTTGTTGCCAGAAACGACGCTCTTCGGTCTCTGTTTTAAATTTGGGTATTGTTTTTTTCATTTCAGATACCTTTTTGTTTCCACAAGGGTCATATCCCGTGCAGAAATAATTCTTATTTTATCTTTTCGGACAGTGAATACTGCAAAAAGCAAACGCGCAGCATTGGTTTGCCACAAGTAAAACTGGAATTTTTCGTTGGTTTTTTAAAAAAGTGGCACAAGTAAAAATCCGACCCCAGAGGGGCCGGCTTTGGCATAACCCCTGGAAGGGGATAAAATTGCCTTTGCATCCAGAGGGAGTAAGGGTTGAGTTGCCCCGTAGTAATAATAATTCGTGCTGTCTTTTACCAACTTACTTCTCTTGATCTTTTTGGTATTTTTACATAGTTACGTATCATTTCAGTATCTAAACTAACAGTGTCAACGCAATAACCTTGTACTCAAAAACGGTTACCCAATAGCTTGTTGGCATAATTTGCGAAATCTGCTCATTTGCTACTCCTGGTTAACTTGTGGAGCAACTCAGCCTTTGAGTAACAAATATTGTTCAGATGGTAAAACCACTGAACTGTGACCTGGCCCAAAGGGCCAGGTTTTGTATGATAGAATAAATATCAATACTGTGAATTAATCCTCACCTTGACTATTTCTGTTTCTTCATCTTTTCCCATTCAACATTCGATGTTGGACGTTGGATGTTCGATGTTCATTTACCTTCCTTCGACATTCGACATTCCTTGTTCGAAATTCTGCGGTTCACCTGATCCCTGATCCCCTACCCCCGACACCTGTTTTTTGAAATTGGTATTTTGCAGGATTTCCTCAAGAATATCCGAGTGAGCTTGTAGATCTTTCAGGTTATTGAAGTATAATTTTATAATAAATGTATTGCCCTCAAAATTTTTTGGAGGAATCAGTTTCATATTGTTTCCGAGCTTTAATTTTTTAACAAGTTCTTCAAATTTCTCTTCAGCACGAGTGATTGAGGGGTAACGTCTTTTTTTTAAATAAAATCTTAATTTTTCGGTTTTTTTAGTTCGATCAAGCTCATCATTTTGCAGAATTTCCTGGAAATCGCTTTCTTGAATAACTTTCATGACTGGAATGTTCTCGCGAAGGGAAATTTCATTAATCATTGTGATTAGTTCTCTTTGCTTGTTCAGCCCCAGTTTAAGATCATTGAAAATTTCGGCAAAAGTAATTCCGGTATCTTTTTCAAATTTACCGAGTTCCACTGCCATTGAAAGAGAAATGCTGTTGGATAGTACACAGTTTTGAATGGGCAATGGAAGATGATAGATATTTATTATTTTCTTTATTAGAGATGGATTACGCGGCAAACCAAGTGATGACGCTGCCTCAGCGAGACTTGTAATATCTTTAAAAAAGCCGGAAAGCATACAAAGCGCTCTGGACTGTTCAATCAGGTTGAGCGGTCTTTGGAATGAATTGTCTGTTATTGCAAATTTAAGACAGTCAAGCTCATTAGCGTTAGAGACCGGAATTTTCGCCTCTATATTCAACAAACCAAGTATCCGGCATGCTGCAATTCTACGGAAACCGCATATAATGGTATATTCTGACTTTTTTTTTATTAGTATCGGGGGATTTATCAAACCCACATTCTTAATAGAAGCTAAAATATCATCTATACCTGTCTCGGTTGTAATGCGAAAGGTTTGATTCTTTGAATCTATAAGTGACAGTGGAACCTGATTATTTTTAAAGTCCATAACTTTTTCCGGTAATCAGGTTTAATGCATCAAGATATTTTTCACGTGTATTTTTGACTACTTCTTTTGGAAGAAAAGGAGCTGGTGGTAATTTGTCCCAGTTGATTGAAATAAGATAATCTCTTAAATACTGTTTGTCGTAACTCTTTTGTGATTGACCAGGACTGTAAGACTCTTTGGGCCAGAACCTGGATGAATCAGGGGTCAGTAATTCATCTATAAGAATGATATTATTTTCAAAAATGCCAAATTCAAATTTTGTATCCGCAATTATTATGCCCTTTTTATCAGCCAGTTCAGCCCCTTTTTTATAAATTAAAAGACTTATCTCTTTTACCTTTTCTGCGAGGTTTCTGCCTATTATTTTTACAGCTTCTTCAAAATTAATGTTTACATCATGAACACCAACCTCTTCCTTTGTTGAAGGTGTAAAAATAGGTTCGGGGAGTTTTTCAGATTCTTGTAAACCATCAGGCAGTTTTATACCGCAGACAATCCCTGATTCCTGATAGGATTTCCAGCCAGACCCGGATATATAACCCCTTACAACGCATTCAATAGGAAGGGGTTCGGCTTTTTTTACAAGCATGCTCCTGTCTCGAAGCATTTCTGCGTAAGGTTTGCAGATCTCAGGATAGTCGTCAACGTTACTGGAAATAATATGATTAGATATAACAGGCTTCATTACATCAAACCAGAACAGAGAAATCTGTGTAAGAATTTTTCCTTTTTCCGGCACTGGATCAGGCATTATCACATCAAATGCCGAGATTCGATCAGTGGCAACCATTAAGAGAGTTTCGCCAAGATCGTACATATCTCTTACCTTTCCTCTTTTTAGTAAATTTAATTTTGGGAAATCAGTTTCAAATACAATTTGTTCCATGTTGTTTGTCCTTTCAGTAATTATAAATATCAAAAAGTTACAACCTTCCGAAGTATCGTGAAATTATTTATGTAAAAATCTATGATTCTGTTGATTTACTCCGATTTTAAAAATCAAGATACAGTATATCGTTGTAGATTCAGCATCATACATATCATGTTGCGCCAGTTTTTTTAAAATGACAGTAAATCAACAGAGTCATCTATATGTAACTATTATTGTAACGTCAAGGGAGGATATCTATGTTTGAGCAACAAGTAAAGATCATGTTAGCCGATGCTTTAGGATTGGATGATGTTGAGAAGATCAGAAGATTATAACCTGTTGGTTTGCAAATATATTTTATTTAAATCAAGCATTCCGTGAACCTGACATAATCGAAGAACGATCATGTTAGTTACCAACTTCATATACATATAGATGGACTTGGTGTAAATTTAGTTGACAGAAAACGTTTACCCTGCTATAGAGTTTCAGATAATTAATTTTACAAGGCCAGAAGGAGGAGGGCGTATTAGTTATACGTCGACGACTGATAAGGAACGGGGACGAAATAACTTCCTCAACTATGCATCACAGCTTCAGGCCACCTTTGCACGATCTCAAATCACAAAAATATCAAAATAGCCAGCTATTCCATCAACTTTTGTGATTTAAGATCGAACAAATTTGACCCAAATCTATGCGCCTACTTGGGGAAGTTATTTCGTCCCCGTTCCTAACGCAGTGAAATTATTTATCTGAAAGTCTATATTTGTTTATTGGTAACGGTTTACGGTTATCGGTTTTACAGTTAACAATTTTATGTTTTAATCAACCGTAAACCGTAATCTGTTACGTTGATTGATATTTTGAATGGAAGAGCGGGATGGAAGATATAAACCAGGAGGGCTTGTTCACAAAGGAGGAGCTTACACTCTTATATGACGCATCTGCATCGATTCATGCCATACGTAATCTCGATGAGATGCTCAAGAGCATCCTGAGCAAGATCAAGACGGTCTTCCGTATAGAAGGCGCATCCATTGCCTTGCATGATGCCGCTCGGAAGGAGTTCTATTTTATCCGTACTCTGGAAAAGGAAAAAAACAGCGATTCCGTGAGGATGCAACGGATGAGGTTTCCTGACCATCTGGGAGTGGCTGGATGGGTGTTGCGGGAAAAACGGCCGGTCGTGATCCAGGATGCCTCCAAGGATGACCGATTCTTTAAGGGAATCGATCTTCAGGAAAGCTTTGTTACCAAGTCTATGATCTGTCTCCCATTGCGCACTCGCAAAGGGCTGATAGGAGTCATTTATGCCCTGAACAAGCTTGAGGGAGAGTTTACGGCAAGGGAGACCAGGCTGCTGGAAATCCTTTCTGGAACTATTGCCATCTCTATAGAAAATGCAAGGCTTTATGAAAAACTCAAAGACCATGCCAGTTCTCTGGAGCAAGAGAATCTCAGGCTTAAATCACAGGTGCAGGACCGTTTCAACCTGCAGGGGATCATTGGCTCCAGTCCTGCGATGCGCCAGGTCTTTGCCCTCATGGATAAAGTTATCGATACAACCACGTCTGTGCTGATCCAGGGTGAAACTGGGACGGGAAAGGAGCTTGTCGCCAGGGCTATCCATTATAGTGGCTGCTTGAAGGAAAAGCCTTTTGTGGCGGAAAACTGTGGAGCGCTCTCCGAAAACCTTTTGGAAAGCGAGCTGTTTGGTCATGTCAAGGGCGCCTTCACCGGGGCCATCACAGACAAGAAAGGCCTTTTTGAGCTGGCCCACGGGGGGACGATCTTTCTTGATGAGATTGGAGAGATGTCTGTCGCCATGCAGGTAAAACTCCTCAGGGTCCTTCAGGAGGGGCAGGTAAGGCGAGTAGGAGGCACTCGATACATCAATGTAGATGTCCGGCTTATTGCTTCCACGAATCGCAGCCTCGAAGATGAGGTAAAAAAAGGAACTTTTCGCGAGGACCTCTTTTATCGGGTTAATGTATTTCCAATTACGCTTCCACCCTTGCGCGAAAGAAGAGAAGATATCCCCCTGCTATCTGCCCACTTCCTGAAGAAGTTGACCAAAAAGCAAAAAAGGCCTTCTGCCAGGTTGACTCCTCGTGCATTAAATCTTCTCTCACAGTATGATTGGCCAGGCAATGTACGAGAGCTCCAAAACGAAATCGAACGGGCTCTGACCCTGGCAGAAAGGGATAAGGAGATCAGGGAAGAGTTCCTGTCGGCAAAAATAAATGCTTCATTAAGCCCGAAAATTTCAATTCCCGCGACTGACTGTACGTTACAAGAGGTTACGCAACGAATTGAGCAACAGATGGTTATTGAGGCCCTGGAGAAGACAGAAGGCAACCGTTCCCAGGCAGCCCGCATACTTGGCCTGACACGCCAGGGCCTGCTAAACAAGATCGCACGGTACCATATTGAGCTGTAAAAAGTCCTTTTACAAAAGCATCAATGTCAGGCATCAGCGATCCTTTTGATTTATTCGCCGCACAATCGCCCTGTTTGCGGATTAAGCTGCACCAGAGTTCCCATAAAGTTTATCGTAATACATTGAGGACTGCCTGAAGTTACTATTGAGGACATTTGAAGCATGTTTTTTATCGTTACTTCCTTTAAGTGGCTGCATTTACCCTCTATCCTTGTTCCGACAAGTTGTCCGCAGGGCTGGATCTCTTTTCCTTCGAGATTCGATACTCTTACATGTCCATCCTCAGTTACAAAGACCATCACCGCTGTCCTGTTTTTCTTTAGCCACCCTCTAAGCTCTTTAGACACCGGCGCCTTTTCCCAACCTTCAAGTACTGGAGAGTTAGAAGCCGTCTCCTCATAGGTGGGTGAGGGTTTTTCAACCTTGATGATTCCACTGCATGACGCAGACATGGGTATCAGGGCAACGAGAATGCCGATAAGCAGAATACTTGAGAATCCTATTTTTCTGTGCATGGTTTATCCTCCTCGCAATGCTGTAAGTGTTTTGGTTATTGAAAGTTACACCAGTTTGGATTTCAAAAGTTGTTTCATATCACCCCCTTTAAAAACGTTGAATGATAAATGGTTCAGTAACGGCATCTGATCAAAACGCCATTGTAAACGAGATAAGAAGAGTTCGTTCCGGCACAAATGGAGAATTTGTGGCTGTTTGAGATGTTCGAGAGTCAATTCCTTCAAAATCGAAGTTCTCATCAAACAAGTTTTTTATCTTGATGCTCATGATGCCGTACCGCTTGGGCATACGATATCCCAATGTCACGTCCATTAACACGAATTCGTCATCAACCTTATCCCCCGTAATCAACTCCACCTTCTGATTTACATAGGTTGTTTGCAGACGACTGAAAAAACCTGACGGATGGAAGTAACCCAACACCACCGGCAGAAGATGAGTTTTCATCATAAAAGGTGTTTCATTAAATTCATCCAATCTCTCTCTCTCGAATCTCTCCAGTTGATATTCAGCTTTGATGGCTATGCTGCGATGGGGAGTCCAATACAGATATGCCCGATACAGTTCCTCTGCCCAATCTTCAGTTACGACGACTTCTCCAGTTACTATAGGCACATTCAAGGCTCTGTTGGAAAGCTCCAATCCACCGTATAAACTTGATGAAAACCTTTGGTCAACTGCTGCTCCGTACCTGCTGGATCCGGTTCCATTGAAATCGTCAAAAAACTGATTGAAGCCTGCCACCTGTGTGGGCTCCACAGTCTGATCAGCGATCAGTGTACGCTTGAACACCTTAAATCCGGCAAGGCGTAAGGTGGTCTCCGGCGTCAGGTTCCAGATCATTCCAAACTTCGGATTAACTCTGTCAAATTTACCGATCAGGTCATCGTCGAATGAATCGAAACTCGCGCCAACAGTCCATGTCAGTTCAGATGGATAGCGAATATAAGAGTACAAATAACCATTGTCATGCACTGTATCGAAATCATCTATGAAGCTACGACTGGAATCCAATTCATAGTGGCCGCCACCCCCAATCAGGTTGAGAGATGGTTTGCGAAACATGTACTGTGTCTCTGCGATGTAGCCCTTGGTGTCACCTTCTACTTTCATGGGGAAGCCGAAAAAATCGCGAGATTGTTCTTCCGTTGCATCCTGATAGATCACCGATGCCACAAGATCCGAGTGTGATGCAGGCGCATAATAAAGACCTAAGCGGCACGTATTTTCGCGCGCTTTTGTTTTCAGAGAAGGATCAAATGGATCGAATGAAAGAGCACGGTCACCGTATTTCGTCTCTTTGTGGCGAAATTCTCCCTGCAAGCTTGTTTTGGGCGAGAGGTTCACCTGGGCAAAAACATCGGTAATGTCCTTCTCCAGATCATTGTTTTCCCGGAACCCGTCTGTTTCATAATAAAACTGACCAAGGCTGTAAGACCCCCTTCCCCACACGCCGGAAAGGACGATTTCATTACCCGGTGTGGTGTTTTCTCCCACAACGCCGCTGGCTTGCAGCGCGATACGATTACTATTAAAGAGCGTACTAAACTCGTTATAGGACGGATTCGCCGGACTGACTCCCTCCAGTATGAGCAGATTGCTCTCCGCGAAACTGGGCTGAACAGGAGTGATGTTGATCGGTTGCAAGAGTTGAGACTGAAGCAGTTCGCTCACCCTTGCAATCTCGTGACGCGGCAATGCAGCGTATGAATCGGCCAGAAACCTGTGCGCAGAATAGTTGGAAGGGTCGGTATTAAGCGACTTGTACCCTTCCACTAGGGCCAACTGCTGAAATCCAAGATCACTGTAGATGCGCCCAAGGCTTGCGCTGCGGGCTGCAAGGTCTTCATCAAGCAGCATGCGCGAACGGTAGACTGCCCGGTTGTCGTTCAGTTCAATCGATTTTTGAAGGTCCTGCAGGGCTTCCACCGGACGATTTATAGTCTGTTTACGAATCGCGTCATAAAACCAGGGAGTTGGATCAAGCGGATCAAGCTCCCTCGCCATTGCCAACTGGTTCCTTGCCGACTTATCACGCTTTTCTTCGAAATAGGCCTTTCCTAAATAGCTACGGATAAGCGAGTTATCCGGGTCAAGACTCGCGGCGATCTCAATCTCACCACGGCCCTGTTTCAAATCACCTTCCCGGATTCTTGCCAACCCTAATCCCAACCGCGGGAGGGGGGCTGCCTGGTCGAGTTCAATCGCCCTTTTGAAAGCGTTCTTTGCATCCAAGGTTTTGATTTCGGTCAGATAAGCAAATCCCAGAACGGTTTGTGTGCGTGCAATATCGGGATTCAGGCTAACAGCTTCCCTGGCAGCCCTGACGGCTTCATCCAGATTTCCCATGGAGAGCTGCAACTCAGCCTGTCTTGCTCGCACCAGGGCATTTTCCGGATCGAGGTTGGCTGCTTCTTTGAGACTGACCAACGCACTTTTGATATCAAAATGCGCTTGTTGCGCATAAGAAAGCGCCACCCTTGCGGCAGAAGATTCAGGGGCAAACTCCACGACCTTCCTTGCCAGATCAAGGGCTTGCTCCTTCCTGTTTTGTGCCACAGCAATGATTGATTGAAGTGCAAAGGCATGATTATCATATGGATCAAGATTAAGTGCTTTCTCAATATCAGCGCTTGCGTCATCAACGCGCCCGACAGAAAGGTGTAATGCGGCGCGATAGGTGAAAAAACGCGGATCAGAGATATCATCGGGTGTTTCCTTGAGGTTGAAAAATGCACTGGCCAGGTCCCCTCCCCAGAAAAAACCGATCGATTTTCGAACCATGGCTTGCCAACTGGTTTCGCCACCACCTGGAAAATCGGCTGGTTGATAATCCAGAATCGGCGGGTAATAGAGAGCCCATTGGACTGCGTCTCTGGGACGCACCACAACTTGTGACACGGGCGCCTGACCGGTCCAGGCTATGGCCGATTGACCGCTTGCAAGGACAAGGCTTCCCGCCTCATTTATGGCAGCTACCCGTCCTTCAAAAACGGACAGCAATGTCTGATTACGTTCAACTCGAACAAAAAACTCCGTTCCTCCCACAGCCGCGTTGACAAACGGAGTTGTCACTTTAAGTTTTCTCGGGGTGGGGCTGAAAAAGTGCGCGGCGCCGTGGAGCAGGTCGAGCAAAGAACTCTCTTCTTTTTGCTCTGAAGCGGAAAAGGTAATTGTGGTCTTCTGATCAAGACGTAGGATGGCTCCGCTACGGAGGACAACGGCTGCCCGGCTTTGCTCCTGCACCCGAATCATGTCACCAAAGCCATACGTCTCGTTCAATCGGACAGAAACCCACTCGGCTGCGCCAGCTCTTCGAACCTGAACCCTCCCCTGTACAGATACAATCTTGCCTACCCAAAAACCATCCATTTCCGCCGCGGCTATAGTCGGAAACAGATATCCCACAAACATGGTCACAAATATTGTGAGAATAAGAATAGCTATCTGAATTTGTTTCATATTTTTCCCTTATCATGTAATCTGCTTAATTTCAACTACAATGTGCCGAGATCTTGATGCAGCAAAGTTTGTGAAAAGCGCAGGCATACCAATGGATATGTCGAAACTTTTCGCAAGTCCTTGATGCGCAAGAGATTGGTGCAGATTAGGTTGAAGTCTATTGAAATAGGGGAATTGTAGTTATACCTCGAAAGGCCATAACTTGTGATTTTTCGCTGACCCTGAACATCAATAGCTGTGTTGCTCAGGCTTGAACTTTAGTGATACCACGAGTGTCCGGATCGTAGTTCTTCCAATGGCTATCCTCTTCAGACTGGATACACAGCGCTTGAGCGGACGAACCTGTTAGCAGTATTCCGGCAATCAATCCAAGGATCGATAGCATGACTAATAAACTTCTGGGTAGTCCCTACAAAGCAGTGCAGGTTTGAGAATACCGCCCTGTTTTACTTTGTAAACACCTGATTTTTCTCTATATGCTGCCATAAGACATGATATGTAACTTACTGAAATTATTGACCCGCACTGTTTTGTAGGGACTACCAACTTCTGGGCTTTGCAATGAATTTTCCGATTTCTATTTTCTTTTTCCTTTCTTGGTTTGTTCGCAGCCGTTCACGGCTTGAAACTTGAAATTGGAAACTAGAAATTTGGGAAAGATGAAATGAATTTCTATTGTTCGTCTAAAATCTCCCTTAGTTTTGCGGACAGCTCCTTTATATTGAACGGCTTCTGAATAAAACCATTGCAGCCTCGTTCCAATATCTCTCTGGCCTCCCCATCAATACTGTAGCCACTTAAAAGCAAGACTCTTATGTCTTGGTTTATTTCTTTCATACGCTCATATACCTTGCTGCCACCCATATTGGGCATAACTATGTCCAAAAGAACGATGTCTATATCATCTCGATTTTTCTTATAAACCTCGATAGCCTCATTCCCGTCTCTGGCTATTAATACACGATACCCCATGGCTTCAAGCAAACCCTTGCTTACTTCCAGGACAGTCTCTTCATCGTCTGTCACTAGGACCGTCTCGGTTCCCTTGGTGATTTCCACCGCAGTTTTGACAACTTTCCGGTACTTTTTTTCTGATACAGGCAGATAAAGACTGAAGGTACTTCCTTGTCCTTTCTTAGATTCTACATCAATATATCCACCATGGGCATTTATGATGCCATAAACGGAAGCTAAACCAAGACCTGTGCCACAACTCATCTCTTTAGTCGTAAAGAAAGGATCAAAGATACGTTCCATGGTGCTTTTGTCCATACCAGTGCCGGTGTCGGTCATGGTCAACAATACATAGTCGCCAGGCTTTAGATCATCATACAGCTTGTCTTTTATATTGTTATGGGTAGCGTTCATGGTCTTCAAGATGATCTTACCTCCACCTGGCATAGCATCTGAAGCATTGATAAACAGGTTTAATAAAACCTGTTCCATCTGACCCTGGTCAACCTCTGTCGCCAATAAGTCCTCAGTAAGGTTTCGGCTAATCGTAATCTCCTTTCTGGTTCTGCCAAAGGTCTCAGACAGCTCTTCCACCAATTGATTCAGGTTGACCGGCTTCACCTCATATTTTCCCCTCCTGGCATATCCAAGAAGGTGTGAGACTAATTTGGCTCCGCTCTTAACCTGTTTTTTAATGCTTCCTAAGCTTTCATAATGGGAGTGTGAAGAATCGATGTCCAAAAGTAGTAGAGAGATATTCCCCTGGATTCCCATGAGCAGGTTATTAAAGTCATGGGCTATGCCTCCTGCCAAGGTGCCAATAGCTTCCATCTTCTGTGCTTGTTGTAATTGCGCTTCAAGCTGCTTTTTTTCTTTCATTGCCCGCTTTTGCTCGGTGATGTCACGGGCTATGCCAATGAGCCCAACAACGTTTCCATTGTCATCAAATTTCGGGACCTTTATTGCCTTGAACCAACATTCTTTTCCATCTGCGCTAGTCATTTGTTTAGTAATTTCTTTCGGCTTACCTGTATTAAAAACAAGCTGGTCATCTTCGACATTTTTCCTGGCTTCTTCCTTATTTGGCATTATTTCATAGTCATTCATTCCAACAACTTGTTCTTTGGATAGTCCAAAGGCGTCTGCAGTTTTGGCGTTGATAATAAGATAACGGCTTTCCAGGTCCTTGAAAAAGATAGAATCGTGGGCAGATTCAACAATAAATTGATAACTTCCAATCTGTTCCTCTGCCCGCCATAAAGCATCCTTGGTCCATTTCCGCTCGGCAGCCTCTTTCTCCAGTTTCTTGACCCTTTGTTTCAATTCTTTGCAAGTTGGTTTCTCAGTCATGAGCCATTCCTCCTATTCCTTAATCATAACTCAAGCTCGAAGCGATAACATTGTACTCAGCACCAGGATGAAGCACAATCCCACATAGCGGGACAGATGGAATTTTTACGAAGCCGTCGTTATTGTTATTTAGTGCCTGTCCGAAAAGTATTTTTTTTAATGCTGGCAATAGGTTCAGCTTATTTACCGATCACTATAGAAGTCAATCCATTTATCTAACCTATTATCTCACCTCCTTTCTGGCTCATTGCGCATTAAGGCACCATCAGATCACCGGAGTTTACGGCATGCGCCAACCCCAAGAACCAGTATGTCCAGCAGGAACCCAAGCTGCTAAAGATCATATTATTCAAATCCCGTGCCAAGAAGAAAAAAGGAGAAAAGCGGTTATGGATGAATTGATATAACCTGTTGTTTTACATATACAAATTTTTTTAATGAGCGATTAGCCTAATAGATCATAAAATCAGGGCAGGCCTGCTCTTTTGTCAAGTTCATATACATTTGTAGATGCATGCTGTAAATCTACATGACAGCAAAACAGTTTTTTTCTGTAACCATTCACAGAGGAACATTCGGTTCGGGCGGTAAAGATAGCGCCGAGTGATAATGAGGTTATATCCATTCAGCAGGATAGAAGCCTTGCCAGGAGAGTCAAAGGAAAAGGGTTAATACAAAAGGGGGATCGAGTTGAAGGAGTAACTGCTGCGTAAATACAGACTTCAAGAAAAAACTTATGGCTTGCTATAAGATTTGGTTTTTGCAAGGAGTGAGTGATGGATAAATTCTATTTTTTGTCCAGAAAAATTAGTCCGTTCCACATCTCCTCTGGCGGTTTTTCTTTATACTTCTTACATAATTTTGTATAAAAGGACGCTGGTCCATCTTCGCCATATATTTTCGTGCATTCATAGAAGTTTTCGATTGCCTTATCCCATGATTTGTCCCTGTAGGCACTGAGCGCTTCGTCAAAAATCGCGCAAAGGGCCTTTTGTTTTTCTTCAGATTCCTGCAAACGGCATATTAGTTCATATACCACTATAGACCTTGTTTTCCCTGCCAGAATGAATTCCCCGAGCCTCCTTGTCAGAAATCCATCAAGTTCGTTGAGTACTTCCTTCGAGACCAGTATCCGGGTGCCGAGGTATTTGTTTAGCCCCTCTAACCGCGACGCTGAATTAACCACATCTCCCACAGCGCGATACTCGTAATGATCAATAGCGCCGATATTGCCAATGGCCATGCGTCCGGAATGTAATCCGATGCGTGTAGGAAGCTGGAAAACAACAGAAGCCTGATTAAAACGGCGCACAGCAGTTGTTATATCAAGTGCAGTGAGGCACGCCTGATTCCTGAGAGCAGCATCAGGATCTCGCGTGGCCCATATTGATAGCATGGAATCGCCTACGACGTCCGACACAATTCCATTGTGTTGCATTACCGGTTGGAAGATAGCTTCATAATATCTATTCATGAATCTGCTGAGTTCTTCAGGATTCATGGTTTCCGACAAAGTGGCATATTGTTCTGCATCAGTATACAAACACGTGCCGTAAACCATCTGGCTGTTTGTTCTGACATGTGATATGTTTTTTGCAACCTGGTCTACGATCTTGTCCGGCAGGTAATATCCAAAGGCATTTCTGATATTCTCACGCTCCTTATGCGTGTTGAAATACTTCCAGATCAAAGTGACGAAGAATGCAAGGGGGGTCTGAAACAATAAAGGAATAACCAGAGGATGCCAACTTGCACTGTTGTTAAACTGATACTGAGCAATAATTAGATAAACAGCGCTCAGGCTGACCACGCTTGCTCCTGCGATGAGTGGAGGCAGAAGAAAACAGAAAATGCCAAGCCCCACTCCCCAAAAAAAGATAGTCACAAGATGGGCAAGAAGTCCGAGTGGTTCAACAGACATATCCTCCAGCATGTTTGCAAAAGCAGTCGCCGTAATCTCAACGCCACTGATATCCACTCCTGTTGGTTGAGAAAAGACCGTATAGAAGCCGTCTTTCTGTTCGGGCCGCAATCGTTCCGAAAGTCCGATGAACACAGCTTTGCCGTTTAGATCAAGTTGTTTCTGATTGAGGGCGGGTCTCTCGTCATCCCGCAGTAATTGATAATAGGGAATTGTCGCTATAGTACCGGGAGGGCCATAGAAATTAAGGTAGCGACTTTCTGAGCCCTGATAGATTCTTATCAGTGCCTTGAGGAGCTGATACTTTTTCGGGTCAAGAAACAATGACATTGCATCTTCAAGCTCGTCCAACATTTTTTCTGCAATCAACGGCTCTCTATCGAATATATTTCTTAAAATCAGTGCAAGCTGTTCAACCCGCCTGGTTCTTATTATTTCATCTGTATCAATAGGCATCTTATCTGCATGATGAGGAGCAACCTTTTTCAGCATGCGGAGAAACTCATCGCATACCTTTAATGCAAAGATCTGGAACACGACTACCGGCAATGTCGGTTTGTCTCCTGCGCCTCGTTTGAACCTCCAGTACTGGCTTACTTTAACAGGCACTTTGGGCAAAACAAAAGGTGCTATGGCAACGGCGGATTGAGCGAGCAGAGGAATCGGCGGCACCAGTTTTACAGTGTGCAGATGTCCTGTATGCACTCCTTCTTTGTCAGTTAAGGAGATCGACTCCTTTTCCACACGTTCACACAGGACAACGTTGCGTGCGTTCTTAATAGCATCGGCAAACAGGCTGTCATGATCCAGGATGCTGGCTTCATCAAAAAGCACATCAAATGCAATAACCGCAGCGCCTTGTTTAGCGAGGGTTTCAACGAGGCGGGCATGTAAAGAGCGGGGCCACTTCCTTGGGTCTGACGGCAGGTTGAGATTCCTAGCAGATACCCTGTCCATCGTCACTATGATAACATCAGATGGAACTTCCCTGTCTCCCCTTAGCGTGAATAGGAAATCAAGGCCGATATCTTCTTCGAACTGAGATGCGATTGGAACAAGGCTCAACCCCAACACGCCTGTCAGCAACCCCACAAGCAGGGCATTACAGAGATTAGACATTGACAGGCTTTCCATTAGCCCTTTCATGCTTGACTAAATAGCGCGACTTGCATCAAATGTCAAGTCGCCATAATTAAACCTTCTGCTCAATGTATGTTGACAAAAAATGAAATTATGATAGCTTCAGATATCGTTTAGTAGAGAGGAAAAATGGTCGAGTCGTCAAGTTGTAATGCTCATTGAACCACTCAACCAACTTAGGAGAATTATATGGATAAAAAAGTAACCGTAGTCGGAGCAGGCAATGTGGGAGCTACTACAGCGCAGCGTCTGGCTGAAAAAGAACTATGCGATGTTGTAATGATTGATATTATTGAAGGCGTGCCGCAAGGAAAAGCTCTTGATCTTGCAGAGGCGGCGCCGATTGAAAAACATGATGCCGATCTTATTGGCAGCAATAATTATGAGGCTTCAGAAAAGTCCGATGTTGTTATCATTACAGCAGGTATAGCAAGAAAGCCCGGAATGAGTCGTGATGATCTTTTAAGCACCAATGCAAAGATTATGAAAAGTGTCACTGAACAGATAGCTCGATTTTCCCCTGATGCTGTCCTTATTATTGTCAGCAATCCTCTTGATGCTATGTGTCATGTTGCTTATAAGGCAAGCAATTTCCCCAGGAATAGAGTAATCGGCATGGCCGGAGTATTAGACTCGGCCAGGTTCAGGGCTTTTATATCAATGGAACTTAATGTCTCTGTTGAAAATACGCACGCATTTGTTTTAGGCGGACATGGCGATACAATGGTGCCCTTGCCGCGCTATTCAACTGTTGCTGGAATACCTGTTACTGAATTGCTTTCAAAGGAGAGGATTGATGCTCTAATTGAAAGAACCAGGAAGGGCGGGGCTGAAATTGTAGGGCTTTTAAAAACAGGAAGCGCCTACTATGCGCCGGCATCTGCGGCTGTAGAAATGGCTGAAGCTATTCTTAAGGACAAAAAGAAGATTCTTCCATGTGCAGCATATCTTGAAGGCGAGTATGGAATAAACGATCTTTTTATAGGGGTTCCTGTAAAATTAGGCTCAAACGGCATAGAAGAAATTATACAGATTACACTTACTGATGAAGAAAATGCGGCTCTTAAAAGATCGGCTGATGCGGTTAAAGAACTAATATTGAAAATTGAAAATTGAAAATTTGTGGTATCGCTTCGCTCCATCAATTCATATAAAAGACTTATCGTGAATTTCACATTAATCCACGAAGAACCATATAAAATTGACAGAATTCCTTAAATTTTCACTATTCAATTTTCACTATTCAATTTTTTTTATTTCTTCCGCTATCTTACGATCTATTCCCGGCAGAGATATAAGTTCTTCAAGTGTTGCTTTAGATATTCTATCTATGCTTCCGAAATGTTTAAGCAAAATTTCTTTCCTCTTTTTGCCTATACCGGAAACAGTATCAAAAACAGAATGTATAGATTTCTTGTCTCTGCGTTTACGATGAAAAAAAATCGCAAAGCGGTGAGCTTCATCCCTTATTTTTTGTAAAAATAAAAGGAGATCCCCTTCCCTGCCGAAGTTAACAGGATTTGCCCTGCCCGGCTGGTAAACCTTATCGTTTGTCTCTCCCCTGGCTGCATCTTTTTTTGCTATACCTATTATTTCAAAGTTTTTTTCGAGTTTAAACTTTTTTATAATTGATACAGCAATATTCAGATGCCCCTTGCCGCCATCTACTACAAGCAGGTCAGGATAAGGCTTTGATTTTTCCCCTTTGCCATATCGTCTGGTAAGTATTTCAGCCATGTATGCATAGTCATTTTGTTTATCAACTGTTTTTATTTTGTATTTACGATATAAGGATTTATTGGGTTTGCCGTTTTCAAAAACTACCATACCTGCCACAGGCTCTGTTCCGGATATATTGGAGTTGTCAAAGCATTCTATACGTTCCGGCATTTTGTCCATTCTGAGTCTTTTTTGAAGTCTGACTGAAATGTCAATTGCAGCATCAGTGGAAGCTGTCAGATCTTTTAGACTGTTTTGTGCATTATTTGCCGCCATCTTAACAAGTTGGGTCTTTTCCCCTCTTATGGGATACAGGATCCTGACTTTTTTTTGATTTATGGCAGTTAACCAGTCTTCTAGTACGCAAGTATCTTCTAATGGAATCGGGACAAGGACCTCTTGAGGAATGAAATGTGTTTTTTCATAATACTGCCTGATAAATGCACTAACCATTTCTGCTTTTGTTGATATGGTTTTTGTAAAACTGAAATGCATTTTCCCCACAAGATATCCGCCACGGACAAAAAGCAGAGCTATGAGTGAAATTTCAGGGGAATCAGCAATGGCAATTACATCTCTGTCTTTAAAGTCAGTAGTTACTGCAACCTGTTTCTCAAGAATTTTTTCAAGTGCGAAAATCTTGTCTCTGAGCACTGCAGCTCTTTCATAGTCATGATCTCTGGCTGCAGATGTCATCTGTTTTTTTATTTTTTTAATAAGCTCAGGAGTTCTTCCCTTTAAAAACAAAATAACTTCTTTAACAATTTCATTATAAGTTTTGTTATCAACATTTAGACAGCATGGTGCGAGACATGCGCCTATTTGATAGTTAAGGCATGGACGGGACCTTTGTTTAAAATTTTTTGTTTTACATTTGCGAAGTTTAAATGTCTTGTGGATTATTTTTAAGGTCTGTCGAACAGCCTGGGAAGATGAAAAAGGGCCGAAGTACTGGGCACCGTTTTTTTCAATTTTTCTAACAATATTCAGGCTCGGATACTGACTTTTTATATCGAGACGCAGCGAAGGATATCTTTTGTCATCCTTCAGAATCACGTTATACCTTGGCCTGTATTGTTTGATAAGATTCGATTCGAGGATAAGCGCTTCTTTTTCGGTTCTTGTTATAATTGTATCAAAACTTAAAACTTTTTTAACCAGAACCCTGGTTTTCAAATCTGTCTGTCTGAATTCTTTCTGGCCGGATTGTTTGAAATATGAGGAAAGCCTTTTTTTAAGGTTTTTGGCCTTGCCCACATAGATAACTTTTCCCTCAGCATCCTTCATAAGATAGACACCAGGATCATTGGGCGTGCCGGATAATTTATCGTTCAAACTTGTTGGCATGGTTAAAGTTAGGTGGAAGACTGAAGGTGGAAGGCTGAAGGTGAAAGAGAGCTTCAGTCTATCCACCAGGTTATTTCTTAGACTTCTTGTGTAAAAGGTTTTGAATGGCTTAATTTGAGCGTTGCGAGATAATTGATATACATCTACCTTCAGCCTTCTACCTTCAGACTATCCACCTATTTCCTAATAAAGCATTATTTTTTTAAGCGCCTTAATCTGGTCTCTCAGCTCAGCGGCTTTTTCAAATGCAAGTTCTCTTGCCGCCTGATTCATTTCATCTTCCATAGCTTTTATAATATCATCCAGGTTATCAGCAGATTCATACTCTGCAAATGTTTCTGATACATTATCAACCTGTTGTTTATGATCGGTCTCATAAACGGTCTCAAATACAGATGCTATATTCTTTTTTATAGTTGTTGGAATAATATCGTATTTTTTATTGTAATCCTGTTGTATTTCCCTGCGCCTGTTTGTTTCGTCTATTGCCTGTTTCATCGATTTTGTAACATGGTCGGCATACATTATTACCATACCGCCGACATTTCTGGAAGCACGTCCACATGTCTGAACAAGTGATCTAACTGAACGTAAAAATCCTTCTTTATCAGCATCCAGTATTGCCACAAGTGAAACCTCGGGTATGTCCAGGCCCTCACGCAGCAGGTTTATTCCAACAAGTACCTGAAACTCGCCCATTCTGAGGTCCCTTATGATTTCCATTCTTTCTATTGTATTAATATCAGCATGAAGATAACGTACTTTAATCCCCAGATCAGCATAATATTCAGTAAGATTTTCTGCCATACGTTTCGTAAGGGTAGTTACCAGTACTCTTTCATTCAGCTTATCGCGCTTAATAATTTCATCATAAAGATCATCAACCTGATTCTCTGCTTTCCGCACATCAATTGCAGGATCAATAAGGCCTGTGGGTCTTACAATCTGTTCGACAGGAGCATGCTTTCCTTTTTTGAGTTCATATTCAGCAGGAGTTGCTGAAAGATAAATCGCCTGGGATATTTTTGACTCAAATTCTTCAAACTGTAAAGGACGGTTATCCAGAGCTGACGGCAGCCTGAATCCATACTCAATAAGTGTTTTCTTGCGTGACCTGTCACCCGCGTACATAGCTCGAAGCTGTGGGACAGCGATGTGGCTTTCGTCAATGCATACAAGAAAATCATCCGGAAAATATTCTAAAAGCGTGGGCGGAGGTTCTCCCTGCTTTCTTCCTGTAAAATGTCTCGAATAATTTTCAATTCCATTGCAGTATCCAAGCTCCTGCATCATCTCAAGATCGAAATTGGTTCTTTCTTCTATCCGCTGTGCTTCTATCAGCTTGTTTTCATGCCTGAAATATTCAATTCTGTCTTTAAGTTCCGCGATGATCGATTTGGTTGCTCTTTTTAAAATATTTTTTTTACTGACATAATGGCTTGCCGGATAGATAGATATATTTTTAATGCAATTAATCACATTACCTTTTAACGAATCAATTTCTGATATGTTTTCGATCTGATCCCCGAAAAAATCTATCCTTACAGCTAAATCTTCTTCATAGGATGGAAAAATTTCCACCCTGTCACCTCTTACCCTGAATACTCCTCTGTGGAAGTCAAGATCGTTGCGGTCATAATGAATGGCGACAAGATCTGAAATAAGTTTATCGCGGGATAGTTCAGTATCGGTTTCAAGATTAATTCTCATTGCAAGATATTCTTCAGGAGCACCAAGTCCAAATATGCAGGATACACTTGCCACCACAATAACATCCCGTCGTGAAAGAACGGATCTTGTCGCGGAATGACGAAGTTTATCAATCATTTCGTTTATTGAGGAGTCTTTTTGTATATAGGTATCGCTGGCAGGGATATATGCTTCAGGCTGGTAGTAGTCATAGTAACTTACAAAATATTCAACAGCATTTTCCGGGAACAGTTCCTTGAACTCGCTGTACAGTTGTGCGGCTAATGTTTTGTTCGGGGCTAGGACTATGGTTGGTTTTTCAACTTTTGCGATAACGTGAGCAATTGTAAATGTCTTGCCGGATCCTGTAACACCCAGAAGAACCTGATGCTTTTTTCCGGATAAAATACCTTTGCTCAAGGATTCTATTGCATAAGGCTGATCCCCCTTTGGTGTGAAATTTGATGTCAGGTTAAAGGAAGACATAAGGATTGATTGGATAATATTAAAAGATGAACGTCGAACATCGAACATCCAACGTCGAATTTTGAATAAAATATTCTGCCAATTTATAAACTGGTGAAACGAAGCGATTTCATCATTCGATGTTCAACGTTCGATGTTCAACGTTCGATGTTCGATGTCCATCTTTTTATTTTCCAGATTGTACCCTCCGGCCGGTCCTCAATAACAATATCCATGACTTCAAGCTGCTTCCTGATTTTATCTGCCTTTTCCCAGTTTTTTGCCTTTCTGGCTTTTTCCCTCTCTTTAACCATATCTTCAATAACTGCAGGATCAATTGACTTTTTTTCCAGGCCATTAGATTTTTTTCCCTCAAAATAGGCTTCAGGTGATTCATAAAGAATGCCTAATATGCCGCCGATTTTCAGGATATCTGATTTACATGAAATTATATTTTTTATTGCGTCTTGAGATAATCCTTGTTTATTTTCGTCTAACAATCGATTTATATTTCGAACAGCTTCAAAAAGCACACCAATGCCTCGGGCAGTATTGAAATCGTCATTCATTGCCTCGCAAAACTGCTTGTAATAATTACCAGGCTCAACATTATTTATTTCTGAAAGTTCTTTATTTTCTTCAACACGCTCAAGCAGCGCATAAATCTTGTCAAGGCCGGCACTTGCCTCATCCATTGCCTTATCTGTAAAATCAATGGGGCTTCTGTAATGGCTGGAGAGGAGAAACAGCCTTACAGCCTCAGGATGAAAGGATTTTAATATATCCTTTATCATCAAAAAATTGCCGAGTGATTTCGACATTTTTTCCTGGTTTATATTTACAAAGCCGTTGTGAATCCAGAATCTGGCAAAAGGCTTGCCAAATGCTCCTTCTGACTGTGCAATTTCATTTTCGTGATGCGGAAAGATAAGATCTTTTCCTCCGCCATGAATATCAAAGGTTTCACCCAGATATTCGGTACTCATCGCCGAACATTCAATATGCCACCCAGGCCTCCCCTTACCCCACGGGCTGTCCCACGCAGGCTCTCCCGGCTTGGCTGATTTCCATAAAGCAAAATCAAACGGGTTGCGTTTTCTTTCGTCGATATCTACTCTGGCGCCGGCTTCCATATCTTCAAGCTTACGTCCGGAAAGTTTGCCATAATCTTTAAATGATTCTATTGCAAAAAATATATCGCCGTCGATCTCATATGCCAGGCTTTTATCTATTAACATTTCAATGACTTTTATAATCTGAGCAATATGTTCCGTAGCTCTTGGTTCGATTGTGGGTCTTTCAACATTCAGAGCATCCATGTCCTCGTAAAACTCATTTATGTATTTTTCAGCAAGTGCTTTAGAATCAATACCTAGCTGATTTGCACGATTTATTATTTTATCGTCAACGTCAGTAAAGTTTCTAACATAAGTTACTTCAAAACCGCTTGCCTTTAAATATCTTGCAATCACATCAAATGTTAATATAGATCTTGCATGTCCGATATGACATGAATCATAAACAGTCGGGCCGCAAACATACATGCCCACCCTGCCCTGTTTTACAGGTTCAAAAATTTCTTTTTTTCTATTTAATGTATTATATATGCGAATTGTCATACTCAGTTATCCAAATTTTGAGTGCCTAAAGTGAGCTAAAGTGCCTAAAATGCCTAAAGTTGAGGTACGCCTTCGGCGTGCTGATTGATAACCCAATACTGCAAAAGTTATCCCTCCTTGCGCATTGATGGCTTAAGGAAACTATATAAAATAGCAAAATTCCTTAACTTTAGGCACTTTAACATACTTTAGGCACTTTAGCTCACTTTAATTAATTGAAACTATACACATGGCTCCGATTCCCTCACCTTCTCCAATCATACCGAGGCCTTCAGTTGTGGTGGCTTTGATATTGATGCGGGCAGGTTCAACTTTTATTGCCTGAGCAATGTTTTTTTTCATAGCTTCTTTAAAAGGAGCAATTTTTGGTTCCTGTGCAAAAATCGTAGAATCCATGTTGTTTATTTTAAAGCCTTTTCTACTGATTATTTCGCAGGTTTTTACAAGAAGTTTTATACTGTGAATGTCTTTGAATGCAGGATCTGTATCAGGGAAATGTTGACCGATATCACCGAGACCGGCTGCGCCTAAAAGGGCGTCACATAAGGCATGGACAAGCACATCTGCATCTGAATGGCCTAATAAACCTTTCTCAAAGGGAATAATAACCCCTCCAAGAACCAGATTTCGGCCATAAACCAGTTTGTGCACATCATATCCAATACCTATACGCATTTTATTTATTCTGCTTTCTATCATTAATCAACCTGACCATAATTTTATCAGCATGATTTAAACGCGCAGCAATTACAGCGAATAAATGTTTGGCAACATCAGGATATTTTTCAATTATTTCATAGATCTTATCCCCGGGGAATCGCTTTATTACCGATCTGCCTTTTGATATAATACTTGCCGATCTATGTTCTCCTGTTATAGCTGACATTTCTCCAAAATATTCACCGGGCTGTAAAATTTCAGCTATTTTTTTTCCTCCCTTAACAACAATTAAAGCACCGTATATAAGCTTGAAAAAATCTATATCTTTATTGCCTTCACGGATAATCACATCTTTATCTTCGTATTTTTCTATATCAGGATTCACAAGATATGCAGGCAAAGCCTCTTTGGTTATAGTTGTTCGTTTTAGAATTTCCTCAACAGAGGTTACCCCCTCTCTAATTTTAGTAAGACCGGAGTCCCTCAAAGTAACCATACCTTCCTGTATAGCTGTCTTTCTAAGTTGATCCTCAGGAACGTTGGCATTTATTGCCTTAGCAACTTCATCAGTTACTTCCATCAGCTCATACAAGCCGATTCTGCCTTTATAGCCGCTTCCCGTGCATTTTGAGCAGCCTTTTGGCCCATAAATTTTCAAATTTGGGATTTCCTTTTTGGAGAATCCCATACTCTCCAATTCATCGCGGTCGGTTTTATTGACCAATGTTTTACAATTTTGACAAAGTTTTCTGGCCAGTCGCTGTGATAATACCATGGTTACAGCCGAAGATAACATGTAAGACGGTATGCCGATGTCTATAAGACGTCCAATGGTTGAAGGACAGTCATTTGTATGAAGGGTGCTGAAAACCAGATGTCCGGTCATAGCTGCTTTTATAGCAATTTCTGCTGTTTCCTGATCACGGATTTCGCCTACCATTATTATATCCGGATCCTGTCGCAAAAACGATCTAAGAGCTGCGGCAAAAGTCATTCCGACTTCAGCTTTAACATGTACCTGGTTTATTCCTCTGAAGTTGAATTCAACTGGATCTTCGGCAGTGAGTATTTTTGTGTCTTCTTTATTAAGTTTATTAAGAACAGAATACAGTGTGGTTGTTTTGCCGCTGCCTGTCGGACCGGTTACAAGAAGAAGACCATATGGCCTTGCAATACATCTATTAAGCGTTTCATATGTCTTTTGCTCGAATCCCATTTTAGTTAGGTCTACATTGAGTGCGCTTTGATCAAGAATACGCATGACAACACTTTCACCAAAAAGAGTCGGCAGAGTTGAGACCCTAAAATCAACTGTCTTTTTTTTGCCAAGACGCATCTTGATTCTGCCGTCCTGTGGCACACGACGTTCGGCAATATTCAAACCAGATAGAATTTTCAGCCTTGAGGTTAAGGCATTTTTAATACCGAGTGGCAAATTCATAGACTTGTAGAGAGAGCCGTCCAGTCTGTATCTAACCTGCAATGCCTTTTCAAAAGGCTCAATATGTATATCACTAACACCGTCGTTTATAGCTTTTATAAGAATACCGTTAACGAGTTTGATTATAGGAGCATCGGAAGCAAGATATTGATCCATGCCGGTATCTTCTTCTTCCTGAATGCTCTGCATCTCAATTTCACCTGCTGCTTCTGAGACCAGAGAACCAAAGTCATCAACAACAGTGAGCGGGACAGTTTCTTCTTCTTCTTCTTCTTTTAATCCATATTTATTATATTCTTCATCACTTATCTTGTAATATTTTCTGTAAGCTTCGACTATATCCTGTTCAGAAGACACACTGACCTTTAAACCCTGCTGGATCTCTTTTTGCAAATTTTCAACAGCGGTCGTATCAGTAGGCTCCGACATAGTGACTACAAGATTTTCCCCTTCGAACTTTAAAGGAAAAACCATATATTTTTTAGCGACTTCGTAAGATATAATTTTGAGAGCCTCCGGTTCCGGAGAGCTTTTTGATATTACTACAGCAGAGTAATTATAAATGCGGCTCAGTACATTTACTATGGTTTCTTCATCTATGTAGCCAAGTTTAATGAGTATGCTACCCAGCCTTAACGGATTTGTTTTCTGATAGTTTAGTGCATGATTTAACTGAGCACTTGTAATATATCCCTCTTTACTCAAAAGCTCGCCCAGCTTGGCTTTGCCGGCTCCTGACTGATCTCTTATGGTAGCTTTCAGGCTAGTTTTGTGCGAAGAAACCGAATTTTTATTCATTTATTATAATACCTTAGCGCTTTTAAATATTATTTTTTTGGAGATCTATAATTATCATAAATCTTTTTTGCTCCACCACCTATAAGCAGAACGCCTAAAAAATAAAAACAAAAACGTATAAAAAAAATAGCTGAAGAAAAATGTTCTATTTTTTGAATTTTCGGCATTACCTGGGGTATCCTGAAAAATACGCCGATTCCTGCCATGACCAGCACAACTCCCCAGACAATCTGAATATTTATATTATTTTTTGCCATAGCTTTATCCTGTTTTGTTTAAAAACTCTATTTCAACCCTGCGATTGTTTATTCTCCCTTTTGCAGTTTCATTAGTATCTATGGGGTTTTCCGGCCCCATTCCAATGGTTTTTATTTTTGTTGGATTAATTCCCTTGCCTGTAAGAAAGCTTTTTACGATATCAGCCCTGAACAAAGAAAGCTCCTTATTGTAATCGTAAAAACCACTAGAGTCGGTATAGCCTTTTATAATAATGTCTGTGTCAGGATTTTGAGCCATTATCTCAGCGACTTCATCAAGTTTTATTAAAGCATCATCTGAAAGCTCGGCTGTCTTGTATTTGAAATATATGATAATATTTTTATCTGGAATTTGTCTAAGTACAATACCTGATTTATCAAGGTGATCTCCATTATTATCTGACAGGTTTTCATTTGAAATATTTTTATCCTCTAATAATTCATCTTGCTCTTCAGAAATTTGAACTTGTTTATTTTGTTCTGAATCAATTTGATTTATGGAATACTTTTGTACAACAGGCTTAGAATTAATAGTTGTTGAACTGGATTGAAGCAATTGTTCTGATTTTGAATTATTGATAGTATCAATGATCTGCGTCATATATTTATTTATATTAGAAAGTTTTATTTTGAACTCCGCAGGATATTTAATATACCACCATGATAGAATAAGAAGACTAACTAGTAGAAAAAAACATCCAAGCACCTTGACAGCAGGCTTTAGCCCACCTCTTTTAACCTCTTGATTTGACTCGTTTTCAGCGATTTGGCTTTCTATTGGGGCAACTTCCTGTTTTGGATCACTTTCAGCAATTTGGCTCTTTTGGGGGACAGCTTTTTCAGTAGGTATTTGAAGCTCTTTAGCGCATTCCTTTATAAGAGTAAGTTCATTTATTGTTTTCTGCTCTTTAACATATCCGGTTAACAAGGCCAAATCACATATTATATTTATTAATCTCGGGAAGCCCTTAGACAAAGAAAAGATCTCTCCAATTGCACTTGAGCTGAAAATATTTCTTTTAGAACCGGCAATATTTAAGCGGTGCTTTATGTATTCTTTTGTTTCATTTTCAGTCAACGGCTCGATGTGATAGTTTATCGTAATCCTCTGCCTTAAGGCTCTGTTCTCCGGTTCTATTAATATATTGTTAAATTCTTTTTGACCTACAAAAAATATATTTAAAAGTTTTGTATCCTGTCTTTCTATGTTCGACAGAAGTCGTATTTCTTCGAGAAGCTCAGATTTTAATCTCTGGGCCTCATCAATTATAAGTAATACCTTTTTATTCTTTGAGTAAGCATCATTCAAGAATTTTCTAAGATGATTAAGGAACTCACCTTTGGTGCTGAATTTTTTATCTATTGAAAACACATTTGCAATAAAGTTAAAAAAGTCAAAATTTTCCATACCGGGATCAGGAACATGGGCTGCGATTACATCATCGTCCAGGTTATTTATCAGCGCGTTTATGATTGTAGTTTTACCTGTGCCCACATCGCCGGTTAGAAAAAGGAAGCCTTTATTATCAAGTATTCCATATGATAGAATTGCTAAAGCTTCTTTGTGTTTTTCACCTATCCATAGAAATTTTGGGTCTGTGCTGATTTGAAAAGGTTTTTTATTTAAGTTGTAGTATGAAAGATACATATAATTTTTTAAATATACCCTTTTTGCCCCAGAAATAACAGAATTTCTTTTGCCGCCTCGTCAGGAGTCAGCTCGGTGGTATCTATGCGCAACTCAGGTGACTCAGGAAGTTCGTAAGGATCATCTACTCCAGTAAATCCCTTTATAAGTCCTGCCCTGGCTTTTGCATACATCCCTTTTCTATCTCTTTTTTCGCATACATCAATTGGAGTGGACACATGAACTTCTATAAAACCTCCGTAAGCTTCTATGATTGATCTTATTTGTGACCTTGTAAACGAATATGGCGCTATGGGTGCACATATAGCAATACCACGATTCTTAGTTATTTCACTTGCAACAAAGCCAATACGTCGAACATTTATGTCGCGGTGTTCCTTAGAAAAGCTTAATTCGTTGGATAAATTACGGCGGACGATGTCACCATCAAGGAGGGAAACAGGTCTTTCTCCTATTTCCAGAAAACGAGCATAAAGAATTTTTGCAATTGTAGATTTTCCTGAACCTGAAAGACCTGTTAAAAAGATTGTAACTCCTTGTTTATGAGGAGGAGGATAAGCTTTTTGAAGTTCCTTAATTACCTCAGGGAATGTAGCCCATTCAGGTATCCGCCTTCCCGAACGAATTCTTTCCCGAATATCTGAACTACTTAGAGATATTGTCTGAGTATTAGCAGGAACTTCATTTTGAAAACGAAATTCATCTTCAAAAGGCAGATAAATCATCTCCTCAAAATGGATAACGTTTATATTAATTTCACTAGTATATTTTTCTGACAGATCCCTGGTAATATTGCTGTCATAAAAGGGCATCCCCTTGCTATCCATACCAGGACTCCCGTGCTCATGTCCTATAATAAAATGGGTACATCCATAATTTTTTGATATAATTGCGTCTAAGAGTGCATCTCTTGGCCCGGCCATTCGCATGGCAAGTGGTAGTAAATTTAATAAGTAAGAATCAGGCGGATAGTGATTGGTCACTTCACGATAGCACCTTACCCTTTTATAGTGATCAAAATCATCAGGTTTCGCTATACCTGTAATAGGAAGAATGAGTAAATTGGCGCCGGCTTGTTGCATTGCTTTAACAGTCATTTCAAACTGCGGCCTGTGAATAGGATTTCTGGTCTGAAATCCAACAATTCTCCTCCAGCCAAGTTTTTTATATATAGCTGTAACTTCTTCCGGAGCCATACGCAACTGTTTAAAATCAAAGTGTATCGGCAGGTTTAATACTTCCAGTTTACCGCCTATGTAATAATCGCCGGATTTATTTAAAAGATAATTTACTCCGGGGTGTGTTTGATCCAGAGTACCATAAATTTTTAAGCATTCTTTTTCGCGTTCTATTTCCCAGAAATCTTCAATATGCATAATTGCAAGAAGAAAACCCTCAGGATCTCTAAGAGTTACAGACTGGCCTGCCTCAATTGTGCTCGCCTTTGTGTTGGTAATGTCAAGACAAACAGGTATAGGCCAGAGCATATCGTTTTGAAGGCGCATTCGGTCTAATACAGATTCATAGTCAGAACGTACCATAAAACCTTTTAGAGGCGAAAAAACACCGGTTGCAAGGAGTTCAAGATCGCAGCGCTGCCTCTCATTTAGTGTAATATCCGGAAGTTTAAGCGAAATATCCTTAAGCAGCTTACAGCGTTCTGAATCAGCAAGAAGATTTACAAGAGTCCCGCCATGAGGTTCCGAGTATTCTATATTATTCATAATGATAAATCCGCTTTAAGAAAATATTGATTTCTGGGAGTCTTTTCCCTAAAAGTCTTCAGCCTAACCAGCCTGAGTAGTTACAAAAATATCTCTTATTTTTCCCTAATGTCAAATACAATATTTAGAAAATAAAAAAAGCGAAGTCAAAATAATGCTTCGCTTAAAGAATTGCAATCTTCCTATTCATTCAAGAATTGAATCAAAGGTCTCCTTACCAACCTTCAGGATGACTTTTGTGCCACTTCCAGGCTGTTTCAATTATTGTGGAAAGATCGGCAAATTGAGGTTTCCAGCCAAGCTCCTTGATAATCTTTTTGCTGGAACCAATCAGCACGGCAGGATCACCCGGACGTCTCTTGGTAACTTTTGAGGCAATTGCTCTGCCCGTTACATTTCGTGCAACCTCAATTACTTCTTTTACTGAAAAGCCGTCACCATTCCCTAAATTATATTCTCCTTCCTGCATGCCATTCATAAGCCTCTCCAGGGCAAGAAGATGGGCCTGAGCCAGGTCGGCAATATGAACATAATCTCGAATACATGTGCCATCTTTTGTTGGATAGTTATCTCCGAAAATATTTATCCTCTCCCTCTGCCCAAGAGCTGTCTGAAGCACCAGAGGAATAAGGTGTGTTTCGGGCCTGTGATCCTCTCCGACCTCACCGTCCGGGTCTGCTCCGGCTGCATTAAAATAACGCAAAGAAACATATTTTAAACCATAGGCATTGCTGAAATCCTTCAGGATCTGTTCCACCATGAGTTTGCTTCTGCCATAAGGGGTTATCGGGTTTTGTGGATGCCGTTCCGTAATGGGAATCTCTATTGGTTCCCCGTAGGTAGCACATGAGGAAGAAAAGATGAAGGATTTGACATTATTCTCAATCATAACCTCAAGCAAATTGAGAGTATTTGCCACATTATTCCGGTAATACTTACCAGGTTCTAATACAGATTCTCCAACATAACAAAATGCAGCAAAATGCATGACAGCCTCAACGCGATACTCTGTAAATATGCTTTTCAGCAGTTTTGAATCTGCCATGGAAGCTTTGATAAAAGGCCCCCACCCTACTGCCTGCCGATGACCGTATACAAGATTGTCGAGTACTATGGGATTATAACCCTTTTTTGCCAGATATTTACACATATAAGAGCCGATATAACCAGCTCCTCCAACAACCAGGATATTTTTCATGAATATTACCCTCTCAAAATTCGTATCATTTTAGATTTTCTTAAATTTAATTGCCCGCTGCCTCTGGTTAATCTCATATTTGAGTTTTCAAATTTCTGGTTATTTAATTTTCAACCATAACAACCTTGCTAATCCTGGTCCCGGGTTTTTCCATTGGGAAGGCATTTCAGATGTCAGATAAATCACATCACCGGCACGAACACTATAAACTGCCTTCCCCAGTTTCATCTGCAATTTTCCTGACAATAGATATCCTATCTCTTCACCTTTATGAATAAAAAAATGGGATGGCAGGTTTTTACCGGGTGGTATTTCAATTCGGTATGGCTCAGCTTTTGGGTCGAAATCCACAGGAGTTAGAAGTTTTGCATATATGCTTCCTTCTGGCAAATCAGGAAATTTTATCTCAACAGCTTCACCCGATGGAAAGATTACACGATTTTCAACATCCACTGATCCTTGAAAAAATGAACTTACATCAACAGAAAGAACTTCCGCTATTTTAAGCAAAGCCGGAAGTGATGGATATATCAAGTCACTTTCAATTTGTGATATTGTACTTGGAGTTACACCAACGAGTTTAGAAAGTTCCGTCTGTGATAACCCTCGTTTTGTACGAAGTTCCTTCAGGCGTATTCCCAAGTCTATTCCGCTTTTTGAGCGCATTTCTGAATCAAATGTAATATTAAGGTCTTTACTCCAGTAGTTAAATGGCTTGTTAAGTGTGTCGATATTACGTCTTTCCGCCTTAAGAATAGTCAGAGATGTTTTTCCTCTTTTTACAGACAGCTCAATTGCAACCTGGGCTGTCTGGTTGATTTGCGCTCTGATACGTGGGGAATGAGCTTTTTTCTCAATAATCCAATATGCAATGGTGTTTAGCTCATAAAGGCGCGGGCAGGAATGTGAATAAAAGTTTATAATATGCTCTTCTCCTTCCCATAGTTCTTGCATTCCAGTAAGACTTTCAAAGACAAATCTTACGTCTCCATGCAGATTTTCATGAATACCATAGAAGGCATCCATTACCTTGTCTACATTTCTCGGTTCTTCAACCCTTACAATTTGACATGGCCATTCTGATTTTTTATTGTAGAAATTAGAAAAGACCTCGGAGCCGTCCCCTTTGCCATGTGTAAAGCAGTCCAGAATAGTCAGATTTTCATATTCGGCCAGAGAGCCTAATTGTTCTAAAAGATTTCTTGGAGAGCGATCAAAGCTGACATAGATGAGAGGTTTATTTTGAGCCTGTGATGCTTGTATGAAATTTAAACAAAATACCGATGCCAGACTCCCGGCATCGTCATACCATACTACATTATCTCCGATAAAAAGCCCCCCTAATAAACGATCAAGCTGGCCTACACCGGAAGCTATACGAAGTCTGTTTGGATTCATTTTACTATCTCACATAAAAACTCTTTAATTTTATAACGCTACAGCTTTTTAAAAATATATCCGCTTCAGGTATGATACATTCAAATCATGAAAAACTCACGCATAAAATATCGTAAATAAAGAACCTGCCATGAATGGAAGATAATAGTTGCAATTCAGCAAGCCTTTAAGAATAACAAGATCCTGCAAGGTTCTTTTTTAACGATCTCTAATGCGCTCAAACAGTTTCCTGTTTTGAATGTATCATACCTGAAGCTCATTTTCAGCCGATAGAGTGTTGCAAAAACTCATTATGAAATTAACCTGAAATATTTGGATGGATATGGGTTTGTTATAGGTTAACGGGGTTTACTTTTTTTTTCCTATGGGGTACAAATAATGAATCTGGTTTACAGTTAACGGTTTTATGCTTTGATCAACTGTGAACTGTAAACGATTACAATTTTGGTACGCCTGGCAGGATTCGAACCTGCGACCTACGGATTAGAAGTCCGTTGGTCTATCCATCTGAGCTACAGGCGCACATAAACTGTTGTAAATAAAAATATCACATGTTCTATTGTATGTCCATAAAAAATAAGGCTTAAATAATAGAGTAGCCGAGTAGTCAACAAATATCAAAATGAAGAAAAAAAAACAGTCAATAAAAAAAGATAAAAAAAGTATTACCGGGGAAAAAGCTAAAAAAACTATTGCCGGCAAAAAAAAGGCTGCTAATAATTCCGCAAGCCAATCTTCTGAAAATACTCTTGTTAAGTTTGACCCCCTTCAGAAATATTTGCAGGAAATCAGTAGATATAAGCTTCTTACAAGAGAAGAAGAAAGGGAACTTGCTATAAGAGTACGCGAGCATGGTGATAAAGAAGCAGCATACATTCTAGCCACTTCCAACCTCAGGCTTGTAGTAAAGATCGCACTGGAATTTCAGAGAATTTGGATGCAGAATCTTTTAGACCTGATTCAGGAAGGAAATATCGGGCTTATGCAGGCTGTCAGAAAGTTCGACCCTTATAAGAATGTTAAGTTTTCATATTATTCTTCATTCTGGATAAAGGCATATATTCTTAAGTTCATAATGGACAACTGGCGCCTTGTAAAAATCGGTACGACACAGGGACAGAGAAAACTTTTTTTTAAATTAAAAAAGGAAAAACAGAGACTTATAGATGAGGGGTTTGATCCAAAGCCTAAGCTCCTTTCGCAAACATTGGGCGTTTCAGAACGAGAAATTGTGGACATGGAACTGAGGCTGAATGGTTGGGATGTATCTTTAGATGCGCCCTTAAAAGAAGATTCAGATACTGAGAGGATTGAATTTTTAAGCACTGAGGATGAATCTATAGAGGAAAAAGTGGCCAAAAAGGAAATCGAGGAACTCCTTCATAATAAGATTGAAATGTTCAAAAAGAAAATGAATAAAAGAGAACTCGAAATATTTAATTTGCGCATTTTTTCCGATGATCCAGCCACATTACAGGAGATTGGCGATCGCTATGGAATATCAAGGGAGAGAGTTCGACAGATTGAGAAAAGTCTAATAAAGAAGTTAAGAGAATTTTTTAAACGCGAAGTATCTGATTTTGATTCTTATGCTTTTAAAGATGAAGGAATATTATAAATGAAGTCGAAGTTATTCAGAGTATCTATTTTATTTATAGCCTTCTTGTTTTATCCGGCTTGTACTTTAATTAAGTCGATAGCTCCGGGCGATGAAGTGCCGGTTAAAAAAACTGAAAATCGTTATTATAACTATATAGAAGCTCATCTGAACATAAAGAAAAATAATTTAGATAAAGCTATCTATTACCTGACTAAAACGATTGCAGACGACCCTGAAAATTTATATCTGCAAAGAGAACTTGCGATTTTTTACCTTATGCAGAAAGACAATTTAAAAGCACTGAAGATTGTTAAAAATATTGTAGACAAAAATCCAGGCGATATAGAAGCTCTTATTATGTATGGTAGAATTAAACAGAGCCTGGAGCAAATCGATGATGCTAAAGAAGCATATGAAAAGGTCATTGCCAATGATCCAGCCCAGAAAAAAATATATTTGATTCTTGGTGGTATTTATATGGAAGAAGGCGATTCGGGCAAAGCCTTAAAGACATATAAACAGTTGGTTGATAAATATCCTGAATTTTATGCAGGATATTTTTTTATTGGAAAGATTTATGCTGAACATGGCAAAATAGTTGATGCTGAAAAAGAATTTCTAAAAGCATTAGATTTGGAGCCGGACCTTGAGGAAGTCAGATTTGAGTTGATTGAACTTTATAAAAGTCTAGGGGAAGAACAAAAGACTATTAAAACATACAAAGAAATTCTGGAAATAGATTCAAATAACATCAGAGCTGCCCTTGAGCTTGGTCTTCTTTATTATAAGAATGGAATGATTAAAGATTCAGACAACCTATTTAATGACTTGGCTGCAAAAAGTTTGTCTGATTCTGAAGTTATAAAAAAAGTCGCTCAGATATGTTTGGATAAAAAGAGATATAATGATGCTATTATTGCCATAGAAGGAATGTTAAAGAGTTTGCCCGGCAGTTCAGATATTCATTATGCCGCAGGCATGGCATATAATGCAATTAATGATAAAGAAACAGCAATAGCCCACTTTAAACAGGTGCCGCGGGATTCAAAATTTTATCAAAATTCGGTAATCCAGATTTCTTTTCTATATCAGGAGCTGGGAAAAATAAGGGAAGCCATTAATTTGTTGGAAAATCTAATAAAAAATGATCCTGACAAACCGGAACTAATGCTTTATCTTGCTTCGTTTTATGAAGAGAATGAAGAGTTCTATAAGGCTGAAAAAGTTCTTAAGAAAGCAATCGAAATTGATCCGGAGAATATTGAACTCCATTTCCGCCTCGGAGTTGTTTATGACAAGTGGGATAAAAAAGACGCTGCAATAGAATCGATGAAGACAGTTATAAGCCTTGAGCCTCATAATGCAAATGCTTTGAATTACGTAGGTTATATCTATGCAGAGCTTGGGATAAATCTTGATGAAGCCGAACGTCTTATAAAAGAAGCATTAAAGCATATGCCTGATGATGGTTATATTACTGACAGCCTGGGATGGATATATTACAAAAAAGGACGTTTTAAAGATGCGCTTAAACTTCTGAAAAAGGCGGTAGATTTGGCTCCTGATGATCCAATTATTTTGGAACATCTGGGCGATGTTTATTTAAAAATGACTAATAAAAAAAAGGCTCTTATGTTTTACGAACGTTCTCTATTGAAAAGAGAAAAGGATAGGGCGGATATTGAGAAAAAGATTCAGGATCTGAAGTGACGGCTTCGTAAAAAGCTATTAGCCATTAGCCATTAGCCATTAGCGGTTAGCGGTTAGCTCTTAGCTCAATGCTAACTGCTAAAAAACGGTGTTTTGAGTTTTCGTCTAACCACTAAGTTACACGAGTTTATCGAGTGAAACACGTAACCATATTACTTATCGCTATTTTTTTTTCCGCATGTTCTTCTTTTACGGGAAGAATTGTTGAGGAGCCTCCTGAATTATTAGACAAAGCTGCTATAATTGAAGTTAATAATCTTATTTCAACCATTAGACTTAAAAACAGAAACCTTAAAACATTTAAAGGCATTGGCAAAATAACATTTTGGGAAGAAGATAAAAAAAGTATTGCTTCAGGCATTGCATGGGTTGGGTCTGACCCCGACATGATACGAATAGCCATTTTGAACATTTCAGGCCAACCTTTATTAAGCCTCGCAAATGACGGGCAATGGTTTTATTTTTTATCCCATACTGATAATAACTTTTACAAGAAACGCTCTTCATATTCCAACCTGAAAAAAGCAATTCAAATACCTATAAAACCTGTTGAAATAGTATCATTACTCGCCGGCCGTATTCCGCTTTATGAATATCATGCAGCTAATATTATCAGAAATAAAGAGCAGGGATATGTAATTGTTTTAAAAAAAAGAAGTGGAAATGTGATTCAAAAAATTTATCTTAATGAAGATAAAAAAGATATCAAAAAGATTGAGTTATTTGATGGAAATGAAAAATTATTATATTTTGTAGTAATTGATAGCCTGCAAAAGATAAATAAATATCATGTTCCTTTGAAGCTAAGTGTATCAAGCGATAATGGCAATGGATTCAAGATTGATGTTTACAAATACTGGACAGATGTTTCTGTTAATACATCAATGTTTGTGCTGACACCGCAATGAAATTGATGATTGATGATTGATGATTGTCGATTGTTGATTGAAGGTATTCTATTAATTTTATAACAAAAAGACAGAGCGAAGCGATTCCACAAATCAACAATCATCAATCAACAATCATCAATTTTACCTATGACTGATTCAAAAAAAGTTATTGCCATAGAAGCACGTCTTAGAGATTGCAGGAATGTAATTACTTTGGGAGTTCGACCAAATTTTTCTGATTACAGCCCTCAAGAGGCGGATTTAATTAGAAGCGCAAAAAAAATATATTACCCGACAACTTTTTATGCAGATCTGTTTGACGCAATGGGAAAAAGCACTTTCCCAAGTTATCACACATACAAGTGTGTTCAGGACAAGATTAAACAGACAGCGTTGTTTGATCTGCTGGAGATATCTCATCCCAGAACGCGGGTATTTTACGGAAAGCGTCAAAAACCCACTATTACAGAATATTTTAAATTTCCTTTTATTGGTAAAGTAGCAAGAGGATCCGCCATGGGGAGAGGTGTTTACCTTATAAAAAATAAAGATGACCTTTTTTCCTACTTAAATATTGTTACTCCCGCTTACATTCAGGAATACATACCATCAGATCGCGATATAAGGGTGGTTGTTATTGGAAATAGAATAGTTCATGCTTACTGGCGGATAGCACCTCCATCTGATTTCAGAAGTAATGTCTCAGTGGGAGGGAGTATTAGTTTAGACTCTGTTCCAGAGGAAGCTCTTGATCTTGCACTTCATACCGCACAGAGCTGCAAATGGAATGATGTAGGTATTGATATCTGTATGTATAAAGACAAATATTATGTTCTTGAAGCAAATATGAAATATGGGAAGGAAGGCTTTCGAAGGGCAGGAATAGATTATATTAAACTCATGGAAGATATGATTGAAAATGAGGAGCTATAGACTTTTCAGATAATTAATTTCACAAGGCCAGAAGGAGGAAGGCGTATTAGTTATACGTCAACGACTGATAACACAGTGAAATTATTTATCTGAAAGTATATATAATAAAAATGCTTTTGGATAATATAAAATTGGCTTTAAATCAGCGGGAAGCTGAGTCATTATCTCCTCTATCTGTTTTAAACTCCAAAGGCTTTCGTCGTTCACATGAAGAAAAGCTTAAATATGGATATCGTCAGGCCTTTTCTCTGGATGTCGATAGAATTCTTCATGCTCTTGCATATACAAGGTATATTGATAAAACTCAGGTGTTTTATCTTATTGAGAACGACCACATAACTCACAGAGTGCTGCACGTTCAGCTAGTATCCAAGATAGCCAGAACAATAGGTCGTTTTCTTGGATTAAATGAGGATCTTATTGAGGCAATATCTCTTGGACATGATATTGGGCATACTCCTTTCGGGCATGATGGTGAAAGGTTTTTGTCTGAGATATGCAAATCTTACGGCATTGGATATTTTTTACACAGCGTTCAGGGCGTGCAGTTTTTAGACAGGGTAGAACGAAAAGGAAAAGGATGGAATCTATGTCTTCAGACTCTGGATGGAATACTTTGTCATGATGGAGAGATACATAATGAAATGCTTAAGCCTGAGCGAAATAAAACCTTTAAAAAATTAGATGAAGAGATTGCAGCAAAAAAAACTGCGCCGGATATGCAACTGATTCCCATGACTCTTGAGGGCTGTGTTGTACGCATGGCAGATACCATCAGCTACGTTGGAAGAGACCTGGAAGACGCCATAAGATTGAAAGTAATTAAACGTTCCGATATCCCGGAGGATATTGTAAAAATCCTGGGAAATACGAACGGAACAATTGTATATAATCTTGTTACGGATATTATAGAAAACAGCTTTCAAAAATCATATACAGCATTTAGTCCTGAAATATCTGATGCCCTGAAAAGCCTGAAGGGTTTTAACCTCGAATATATATATATGAATTCAAAAATTAAAACCAACCTGGACAGAATAAAAGAACTTTTTGAAATGCTTTTTGAAAGATATCTTAATGATGTTGAAAACGAGAATCATTCGTCAGTGATTTTCACAAGATTTTTAGAAGATATGTCATACGATTATATTGAAAATCACAGCAAAGAAGAAATTGTAAGAGACTTTATTGCCGGTATGACGGATAAGTATTTCTTGAGACAGTGTCCAATTGAAATGAGGCCGAAAATTCAAATAAAATAAAAACACATGGTTCAGAGGTTCACGGTTGGTTGCCTTGATCTCTTCATCGCTCTCTAACCTTGAACCCTGAACCTTGAACCGTGAACCTTATATGCATAAAAGCCGTACCTACCGCAATCTGGTAAAAAAAAATGATCTGGTCTCCTTTAATGTGGTCGTTAAAGAAACAGATTTGTTTATACATGCAGGGGAAATCCTTGCGGATAAAACAACGGAATTGGTTTTGAAATATAGAGGATATATTGAGAGTTATATTAACAGGTATCCTGAATTTGAAAAAACACTTAAACCGTGGCAAATTAACGGTCCTGCACCGGGCATAGTCAGAGATATGGTAAATGCCGGCAATAAAGCAGGTATTGGGCCGATGGCTGCGGTTGCCGGCGCAATTGCAGAATATGTTGGACTTGATCTTTTATCATCTTCTGATGAAGTTGTTGTAGAAAATGGAGGCGATATTTTTTTTAAAGACTAATGAACCGGTTAAAATCGGTATTTTTGCAGGCAAATCTCCATTAAGCTTACGTATTGGATTTCGAATAAATTCAATAAAAAAACCTGTTGCTGTGTGTACATCATCAGGCACTGTCGGACATTCATTAAGCCTTGGCAATGCTGATGCTGTATGTGTATTATCAGAATCATGCCCTCTTGCCGATGCAGCGGCAACTTCAATAGGCAATCATATTAAATCAAAAGCTGATATCCCAAAGGCAATTGATGTTGGGAAAAATATTGAAGGGATTGATGGTGTTGCAATTATTATGGGTGACGAAATAGGCTTATGGGGAAATTTGGAACTAATAACTGTAAATAGTCGAGCAGTTAACCAATCGACCAAGGTCAAAGAGAAAAAAAGGTTGAGTTTCATAACGGAAAAGAGTAAAAAAACAGGTATCGGGAATCAGGCGTTGGGTGACAGCAAATGAAAACTGGTTTGAAAACTCAGAGATTAACCAGAGGCAGCGGACAATTAAATTTAAGAACGTCTGAAACTCGCGCATAAGTGAGCCTAAAGAAAAAAGAGTATTAATATCAGTTAGAAAAATAGAACGTTATGGCTTGAGTTTATCCTTTTAACAAAAATATATAAAAGTGCCTTTTTTTTCTTAATGCTCACTAATACGCTCAAACAGTCAGCCATTTTAAATTTAAATGCCCGCCACCTCTAATTGTTAACAAATTACTTTTGAGTTTTCAAATTTCTGATATAGACTTTCAGATAAAAAAATTTGTTTCTTTGAACATAAAGCTATACATTATGTTTTTAGATATAACTATTTGATATGACGGGAGAAACAATATGAGAAAGTTCAAGATTGGTTTCTGGGCAGTTATTTTTGGATTAATGGGAATAGTTATTTTTCAGAATCAGGATTTTTTTATGGCAAAACAAATTTTGAGCATAGATTTTATCTTTACAAAGTATGAGACACCTGAATTGCATAGAGCAATCCTTTTTGGTGGAATTTTTTTGACAGGATTTATTATCTCATATATATTTACGCTGATCGACAGGCTCAAATTCAGAAAAGTTGTAAAAAGCCTTGGAGCTGAAATAGATTCACAAAATGAAAATATAACATTACTTATCAATGAATTAGAATCAGTAAAAGGAGGTTCATCCGGCAATAACAAAGAAAAAGAGGAGAAAGAAGAAAAAGAAGAAGAAGAAGAGCAAAAAAGTGCATGAATCTTTCTAAAGTAACTCCCATGATTAAGCAGTACTTATCCATCAAGGAAAAGTATGCTGATTCAATACTTTTTTATCGAATGGGAGATTTTTATGAAATGTTTTTTGAGGATGCAAAGACCGCATCCAAGATACTTGAGATAACTCTAACTTCAAGAAACAAGAAAGACGAGTATCCAATTCCAATGTGCGGCGTTCCTTTCCGTGCCGCACAAAAATTATATTGCACGACTGATAGACAATGGCTGCAAAGTAGCAATATGTGAACAAGTTGAAGATCCAGCGGCATCAAAGGGGCTGGTAAAAAGAGATGTGGTCAGAGTTATCACCCCTGGGATGATTTTAGATGACGAATTATTAGACGAAAAATCAAATAATTATATTCTTGCTATAGCCTGCGACAATGCCATTGGCCTTTCATGTTTAGATATATCAACCGGAACTTTCAGGGTGTATGAATCTAAAGACTTTCATTCAGTTATAGATGAAGCCCTCCGCATATCCCCAAGCGAAATTCTACTTCCCAACTCAATAAAAAACGACCCCCTTTTTTTGCAGATCAATAATGCTTTATCAGAAAAATCTATAACCTTTTTAGATGACAAAGTTTTTGAGCATAGAATAGCCAGGGAACGGCTTATAAAACAATTTAAAACAGCTTCACTTGAAGGTTTTGGATGTGAAAAACTAAAGTCAGGTGTCAGTGCTGCCGGGGCACTTATATTTTATGTACTGGATACCCAGAAGCAGCAGCTTGATCATATTACCGGAATAGAAACATACAAATTAAGTAATTATCTTGTAGTTGATGACATTAGCTGCAGAAATCTTGAGCTTATAAAAAATATTCGTACTGGTTCAAAGCCCGGCACCCTTATCAATATAATTGACAGAACAATAACTTCCATGGGAGGCAGGCTGCTTAAAACATGGATAAGATACCCCCTGATTGACATACATAAGATAAAATTAAGACACGATGCTGTTGAAGAGGCAAAAGACAATATACAAGTACGCAAAAGACTGAGAGAGAGTTTAAAATCGGTTTATGACCTTGAACGTCTAAGCAGTAAGATATCCATGGGGCATTCAAATGCACGTGATCTTATTGCTTTAAAACAGTCAATTCAAAGTCTGCCGGATATCTGTTCGGCTCTTTCGCTTCTTCAATCAGAACTTTTTAAATTGACCTTAAACCCTGATCGGCTTTATGAGCTGGCAAATCTCATAGATAGTTCGATCCGGGAAGATGCGCCGCTTACGATCAATGAAGGCGGAATAATCAAGAAAGGTTATAATAAAGAATTAGACGATTTTATAAATCTCAGCCGGGAAGGCAAAGGCTGGCTTGCACGGTTAGAAGCTACTGAAAGAGATGCAACAGGAATAAACTCAATCAAGGTAAGATATAATAAAGTATTCGGATATTATATTGAAATCCCAAAAACTCACTCAGAGATTGTTCCAGCTAATTATGTACGCAAGCAGACTTTAGTAAATGCAGAACGTTACATTACCGACGAACTCAAAACATACGAAAAAAAAGTCTTAGATGCGGAAGAGCGAAGATCGGCGCTTGAATATGAAATATTTAATGAAATACGCGAACAGGTCATAATAAATAATAAAACCATCCAGAATACCGCACAATTTTTAGCCGGACTTGATTGTCTGCTTAATCTTGCTGAAATAGCAGATCAGAATGACTATAACAGGCCGCAGATCAATACTGATGGCCGTATTATAATTGAAGACGGGCGTCACCCCGTAGTGGAAAAAATGATAGCTGGCGAACGATTTGTGCCTAATTCCATCAATATCGATAATGATGAAAACCAGATAATCATTATTACCGGTCCCAACATGGCAGGCAAATCAACTGTTCTCAGGCAGGTGGCTCTTATAGTGCTTATGGCGCAGATGGGCTCATTTGTCCCCGCAGAAAAGGCCTCCATAAATGTAACAGATAGAATATTTACCCGTGTAGGAGCGCTTGACAATCTTTCTTCAGGGCAGAGCACTTTCATGGTAGAGATGGAGGAAACAGCCAATATCTTGAATAATGCAAATGAACAAAGTCTTGTTATCATGGATGAGATCGGCAGGGGTACAAGCACCTTTGACGGTTTAAGCATAGCCTGGGCAGTAGCTGAATACCTGCATGATTTAAATCAAAAAGGAGTTAAAACTCTATTTGCAACACATTACCATGAACTGACTGATCTGGCGCAAAAAAAACATAGAATAAAAAATTATAATATTGCAGTAAAGGAATGGAATGATGAAATAATTTTTTTGAGAAAGCTGGTTGAAGGTGGTACAAACCGAAGTTACGGTATTCAGGTCGCACGTCTTGCAGGTCTCCCAGAACATGTTATAAAGCGTGCGAAAAAAATTCTTTATAATATAGAGAACAGGGAAAACAAATTAAACGGCTTCTCTATCCAGCCTGACAGACGGCAGGCAAGTATTATGGGCGACCATGATAAACAACAGGTACAGCTTAATCTGTTTAGACAACCTGAAACTTTTATAATTGAAAAGCTGCAGCAGCTTGATATATCGAAAATAACTCCTATTGAAGCGCTTAATTATCTTAATGAACTTAAGGAGAAACTGAAATAATTGATAATTGATAATCGATAATCGATAATCGAAGGTATTCTATTAATTTTATAACTAAAATACAGAGCGAAGCGATACCACAAATTATCAATTATCAATTATCAATTGCTCACTGTACTATTATGCTGAATAAAAAAAACATATTATTTTGTTTACTCATCTGCTGCTATGCTCTTGCAGTCTTATGGCCATGTGAGTCATTTGCAATCACGGCAAAGGATAAATATTTTAAAGCTGAAACTTGTTATAAGAAACTTCGCAATAACCCAAAAAAAAATAAATACAAACATAACTGGCTGCGTTGCATTGAAAAGTTTCAGGCGGTTTACAAACATGATCCAAAAGGTTCATGGGCAGCGGCCGGTCTATATATGTCAGGGGAGCTTTATGGTAAACTATACAAAATTTCATCAAAAGAGTCAGACAGGAAAGAAGCCATTGATATCTTTGAGCGCATAGTAAAGCAGTTTCCAAAAAGCAAATACAAGGGTAAAGCTATAAAAAAGATTCGTGTTTTTTCAAAAAAAGAAACAAAGAAAAGCTCAAAAAAAATAAAAGTATCTACTAAAAAGAAATCACTTCCTGAAAAAATAAAAGTATCTACTAAAAAAAAGTCACTTTCTGAGAAAGAAAAGCTCAAAAAAAATATTAAGCCATCCAAAACAGATGAAATCGTTACTATAACCGGCCTCAGATACTGGTCCAATCCAAGCTATACTCGAATTGTTATCGATGCGGATAAAGATACAACATATAATCACAGACTGCTGAGAAAAGACCCATCAATTCAAAAACCTAAAAGACTTTATGTTGATTTGCAAAACAGCAGACTGGGAGATGGGATAAAAAAGACAATTCCCATAAATGACGATTTGCTGAGTGATGCAAGAGCCGGCCAGTTTACCGCAGATATGGTTCGAGTCGTAGTTGATATAAAGTCTTTTAAAACCTATAAAATTTTTTCTCTTAAAAACCCATTCAGAATTGTTATTGATGTCTGGGGAACGGAAGCAAAGAAAAAAACATCAGAGTTAAAGACCGCTGAGAAGGACAAAAAGTTTACATCAAGCGCTTTGGCAAAACAGCTCGCCCTTGGAGTTAACTGCATAGTTATAGATCCAGGTCATGGCGGGCGTGATTTTGGTGCATCAGGATATCTTAAAGGCGTTTTTGAAAAAGATGTTGTTCTTAAGATAGCCAAGATGCTTGCAAAAAAGATTCGTGAAGAGGTGCAATGTGAAGTGTTTCTTACCAGAAGTCGTGACCGGTATTTAACTTTGGAAGAAAGAACAGCTATTGCAAATACAAAAAATGCAGACCTTTTTATATCAATACACACAAATGCTGCAAAAAACAGGAAGGCATTTGGAATTGAGACTTATTTTCTTAACCTTGCCACAGATAATGAATCCATTTTAGTTGCTGCACGTGAAAATGCCACATCTACAAAAAATATAAGCGATCTTCAGACAATCTTAAGTGACCTCATGCAGAATGCAAAAATAAATGAGTCCAGCCGTCTTGCCGGCTATGTTCAGACAGCTTTGTGCAACTGCCTAAAAAAGAATAAATATAGCAGAATAAATAATAAAGGAGTTAAGCAGGCTCCGTTTTATGTTCTTCTCGGAGCTCAGATGCCTGCTATCCTGATAGAAACCTCATTTATAAGTAATCCAAAAGAATGTAAAAGATTAATAAATTCAAAATATCAGGAACGATTGTGTGAAGCCATAGTCAATGGGATTAAAAAGTATATTAAGGAAACAAATCCAACTGCCTTTTTAAGAAATCTTCAACAAAAAGGATGACGGATCTGGCATCCTTATTTCCATAGGTGTCTGGTTT
>Ga0255425_1004_pt1 | contig 57089 bp, 56 predicted proteins | sample ANMaggSeSYBR02G4_FD_182640 | JGI IMG/M metagenome (GOLD analysis project Ga0255425, IMG submission 182640) | Sediment cell enrichment communities from methane seep in Santa Monica Basin, California, United Staets - ANME aggregate JGI... | ecosystem: Environmental > Aquatic > Marine > Cold seeps >... | reverse complement strand
TTAAGCCATTGCCAATCAAGTTTGAGTACATGCTTCCAAAAGAATTGCAGGCCATTTCGATCCACTTTGACTGTGCTCCATGAGTGGCTATCGACCAGCTCTCCAAAATAGATTTCTAATTGTTCAGTGGTCAATTGATCGGGGCAGCAATCAAAATGTTCACTGATTCGGCGGACAGCCCGAGAGTATGCATCAATGGTTTTCTGACTTTTGCCCTGAAGTTTGAGTGATCTCAGGTGGCGTTGATAGAGTTTCTTAAATCGATTTACTTCTGTTTGATTCATGGTATACTCCTTTTTTAAAAGTGCCCGAAATTGGACAAGTATAGGAGTTATACACTATTTTTGATTTTTTTTCTGCCGCATAGCGGCTTCGTCCAACAAGACGGGTAAATGAGGAGTTTCTTTGGGGACGCCAGAAAAATTTAAGGGTTATAGTTATAAAATACTATAACCCTTTTATCCAAAGACATCCCCTGCTTCTTTTCGCCCGCTTTCGGTTAAAAAAGTTTTTCCAATAAATTCAGCAAGGTCTTTATTATTCATAGGGTTCTCTTTCTGTTTTTCCTCAAGATTGACGATAAGATCTGCGTCATGAACTATATTGAAATTCAGGCTTGAATCAGGTCCGGGATGATGGTGATGGCCTGTGATATCGCATACCTCGTCAATCAGCTCTTTTTTTGCCCCAAGCTCTGTCATTATAGATCTTGCAACAGACGGCCCTGTTTTTTCATGGTTTTCAGCCGTAGCGCTCTCCTTTGCCCGTGCTGCTTCATGAATTCCAATATCATGCAGATATGCGGCAGCCAGAATTACAGCCAGGTCGCCGCCTTCGTTCTTTCCGATTTTTTCGGCATAGCGCGCTAGTTGCATGGCATGACCGATTCGTTTAAAATCCTTCTTGAAATATTTTTTCATTTCAACTGCGATCCGCTCCTTAAGCGTATCTTCCCTCTGGGTCTTGTATTCTTCGGGAAGGTCGCCTACGCACTGCGCTGCATACTGGCAGTAAGCGGCACAGCCAAAGTCCAGTTTAGGATTTATAAACTTATGCCCGCAATTGCGGCATTTTCGTGTTGTGTCATCCTTGAAAAATTCAACATCTTTGCCGCACTTAGGGCATTTAACATCAAAAACAGCCCCTGGTTTCCAGTACCTTATGTCCTGTCCCGGGCATTTCATTATAATTCCTCCATAAAGTTAAGATGATTCAATGTTCCTTAATTTTGTTTACGTTTAATTAAAGTAAACCTTATCTTAACCAAAGTCAAAAAAGGTGGGGCGTAATGTGCAAAAACGTAACCAGGTGTGCAAGATTCGTAACCGAAAAAATCACGAATCCATTGTGAATTTATTGAATGACCAACATTCCAACAAGTTAGCTTTTTTGGCACATATGTTGCTTATATATGAATATAATCAAATTTCATATTGGAAAAACAAACTTATTTAAAAGGGAGGTAGTATTATTATTATTATGTTGAAAAAAGTTATGATTATTTGTATCGCACTTTCTTTTGTATTTATTGGCGGCATTGCTTTTGCTTCAGGTAACGGACCAAAAGCAATTGAAGAAGTTCAGGAAGTAATTCCGGAATTGGCGCCTGGCTCAGAAGATGTTGCTCCGACTGTTTCGGAAGAACTCACCACCGATGATCCCGAAACCGAAATCACCGAAGGCGATGAAGAAGAACCAGGAGAGGCGAAAGAAGCAGAAAAGGGTGGCGATGATCAGAAATAATTAGCATGTTTTTTATTGACCCATTGGGCCTTAACTTATTTTAAGACGCATGCCTTCAAAATATCTAAGCCCTATGCAATAGAGAGCGCAAGTTTTGCGTTTATAAAAACAAAGTCAAGGCAATCAATTATAAACAATCAAAACTTGCCCTCTCTCTCCCCACAATGTTTCCCCTTTCTACATGGCATTCTTGCACGCTGATCTAAATTGCAGTTTGTCAGGTGGCATTGGGGGGTTTAATATGAGCATCAAGAGCAAGAGGCGCGAAGGTGCGGAATAGCAGGCTATTGGTGTTCATGGCCAGCGAAAAAGAGCAATTTGTGGCCTTTCGAGGTATAAATAACGGGTTACGCATTTTTGCTTTTTAATAATTCCTTATATGCTTGAGTTAATTTAATAAATTTATCATGCTCTCCCCCTTTATCGGGGTGGTGTTTTTTAGCCATATGCCTGTATAATGCCGTTAAGCCGCGGCGACTCATTTTCTTAAGTTTGTCTTTTTTTATATCGAATATTGTTATCGCTTCATCTAAGGTTACTGAACTTTTGTTAGGGGGTGGAGCATAAAACCTTTTGCCGTCAATAAAGTTCTTTATGTGATCGTGTAAGAAATAGCTTTGACCGTATTCGTTATCAAAAAACATGATAATATATCGAATCAAATATTCATTTAACTCCGGCCCGGTTGTCATTCCGGCCCAGAAAGACCTGTCTTTGTTCAGGCTGCATATCTCTTCAATAAAATACTCATCAACTTTTTTTTGATCCAGAGCTTGAGGCATTGTCTTTGCGGTCAACTTTGAAGAAAATCTCTGTAGATCAAATATTACATAAACGTATGACTTTAATTCATAGGGATCGAGAATATCTTCCGATTCCAGAAAATACTGCTCGATCTCGTCTCTTGATTTATTGAGAAGCACCTGGAAAAGTTTAGGCGATATACGTCCAATTCTTCCCTGGTCCATATTACCGAACCTTAAAAAATGAATTCTTCTTTTATCGAACAGATGAAACTGAGCATTTTCCCTTTTTTCTTTTACGCTTTTTTTTCTTTGCGTGCGTCCGGCTCTTTGACTAAACATTTCAAGAACATGCTTTATTTCCGGCTTCAGAAAGCGCCAGAATATATTATCGAGTTCATCAAAGTCGGGCTTCACGCGAAGAGAGTTCAGCCTGTTTTCTACTTTTTCGTCAATATAGTAAGCATTCCCTCCAGGGTAAATAATATATTTTGCAGGATTGGCCCCAAGATCAAATAAGTCTCGACTTCTAAAATATTTTCCGTCCCGGTAAGATTCCCTGATGATGTAATGAGGTATTTTTTTGATTATTTTTTTGGCCAGATACACAGAAATTTTACTTCCTCAATCATAAATTAGTATTTTTTGACCTTTTCCCATATTTTATATGTATTCTTGCGGAAGATTCGGTTTAACCATTCGTTGTATCCGCCCCAGTCTGTTTTTGAATTACTCCATGCCTTTTGCAGGTCTTCAATAAAACCACTTTTAAGTTCAGCCAAACTTATTACCCTGATAATTCCATTTTGATCAATCAGAATTCTGGTCATAATTCTGTTCTTTTGACAAATGAATTTTTCCACATCATTTGGCCTGAACTGCTTTTCAAACTCAGGATTGTAAGGAGTCGGGAGCAAAAAGTTTTTACCAAACCGCCAGATTGTAAGCGGGTATTTTTCATTGTAGATTCCATATGCTGTCAAATTCTTAAAATCTTCAATATCTATTTCTCTGGGATAAGGTAATGAAACCAGAAGTTGAATCTCACCGTCCATTATGCCCATTAATGAGTTTTCAAAAGGCTTTTCCCAGCCAGGATACTTATCTCCTGCTTTAATTTCTTCTAATCCGGTTTGCATATCAGCAGTTTTACAAGATTATTTTGCGTTAATCTTATCCTTTAATTTGTTGGAACATCTGAAAGTTACAACCTTTCTCGGTCTAAGCATCATTTCTTCTCCGGTTGCAGGATTTCTGCCCTTTCGTTCCTTTTTATTTCTTATGCAGAATTTTCCAAACCCGCTGACCAAAACATCCTCGCCGGATTCAAGTGCTTGCTTAATGATTTCCAACAGAGTTTCAAGCGTTTCAATAGATTGTTTTTTTGAAAATCCATTTGCAACACAGATTGTCTCAACAATATTAGCTTTAGTAATGGCCATAATTTATTTCCTTTCTATATGCATCAAGGGTCTTAAAATTTGTTTTAAAACCCAATCAATTTATTATATTTTTCTTCGGATATAATTATTACACCCATTTTTTTTGCTTTTTCAATTTTGCTTGACCCAACCTTTTCCCCACAGATCAGATAATCAGTTTTGCTGCTTATCGAGGTTTGAACCACTGCGCCGAGCCTTCTCGCATCTTCCTGCATTTCTTCTCTGCTTCCGTAATCCATTTTGCCGGTAAATACAACATGTTTTCCGGCAATTGCGCTATCTATATTAATTTGTTCTTTTGCAAGTGGTGTCCTTTCGAGATTAAAACCAATTGAAAGCATGTGATATATTGTATCTTTAATTTTTTTTATGCCCTCTTCGACCGAACTGCTTGTAATTGGGCCAAAATTAGGTATTTTTTTAATGTCTTCCGCTTTTGCATCTATGAGTTCTTCAATCTTCATATGAGAAAGCAGTTTTCTGCTGTCTCCCTTTCCGAGATCAGATATTCCAAATGCCGATAGAAACCGCCAATCTTCAACCGGTTTGTTTTTACTTATATTAATGGCTGCTGCAAGATTTTTTGATTGACCGGGGCCAAAACCTATACTTTTAAAATCATTTTCACTCAAAGCGTATATTTTTTCAAGGCAATCATAACCATTTTTAACAAGCTTCTGGATTGTTTTTATTCCAAACCAGTCCGCGTTGCCAAGAGTTTTAAACCAGTGGCTGATGCTTTGTTCTATTTGAGCTTTGCATGAACTATTATTGCATTTTAGAAAATCATTATTCCATTCGAGTTTTGTCCCGCATGAAGGACATTTTTCGGGTATTATAATTTTATCTGATTTTGCAATAACTTTTTCAAGCTTTGGAATTACTTCGCCGCTTCTAATAACTTCAATTTCCGCGCCGACGCCTATATGTTTTTTTTGTATAAGACCTGCGTGATGAGCTGTGACGTTTCGGATTGTAGCTCCTGAAAGATAAACAGGCCTGATCTTCAATACAGGGGTAATATTTCCCGTTCTTCCCACCTGCCATTTAATGCCCTCAACGGTAGTTATAGCTGTTTCACCCTTTGTCTTTATGGCTATTTGCCATCTGTAGTGGTGAGCTGTAGCTCCCATGTGGTTTTTTACATCTTCATCGGTAACCTCGGCAACCATTCCATCTATAGGGTAATCTGTTTTCGCTGTAAGATCTTTTGTGATTTGCTCTATGTTTTCCAAAAGTTCCCCAGCGCTGCCGGTCCATTTTGGAAGAACGGAATATGGTACAAACTGCACCATATTGTCTTGAAGGGCTTTTTTTGCAAATTCGTTTAAAGTATCAGAACTAATTATCCCGACAACCATATTTCTAGGATGCTCAAACTCATTAGACAGGTGTTCTTCAAAATAGGACGTGACAATTACCAATTCACCAAGGCCAAGTCCTCTGCCTCCAACAGGAATTATGCCCTTGTTAAAAGAATTGCTGATATCGTATCCTGTTTCACCATTTCCTCTGGTGGCAAGCATTGTTCCGTCATCTCTTCCGGCAAGGCCGTCCAGTTTTGGCGTTACGCTGAACGAAATATCGACAATACCTATTTCACTCGCTGCTTTATCAACCCTGGCAATAAATTTTTCAAGACCATCCTTTGTGTATGTTTTTTCAGTTGAAAGCATCGGCACAGGATGTCTTACTTCTTTTTTGGCATCGAATTTTTCAGGTTCTATTGAAAGAAGAAAAGGGTGATATGGGGATAGTTTTCGCAGCTTTTCTAAAAGCCTGTCGTATTCGAGATCGCTTACAAGCGGCTTTCCCTTTCTGTAAGCTTCATTATACTTTTTCAGAATTTCGGCTAAAGCTTCAATATTTTCCATTACTTTCAACAAATACAATGAAACGACAGTTATAGTTATTTTTTGAAAAAATTGTCATTCTACCGGACTAATAATATCAAACTCATTTTTAAGCAACATTTTAGCCTTATGCAACAAAGGGGCTGCGGATATATTTTTAAAAAGCTAAGGAACGGGGACGAAATAACTTCCCCAAGTAGGCGCATAGATTTGGGTCAAATTTGTTCGATCTCAAATCACAAAAGTTGATGGAATAGCAGGCTATTTTGATATTTTTGTGATTTGAGATCGGGCAAAGGTGGCCTGAAGCTGTGATGCATAGTTGGGGAAGTTATTTCGTCCCCGTTCCTAAAAAGTTACGAAGGCCTCATATTCAGGACAACAAACAATGTGATATTTGCATTCATAGATTGAATGTGATAACTTTTAAACCGCTTACTACAACGGTAAACTCCTATATTATACATCAAAAGACCACAATTTGCAATTTATAACCTTCCGAGGTATAAACAGGGAATATTAATATGGAAGAAACTACGAATAAGGATCAAGATAGTCTGTTAAAATCCAATAATGAATCTGAAGCCATTAAACGTCCTCATGCTATTACAATTATATGTGCTTTGTATATTTTTAATGTATTAGGTATAATTCTTGCCCCTTTCAATGATAAAGCATGGTCCATCGGCTTTTGGTACCCACCATATTTGTGTTTTTCAGGAGTAATTATCTTGATCTGTATATACGGTTTCTGGGAAATGAAGAAATGGTCAATAATACTTTACCTGTCATTTATTGCCGTTAATCAGATTGTAATGCATACCATGGAGCTATGGACAACAGCCACGTTAATTATACCCGGTATAATTCTGCTGGTCGTTTTATCACAGTATCGTAAAATGACTTAAACTGAGCACCTCAGCCTGAAGCCCCGTCAAACCACAAGCGCCTGACGGCATGCTCCATCATTTTGTTCTGTGCCTTCATTTTCTTTTCTATAATATCCAAGAAACTCGGAGAGAGAAGCCATATTTATTCCTTTGTGGTGAAAAAAACATAATAAAAAAGCGCAATTTGTGACTTTCCGAGGTATATATCGGATGTTGAAGTTTTTTGTAAAATTTGTCTTGACAACTTTACTAATTTGGTTTTATATTTCTGCGTAATCTGCGGATAATTGCATATGTTAAATTCAAAGTCACCTATACCATTATATCATCAATTAGCGGATATAATAATTACAAAAATACGCTCTGGAGAATACCAGCCCGGCTCAAGGATTCCTTCTGAAAACAGGCTTGCAGCGACTTATGGTATCGGTCGGCCCACCGCCAGGCAGGCCACAGATTTGCTGGTTCGCAAACGTATGCTTGTAAGAAAGAGGGGTTCAGGAACTTTTGTAGGAGAAAGCCGGAAAGAGGTTGACCTTTTTTCTCTTGCAGGAACGATTTCGTCTTTCCACAAAAAGGGGATATCAATAACAACGCAGATTATAGAAGATATCCGTATGGAGACTGTTGAAAATGACTCTGAGAATCCTTTTTCAGGCCAGGAGGTTTATTTTTTTTCAAGACTCAGCAGGGTTGAGGATATGCCGGTTCTAATAGAGGATATTTATCTGCATGCGAGTTTATTTTCAGGTATAGAGCGATTTAATCTTCAGGGCCGGTCTCTTTCACAGATAGTCGAGGCGCAATATTATATGCGTCCGACGGGCGGGAAACAAAACTTTAGAATCGGGTATTTAACAGGGGAAAAAGCAAAAAACCTGGATATCACTTCAGGCGTACCCATACTTGCGGTAAAACGGTTTCTACACTTTGAGCAGGCAAAAAACGCAATATATTCTGAACTTTTTTGTCGAACTGACCATTTTGTATTTTCACAGAGCCTGTTTAAAAAATAGGGATAGGAGGAATATCAGATGATTAATCGAGGCTACTATGACGGATTCGGGGGGGCTTTTCTTCCTGAAATCCTTGTTGCAACCTTTGATGATCTCGAAGATAAGTTTATTAAAGCAAAAAACGACCCTTCATTCTGGAAGGAATATGCTGATATTATGTCAACATATTCCTGCAGGCCGACTCCTGTTACTTTTGCCGAGAACCTTACAAATCACTTTAATGGCGCACGTATCTATGTAAAGCGCGAGGATCTGAATCATACAGGCGCTCATAAGGCAAACAATGTTATGGGGCAGGGGCTTCTGGTAAAGAGAATGGGAAAGACCAGGGTCATTGCAGAGACTGGTGCGGGACAGCATGGGGTGGCAACTGCAACAATGGCTGCGAAATTCGGATTTAAATGTACCATATATATGGGAGAAGTTGATGTTCAGCGGCAGCGTCCCAATGTTTTCTGGATGGATAGACTTGGCGCTGAAGTGATACCGGTTCGAGAAGGAACCCGGATATTGAAGGATGCCATAAATGAAGCTTTCCGCGACTGGGTAAGCAATATGGATACGACTCACTATGTTCTGGGCACTGCCTGCGGGCCGCATCCTTTTCCTGAGATGGTTTCTTATTTTCAGTCAATTATTGGAAAAGAAGCGCGAAAACAGATATTGGAAAAAGAGGGCAGACTCCCCTCCCGCATTTATGCCTGCGTGGGAGGCGGCTCTAATGCATTGGGTATATTCAAAGGGTTTTTGGATGATCCTGTAGAGCTGGTAGGGGTTGAGGCCGGAGGGCGCGGGCTTGATTCCGGCCGGCATGCAGCCCGGCTCTCCTCTAAAGATGCGAGCATAGGAGTTGCCCAGGGATATAAGACGTATTTTCTTCAGGACAACGACGGACAGATGAAAGAGACGCACAGTGTGGCAGCAGGCCTGGATTATGTGGGAGTTTCGCCCATTCTGGCATATCTTAAGGAATCCGGCAGGGTAAGATTTGAATCAGCTATTGACCGTGAAGTAGTTGATGCAATGTCATTGACAATTAAAAAGGAAGGGCTGATACCTGCCCTGGAGTCAGCGCACGCATTTGTTCAGGCATTCAAGGAAGCGCCAAAACTGTCCAAAGACGATATTATACTGATCAACCAGTCCGGAAGAGGAGACAAGGACATATTTACAGTTGCGGATGCCTTTGATGACCCGAGATGGAAGGAGTTTATCAAGAAAAAAGCGGAGGAGTATAATGCTTGAGTCATACCTTAAAAGCCGGCTTATAGAAAAGAAAATACTGCTGATGACCCATATTGTTCTCGGATACCCCTCATTTGAGAAGTGTTTTAAAATAATAGAGACAATGGTTGACGCGGGTGTTGATTTGATGGAGCTGCAGATACCTTTTTCCGAACCCGTTGCAGACGGCCCGGTAATACTTCATGCAAATCAGAAATCCCTGGCAGAGGGCAGTACAGTAAAAAAATGTCTGGATTTTGCCCAAAATGTTACACAATCATTTGATATCCCATTTCTTTTTATGAGCTATTATAATATACTTTTTAAATACGGGATTGACAGATTTGCTGTTTCAATGGCCGAAAGAAATATGAAAGGCGCCATTGTACCGGATCTTCCACCTGAAGAGGGGCAGGATTATCTTGATGCAATGAAAAAATATAATCTTGATCCAATCTTTATTTTTTCTCCTACAACTCCGGATGAACGCATGAATTACCTTGCATCTTTTGGGCGGGGTTTTATTTACTGCGTGGCAAGAAAAGGAGTAACAGGTCTGGATACAAATTTTTCCGGGCATTTAGATAAATATCTTGAAAGATGTCGCAAAGCGACTCATCTTCCGTTAGCTCTTGGTTTTGGAGTAAAAGATAAAAATGACATAGACTTTTTAAAAGGAAAAACAGATATTGCGGTAATTGGCACACAGACCATAAGGCTAGTTGAGAAAGAGGGAGTCGGAGCTGTTGGTGAATTTGTAAGGAGCCTCAGGTAATGGAAAAAATTGGCATAGCTTTAGGAGCTGGTGGCGCCAGAGGATTGGCTCATATTTTGATGCTGGAAACCTTAGACGAGCTGGGACTTAAGCCGGCCTACGTCAGTGGCGCCAGCGTTGGTGCAATTGCAGGTTTACTTTACTGTTCGGGTATGACAGGCAAAGAATTGCGAGAATCATTCAGTGAGTTAACAGTTTCACAGCGCAATAGTGTAAAAAATCTTTTTAACTTTAAATGGCTCAATTTTATTGCACCGCAGTTTGAGGGGGCTGGTTTAATAAAATCTGAAAATTTTATCAAATTTTTGTTTGAGTCAATTACTGCACGAACCTTTGAGGAGCTTGATATTCCTTTGTTCGTTGTAACGTCAAATTTTTGGACACGTGAAGAGGTGGTCTTTAAAAGCGGTGACCTGGTTTCCGCTATACAGGCCAGTATATCTTTGCCCGGAATCTTTGCACCGGTATTGATAGATGGCAAGATCTTAATAGATGGCGGAGCTGTAAATCCCGTGCCTTTTGATATATTACCAAACGATTGTGATCTAACGATTGCGATCGATGTTATTGGGCACAGGACAGCAGGCCCGGACCTTATGCCTTCCCTGACGGAGGCTGTTTTTAACACTTTTCAAATAATGGAGAAAAGTATAACCAGGCAGAAACTGCGTGTCGTCTGTCCTGATATCTATGTAGAGCCTTATATTTCGGATGTTCGTGTTCTGGAATTTCACAAGGCAGAGCATGTATTCAGGCAGGCGCAACCTGCCAAAGACCAATTGAAACGTGAGCTTGAGAAGAGGCTGAATAAAATCGACGCAACAACTTAAGGGAGAATGGAAACGTCAAAGTAGATTCCAACTTACTCAATTAGAAGTATTTTCAATAAGCCTAAATGCGAAATCCGAATGTCGAAATCCGAAACAATATTAAAATCCGAATATCAAATAACCAAAACTTTACTACGCTCCAGCGTGGTTGCGCGATATTTATCAGGGTCATCGAAAATATCATTTGTTTTGAATTTAGGATTTGGAACATTCGTATTTGTTTCGAATTTCGTGCTTCGAATTTCAAATTTACAAAAAACAGATTAACCAGGAAAATTTGCTATTTCAAGAGTTTTTCTACGAAAATGACGTAGCCCTGCCTAATGGAGGGGGAATTACTTTGCCATTATCAAAATTCATGCAAGAAAAGCTCCCTGTGCTTTTGAGAAGATATGAAATTTCTTACTGTAAAGAAGCTGATTGTATTGAATATTTTATCACAGACAAGAGCACCCACGAACAAATTTCGTATGCCCTGGTATTGTCTTTAAACAGATTTTCCAAACAAATTAATGTGGGAAGGTTTTGTCCTGAACTCTATAAACAGCCTAATAGCAAATATCTTTCGGCAGTTTGTTTTTATCTGTTGATAAACCATTTCGCAAAAATTTATCATCTATCTGAAGGATATGGTATTTATCTTGAGACAAAACCCGCAACCTATAAAAAGTTCTTTTCGATGCTCAAAGATTTTAACCTGCAAGTAAAAAGAATTATACTTTGCAAGACTGCCGAGGTCTGTGATGTATATCATCAAGATAATATTGATACTTCGATGATTAAGGATAGGCTGAAGGTGGAAGGCTGAAGCCTTCCACCTATTCACCTATTTTAAAATATTTTCCTAAAGTTTTTCTTTATTTGGCACATGGAAACCGCTTTCAGAAAGGACTTTACTTTGCCAAGGTCTTTTTGGCCTGGGGCGGACTCTACGCCTGAACTGACGTCCACAGCATCCGGCATGCTGACCGATACAGCATGAGAAATATTTTCGGGCGCCAGACCACCGGCCAGGATCAGGGGGTATTTACAGCCAAAGCTTTTAACTTTCTTCCAGTCCCATTTTATTGCATTGCCTCCCGGCAGAACTCCTTTGCCGCATTCCACCAGAAATGCGGATGCTTCGTAATTTTTTGCTTCTTCAATAGTCGGCGTTCCTTCTGCAAACAAAGCCTTTATTACAAGAAGATTTTCTTTTTGAAGTCTGCTGACAAGCCCAGGGGATTCCCGGCCATGCAACTGGACTGCATTAAGGCCACAGAATTCAACCTTATGCATTATATTCGAAAAACTCTCATTAACAAATACTCCTACGGTTTTTACTTCTGAAGGCAAGGCCATGGAAATTTCTTTTGCCTGAATTTCAGACAAATGCCTTGGACTTTTTGGGAAGAAAACACAGCCGATTGCATTTGCCCCGAGATCAGCACATCCAAGAGCTTGTTCAACACTGGTCAGACCACACACCTTAACCTGAGGACAGGTATTATTCATCTACTCACCCCCATCAGAGACCTTAGAAATGCCTGGCAGTTCTCAGCTTTCACAAGACTTTCTCCGATAAGAAAATTCCATATACCTGCCTGATGATTTTTGACAATATCATCTCTGTTTTGTATTCCACTGGCAGCAACAGCTATTTGATATGGCTCAAGAAGCGATACCAGTCTGATAGCTGTATCGATATTGGTTTCAAAAGAACTTAAGTTCCGATTGTTAATCCCGATCAGCCTGGCTTTTGCCCGTGTTGCTGCTTCAAGATCTTTTTCTGAGTGTATTTCCACAAGAGCATCAAGTTTGAGTTCGTTGCAGAGTTTTAAATAATCACGCAATTGTTCCTGCGAAAGAATACGGGCTATAAGAAGCACCGCATCTGCTTCCATGACTGAAGATTCATATATCTGATATGAAGAGATTAAAAAATCTTTTCGAAGTACAGGCAGAGTTGATGCGTTATGAGCTTTTTTCAGGTCATCTGAACTGCCTTTAAAATAAGGCTGATCTGTGAGCACGGATATAGCGGTCGCTCCTCCCTTTTCATATTCCTGAGCATATGCTGCCGGATTCAGGTTTAGACAAATGTCGCCCTTAGAGGGAGATGCACGTTTGATTTCCGCAATGATATTAACTCCTGAAGGACCTGGTTTCTCAAGTTTTTTAATAAACGGCCGTCTTTTAATAGATGTAAAAGCATCCTTACACAGTTGACTCTCAGGAATAAGTTTTTTTGCCTCTGCAATTTCTTCTTTTTTATGTTTAACAATTACTTCTAAAAAGTCTTTTGCCATTTATCCATTTTCCTGTGTAAAACGAACGAGCTCTTCCATTTTTTCTATAGCAGCTCCTTTGTCAATGGAATTTTCAGCAAGCTTTATTCCTTCCTGGAAATCTTTTGCTTTTTCTGCTGCAACAAGTGCTGCGGAAGCATTTATCAATACCACATTGCGTTTTGGACCTTTTTCTCCTTCAAAAATTCTTCTGGTTATTTTAGCATTAGTCTCAGGATCTCCTCCCTCCAGATCCTTTGGGTTTGCACTTTTTTCAAAAAATTGTTCCGGGTTTATATCGTAAGTGTTTACCAGATTATCTTTGAGTTCAGATATACGTGTCGGAGCACAAACTGAAATTTCGTCAAGTCCGTCGTGTCCATGTACGACAAATGCGTGTTTTGTGCCGAGCATTCGCAAGGCATAAGCAAACATTTCAGTCAACTGAGGTGCATAGACTCCAAGAAGCTGGCAATTTGCGGCAGCGGGATTTGTTAGAGGCCCCAGCATGTTGAAAATACTGCGAAGCCCAATTTCTTTTCTTGCTTTGGCAGCATATCTCATCGCTCCATGATAAAGGGGTGCGTATAAAAAGCCAATGCCGATTCCCTGAATTGCTTCTTCTACTATTTCCGGGTTTGTATCCAGCTTTACTCCCATGACTTCAAGAAGATCTGCACTGCCGCATCGGCTTGAAACAGAACGATTCCCGTGTTTGGCTACAGTTACACCGCAACCTGCGACAACAAAGGCGGTTGTGGTTGAAATATTAAATGTTTGAGCAGCGTCTCCACCGGTTCCGCATGTGTCCACCACATTGCGGGCTGAGACCTGAATGCGTAGCGCTTTTCTGCGCATGGCTCGAGCTGCTCCAGCCAGTTCTTCAAAGGTTTCGCCTTTTGTGGCTAAAGCGGCCATGAACGCACCGATCTGGGCGTCGGTGACATTACCTGAAAATATTTCAGTGATCATTTGAGACATTTCAGCTTCATTCAAATTATTTCCGTTAACAATTTTTTGAAGATTTTCCCGAAACATAATGGTTATTCTCCTTTTTTTGTAATGGCTCAACTTTAAACTAAATATAATACCTTAACTTAAGCTCACTTGCAATTTATAATTATCATCATAGCAAGATATTTCGTAACTACTCACGTAGTCAGGCTGAAGCTGTTTAGACTGAAGGCTGAAGGGGTCAGAAGAGCACGATTGCCGTACTTTGGCGGAAATATCTGATTCTTGCATCAAACATGGCTTTTAATGCGTTTTTTCCTAACAGTCTTCAGTCTTCAGCCTATCCACCTGAGTAGTTACGATATTTCTTGCAATATATGAATAATCAATTCAGCGGTTCTCATTCTGCATACTCGAAAAAACAAAATCTTGTACAATCGTCTAAAATCGGCCATTTCCATTCAGGAAAACCATGGCTTGGGAAATCTCCATAAAAACAAAGCAAGCTTCGGGGAATTAGACCCAAAGAGATTAAAACGTTCTTGACACACAATTTAATTATAGCTACTATAGCAACAAAGTGGCTACAAATATGTGGAGGTGAACGCTATGAAAACAGCAGGGATAAAAGAACTTAAGAACCGGTTGAGTTCTTACCTCACCCTTGTTAAAAAAGGTGAAGAGGTACTGATTACAGATAGGGGCAAGCCGATTGCGCGTATAATTTCCGAAGATACCCAAAAGACCTCCTTGAGACGAGTGCTTCAGCCTCTGATAATGGAAGGCTTGGTAAATTTGCCTACAGACCGGATTGATAGAGACATCCCCAACCCTGTCGAACTTCCGGGAAAACAGGTTTCAGAAATGATCAGTGAGGATCGGCGATGATTCTCTATCTTGACACAAGCGCTATAGTTAAGAAATATTTCAAAGAACAAGGTTCCATAGAGGTAATACGTTTGTGGAAAAAAACAAGCTCAATTGTAACTTCCACCGTAGCCTATGCGGAAACATTGGCCGCCATCCATAGAAAAAAAAGGGAAACGGCTGATATTGATCAATCCATTTTCAAAGCAATCCGCATAGCCTTTGAAAAGGACTGGAAAAGCTTCATTCGTGTTGATGTAACAAGCGCTCTCAACAAAACCATTAAAAGAGTGACGGCCGCACATCCACTTAAGGGATTTGATGCCATCCATCTCGCCTCAGCATTAATTGTGCAACAAAGAATTGACGAAGAATTTGTTTTTGCATGTTACGACAAAAGCCTGAACGAATCAGCCGGAAAAGAGGGTCTGATAACGTTGCCATAAGTGTCCTAATCAAGACGCGGCCTCAAGACGCGGCCCCAATTACTGCTGCCGTTTCCGTCCCGGAAGGGATGCAGCCAGGTCAGCCGGTGATGACTTGCCGCCATCGCGATTAAACGTTCGTCACCATGAAATTGATCCGGGGTATAGCTTTGGGCAAAGGTTGTTGTTTTATGGCCTTCAATAAGATTGCTGTAATAGTTGTTGATGAGTCGGAGCTGGTCACCAAGCACAATGGCGGTTTCCCTGACCACCTTGCCCTCCAGCCCCGCGGAGGCCGCTATGACTTCCTGCGCCATATCCTTTAAGGGGCCTATATTGCTATTCCCAGGTAGAGGAGGCGTTAGATAATAAGCGGGATTCTTGTTTTTTTTGGCCGGTTCGTTGGCCGGTTCGTTTTTATTCATAATGCACTATTAATTAATATTAATTTTCTATTTTAGCTATTAATATTTTAGCTATTTTGATAAATTTTGGCCGGTTAATTGACGTGATAAATGAGGTAATCGGGCTGTTGCCTTGTTTGCTCGCAAGTAACTGAAAGAAATGGGAAAACTATGGCCCGAGACAAAACCTCCATAAAAACAAAGTTGGGCGGCTCATTAATATAATTATCCGAGATAAATATCATAGTGTTGATAAAAATACCTTGTATTAATATCAACGTCATGATAATAAACCGATATAAATAATGAGCGGAGGATTCAGCAATGCAGATAACAAGAGATATTTTTTTTACGTTAATAAAGAGTCTGGATAGCGCAAAAGTTCTAATTCTTAAAGGCGCCAGGCAGGTAGGTAAAACCACTATTATGGATGAGATTCAGGCATATCTCACCAGGCAAGGCAAGACCACCTTTTATATTTCTGCGGACGAAGATTTTGATAATTCCATATTTAAAACCCCACAGCACTTCATGGCCCGGCTTGAAAGCGAAATAGATTTTTCAGTTGCCAAAGTGTACGTTTTTATCGATGAGTTTCAATATATTAATGATGCCGGAAGATTTATCAAAGTTCTACATGATAAGTACCGTCATAAAATCCAGTTTATTGTCTCCGGTTCTTCATCCCTTGAGATTACAAAAAACAGTGAGTTTTTAACGGGCCGCAAAATAGAATTTCCGATAGGTCGCTTATCTTTTACAGAGGTTGTAAGGTGCAGAGAACCGGGTATTCAAAAGGCTTTTGCAGAAACAGCTTACAGCTATGATAAATGGAAAATACTTTACGATGTGCATAAAACAAAACTTGAAATTTTATTTACCCGGTTTGCGCGGTTTGGTGGATATCCTGAAATTGTAACCACTGAGGATTATGATCTTAAAAAAACACTTATCCGGGAATTATTTTCAACCTATATCCAAAAAGATATCATTGCATTCCTCAGGGTTGAAAATGTAGCCGCATTCAACAGCCTGATAAAGGTTTTATGTTCAGAAACAGCCAATCTTCTAAACAAGCAGTCTCTGGCCAATACACTGGGCATTGCAATTAACACGTTGAATAAATACCTGGATATCCTGCAGGGAACATATGTGTGCCATTTTTTAGCGCCTTTTTTTGTAAATACAAGAAAAGAAGTGTCCAAGATGAAAAAGATTTTTATTAATGATAGTGGATTGCGCAATTTTATACTGAATCGCTTTCCTGCAACATACAATGATATCAGCGGGCAGGAAGCAGAAAACCTTGCCTTTGCAGCCTTGCGACACTATGTAACAGAAGATAATTTATTTTTCTATAGAACCATCAGCAAAGCGGAAATTGATTTTATTGTTGATTACGGCCAAACCAAGGATGTCATTGAAGTGAAATTCCAGAACAAAGTATCAGGGTTGCCGGTTGCAATGCGTAATTTTACAAAAAAATACAATACTCAAAAAATGATACTTGTGACCAAACAGGATTTTAAAGAAGAAGATGGCCGATTTTATATTCCCCTGCCTTTGTTTGAGTTTTTTCTACAAGCCAACATCCGGAATTAAAAACCCAAAAAGCCCCCGAAAGCATAGCCGTCCTGTTTACCTTGTCGTTGAACGAAAAGCTATCAAAATCTTTGACATCAACTTGCAATTATTATAAAGAGTTTTAATAACTTAAAACTCAAGACAGGAGGGAAGAATATGAAATATAAAGCTTGTCTCGTGTTGATTCTTTGTGGGGTTTGGCTCTTTTGCTACGTTTCTCCAGGTGACACATTTCATCAAGGAGATTCTAATGAAAACAGTTACTGAAGATGAAATAAAAAGTTTTGTTAATGATATTGTCAACCGATTCAGTCCGGAACGTGTTATCCTGTTCGGTTCCCATGCTTCAGGAGACACGACTCCAGACAGCGATGTGGATATTCTGGTGGTGATGGATTTTAAAAGCCGACCCCATCAACAGTCTTTTGAGATTCGAAGGGCCATAAAGCGATCCTTTCCTCTTGATCTCCTTGTTCGGAGGCCCGCAGATTGAGACAGGGAGATTTTTTTATAAAGGAGATTATGCAGGAGGGCAAACTGCTGTATGAAAAAACTCGTAGTTGAATGGGTCAAAAAGGCCGAAGGCGATGCCGGCACTATAATGGATCGGGTGCTGGCATTATTGCGTCCAAAGTTTAAATTGGGTCCTTAATAATAACCGCATGCTGATTTTTCCTTGGATAAACATTCAGAACCTGGGTTCAAAATGTTTGTCGATAGCGCTTTCAAATGTTGCCGGTGATTGGGAAGTAAAATTTAACTTTAAGCCCCTATTAGTAGAAACCTATGTGGATCCAAGTCGATTTACGGTAGTCCCTACAAAGCAGTGCAGGTTTGAGAATACCGCCCTGTTTTACTTTGTAACCACCTGATTTTTCACTATATGCTGCCATAAGACATGATATGTAACTTACTGAAATTATTGACCCGCACTGTTTTGTAGGGACTACCTTATTTTGAATGACATTGGGGATCAACTGGACGTTGTCAGCCTGGAGGCCGCCGCTATGAAGTTAGGCCGCAGGGCAGGCATCGAAACAGCCGATAGCAGGCTTTTAGCGTTGGGTTCCAGAAAATGCCTGTTGGTTAAACGGTTTGATATCAACGAAGCCGGCGGTCGTAATCACATGGTCAGCATGCAGTCACTGCTCAAGGCCGATGGATATTACTATGCTGGCTACAGGGACTTGGCGGAAGCAATTAGGCATGTATCTGCTTTACCTGCGCGGGATCTTCACAAGCTTTACAGGCAAATGGTCTTCAATGCAATGATCGGCAACACCGATGACCACCTGAAAAATTTCCTTATGTTGCACAATGATGAGGGCTGGAGACTGAGCCCTGCATTCGACCTGGTGCCGAACATCGGTTTTAACAGGGAACATGTGCTGCGCATCGGGCTTGATAACAGGCCGCCTGATCTTGAAACATTCCTGCAGGAGGCCGGGCATTTCGGGTTAAAACGACGACAACAGGCCAAGGAAGTAGTAATGGAGGTTCATGAGGCTGTCTTAGAGTGGCCTACAATTTTCACTGCCAATAAAGTGCCGGCGAAAGATGCAGAAAGTATTGGTAGAGATATCAGCCAAAGGCTGGAAAAATGTTTAAGATAAGGCTCGGTCAAAAATAAGTTGGGATGCAAAGCACTTTTCAGGTTTATCCAAAGTACATAGACTTTCAGATAATTGATTTCACAAGGCCAGAAGGAGGAAGGCGTATTAGTTATACGTCGACGACTGATAACGTAGTGAAATTAATTATCTGAAAGTCTATAGGTGATTGTAAAAAGCATCAATACTGTTTGCGAGTTTCTTTCTTCGATGATATGTATTGATCATAATAATATTTTCGCAAAAAATTGTTACGATAAAACCTAAGTTGAGCAATTTTTTGCGAAGAAATGTGCCAAGATTTTGATGCAGCAAGGTTTGCGAAAAGCGTAGGTATACCAATGGATATGTCAAGACTTTTCGCAAGTCCTTGATGCGCAATAGATTGGTGCAAGTCGAGTAAAAAATCGCTCAATTTAGGTGAAAGTAAAAAGGAAGAAATTATGAATTTTAGTTTGAGCAGAGTTCTTGTTACCGGTGGTGCCGGTTTTATAGGGTCTCATCTTGTCGATACTCTTGTCGCAAAGGGATGCGATGTAGTGGTTCTTGATGACTTGTCTTCCGGCAGTCTTTCCAACCTGGAACAAGTAAAAGATAAAATCACTTTCTACAAAGGCGATATACAAGATCAAAAAATTTTAATGAAAGCTGCTAAAAACTGCGAGGTAATTTTCCATCAGGCGGCAATGGTATCTGTAACAAAAACTGTAGATAATCCGGTTGATTCCGCATTTATAAACGACATTGGAACACTCATTGTACTTGATGCCGGGCGAAAAAATAAAGTCAAAAGAGTTGTTCTTGCAAGTTCAAGTGCTGTTTACGGAGATGACCCGCTTTTACCAAAACATGAAAACATGCCGTTGAAACCAATGAGCCCTTATGCCGTTCAAAAGCTCACCGGAGAACTTAATGCGCGTATCTACCATGACCTGTATGGCATTGAAACAGTCTGTCTCCGTTATTTTAATGTATATGGCCCAAGACAGGACCCATCATCACCTTATTCAGGTGTTATATCGATTTTCATGACCAGGGCTGTTTCAAAAAAGCCCCCTGTAATATACGGCGACGGAAAACAGTACAGAGATTTTGTTTTTGTTAAAGATGTTGTAAAAGCTAATCTGCTTGCCGCAACAGAAGATGATGCAGCCGGACAAATATTTAATATAGGCACCGGCAAACATGTTAGTATAAAAAGTCTCTGGGATATGATAAGCCTTTTTTCCGGCTTAAAGATTGAACCCGAATACATACCATCAAGGCCGGGAGATATTATAGAATCAGTTGCAAGTATAGAACAGGCAAAATCAGCGCTGGGGTTTGAACCTGATTATTTATTTAAAAAAGGGCTTGAGCTTACTTTTAAATGGTATAATGATTTAACGAAGTAAAAATTATTTAACATTTTAGCCTTATGAAACAAACCGGCTGTGCGCGAGCTTCAGGTATAATACATTAAAACCATGAAAAACTCTCGCATAACATATCATAAAGAAAGAACTCGCCGAGAATTTAAATATATGATTGCAGTTCAACGAAATTTTATAGAGAAATACATAATCCTGTCAGGTTCTTTCTTAATGATATCTAATGCGTTCAAACAGTTTCCTGATTTGAATGTATCACACCTGAAGCTCTTGCGCAGATATAGACTGTCACATATTAAATTTCACTGCGTTATCGGTCGTCGGCGTATTACAATACAGCCTTCTCCCTCTAGCCTTGTGCAATTTAATATGTGACAGTCTATAGATTTACAAAAAGTCTTTTGCGAACGTGCATTAAGCAATTTTGTCACAATTTTAAAATACTAAGCTTGAACAGGAGTTGAATATGAATTTCCAATTTAACAGAGTACTAATTACGGGAGCTGCCGGATTTATAGGCTTTCACCTTTCAATGAGACTATTAAAAAATGGCTGCCATGTTACCGGTATTGATAACTTGAATTCTTACTATGATGTAAAGCTTAAAGAAGCTCGCCTTGAAAAGCTGACATCATTTGAAAACTTTTCTTTTTATAAAATGGATATTTCGGACAAAAAAAGTCTTGAAGCAATCTTTAATAATACAAAGTATGATGTTGTAGTTAATCTTGCAGCCCAGGCCGGTGTCAGATATTCTATTAAAAATCCTCATGCTTATGTGGATTCAAATATTGTAGGCTTTGTTAATTTGCTTGAAGCTTGCAGGCACAATGATGTGAAGCATCTGGTTTTTGCCTCATCCAGCTCTGTTTATGGAGCAAATACAAAAATGCCGTTTTCGGTTCATAACAATGTAGATCATCCTGTATCTCTTTATGCTGCAACAAAAAAAGCAAATGAACTAATGGCTCATGCGTACAGCCATTTATATGGCATGGCCTGTACAGGGCTCAGGTTTTTCACGGTCTATGGCCCATGGGGCCGTCCGGACATGGCTCTCTTTCTCTTCACAAAAGCAATTCTTGAAGAAAAACCAATAAAGATATTCAACCACGGCAGGATGCAACGAGACTTTACTTATATCGACGACATTACAGAAGGTGTTGTCAGGATAATGGCCAGACTGCCCGAACCTGATCCAACATGGAACGGAGATAATCCTGATCCGGGAACATCTTACGCAAGATATAAAATTTACAATATAGGTAACAATAATCCTGTTGAACTAATGGAATTTATTGGTGTAATAGAAAAAGTCCTCGGCAAAAAAGCTAAAAAGGAATTTCTTGATCTTCAGCCCGGAGATGTGCCTGCCACGTATGCAGATATTGATGATTTGATAAAAGATGTTGGTTTTAAACCTGAAACAACCATTGAGACAGGTATAAAACAATTTATTTTATGGTATAATGATTACTATTTAGGTGGATAGGCTGAAGACTGAAGGTGGAAGGTGTATAGACTGAAGGCTGAAGGAGAAAGATGTGGTAATAGAGACAGACATCCCTGGTGAACAAGAGTGTGTACAGCGGATTTTCAAGTGCACCGGCCACAATTTCAAGCCGGATCTCGCAAGAAAACTGTGGCCAAGGATCTTGCGGCACAAGTGGTATCTGTCTGAAAAGTTGGGCCGAGACGTGGGAATTAAGGTAGCCTCTGTCGATTTCATCGAGAACGTTGAGCCGATGGGAGAGGATTTGCATGACGAAGAAAGGATTCGACTCCTAAGGAACTTGGGCGCCTATATGATAGACCAATCAATTTGGGATACGATATCCGATACTCAGCCGCCCAAACAGATTGTAAATAAAAGAATAATTCTTCCGTTCACCGCGACCGATCTGGCTCTCAAGCACGGAGTCGTTCCACCCCGGACCATCATTTTTTTCGGCCCTCCGGGTACCGGTAAAACCCACTTTGTGAAGGCTATCGCAGGAGTGCTTCAGTGGTGGTATATTGAGATCAGCCCCAGCACCTTATTAGCCGATGGAGAAGATCGCATGGGAGCCAACCTCAAGCGATTAATGGAAAAAGTTCGCAACGTTGACCAGTCGGTGGTATTCATAGATGAGTTTGAGGAAATCGCAGCCAGCCGGGATCAGGCATCCCGTGTCGACAAATCGATTACAAACGAGTTCCTCAAACAGGTACCATTGCTGAAAAAACAAGACACAAAAATGCTCCTTATATGCGCTACCAATTATATCCAGCAGCTTGATGCAGCACTGTTGCGGCCAGGTCGTTTCGACTGCATCATTCCAGTTGGAGGTTTGGACGATCAGGGTCGACGAACTATTTTTGAGTATTTTCTGTCAAGCACCAATCGTGGCGAAACAGACGTAGAGAAAATCATTTCCATGATTCCGCTTTTTACCCCTGCGGACATCGAATACCTTTTCCAGAAGGTCAGGCAATACGCTTTTGAGAAGGAATACGCCAAAGGAGAGGATTACCGTGTCACAACGGAAACATTTGTGGAAATAATTCCTGAAGTCCGGCCAACGCTTACTAATGAAATTATAGAAGAATTTGAACGGGATTGCGACCGTTACACCCGGTATTAGGCGATCCTTTATGAAAAAACTACTTTCAACAAAAAAAGTTGCCCAATTTCTGTCTGTAAACGAGAAAATGATATATTCTCTTGTTGCAGAAAAGGGACTGCCCGTAACAAAGATTACCGGCAAATGGCTTTTTCTTGGATTCCTTCAGGAAACTCGCCGCAACTTATTCGGGATATGATCTTAAACTTTCAGGCAAGGTGGTTTATCCAAAAAACAACTAGCTTTTATCGTTTAATAGGAAAAAAATGAAGAGAAGAAATTTAATTTTAAAAGTAATACTGCCAGTGATAGCAATTTTATTGATTTATGGGGTTGCTCTGGGAGAAGATAAAATTATTAAAATGGCCACAACCACAAGCACTCAGGCATCAGGCCTGCTTGATATACTTCTTCCTGAATTAGAAAAGGATACGGGAATCCGTGTAAAGGTATTTGCTAAGGGAACAGGTGCAGCCATTCGGGATGGGATGGATGGCAATGTTGATGTGATTTTTGTTCATGCAAAGGAAAGAGAAAAAAAATTTATAAAAGAGGGCTACGGCACACAACGCTATGCTGTAATGCATAATGATTTTGTAATACTGGGGCCTTCAGACGACCCCGCCGGCATTCAAGGCCAAAGTAGCGCAGCCGCTGCATTGGCAGGAATAGCCAAAGCCGAAGCTCTGTTTATATCACGTGGTGACGACAGCGGTACTCACACCAGGGAACAGGCTCTTTGGAAAATATCAGGAGTTTTTTTAGAAGTGAGAAAAACCGAGATATTAAAAAAAGGGAAAAAAACAGCAATCAGCTTTGTATTTCCTGAAAATTCCATGGACTGGTATATTTCAATAGGGCAGGGTATGGGAAAAACAATAATATATGCCAATGAAAAACAAGCTTATACTTTGTCTGATAGAGGTACATACATAAAATATAATTACGGCAGAAAAGAAAGTATTGATCTGGAGATCATGTGTGAAGGAGATCTTTTTTTAAATAACCCATATGGAGTGATTCCTGTCAATCCTGCCAGGCATCCGCATGTGAAATATGAATTGGCTGAAAAATTTGCAAGCTGGCTTATCTCACCTAAAGCGCAATCCCTGATAGCAAATTACAGGCTTATGGGAAAGCAGCTTTTTTATGTAGAAGGTAGAAGATAGAAGGCTGAAGGCTGAAGGTGGAAGGCTTTTAGGAACGCATCATGCGCGATCACACAAAACTTAGGTTAAAGCATATAAGGTGAATAGGTTGAAGGCTGAAGACTGTCAGGAAGCTTCAGCCTTCGGACTTCAGTCTAACACGCTATTAATCAGCTAAGTTTGTCAAAGCGCTTAGGCTTTTTGTGCAACCGGGATTTATCCCTGATTGAACCAAAAATCGTTGAAACCGAAAAGGTCTTGAATGGCTTAATTCGAGCATTGCGAGATGATTGATATACTTTCTTCCCTTCAGTCTTTAACCTTTAACCTATCCCTGACTATTTACCATGGAACTTCTTGTCGACAGCTTTTTATCCGCAATTCTTCTTATTTTCTCATTAGACACGGAAGTGCTTTCAATTGTATGGGTATCTCTTAAGGTAAGCGGTATTTCCACTTTTTTCGCAAGCCTGATGGGCATACCCCTGGGTTTTTTAATAGCTTACGGATCTTTTAAAGGTAAGCGTATTCTTATAATATTCTTAAATACAATGCTTGCCCTTCCCACCGTGGTTATAGGTCTTTTTGTATATTCATTTATCTCAAGAAGAAGTATTCTTGGTTCTTTAGATCTGCTTTACACTCAGAAAGCCATAGTTATTGGCCAGATCATACTAATCCTGCCCGTAGTAGCAACCCTGACAATAGCTGCTATAAGCAGGATTGATGAAAGATACCGTAAAACCGCCATGACTTTGGGAGCTAATCGTTGGCAGACAGCCTGTGTAATATTCAGAGAGGCCAGGTTTGGGATAGTTGCTGCAGTGATAGCTGCATTTGGCAGAGTTATCGCTGAAGTGGGTATAAGTATGATGCTTGGAGGAAATGCGAAAGGTTTCACACGTACTATGACTACTGCTATGGCATTGGAATACGATAAGGGAGAATTCATCCTGGCTGTAGCTCTGGGTATTATATTACTGGTATTAAGCTTTGGTATTAATCTCATTTTTAATTTTTTCCAGGGGAGAACCAGAGCCTGATGCTTTATGTATTATCAAAGATAACCAGGAAATACGGTTCAAGGACAGTTTTAGACATTCCTTTAATGGAAATTGAAAAAGGGAAAATTTATGCTTTGCTTGGCCCAAACGGTGCCGGCAAAACAACTCTGTTGAACATCCTGGGTTTTCTTGAGGTTCCTACTACAGGTGACATCCTTTATCGTTCAAAAACCGTTAATTTTTCAGAGTCATTCCTGCAAAACTTACGCAGGGAAGTAGTTATGATAGATCAGCACCCCATTTTATTTACAGGCACGGTTTATAAAAATGTGGAATTCGGCTTAAAAATCAGGAGGATTTCTCAAAAAAAGAGGGGAATTATTATTGAAGAAACTCTTGATCTTGTTGGAATGAGTGATTTTGTCCAGGCTCAGGCGCACCGGCTTTCAGGTGGTGAGACTCAGCGGGTAGCACTTGCCCGTGCGCTGGCTGTTTCTCCTGAAGTACTTTTGTGTGACGAGCCTAATTCAAATTTAGATGTGGAAAATCAGACTGCTATTATAAATACTCTAAAGCAGATAAATGAACAAAGAAAAACAACTATAATGTTTACAACGCACTACATGTATCAGGTCTCTTCATTAGCCCACCATACTTTTTTCCTTGATCACGGCAAACTTACCGCCACCCAGGCAGAGAGTTTCAAATTGTGCCAATAATCGGCCAACCTGGGTTTTCATTTTTTCCCCAAAAGCACAGTATGGCTGCGACCTATCTTGGGACTGTCGATTACATTAAAACCATTCTGTTCAGCAATAGAAATAGTTATTTCAAAATCCTTTTCTGATACATGTCCCTTTGGTTCTACTACAAGAAATGTTCCAGCAGGTTTTATCGTTTCATATATCTGAGAAAAAAACGTGTGAGCATCAGAAATTTCGTGTACAACAGCAGATGCAAAAGCGAAATCGATTTTTTCCTTAAGGTCATCCAGACTAAGTAAATTATGGTGACATATGCGTGTTTCAATTCTATTGGCTAATCCTGCTTTCTGTGCGCGTTTTTTGAGTGACTTAATCATCTTCTCTTGCACATCCACACATATGACTTTCCCGTTCGATCCGATAATCTGTGCAAGGGGCAAACTGAAGAAACCCATTGCACAGCCAATATCTAAAACCTTCATCCCGTTCTCCACGTATGGGGCGAGTATCTTTTTAGGATTTTGAAATAATTTTCTTACAGGACTAGCAAGAAGATAACCAGCCCATACAGGACACACTCTCTCAGCCATCTATTTTTCCTCAATCATTTGTTTAAACACTAATGAAATAGAGGGAACAAACCGTTCAAGGTAGTAAAAACCAATTTTCCTTTTGGTTTTAGGGCGTTGGCAGCTTTTTTTATTTTCAGTTCTCATAAAACCTTGAACGTCTTGACTACATACACATATGCGTCAGGGCTGCGATAACTTTTACGGCCTTACTCTATTCTTCCGTCCTAATTTTTCCCCACAAAGGGTCTTCACCAAAACGTTCAAACCACCATTCCTCATCTGAAAGATAATTTTTAACTTCTTCTTCACTAAAAGAGTATTGATAGGATTCACAATAATCAAGGATGGTTCTATATGCATTAATAATCTTGTCAGTCATTTCGGCACATTCTTCGTCTGGCGCATTACGCTTATCCGGATGCCACTTTTTGATAAGATTTCTATAGCCGGCTTTAATTTCATCCATTGTTGCCCGCTCCGGCAATTCCAGCAGTTTTCTTGCCTCATAAATTTTTTGATACTTTTTCATTAACCGGACCAATTTGAGTATTTTAAGATTAAACGTAACATAATGTATCAGAAATAACCGGTCCCATCCCAGCAATGGGTACATAATTTATCTTTTGGGAGACCAATTGCTTCTATGAGATCTTCCATTTTCTGGTATTTTAAAGAAGTGAGTTTTAACTGCTGCCGTATTCTTTCAATCATTCCATGATTTTTTTCTGATCCTGCGTTTGCATATTCAGCTATTGAGTTATCTTCTATGCTTTCAAGCTTCATTATAGCTTTTCTTCCTGCAAGATCCAGTGTGGATCGTGAAGTTGAAAAATTCAGAAATTCACATGGATAAATCAAGGCAGGACATGAGATCCGCATGTGAACTTCCAAAGCTCCACAGTCATATAATATCTGGACATTATCCTTTAACTGCGTACCCCTTACAATTGAGTCATCACAAAACAGCATTTTTTTTCCGTCTATCAAAGTTCTGACCGGGATCAACTTCATCTTTGCAACAAGATCTCTTATATTTTGACTTTGCGGCATAAAACTTCTCGGCCATGTGGGAGTATATTTAACAAAAGGTCTCATATACGGAATTTTACTTTCATTAGCATACCCTATTCCATGGCCTATCCCTGAATCCGGAATTCCTGTAACAAAATCAATCTCAACATCATCATTCTTGGCAAGAGCGCTACCGCATCTATATCTGACAGACTCAACATTAATGTCTTCATAGCATGATGCAGGATAACCATAATAAACCCAGAGAAAAGCACAGATCTGCATTTTATCGCCCGGCTTCCTTCGCTGCTCATAGCCATCCGCTGTCATAAAAACAATTTCGCCAGGGCCAAGATATTTATCGATTTCAAAACCAAGATTCGGCAATGCACATGTTTCTGAAGATGCTGCATATGCCCCTTCTTTCTTGCCAATTACAATAGGAGTTCTTCCTAATCTATCTCTTGCAGCATAAATACCGTCTTCTGTGAGTAAAAGCATTGAACAGGAACCTTTAATTGACTTCTGTGCATTTTGTATTCCATTCTCAAAAGATCCTTTTTCGATGATTAACATTGCGACAAGCTCAGTCGGGTTTATTTTTCCCCCGCTCATCTCCGAAAAATGCGTTTTTTTATCAAATGCTTTCTTTGCAAGTTCCTCAATATTATTTATTTTACCAACTGTAACTATTCCGAATGTTCCTAAATGAGAACCCACTATCAATGGCTGAGCGTCATAATCGCTAATAATTCCTATGCCCTTATTGCCATGCAAATTAGGAAGATCAGGTTCAAATTTAGATCTGAAATAATCATTTTCAATATTATGAATAGCCCTTTCATATCCTTTAGAATTTTTTACAGCCATCCCACCCCTTTTAGTCCCAAGATGAGAATGGTAATCTGTTCCGTAAAACAGGTCAGTTGAGCAATCCTTTTTAGAAACACTTCCAAATAATCCGCCCATAACTCCTCGCTTTCAGCTCACCGGCATCCCACAGGTTTACTATGCCTGCTGTTTCAAACAGAATTTTATCATAGCTTTCGGTTGAAAATATGGTGAGGCCGGGATGCAAAAATGCCAGGTTATTTCCTTCCAAACCCTTGTCATATCTGATTAACTTCGCTTTTATTGTCGGTATATTATGCCAACAAAATAAAACTGTCAATCACCTTTATCAGAGAAATAAATTGGCAATACAGGAAAAACGCATTTGATGTTACATAAAATGAGTTTGCAAATTTCCGATCAATTAGTTATTAGCAATTGATTATTGATAATTTATGTAGCCGTTCACGGAACGTCAACAAAGCTTACGACCGAGTCCGCCATCCTTAACTTGGAGACAAAAAATGGAAAAATCTTTTCCCTTAGACAAACTTATCGACCTTGAGGAACTCCAGTCTATTCAGGATAGCTTTGCAAGAGCCGTTGGCATCTCTTCTGTGATATTTTCGGCTGAAGACGAGCCTCTGACAAGGTTTACCAATCCGACTAGATTTTGCTCCCTGATTCAATCGACCAAAAAGGGAAAAGAGCGCTGCTTCAGGTCATTTATGGAGACGGGGAAGAACGCGCTTGAGTCAGAAAAACCAAAAATCTTCTACTGCTTTGCACACGGCGGGCATTTTGTTGCGCCGATCATGATCGATGGCGAGTACAAAGGAACGATGTTTGCCGGGCAGTTTATACCTGAAAAGTTTTCTGCAGAGCAACTCCATGATCTTGAAAAGATAGCGCCTGAAATCGACCTTGACCCGGGACTGCTTGTAAAAGAAGCAGGGAAGATGCGTGTGGTCGGAGAGGATGTGATCCGGGACTATTCGAGCCTGCTCTTTAAGATCGTAGAGACCATCACAAGGAGAAGCGCGCAGGTAGCAGAACTGATCATGGCAAAGGATGCGCTTCAGAAAGCGCACGACGGACTGGAAAAACGTGTGCAGGAACGCACCGCTGAACTGGCAGAAGCGAACAAAGGACTGAAGCATGAAATTACCGAGCGCAAGCTCGCGGAGGAGGCACTGCAAAAGGAGAGAGATAAGACACAGCATTATCTTGATGTCGCGGCGGTCATGCTTTTAGTCATTGGTGCTGATCGAAAAGTCACCCTCATAAACAAAAAGGGCTGCGAGATCCTGGGATACGAAAAGGAAAAGGAGATCACCGGCAAAGACTGGTTCGATAATTTCGTTCCTGAGAGATTGAGAGATGAAGTGGCAGCGGTTTTTAACTTGTTGGTAGCAGGGGAGATTGAGCCGGTTGAATACTATGAGAACCCTGTTTTGACCAAACACGGCGAGGGGAGGATCGTCACATGGCATAATACCATATTGAGAGACGAACGGGGCCGGATATATGCCACCATGGCTTCTGGGGAGGATATCACCGAGCGCAAACGGGCGGAGGAGGCGCTACGGGAGAGCGAATTAAGGTATCGTTCATTGACTGACGACGTCCTTGATGCCTCATCGGTCGGTATCTTTATTCTCGACTCTGACTTCCAGGTCGTCTGGGTAAACCAGGCGTTGGAGTGCTACTTTGGCCTGCGGCGGAAGGAGATTATTGGGAAGGATAAGCGGCAACTCATCCGGGAGCGGATCAAGGATATCTTTGAGGATCCGGTATACTTTACCGAGAAAGTGTTTGCCACGTACGATAATAATACCTATATCGAGCACTTTGAGTGCCACATAGTCCCTGACAGCGAACGGGAAGAACGTTGGCTTGAGCATTGGAGCCAGCCCATCCTATCTGGTCTCTATGCTGGTGGCCGTATAGAGCATTACAGCGACATCACCGAGCGCAAGAAGGCAGAGGAAAAATTAATACCACTTTTAGCTGTGGTTAAACAGTCATCAGAAGGCATGGCAGTTGCCAATTTGGACGGGATTCTCACCTTTGCCAACAATGCTTGGTGCAAAATGCACGGCTATAAAAGCTCTAAGGAACTTCTTGGCAAGAACCTTGCCATTTTCCACAATAAAGAACAACTGGAAAATGAAGTCAAACCATTTAACGAAAAAGTCAAGCAGGATGGCGCTCACAGCGGGGAAGTTGGGCATATAACCAAGGATGGGAAACCATTTCCGACTTTAATGGGAACGACCCTATTGAAAGACGAGCAGGGTAAGCCATATGCTTTGGTAGGAATTGCCAGGGATATCACCGAGCGCAAGCGGATGGAGAAAGCACTGAATGACCGGGTTTGCTTCGAGAAGATCGTCGCCTCCATATCAACAAGCTTCATCAACCTTGCGCCGGATGAAATTGACATCGGGATAGAAGATGCACTCGGAAGCATCGGAGAGTTTTTCGGTGTTGACCGCAGTTATCTCTTCCGGTTATTCGATGACGGAACGAAGACGGACAACACCCACGAGTGGTGCGCCGAGGGGATCGTGCCACAGATCGAGAACTTAAAGGGGCTACAGACTGCGGACTTCCCGTGGTTTCTGGGGAGACTCAACCGGTTTGAGACCGTCCACATTCCAAGTGTTGCAGACCTTTCACCCGAGGCAGATTGTGAAAAAGAGATCCTGCAATCAGGGGGTATCCAATCAGCCATTCTCGTTCCGATGGTCTATGGCGGGACTCTCGTCGGATTTATCGGGCTTGATTCGGTGAAGCAGGAGAAGAGCTGGTCTGAAGAGAACATCGCACTGCTCAGGATAATATGCGAGATCTTTGTGAATGCCCTGGAGCGCAAGCGTGTGATGGATGCGCTCCGAAGTTCTGAGACGAAGTTTCATGCCATGTTCGAAAAAAACCCGCTTGGAGCTGTCATCATCGACAAAGAACGGAAGATCAGGGAGGTGAACGATACTGCCGTAGCTATGGTCGGCAGATCAAGAGAAGAGATTATCGGCAGGACCCGCCACGAGTTTATCTGCCCGATAGCAGAGAACGACTGCCCGATCTACGATCACGGACTGATCATCGACCACGCTGAAGGGATCCTCATCTCAAAGGATCGTGGAGAAGTTCCTATCGAGAAGACGGCTACACAGATTACAGTCGATGGCGATACGATGATTCTTGAGATGTTTTACGACATCACCAAGCGGAAAGCCGCGGAAGAGGAAATTAAGGAGAAAGCCGATGAACTTGAGAAATTCAACCGACTGGCTGTGGGCAGGGAGTTTAAGATGATAGAACTTAAAAAGGAGATAAACGCGCTTCTTGAGAAGTTAGGTAAGGAGCCCGGATACAAGATCGTTGGAGATGCTTAGGGAGTCTATCAGATGAAAATCCAGACAAAAATCATTCTCATCACGTTGCTGTTAGTCATGGTCGCGGGCACGGCTATCATAGTGGTCAATCATATCGCCACAAGAAACATGACCGAAGATGACGTTTACGACCATATGAGCACTGCTGCGGAATCAAGAGCAAGTCACATCGAGACATATCTGGACGGTGGAAAAAAAGCAATCAAGCAATTATCAGAGAGTATCGTTATAGAACGATTGTTACTGGCAGGCAAAGATGACCCGGATTATAGCGGGAAGTATAATGATGCTATACGAAGACTAAAGCATACAGCAGCGGCAAACGAGTATATCTATGGTGTCTTTGTGCTTGACAAAAATGGAACGATCATTGCTTCAAGCGAAGAGATCGATATCGGAAAAGACAAGAGCAGTGATCCTTATTTCCTGGGCGGGAAGGAAGGCGTTTTTATAAAGGATGCTTATACATCCCGGAATAGAAAAATAGACTCAATCGCTTTCTCAGCGCCGATTTTCGATGAAGAAGCCACTGTTTTTTTAGGCGTCATCGTCATAAGGCTTTCGATGGAAAAACTGGATAAAATCACAACAGGCAAAGCCGGTCTTAGGGAGGGCGAAGAGTTTTTCCTCCTGAACAAGGACGACTACATGATAACACCATCGAGGTTTCTTAATGATACGTTCCTTAAGCAGAAGGTCGAGACGTTCCATTCAGGAGGTGAACCTGAAGATATAGAACATTTGGCTGGGTACGGACACGAGGTGATTCTATGCAAGAATTACAGGGGGGTGGAGGTTCTCAGGATTCATGTGCACATACCTGAGATGGGCTGGTGCCTGATGGCGGAGACGAGCACAGAATATGCATTTGCTCCGGTTGCGCGATTGACGCAGAACATGCTGTCGATTCTCGTTTTCCTTTTCCTTGTCGGCAGTCTATCTTCCATCGCCACATCCAGGACTATAACAAGGCCTATCGTAAAATTGCACAGCGGAATCGAAGAAATTATGAAAGGGAATCTGAATCACAAGGTAGGCACCGGCGCAAACAATGAGATCGGACAACTCTCAAGGGTTTTTGATGAGATGGCCGCCAATCTCAAAAAATCAAGAAAAGATTTGGAGGATTACAGCCGGGGTCTTGAGGGGATAGTAAAAAGGAGAACTGCGGAACTGGACAGGAAAGTTGCCGAGAGTGAGCAGCAGAGACTTGCGATAATGAACATCGCAGTGGACATCGAAGATGCAAACAAGGCAAAGGGGTTGGAAATTGCAGAGCGCAAAGCCGCTCAGAAGGAACTATCCGAGACCAACAAAAAGCTTCAGGACGCGGTTAATCGCTCTAACCAGCTCGCGATAGAGGCCCATGCAGCCAACACGGCCAAGAGCGAATTTCTGGCCAACATGAGCCATGAGATCCGGACACCTATGAACGGCGTTATAGGCATGACGGATTTGCTGCTTGATACGGAATTGCCTTCGGAGCAGTTAGAATATGCAAAGATCATTAAAAAGAGTGGAAATTCGTTGCTGGCGATCATCAACGATATCCTCGATTTTTCCAAGATAGAGGCCGGGAAGTTTGAACTGGGAACGTTTGATTTTGATCTTCGCATGACCCTTGAAGACATGACCGATGTGCTGGCGTTACGCGCATATGAAAAAGGTTTGGAGATGACCTGCCTGATAGAACCGGAGGTCCCTGCGTTGTTGCGGGGAGATCCGGGGCGACTCCGACAGATAATTATCAACCTCATCGGAAATGCGATTAAATTTACGGCACAAGGCGAGGTGGCCTTGCACGTGACCCTTGATAGTGAGGATAACGGCATGGTCATGATCCGTTTTGTCGTGAAAGACACAGGCTGCGGAATGCCCGCGGACAAACTCGATATTTTGTTTGATCCCTTTACCCAGGCGGATTCCTCTACTACACGCAAATTCGGCGGAACCGGCCTGGGTCTGACCATTTCAAAACAGCTTTGTGAAATGATGGGTGGGCAGATCGGTGTGGAAAGCAAAGAGGGCAAAGGTTCTACGTTCTGGTTTACGGCCCGTTTGAATAGGCAATCCACCAGCCTGAAAATGGAGATTACAACGCTGGATAATATTTCGCTTAAGGGACTGCGTATCCTTGCCGTGGACGACAATGCGACAAACCGCAGGGTGGTCGCAGGCATGCTTTCGTCCCAGGAATGCCGGCACGAAGAGGTCTCGGATGCCAAGACCGCACTAGACAGGCTAAGGGCGGCCGCAGCATCAGGAGACCCGTTCCGCATCGCTATTTTAGATATGGTTATGCCGGAAATGGACGGAGAGACCCTGGGCAGAATGATCAAAGATGAGCCGGCTTTGCGTGATACTGTGCTGGTGATGATGACCTCGATCGGTTCGCGGGGCGATGCCGGCCGGTTCGAGAAGGCGGGATTTGCCGTGTACCTGACCAAGCCGGTAAAGCAGTCGCGACTTTTTAACTGCCTAATGGCGGCGATCGGCCGTAAGCCCTCCGATCAGACCTCACCGAACAGGATTATTACCCGACACACAGTGGCAGAAAAAAGCAAGCAAAAGACCCGCATACTCCTGGCCGAAGACAATATCATCAATCAGAAGGTCGCTTTGAAAGTTCTCGAAAAGCTTGGCTATCGCGCCGACGTGGTTGCCAACGGCTTAGAGGCGCTCAAGGCGCTTGAGATGATCCCTTATGACATGGCGCTCATGGACGTGCAGATGCCGGAGATGGATGGATTGGAAGCGACCAGAGAGATCAGGAAACGGGAGGAACTCATAGCTCAAAAAAAAGATGCGGGTTTTTCCGACGAACTTTCAGCTTTGAGCTTTCAGCATTCAGCTCGATCGAAACATATTCCGATCATCGCTATGACCGCCCACGCCATGGAGGGTGACAAAGAGATGTGTCTAAAGGCGGGCATGGATGATTATTTGACCAAGCCGATCCAGCCGAGCAAATTTGGAGAAACAATAGCCAGATGGATCAAAGGCATTGCTGCTGCCGGGCAGAATCGAACCGGAGATAAGCCGTCGGAGGAAGCGATGACAAAGGAAACCACGTAATGAGAATTTTGATTGCTGAAGATGATATAACCTCCCGCGCGCTACTTAAACATATGCTGGCCGAGTGGGGTTACGAGGTGGTTGTCACAAAGGACGGCGACGAGGCATGGGAAGCGCTTCGGGCCGAAGACGCGCCAAAGCTTGCGATTCTTGACCGGATAATGCCAGGGAAGGACGGTATTGAGCTCTGCCGTAAAGTGCGCCAATTGGATGTTCCCAATCCCACGTATATTATTCTTCTCACGATTCGCAGCAGCAAGAAAGACATTGTCGCCGGTCTTGAGGCAGGGGCGAACGACTATATCGGCAAACCGTATGATACGGAAGAACTGCGCGTCCGGGTCAAGGTGGGAGAAAGAGTAACGGCATTGCAGTCAGCCCTTGCAGAACAAGTACATTCCCTCCGGGAAGCGTTGGCGCATGTCAAGACTCTTCAGGGCATCCTGCCCATTTGCATGCATTGTCACAAGATCCGGAATGACCAGCAGAGCTGGGAACGGCTCGAAAAATACATTGCCAAACACTCGGATGCAGAATTCAGCCACGGCCTGTGTCCCGAATGCCTGGAAAAACATTATCCGGATTTCAACGAGTAAACAGAACTTGGTGGTAACCGTGAGCGCTTACCTAAAGTGTTAGCTTTTTTCTCAATCTATCCGAGACTTCCCTTGTCAACCTGAGAACCTTTGTTGCATTTTCCAGGCTTAAGGAACCAGTACCGCAGCTTGGAGTTATTAAAGACTGAGCCAGGATTTTAGATCTTTCAAATCCAAGAGCTTCTAAATCCCGCACCTCATCTTCCCATTTTATCACTATCGAATCGACTGTCTCTTTTTCAACATCCTCTGCTTTTGAGGTGGGCACTATGCCCCATGCAAGAATGCCTCCTGATTCCATAAACTTCTTAATATGATCAGCGTAAAGAATAAATCTGTCAAAAAAAGAATATGCATCAAAGCTGACTATATCTGCCGAAGAACCAAGTACCAGCGACCAGTCGCAATTGGCGCAAACATGTATTCCTGCAATACCGCCTTCTGAATGAACGGCTTTTATAACTTCTTTAAAACATTTTTCTACTTCATCGCTTGATATACCTATAAACGCAGATGAGCCGAAACCGGCAAGCGCGGGTTCATCAAAAAAAATAATTACGGGAACTCCGAATTTTGAGAGTTCTCTGACCTGCCATCTGGCTTTGAGAGCCAAAAGCTTTACAGCCGCATCCCTTATCTGTTCGTCATAAAATATCGCCTTTCCATCCTGGTCATTCAGGCCTGTGGAAAAAGTTACAGGGCCTGTTATCTGGCCCTTAACTGCAACCGGGGGAACGGAAACCGCCTTTAATTGCTTTGTAAACTCAAAAAAACCACCTGCCGTATCCTTTGTCAAAACGAATCTTGATCCGGAAAGCTCGCCCTCTCCTTCAAGTACAGCCATGTAGTCTTCATAGAATTTAAGAAGATCTTCACCAAAAGCACCTGCGCCGGTATCTATATAAGCTCTTTCTTTTTCAACAACAAGACCCGGTAAACCGGGAAGAAACTGTGCAATCATTCCTTCTTCTTTATAAACCGGAAGCTGAACCCATAAGGGAATTTCAGGAGTATATCTGAAAACAAGTTTTACAGCTTCTGCATGATTATCCATAGGAAGGCTTCCTATTAAAGCGGGAAGACCGTTTGCCTGAAAGTTTTTAATCACAATTCATGCTCCTCTCATACCGTATACCTCGGAAGATTATAAATAATAATAGTCAAATTACCACCCCCAAGAGGTGGCTTGTTTTATTTGTCCTGGAAGGTACCCTGTGTTTAGTGCCTAAAGTGAGCTAAAGTGCCTAAAGTTAAGGAATGCGCCTTCGGCGCTGCCAATTTTAAATCTATAAGTGATTAAAATTAGTCTGCATAATCTTGGCCAGGGTTAAAAAATTCATTCATCTTTTATAGGTTCGTTTATGCCGCCACCCTAACAGCGAAAAGGAGTTTGCAAAGCCCAGTAGCTTTGAGTTATCAATCAGCATGCCGAAGGCATACCACAACTTTAGGCACTTTAATATACTTTAGGCATTTTAGGCACTTAGGTCTAACTAATTCCTATAACGGTTGAACCTTTTTATGGTACCACTACCAGAGGTAGTGATTTAGCCCGATTAATAAAGATTATCATAAGACCAATGAATTTACAAGGAATATACGTAAGCGTTCACGGAAATTGGAAATTGGGCCTTCATGCTTTTGTACTGTTCTTCCCAATTTCAAGTTTCAAGCCGTAAACAGCTACCAATATACTTTGCACGGCCACAAACCGCACTTTTTGAAGCTGTCAGGATTGTAAGAATTATTGCTGTAATCTGTAAAAGATTGACACGTAATTATGCCGATGTTATGTTTATATAAGAATTTAAACAGAACGAGCACAATAAATAGGAGGATTTTATGTTTGGAATTGGTATGCCTGAACTTATAATAATACTTGTTATTATTCTAATTATATTTGGAGCCGGCAAACTTCCGGAAATCGGAGCAGGTGTAGGCAAAGCAATAAAGAATTTTAAAAGCGCAACAACCGATGCTGAAAAAAAAGAAGCTGACAAACTGGACAGTGGTGATAAAGGTGATAAATCATAAAGCTTCAATTTGTTTCAACAGGTTTTACATTGTTGATATTCCGGAACCAACCGCCCAGCACAACACTATTACTGTAATAATCGCACAACTTCCGGCAAGAATTTTGTGAAGCAGGCTTTCTCTATTTCTTTCATTATAACCTATAAAAAATCCAATAGCGGCCCCTGCCAATATTCCAGCCCCGTGCCCCCAGTTATTTATGCCTGGCACAACAAAACCGAACAGCATAATTCCAAGCGCCCATCCGCCGATTTGCCTGTAAATGGCATGCCCATAAGTCCCGCCCCGGCTTTTGCCATAGTAAATGGCCGCCCCTATCAAACCGCATATGGCGGCAGAAGCACCTAATGTGAATGCAACACCGGCTAAATAAGAAATCCTGAAACCGATAATTCCGCTTAGAGTATAGATGATAAACATCCGGTAAACACCATATTCCCGACTGACCAGGGGCGCTATCTGACTGAAGGCAATCATATTAAAAAGAATGTGCAATATTCCTCCGTGAAGGTAATTGGCGGAAACTAATGTCCACCATCCGTGCATCTTGTCAACCGGGATAGTCCCTGTTGCTCCCAGTAACAGAAGGCTTCTGTTTTCAGGAGACAGGATATGAAATGGATTAAACGAAAGGCCCGGCAAACGGGAATTAAACAAAAGCGATATAATGTACATGCCTATGTTGGCATAGATTATTGCTTTGATGATCTGGTCGGCACTGCTAACTCCTTGAGTCCATAAATTATTTTTCCACCATGCATCTGGCTTTGATATGTTACAGTACGGGCAGCGAGATTCATCGGCGCTTATCAGTTTTCGGCAGTTGGGGCAAATAATCGACCCTCTCTTGTGATTTGTCATGACTTGACTTAACCTTTCGAGGTATAGAATTCTTCCTGAATTTTTCGATAAAATAGCACTGTCTCGCATCATTGTAAAGAACGCTTATAAAGAAAAATCTTAAGATCTTAAGGAAAATCTTGACAGCTATGAGCTGCTTTGTTATTTAAACAAATTTTTAATTCTTTCATTAATTTTTTTAAATTCATTCCTTGCTCTGAATTATTATTATTTCAGGGCTTAATATCCAAGAGGAGGTTTAATGCGAAGGTACGAAACATTTATAATTATTGATCCTGATCTTTCAGATGAAGAACGGAGTCCTGTTTTTGAAAAAGTAAAAGACTTAATCCAGCAAGAAGAATGCCTTCTGATAATGCTCGATGAATGGGGGGACAGAAGGCTTGCATATGAAATCAAGAAAAAATCTCGTGGGTATTATGTTCGCTTAGACTATTGCGGAACAGGAAAACTTGTTGAGGAAATAGAACGTTTTTCCCGGATTGATGACAGGGTCATGAAGTATATGACGGTTTTACTTGACAAGCATGCAGACATGGAACTTCTTAAAGAAGAGATAGCCAAAGCTGAAATTAAAGAAAGCGAGCCCGATCAAAATAAATCCGATATCGAACTGGACGTCCCCGATATCCCTGATATTAATGATTCTGAAAGGGCTGAGGATAAAACAATAAAAACAACGGAAAGTGAATAAATAGGAGAAAAAATGGCTGTTCCTTCAAATTCAAAAAGAAATTCAAGAAGAACTCCAGGTAAAAAAAGAATATATCATCGCCGGAAAATATGCCGTTTCTGCGCAGATACAAGTCTTGCAATAAATTATAAGGACCCTAAAACACTCAAATATTTCATTACTGAACGAGGCAAAATTATCCCAAGACGTATATCTGGAACATGCGCTAAACATCAACGCGCTCTGACACATGCCATAAAGCGAGCCCGAACAATTGCACTTCTGCCTTATGTGGGGACTATTGACTATATTTAATGTTATATAAGTCTGTGTGTCTCCAAGGAGAAGAAAATAGTGTCTCAAACTGTTCAAGGGAATATATCAAAGGATATAATAAGTGGCATAGCAATAACAGGTCTTATATTTACAGCTTCAACATATCTGCCGATCATAGGGTTTTTCTTTTCTTTGTTTATCCCTCTGCCAATTCTCTTTTATCGCTCAAAGCTCGGGAGAACAACAGGAATTATAGTCTATATCTTATCAATCATAATGATGATTGTAATGACAGGCAGTATATCATTGGATATATTTTTCTTTGCTGAGTTGCTGCTGCTGGGTTTTGTCCTTAGCGAACTAATTGAGATGCGTTTATCAATTGAAAAGACAATTAGTTATGCGTGCGCCTCCGTTCTAATAACGGGAATTGTTATCTTGGTCTTTTACAGTAATTTATCAAACGCTGGAATTTACACCCTGGCATCTGAATATATATCACGAAATCTCAAGCTGACTATGGTAATGTATGAGAGTATGGGGGTTCCGGAAGAAAGCATACACGTTATCTCGAATTCACTGGAAAAAATCCAACACGTACTTATACGAATTATTCCTGCTATGCTTATATCTTTAACCTTATTTGTGTCATGGGCCAGTCTGTTAATCGCAAAGCCCGTGCTTAAAGCTAAAAATATTTTTTTCCCTGATTTTGACTCTCTTAAATTATGGAAAGCACCGGAATTTATGGTTTGGATTTTTATAGGATGCGGCGTGATGCTTATTTTGCCGGAAAATTCTTTTAAAATTTTAGGATTAAACGGTCTGATTATCCTTATGACAATATATTTTTTCCAAGGCATAGCAATTGTGTCCTTTTATTTTGAGAAAAAAAATGTTCCCCGTATATTCAGGATTTTCCTTTACAGTATCCTTGCTTTGCAACAGTTGGTTCTGCTTTCTGTTATAGGGCTTGGCTTCTTTGATATGTGGATTAATTTCAGGAAATTAGGTATAAAAAAAGAAAGCTGAAACTTAAAATATTAGGTAGCCGTTCACGGTTTACAGTTATCGGTTCACGGTTGAGAAAAACAGAAGGTTTATAAATATTGCACAAGGATCGGCTGCGGAGCTGAGAACACAGATTTATATTTAACGAGAGGTTAATATATTTTCTGATTTAGATGCTAAAGAATTAATTCAAGAGTTGAAATCAATATCCAAAATGTTTCAATCGTTGCATAGTTCATTGAAAAAACCGTGAACCGTGAACCGACAACCGTGAACGCTTACAAAATTGTTTATGGAGGTTATAATGAAAGTAATTTTAAAAGAAACTATACAATCACTAGGCATAATCGGCAGCGAAGTTAATGTTGCCAAAGGTTATGCCCGCAATTATCTTTTGCCTCAGAATAAGGCTGTACCGGATACACCTCAAAATCGCAGGATGCTGAAACAGGAAAAGGTTAAATTTGATGTTCAGATAGCTAAAGAAAAAAGCCTTGCTGAAGAAATGGCCAATAAACTTGAAGGAGTTGTTTGCAAAATAGTTGCAAAGGTTAGTGAAGAAGATCGCCTGTATGGCTCGATTTCTGTGAAGAATATTATTGATGCACTTGTAAGCCAGAATATAGAAGTTGAAAAAAGAATGGTTCTGCTTAGTGAGCCCATAAAAAAATTAGGTACATTCAAAGTTCCTATACGAATTTACAAAGGAGTTGAGCCTGAAATAACTGTTGAAATAGTCTCCGAATAAAGTTATTATATTTTAATGATAGACAGGCAGTTTCAAAACAAACAAGACCCATCTCTTTATAAAATTCCCCCTCAAAGTATTGAAGCCGAAGAATCTTTACTCAGCGGAATCCTTATAGATAACGATACATTACTTGATGTTGTCGATATTATTTCACCAGAGGATTTCTATAGATCCGCCCATCAAAAAATCTTTTCCGGTATTGTTGAACTTTTTTCAAAGAATGAACCTGTTGACCTTGTAACTCTTACCAACGCTCTCAAAGAAAGGGGGAATTTAGAAGAGATTGGAGGGGCAATATATTTAGCCACGCTTGTTGATACCGTTCCGCTTGCAGTAAATGCAAAACATTATGCTAAAATTGTTCATGACAAAGCGACATTAAGGCGCCTTATAGAAAAAGCAAATGATATCGCCAAAGAATGCTTTGAGGACAGGGGTAATGTTGACGAAATAATAGACTTTGCTGAAAGTTCGATTTTTGAAATTTCAAAAAATAAGCATAAACAATCATTTTATCGTATAAGCGAAATAATTGATGGCAACATTGAAACCCTTGAAGAGAGACAGGGCAATAAGGCCCTGGTAACCGGCGTTCCAACAGGGTTTACCCGCCTTGATAATCTTATATCGGGTCTGCAGCAATCAGAACTTATAATTCTTGCCGCACGCCCGAGTATGGGGAAAACAGCCCTGGCCCTTAATATTGCCAGAAACGCCGCAGTTGATGCAAATGTACCTGTAGCCGTATTTTCTCTTGAAATGTCAAAAGAACAATTGTCAATGCGTCTGCTCTGTTCTGAAGCGAGAATTGATTCATCTCGTTTAAGGGGGGGGTTTTTCAGCATGGAAGACTGGCGCAAACTGACAGATGCCGCCGGTGTCCTGTCTGACACTTCTATTTTTATTGACGATACTCCCGATATATCAGCTATGGAAATACGAGCAAAGGCCCGTAGATTAAAAATGGAAAAAGATATAGGCCTTGTCATTATCGATTACCTCCAGCTTATGAAAGGCCGTATGTCTGCTGAACGTCGAGATCTTGAAATCTCGGAAATATCGAGATCTCTAAAAGCTTTGGCCAAAGAACTTAACATTCCGGTAATGGCTTTATCTCAGCTCAACAGAATGCTTGAGCAACGAAATGACAAGCAGCCAAGACTCTCAGATCTGAGGGAATCCGGAGCCCTTGAACAGGATGCAGATGTAGTAGCTTTTATCTACCGAGACGAAATATACAACAGCGATGACAACAATCCCAAAAAAGGTACGGCTGATATTCTGATTAGAAAGAATAGAAACGGCCCTACCGGAGAGGCGACATTGACCTTTTTAGATAGCTATACGCGTTTTGAAAATATTGCATTTGAAAAATAGAAAAAAATAATATGAAACGGCTTTTCGGAAATACATCGGGCTTAAAGGCAAATCAAATTCGAAGCCTTGAAAATCTCTACCGACGCCGTATCCCCGACAACTTCCTCATCACACCCGAACTTGCGGCTGATATCAGCAGGCTTTCTCATGAAATGCGCCGCCAGATAGGTCTTCTTGTCAATCGGCGAGGCAGGATAGCATTCGTAATTGTAGGGAGCCACCATAAAATAGTCATACCTGATACAAGTGAATACAGGGCTGCCCCTGGTCGTCTGAAGGGCCTGAGATGTATACACACTCATCTAAAAAAAGAATCTTTAACAAACGATGATTTCAACGACTTGGTCTTTTTAAGACTGGATGTTATGGCTGCAATTACAATAACTAAAGATGGTCTTCCATATCAAGTTCATGCAAGCCATATTCTTCCGAGCGGTAAAGATGGAAAGCCTTATCAGATATTGGGGCCGCTTAATCTCAATCAGCTTGATATTGGATGTGTTGAACTTATACAGGCTATTGAATCTGAACTCAGCCATGCAGGATCCTTATATAAAACGAATCAAGACAAAGAAAGAGCCCTTCTCGTAAGTGTGACGACTGCTCCCAGGCGCAGCGCAATGGATTCTTTAGAAGAACTGAAAGAACTTGCCGGCTCAAGTGGTATTGAAGTAGCCGGCACCGTGCTTCAACAGCGCAAAAGGGCTGATTCAAGATTTCTCCTTGGTCCCGGCAAACTCCAGGAACTCACTATACAAACACTTCAGAAGGGCGCGACACTTTTAATCTTCGATCAGGAATTGAACCCGTCGCAAATTCGCTCCATTACAAATAATATAGATTTAAAGATCATAGACAGGACGCAGCTTATTCTGGATATTTTTGCTCAACGAGCTCAAACAAAAGAAGGAAAAATTCAGGTTGAGCTTGCTCAACTTAAATATCTGCTTCCAAGACTTATTACAAAAAATACCGCCATGTCACGTTTGACCGGAGGTATTGGTGGCCGTGGTCCTGGCGAGACCAAGCTGGAAATAAACAGAAGGCGTGTACGCGATAATATAGCACGACTTGAGAAGGCTTTATTAAGTGTAAAAAAACAGCGTAAGCAACAAAAGGCAAAGCGCAGCAAAAAAGGATTGCCTGTTATTTCGATTATAGGCTACACCAATTCCGGAAAATCAACTCTATTAAACACACTTACAAAAAGCAATGTTATAGCTGAAAGCCGGCTTTTTGCTACCCTGGATCCTTCCAGCAGGCGTCTTAAATTTCCCAGGGATACTGAAGTCATAATTACAGACACGGTAGGATTTATTAAAGATCTGCCAAAAGACCTTATGGTTGCTTTTCGCTCAACTCTTGAAGAGCTTGAAAGTGCCGACCTCCTGCTGCATGTGATAGATATAAGCGGTCCGCGTTTTAAAGATCAGATCAAATCCGTCGAAAGAATACTATCGGACTTAAATCTGCACAATATCCCATTAATTCGTGTTCTGAACAAACAGGATCTCGTTGACAGGGAAACTATTAACAGGCTCGGCATTGACCTTGATGGAACCCCCATATCGGCTATTAACAAATCAACTTTGATGCCGCTTATTGAAAAAATGGAAAATGCAATAGTAGCCGTTCACGTTCCGTGAACGCTTACATGCAATACAGCATCTTAGAAATTTTTTATTAGGTTGACTTCTAAAGAAAAATAATTGTATTTTAATAAGTTTATGGATTTGGAACTTGTAAAAAGAGTCGGTATCGCTGCTGCTTATAAAGGTGGAATAATTCTTCGATCCTGTCTCGGTAAATTATCCGGTATTAATAAAAAAGGTGATATTGATTTTGTTACAGAAGCTGACATTGGATCAGAAAAAGTAATAATTGAGACAATATTAAATACATTTCCAGATCATTCCATACTAGCCGAAGAAAGCGGTTTTAATAAAGGCAAAGCTGATTATGAGTGGATTGTTGATCCTCTCGACGGAACAACAAACTTTGCTCATCAACTCAGCATGTTTTCCATATCCATAGCGTTTGTGTTGCAAGGGAATACAGTTCTCGGCATTGTCTTTAATCCGGCAACAGAAGAACTTTTTACCGCTGTAAAGGGAAAAGGAGCTGAATTAAATTGCAGACCAATAAAAGTTTCAGGCTCAAAATCGGTTTCAGAAAGTCTGCTTGTAACTGGTTTCCCTTATGATTTTAAAAACATCATCGACTCCTTAATGCTTCGCTTTTCTAATTGCCTAAAAGCATCCCGGGGTGTTAGAAGGTTAGGATCTGCGGCGCTTGATCTTTGTTTTGTGGCTTGCGGACGATTCGATGCCTTCTGGGAACAAAATCTGAAATCCTGGGATACATCTGCAGGCGTGCTGATTGCAAGTGAAGCAGGGGCTGTTATAACGGATTTTTCAAACAAGCTGTTTACAATCGACAAAAAGGAAATTCTGGCAAGTAACGGAAAAATTCATAATGAGATGCTTAACTTACTAAAGGACAGCGTATGAAAAAAAAACTAACTAATGATATATCTTCTGATGATTATTTGGGATGTTTCGGCAATTTTAATATCAAGGATACTATATGTAAAAACCATTGTTCGCTAAGATTGCGTTGCTCTATAGAATGTGATCAAAATATCAAACTGGAAATATTGAACGACATTGTATATTCAGACGCTCTATCAATAAAGATGCAATAGGATTGAAAAAACATAGCCGTGAACGCTTACATATTAAGGAAAAATTTTACCAGGATTTAATATACCGTTTGGGTCAAAAATTTTTTTTATTTTTTTCATAAGGCCGAGCTCCACGGCCCCTATCTCTTTTTGAATATAGGGTGACTTGGTTATACCGACACCATGTTCGCCTGAAATAGTTCCGCCCAGTTCGAGTGTATATCCAAACAGAGCTTCAACTGCGGCTTCTGCCTTTTTAAGCTCTTCTTTATTCTTTTTATCAAGCATTATATTAAAATGAATATTTCCGTCGCCGGCATGGCCGAAACTCACCATTACAAGTCCGGTTTTTTTTCTTAATTCATCTATTTTTTTTACCATATCAGGTATCTTGTTTCTGGGAACTACAATATCTTCATTAATCTTATCCCGGCCATATCTAAACAAAGCCGGCGAGATCGCCTTTCGGGCTTTCCAGAGTTTAGCGGCATCCTCTTTAGTCCTGGCTTTTTCAACGTTTGCAGCCCCCTGAGAAATACAAAGTTTTTTTATCTGATTTATTGCAATTTCTACCTCTTTCTCTTTTCCATCGACATCAATTAAAAGCAATGCCTCAGAATTAACAGGCAGTCCCATATTAAGATACTCTTCAACACATCTAATTGAAGCATTATCCATATATTCTATGGTTCGCGGTATTATGCCGTATCGAATGATCGCTGAAACCGCCTTTGCAGCGGTTTCCATATTATTAAAAACAGCGGTCATAGTACTGACTGCCTCGGGAAGTGGTAAAAGCCTGAGAGTCATTCGCGTAATTACCCCTAGCGTCCCTTCTGATCCAATAAAAAGCCGGGTCAGGTCATAACCCACTACCCCCTTGGCTGTACTTACTCCGGTATTTATAATTTCTCCAGTTGGAAGAACCGCTTCTATCCCAAGCACGTAATCACGGGTAACCCCATATTTAACTGCACGTGGGCCTCCTGCACATTCTGCCAGGTTGCCGCCCAGAGTACAAAATTCAGAGCTTGAGGGATCCGGGGGATAAAAAAGATTTTCCTTTTCAACAGCTTCATGAAAACGGCCAGTAACAACACCCGGCTCAACACTGGCAATAAAATTTTCCTTATCTATTTTTAGAATACGGTTAAAGCGGGTCATAGCAAGAATAATCCCACCCTTTACAGCAAGAGATCCTCCTGTCATCCCGGAACCGGCCCCTCTTGGGATAACAAAAAAACCATCTTTATTGGCGAGCTTTAGAATAGCGGAAATTTCCAGGGCATTTTGCGGGAACAGGACTGCGTCAGGCAGATAAGTCTGCGCAGTTGCATCATAAGCATAGCATACAAGGTCCTCCTTAGCTCTGCTGAAATTGGACTTGCCTGCTATATCTTTAAGCTTTTTGAAAGTTTTATCACTAATTGCCATTGAAATTCTTTGGTTAGGGCTCGGTCAGAATTTGTTTGATTCAAGTTTCTTGCTAAAAATTTCCACCTGTCTTTGCAGAGTTCCTTTTTCTTTTAGCCCTCGTTCAACGACACCAATGGAATGAAGGGCTGTAGCATGATATCTGTTGAAACTTTTACCAATTGTCTGAAGAGGTGAATCCGTATATCTCCTTGAAAGATAAATTGCTATTTGTCTAGGACGAACAAAGTTTTGTTTTCGGGAACTCGAAATAATATCTTTTATGTTGATATTGAAATGCTTGCAAACAAGTTTCTTAATGATATCTATTGTAATATTTTTACGTTGCCTGATTATATTATGGGTTACACTTTCCGCAAGCTCAAGGTCGATCGGCACTCCAAGAATCGATGACTTGGCTGTAACTCCTATAAGTCCGCTCTCAAGCTGCCTGACATCCGCTGTCAGTTCACTCGCTAAATATTCGATTACTTCCCCAGGTAAATCATACTCATTATTTTTCGATTTTTTTTGTAGTATTCTGACTCTTGTCCTGAAACCAGGAGGGTCAATATTTGAAATAAGACCGTATGAAAACCGGGACATCAACTTTGCATCAAGCTTAGGAATATCGGAAGGAAGGTAACAGCTTGAAAAAATTATTTTCTTGTCTGCCTCAAAAAGATAATCTAGAATGAAAGCCAGCTCGATCTGTGTACGCTCCTTTCCGGTTAAACAATGCACATCTTCAAGAAGCAATACGTCACATTCATTCCTGTATTTTTGCTTGAATTTATCAATTGAACCATTTCTAAAAGAATTAACCATTTCACCGGTAAAATCTTCTGCTGTTATATAATATACACGTTCCGTTGGATATTGAGATAATATATGGTGACCAACAGCCTGAGAAAGATGGCTTTTCCCCATTCCGGTCTTTGATAATAAAAATAAAGAATTTTGTTGCGAATTCTTTTTTGAAGCAAGATCAAGTGCCGCTAAATAAGCAAAGTCATTATTGTTGCCGACAACAAACTGATCAAAAGTAAAATCTTTTCTTAACAGGCGGCCATTATATGGACGTACATTAACCCCGGGCAAAGGAAGCTGGATACTATTATCCCTTTCAAAACCTGAGTTCCCTTTTTTAAACTTTTTGCGGGAAATATCGAGTCTAAGGGTGTATGCTTTTCCGGAAGTTCTTTTTATTTCTGTTTTTATAATTGAACCATAGTGGTCAAGAATACGTTTTTTTGAAAAAGTATTTGCACATGAAAGTACGATACGGTTTTCTTTACATTCCATAAACTCCACAGGCTCAATCCACATTCTGTAACTGTGTTCAGGAATTTGTTTTTTAATCGATAATTTTACTTGTTCCCATATTTGTTTCATAGAGTGTTACAATCCATATTCCAAAAAAAAGGTTAATAATATTAAAAATAGAAGAAACAACTTTGCAAACTATAAAAAATCAGACTGTTTGGAAGAAATATTATTGGTTAGAAAGGTTTCAATAGCTCTTTTGATAAATATAACTTATGAAAAATATTCAAACAGAAATTTAAAAAAGATTTTGAACCATATAGAAACATATAGAAGGATCTGTTTAAGAATTTGAAAATTTCTGGTAAAACCCGTTTGAGAATTTAATGGCCTGATTAAGCTATCCGAACTTTTCTGTCAAACCTGAAGAATAATGTTTTACACTTATTTGTTAAAAAGTTATTAACAATTTATAGTCATCTGTTTTTATTAATCTATTTTTTAATCATACAGGCAACTGCTTCTAAATACAAACATTTTTGCAATGAGATTTTTCTTCAACTATTTTATGCAGATCCATCATTATCAGCATGATTCTTTACAATAATGTTCTATTCAAAAAGCTTGCTAATGCTTTCATTATCTTTAATTTTTAAAAAAAATCACCTTGTATCTCTGTTGAATAAAATATCTTAAAAATCATCATATAGTTAAGCACAATTTAATTAATTTGTTTGAAAATAATATGAAACATGTAATATCCTAAAAATTTGCTGGCTATACTGACAACAACTTAAGGTCATATAAATGAATAATTATCGCACGGTTATTGGAATTACCATGGGAGATCCTGTTGGTATCGGCCCTGAGATTATACTCAAGGCTCTCTCATCCCCTTTAATTTATAAAACCTGCAAACCGCTCGTAATAGGAGATTTAGGAGTGCTGGAACTTGCAAAAAAAAGCACGTCAAGCACTCTTAAAATAAAAGATGTTAAAACGCCTGATTCAGGCGCATATAAATACGGACGGATTGATGTTTTATGCTTATCCAAATTTGATAAGGATAAAATATCCTGGGGTAAACCTACAGTTCAAACAGGAACTGCAATGATAAAATACATAACAACTGCGATAGATATGGCAATCAGCCGAAGTATCGGCGCCATTGTTACATGCCCTATAAATAAGGCAGCCATGCAGAAGGCAGGCAGCAAGTTCAGCGGTCACACAGAACTCCTTGCAGAGCGCACTAAAACTGATAATTATGCAATGATGCTGGCCGGCAATAAACTTCGCGTGGTTCTTGCAACCATTCACATTCCCTTAAAAAATGTTTCAGCCGAACTTACAAAAGAACGAATTGTTAAAACCATACAAATTACTTGGCACGCTCTTCATTATAGTTTTGGTTTCAAAAAACCCCGAATTGCTGTAGCAGGCTTAAATCCTCATGCCGGGGAAGAAAAAATGTTCGGAGATGAGGAAGAAAAAATTATTTTGCCGGCAATAGATTCAGCAAGAAAGAAAGGGTTTGATGTTTCCGGCCCCTTCCCTCCTGACACGGTATTTTATCACGCTGCAAACGGACGTTATGATGCTGTTGTCTGCATGTATCATGACCAGGGGCTTATCCCGTTTAAGCTGTTGCACTTTACCGATGGAGTTAATACAACTCTCGGACTGCCGATAATTAGAACTTCTGTTGACCATGGGACTGCTTATGATATCGCAGGAACCGGAAAAGCAGATACAGGAAGCCTTGTTGCGGCAATAAATATGGCGACTGAACATGGGACATATAAGCATAGTTAGCTCGTTAGCCTTTTGAAAAAAAATTTGACAGGATAACAGGATAGACAAGATTTTGTTTCAAGTGAACAAACACAAAGTAAAGGATTTTGATAAGAATCTACAGGATGAGTTTTGATGTTTTAATCCTGAATATCCTGTTAATCCTGTCAAAGAAGTAAATTGTTATAAGAAATTATTCTGACTATGAAATCCGAAAAAATAAAAATACATGGCGCCAGGCAGCATAACCTGAAAAATATAGACGTCGAACTGCCCAGAAATAAATTAGTTATTATAACGGGTTTATCCGGCTCGGGCAAATCAACACTTGCTTTTGACACTCTTTATGCAGAAGGTCAACGCAGGTATGTTGAATCTCTTTCTACTTATGCACGTCAGTTTCTGGAACGTATGGACAAACCGGATGTTGACCTGATTGAGGGTCTCTCGCCCGCCATTGCAATTGAACAAAAAACAGCAAGCCATAACCCCAGATCAACGGTTGGCACAGTTACTGAAATTTATGATTATCTCCGTCTTCTGTTTGCCAGAACAGGTACGCCTCACTGTCATAAATGCGGAAAGCCCATTACTTCGCAAACGCTTGACCAGACCGTAGATAAAGTCATGTCAATGCCTGAAGGGACCAGAATCATTATTTTATCGCCTCTTGTTGCCGGACAGAAAGGAACTCATGAAAAACTCTTAAAACGTCTTAAAAGAGACGGTTTCGCTCGCATACGTATCAACGGCAAAATATTTGAAATAGAGAATATTGACAAGCTTGATAAAAACAAGAAGCACACTATCGATGTTGTTGTAGATCGCCTGGTTGTTAAAGAAACTATTAAAAACAGGCTTGCGGATTCTTTAGAGCTGGCCGTATCTCAGTCAGACGGCATAGCTATGGTTGATGTTTCAGGTAAAAAGCCTGTTATCTTCAACGAAAAATCAGCATGTATAACTTGCGGTATAAGCTATCCTGAATTTACACCTGCCAGTTTTTCCTTTAATTCTCCGCAAGGCGCATGCCCGAAATGTGATGGCCTTGGCTCAACAAATATATTTGACCCTGATCAGATAATTCCGAATCCCGAACTATCTTTAAGAGAAGGCGCTGTTATCTTGTGGGCTAACAGAAATTCAGTTCATTTTTTTGAATTTTTAGATGCTTTGACCATGCATTATGGCATTGATATCTATACACCTTATAAGGATCTGCCGGATAATTTTAAAAAAGTTCTTCTTTACGGATCAGGAGATGAACAAATATCATTTTATTTTGAACGGAACAATCGCCGTTTTAACTACAAAAAACCATTTGAAGGCATAATACCAAAATTAGAAAGGCGTTACTTGGAGACAGATTCTTTTCAGGCAAGAGAAGAAATCAAGCACTATATGAGTTTCCGTCCCTGCCCGGAATGCCAGGGGACAAAACTAAATAAAGGAAGCAGATCCGTAAAAGTAGGCGGGCTTACCATATCTGAGATAACAGCTTTTACTGTGACAAAAGCATATAATTTTTTAAAAAATCTTGAACTTTCCGGCAAAAAAAAGATCATTGCCAAAAGAATTCTAAAAGAACTTATTGAAAGGCTTAGCTTTCTTGACAACGTGGGCCTGTCATATCTTACTCTTGCCAGATCGGCCTACACTCTTTCAGGCGGAGAAAGCCAGAGAATACGTCTTGCAACGCAGATCGGATCGAAATTAACGGGAGTTTTGTATGTTCTGGATGAGCCCAGCATTGGCCTTCATCAAAGGGATAATCAACGTCTTATTGAAACACTTCTGCAAATGCGCAATTATGGAAATACTATTCTCGTTGTAGAGCACGATGAAGAAACAATCTTAGCTTCTGATTATGTAATAGACATGGGACCAGGGGCCGGTATTAACGGCGGGCAAGTAGTATTTTCAGGCACACCCAAAGAACTTCTAAAGGATAAAAATTCATTGACCGGCCAGTATCTTTCCCGGCGTAAAAAAATTGAGGTGCCAGCAAAAAGACGCAAAGTTCAGGGAAAAGAGATAGTAATCAAAGGAGCCTCTGAAAACAATCTCAAGAATATTGATGTAAGATTTCCCCTTGGCTGTTTTATCTGCATAACAGGTGTATCCGGCTCCGGAAAATCCACGCTTGTCCTTGAGACGCTTTACCGCTCCCTTGCCCAGCGGATATATCGCAGCAGGATACCGTCAGGGAAGCTCAAAGATGTAGTTGGACTCAAACAAATCGATAAAGTGGTTAATATTGATCAGTCTCCAATTGGGAGAACGCCCCGTTCCAATCCCGGGACTTATACAGGTGTATTTACTTTTATAAGAGAACTTTTTTCAAGAACAGTCGAAGCAAGAATGCGTGGGTACAAACCGGGCCGTTTCAGCTTCAATGTTAAGGGCGGAAGATGCGAGGCATGTAATGGCGACGGCATAATAAAGATAGAAATGCATTTCCTGCCGGACGTTTACGTTGCATGTGATGTGTGTCACGGGAAAAGGTACAACCGCGAAACTCTCGAAGTCAAGTACAAGGGCAAAAATATAGCGGATGTTCTCGATATGACTGTAAATCAGTCTGTTAAGTTTTTTGAGAATATAACCAGCATACGGTCAAAACTGCAAACACTTGTTGACGTGGGCATAGGTTACATCCATCTCGGTCAGCCGGCTACAACTCTATCAGGAGGAGAAGCCCAGCGTGTCAAGCTGTCACGCGAACTCAGCAAAAAAGGTACCGGAAGAACAATATATATACTTGATGAGCCTACAACCGGCCTTCATATCGACGATATACAGAAACTTCTTAATGTGCTTAACAGACTTGTGGATGCAGGCAATACAGTTATTGTAATCGAACACAACATGGATGTTATCAAGTCAGCCGACTACATAATAGATCTTGGCCCTGAGGGCGGCGATGAAGGCGGAAATATTATTGGATGCGGGACACCCGAAGAAATAGCAAAGATTAACGAGTCTTATACCGGACAATTTTTAAAAAAATTTTTATCCTGATCCACGATCCTTAGAATCAATTCACAGCAGAGATAAATGCTCAGAGACAACCGGGGTATCGGACAGCACACAAGAACTTCATAACTGGTTTGCAGGAAGCACAGGCGAAAATCCGCAAAGAAAATAGATAAATATTTGTTTGCGGAATCAATTAAATTATTGACAATTTCCGCAAACAAAACTAACTAATTTTAGCTTTCAGTTTGAACCCTTTCACCTCATTCCCCCAAGCCTGACAGTTCCCGGATTCTGATTTTAATTCACAATTCAAGCTTTTTGACCCCAAAGCTCCCGAAATCCGCGTTTTCCTGTTGATTTTTCAATACGACGCTATAATATAGAAAGACAACAAAAGGCTATGTTCTTATGCTCAAATTTGAATTATACAAATTGTGGTTAGGTTTCATAGAGAAACTTATACTCTTGATACTGGCAGCTGTCATAATACCATTGGTGATGGGCAAAGTCCTTATACCAACAGTCATAGGCTTTATATGGTTTGCAATGATTGTTGTACTTGCCATTTTTTATGTTTATCTTAGCCAAAAATTGAGACAACTGTGTGATCAGCAAGGTGAGGAAGGAGGTTGACAGAATATGATTGCGTACATAATTGCAACAGCAATGTTACTGGTTGTGGTCGGTAGCATCGCTTACTTAGTTATGAAGGAAAAACAAGCAAAATCTAAACAGTAAATAAAAAATTTGGCGTCATTATGTTGCCTTCCGCTATAGACTTTCAGATAATTAATTTCACAAGGCCAGAAGGAGGAAGGCGTATTAGGAACGTGGACGACTGATAACACAGTGAAATTATTTATCTGAAAGTCTATATCTCTTGACAATCCAGTCCACCATACATCAAGGACTTGCGAAAAGTCTCGACATATCCATTGGTATGCCTATGCTTTTTGAAAAAATTATCCCTTTTTCTTTTCAAACGTCTTCATAAAGTCAGTCAAAGCCTCAATTGTCTCGATAGTCGTGGCATTGTATATAGATGCCCTGCAACCTCCGACCGACCGATGCCCCTTAAGACCAGCCATACCATTGTCAAAGGCTTCCTGAACAAACAGCTTTTCCAGATCTTCGTTCGGAAGGCGAAAAGTTACATTCATAAGTGAACGGCTATCAATCTCTGCCGTACCTTTATAAAAGGCGCTTGAATCAATAACACCGTATAATAACTCAGCCTTTTTACGGTTTATTTTCTCCATCTTTTCCAGTCCGCCGATATCTTCTTCCAGCCATTTCATAACAAGCTGAATAGTATAAACAGCAAAACACGGAGGGGTATTATACATTGAATTTTTGGAAGAGTAAGTTGTATAGTCCAGCATGGAAGGCAGATTTTCCTGCACCAGTTCCAGCATATCATCATGAATTATTACCATGCAAACCCCTGCAGGACCGATATTTTTTTGTGCTCCCGCATATATCAGACCGAATTTGTTCATATCCAAAGATCTGCACATTATATCGGAAGACATATCAGCTATTAGCGGAACGCCGCCGGTATCGGGAAAAGATGCCCACTGGGTTCCCTTTATTGTGTTATTTGATGTAATATGAACATAAGAGCTGTCGCTGCTGAACTGGATATTGCGGGGTATATATGTAAAATCTCTGTCTTCAGAAGATGCCACGATATTAACCTTTTTGTCCAGAATCACGGCTTCCTTTATTGCTTTAGTTGACCATGTGCCTGTATTGACATAATCCGCTACATTCTCTTTACTAAGGAAATTCATGGGAATCATGCAGAACTGCATACTGGCTCCTCCCTGAATGAAAAGCACGTGAAATTTTTCATCCAGTTTTAAGAGGCGCTCTATTCTTTCTTTTGCATCATTAATTATGTCATCAAACCATTTCGATCTGTGGCTGATCTCGGTAACAGACATTCCGGATCCGCTGTAATTTAAAAACGAATCCCTTATCTCCTCAAGAACGCTCAGGGGAAGGGCTGCCGGTCCTGCATTAAAATTATAAATTCTGTTTTTCATGATGTTTTTCTCCAATATTTTTTCTATCTTTCATCATAATTTTAAAAAGATTTAACAAGTTAGCCTTTTGAAAAAGAATCTGACAGGATAACAGGATAAACAAGATTTTATTTAAAGTGTACAAACAAAGTCAACTCTCATTGTAGCCATCCAGCAAATCATAAAATATAATCACAAGATAAAGAAGATGCGTATCAGATGGAAAATTGTATTATTGCTTGGTAAGTTCTCAATCATTACTTGTAAAACATCCGGATTCCCGTCATTGCGGGAACGAAAGCCAGGTAGGATTTAGATTTGGATTAACAGGAAAAGTTTCGATAATTTAAATCCTGAATATTTTGTAAATCCTGTCCAAAAAAATAATATTTAACAGGCTAATGTTTTACAAAGAATCTTATTTGTACAGACAAAGAGAAATATGTCAATGAGTATTCCACGAATTTTAAAGCTAAAGTTTCGAGTATTGACAAACAGTTGGCTTATATTTTAGATTGAACTATTTTTAACAACGCCAAAATCAAAACAAGGTAACTTTTATGAAAATTTACACATACCCTTCAAAATCGGCTGAAACAAGGGTTGCATCTATTATAAATCGAGGGCTTGGTTTTAAGAAAAAAGATTATCTTAAAGTTTCGCAAATACTTGAAGATGTCAGAAAGAACGGCGACAATGCCCTTATTAAATACGCAAATCAGTTTGACTCCCCAGGCCTTTCAATAAAATCTATCAGGGTAACATCCGACGAAATTAAAGCTGCTGCAAAGAAAGTCAAAAAAACATTTATGCGCTCTTTAAACAGAGCAATATCTCACATCGAATCATTTCATAAACACCAATTATGCAATTCATGGATAAATACAGATCGCCCAGGTGCTTTTCTGGGACAAATAGTAAACCCGGTTGATTCGGCTGGAGTTTACGTGCCAGGCGGAAAAGGAGGAAAGACCCCCCTTGTTTCTTCTGTCCTCATGGGTGCAATCCCGGCAGGAATAGCTGGTGTAAAACATATAGCAATGGCAACTCCGCCCACAAAAGACGGAACTGTAAATCCCCATCTTCTTGTTGCGGCAAAAAAAGTAGGAATCAAAGAAATTTACAAGCTTGGAAGCGCATGGGCGATTGGTGCACTGGCATACGGCACAGAAACAGTTCCAAAAACCGATGTCATAGTTGGACCCGGAAATATTTATGTTACTTTGGCTAAAAAAATTGTTTCAGGAACAGTCGGGATAGATATGATAGCGGGTCCAAGTGAAATACTGATAATCGCAGACAACACTACAAACCCGGAATTCACAGCGGCTGACCTGCTTTCACAGGCAGAACACGACACAATGGCATCTGCTATGCTTGTAACAAATTCCCAAGAAACAGCAAAGGCCGTTAATATAGCAGTAGAAGAGCAGCTAAAATATCTGGACAGAAAAGACATAGCCGAAAAGTCTCTTGACAGTTTCGGAGCAATTATAGTTATGCCGGATCTCACAAGCTGCATAGAACTTGCAAACAGGATTGCCCCGGAGCACCTGGAGCTTCACATAGACAATCCGTTTGAGTATATCGGAAAGATAAGGAATGCCGGCGCTATATTTGTCGGGGATTACACGCCGGAGCCTGTCGGCGATTATATAGCCGGGCCAAACCATGTGCTTCCTACCGCAGGAGCAGCCAGATTTGCTTCAGCTCTATCTGTAGATAACTTTGTCAAAAAAACAAGTCTAATTCATTATTCAAAAGAAGCCTTCAAACGAGAAGCAAAAGACATAATCCGCCTTGCTGAAATAGAAGGACTTGATGCACATGCGAATTCCATAAAGATACGACTAAAAATATAACGCTCAGGAATCATCTGTTTCCTTCAGCCTATTGATATAAAGACTTGTATTTTTAAGATAAAGGCCTTGCGGTCTTACCAGTAAGGAAACGCAATGATTTGGAGGTTTATTATGGCAAATGTTTCTACAACAAAAATGTCCTCTAAAGGACAAGTTGTTATTCCCGAAAACATACGGAAACAACTCAATTTAAAGGCTGGAGCTCAATTTGTTGTTGTCGGTGAGAAGGATGTCGTTATTCTTAAAAACATAGCGCCTCCAGCCCTTAATGAATTTGACGATTTAATTGCTGAGGCTAGAAGGAACGGGAAACAAGCCGGATTAAAAAGGTCTGATATTAAGGATGCGATATTTAAAGCTCGAAGGAAGAAGAAATGAGTTTGTTTTTCCTTGAATAGGGTTTAATCAAAAAATATTTAAAAATTACAATAATGAAAGTAATAAATTAGCTGAAAACTGAAAAATAAAGTCATATTAATATATGATGGAAATCAAGAAATAATATTTGGATAGCTAATATCGTTGATTTATTTCCTTACACTTAATGGTTAAGCCGTGTCATTGCAAGGTATTATCAAATGAAACAGCGAAAAAGCAACGCACGCTCCAATCGTTTGGACGTTATCCAAACGGTAAAAACACCGCTAGGATTTTTTACCTTGACAGTATTGGTTGTCGAGGTGATCCTTGGGATATCAGCGAACTTTAGTCAAGGGACAGACCGCACTTACCTAATCATCGGTATGCTAGGCTTGATATTTCTTCTTGTCATTATCGTCGCGGGTCTGGCAATCTTTAGACCAGAAGCCTTGAGCGGAAAACGCCCTCTCCAAGACAACATATCAAAGACAGAACTGTTACCGGTAGAAGACCAGAATATCACACCTTTACAGAAGATCGCTAAGTACAGGGAATTGATAGAACAAGAAACAAAAAACAATCTACTTATGAACTTCAACGTTCCTGATGGTTACACACCTGAAATATCAACTATTAATAAGTTTATCTTCGGCTTTTGCTATCCAAAAGATTGGGTCTTTACCAGGCTTGCAGAACAAACCCAGTATGGCGTTGCAGTGGATATACAATCCGCCGACAACATTGGTTTCGGCAGGAACGTCAACGTTGTAATTGATGACA
>Ga0255425_1002_pt1 | contig 61318 bp, 53 predicted proteins | sample ANMaggSeSYBR02G4_FD_182640 | JGI IMG/M metagenome (GOLD analysis project Ga0255425, IMG submission 182640) | Sediment cell enrichment communities from methane seep in Santa Monica Basin, California, United Staets - ANME aggregate JGI... | ecosystem: Environmental > Aquatic > Marine > Cold seeps >... | reverse complement strand
TTGGCAACGCTTTTTATCGGCGAAATCAGCCGAACAGGATCTCACCGAGGACGTATCATATCTGCCGAAGTTAACCCGGGGCCTTATTCTACTGAAAATCCACTTTCAATGAGAATTATGGTTGAGAATACCGGCACTACACATATCAAGGTAAAAGGTTCGATCACCTTACGTAATGAGCAGGGTAAGGTAATTGATCGAGTTCATCTTGAAAGCGGAAGCGGGTTGATATTACCGAATGGCAGGCGTTATTTTCAAGGATTCTGGCCGCTTGCCCATAAATTTCCGAACGAGAAAGTCACGGCTGATATCAAATTTCGTTTCCCGGGAGGAAATGTCCGCAAAAGCCTTCCTCTTCCCCTTGATTTTCAAAAATGATTCGACTTACCTTCTTCACCAAATCCAGCGGTCTGATCTGAAATCCAAAGAACAGATCACGGATATGAACTTCGCCGCATACAAAAAACCGCGTAAAATCATCAAGACCTTTTTCAAGAAAAAGAAGTAGAGGATTGAGAGGAATCAATTTTTATACAGTTCCATGGCCGATTCCAGGGTCTCGTTCCACCTGGATGCAGGTAAGGCCATCTTCTTTTCAAGGCGGATGGCTTCCTCTTTAAATTCTTTTGAATAGATTTTTCTTTTTTTATTGCTTGACACCTCCGATACTATAAATTAAATGAGCTATTTAAGGTGTCAATATATTTAGGACAATCCACCTAACATAAAAAGGAGAAAAAAAATGAAAAAGACTTTATTAAGATTGATGGCGATAGCCATGAGCATGCTTTTTATCGCAGGGCCGGTAATGGCAGGGGACAACGCTGTTCAGACAGTAAGCTATACGGTGAACGCGATTAATGATATTTCGGTATCCGGAGATCCGGCTCCGATGAATGTTTCTACAGCCAGTGCGGGTTCTGAGCCGGATGAGGTCTCGGATGCTACAACTACATATGCAATAACGACAAACGGCGGTACTGATGCAAAAAAGATTACGGCAGGCATAAATACTGCTATGCCAAGTGGCGTTACACTTAAGATTAATCTTGCTGCTCCAGCAGACGCAACCAGTTTAAACGATGTAGATATTTCTAATGCCACTGCTGCGGTAGATGTCGTAACTGCCATAGATTCAATAGCTGAATCTGGTAAGACCATAACCTACAAGCTCAGTGCCACGATAGCCGCCGGTGAGGTTTCAGACAGCAAGATAGTCACCCTTACCATTGCAGACTTTTAATTGGGGTTAAGATTTAGAAAAAAGGCGGGTCTTTTACAGACCCGCCTTTTTTGTGCCCGCTTTTTAGACATACCCGGTTTTCTCCTCTGAGCTCACGAAAGGGTAAGTGCCTGAAAAAAATACTTGATTTAGTGCCGCAATCCGTTAGAATTAAATATCTACCCTTACCCAAAAAAGAGGAGAAGGAAAACAGATGAAGAGACTGAAATTCCTTTTGCTGGCAGCAGCGCTTGCCCTTGCATTAAACAGGACGGCCCTGGGAGCGGACGTCGGCACCCATCTCATGACCTTCGATTTTCAGGCCATCAATGAGATTGAAGTGACAGGGTCTCCTATTTTGACCGTTGCCTCGGCAGTTGCAGGTGAACAGCCTCAGGAGGTCACTGACAGTTTATCCACATGCGCCATAACCACAAATGGCGCCAACAAGAGGATTACGGCGAGCATTGACACGGCCATGCCGGCATACGTTACGCTCAAGGTATGTGTTGCCGCCCCGTCGGGCAGCGGCACAAGCCAGGGTTGTGTGACCCTCACCACCTCAGCGTCCAACGTTGTGACAGGCATAAGCCATGTGGCTGACAGCAGCCCGACAATAACTTACAAGCTGAGCGCCGATGTACAGGCGGGTGTGCTTTCCACCGACGCAAGGACCGTTACCTTTACCCTTTCAGATTGAGAGATCCCCGGCCTGCCGGAGAAAGAGCAATAAAATGAGATTTTCAATCAGAACCTTCATCATATTTCTTTTGGCTCCTTTGTTTTTTGTACCCAAAACGGCCTACGCTGATATATCTATTACAGTGATCGGCAACTGGTCTGAAACAATTGACAAAAACGACTTATTGTCCGGAGCCGGGAGCGATCTACAAAGCACTTACACCAGCGCTTCAGGGCAAGTATCGATCGATATCAGAGGTACAAAGGGAATAAATGATGCCTGGCGCATTGATATACGGAAGGTGGATAATAACTGGAGCAACAACCTTCATCCATATGTCATGAGAACCTCTGATGGCAAAGGTGGAAGAGTCAGCGGCGGTACTTCTTATCAAGAGGTAACAGATATCAATACTCCGTTTTTTTCCGGTTCCGGGATGGTGAAAGGCATAAATATACAGTTGAGACTGACGGGGGCCTCTATTCAAATTCGCCCATCTTCCTATTCCACCGTACTCTACTACACAGTCGTTGATATCCAATAAGGAGGACTTTTATGAGATCTAAAACAGGAATAATTCTCATGGGCTTGTTTTTTTGTTTGATCATGCCCTGTGTATCCGTGGCAGGGGTGTCTGTTACAAGCGGCCTGACGTATGAAAAGGAAAACCAGGCGGGAGAAACCTACCAAGGAGTCATCCAGCTCAGGAACACGGGAGAAGATCCTCAAGAGGTAAAGATCTACCAGGCCGATTACCTTTTTTTCTGTGACGGAAGAAATATCTATGGTGAACCCGGGAAGGACCCCCGGTCCAACGCCGACTGGATAACCTTTAGCCCGCATCGCCTTACAATTCTACCCAAAAGCACATCGCAAGTCAACTATACCCTTGAAGTCCCAGATGATAAGACTCTAACCGGAACCTACTGGAGCATGATTATGATTGAGGGTATTTCTTCAAGTTCGCCCGAGGTGGCCAGGCAGGAGAAAGATAAAATCACATTTGGCATAAGCCAGGTCATACGTTACGGCGCCCAGATGATAACGCAGATTGGCGATACCGGCGCCCGCAAACTTAAATTCTTAAAAACAAGGCTTTTGAAAGAAGATAAAGAAAGGATTTTACAGGTTGATATAGAAAACATAGGGGAAAGATTGCTCAGGCCGGCTTTATGGGCCGAGCTTTATGATGAAAAAGGGAAGTCTATTGGCAAGTTTGAAGGTGCAAAGATAGGTGTTTATCCCACTACTTCCGTCAGGTTCAGGATTGACCTGAGCCAGGTGCCCAAAGGCAAATACAAGGCCCTGGTTGTAGCGGACTGCGGCGGTGACGATCTGTTTGGGGCTACCTATACCCTTAAGTTCGAATAGATGCCAAGATTGAAGAGAAATCTCTTTATCCTGCTGATTGTTTCTCATTTCTTATTTATTGCCGGCACGCTTGAGGCCCGGCAGAGAGGTGTACAGGTCAGGATAAGCGGGCAGGAATTATTTGAAACTGAGCCAAAAAACGTTGTAACAACCACTTTTGAAGTAACCAATACCTCAGATGAAGTGCTGGAATTCATATCACATGTAAAACTTCCTGAGGGATGGAAACTTATCATACCCTCATTTCCTTTCCGCCTTGCTCCAAATAGTACCGAAATAAGGCTTGTCAGCTTTTTTATCCCCCAGACAGTCTTAGCCGGCAAATATGAGATAATCTGTCGGGTCAGTTTGGTCAAATATCCCTCCATCAGTGACTTTGCCAGGATCTTTGTGAAGGTTCTCCCTGTCACAAAGCTGCAGGCCGAATTTCTGCAAGCCCCGGAAAGCGTTATCGCCGGGGAGCCTTACGAAGCCATCTTTTCAGTGATTAATGCCAGCAATGCAGAAAACAGGGTCGTAATTAATGTCCAAAGCGGTCAGGACCTGCCGTACACCGTTGTTCCTGACAAAATAACGCTCGCCCCGGGAGAATCAAAGACCGTCAAAGTGACCGTAAAAACCGATGAAAAGCTCAGAAAGGGTTTTAAGCATCACCTCAAGTTGACGGTCCAGTCCGTTGAGGATGAAAAAATGAGAGGCCAGGCAAGGTGCGCTGTAAACATTATCCCTAAGATAACGGGAGAGGTGGATCGTTTTCATAAAATTCCTGCAAAGATAACCTTCAGGTCAGTAGGACAAAGGGATGAAGAGAAAAAGACCGGGTTTCAGGGTGAATTCTCAGGGAGAGGAAAACTGAGCGAAGAAGGGGAAGATGAGATTGAGTTCCTGTTCCGGGGGCCTGACACCCTTGAAGAGGTTTCAATGTTTGGGGAGCGTGACAGGTATTTTGCCGGGTACCGGGGCGAGGATGCTGACGTTCTTCTGGGCGATAATTATTACTCTCTTTCACGCCTAACCGAGCAGAGTCTTGACGGCAGGGGGGTTGAGGCTGGGCTGGTCTTAGGCGGTTTTGGATTTAGGTGCTATCATATGAAAACAAGGTGGCTTGATCCGGAAAAGAAAGAGACAGCCCTTCATTTTGATTATCTGTTTCGCGACACGTACAAAATTGGTCTCAATCTGTTCAAAAAAAAAAGCGATATAGAAGATGCTCAAATTGCAAGCCTGCAAGGGAAACTTGAGCCTTTTGAAAATACGAACATTGAATTTGAAGCATCATACGGGAAAGATGGTAACAGGAATGACAACGCATACTGGCTCAACCTTTACGGCTCTCCTGAGTGGGGCGGATCTTATCGTTTGGAATACATCTACGCAGAACCCGATTTTCCAGGCTATTATCAGGACAAGGAGTATATCTCAGGCAATTTATTTTTTCCCATAAGAAAGCATTTCACCCTGAATACCACCCTCCGTCAGGAGAAGAATAATCTTGATATGGATCCTTCGATTGAATCGGCCGCGATAGAAAGGTTTGGTTTGTTAGGACTGAACTACATATTTAAGACAGGAACAACCATTTCAATTGAGTCACGATATCGTACTCGTGAAGACCGTTTCCCGGAGCCGGATTTCGATTACAGGGAGCTGACTTTCAGGGGCCGGGTAGGACAGAGTTTCAAAAAGCTCTTTTTTAATGTCTCTGCCGAATTGGGAAAAACAAAGGACAGGCTGAATGACCAAACAGTTGATGTGGGAATATATGAAGGCACTGCCTATTTTATGCCGACTCGTAATCAAACTTATGGGGGTTATGTACGCTACAGCAGGCGTGGGAATCCTGAGGACGAAGTCAGGGTCACCATAAACACAGGCCTGACCGGCTCTTTCAAGATAGGTAAAAGGGCAAACGTCAATCTCAAACTTGAAAAATATGATTGCATAGGGACTGATTTCGGAGATCGGCATAACCTTGATTTGGCTTTGAGTTATCTATTCTCCAATAAGATCAGGGTCTCTGCTCGCGGTCGTCATGCCATGTATAGCAGGAATTCTGATCAGGAGGACGAAACCGCTTTTGTTGTTGAGTTTACCGTTCCGTTCGGCCTGCCCGTTGGTAGGAAAAGAAGTATCGGTATGCTTGAGGGGTCTGTCCGTGATCAAGAGACCGGTCAACCGATTCAAAATGCCATCCTCCGCCTGAGTGGCGCCACCGCGGTAACGGATAGCAACGGCGAATTTACCTTCCCTGCCCTGAAACCAGGGGCATTCTACCTAAACATCGACAGCGCAAGCATCGGTCTTGAGCAGATTCCCGTGGAAAAAACCCCTCTTAAAGTGGATATTGAGGGCGGAAAAGAGACTTCAATTGAAATAGGGATAACAAAAAGTGCCGATCTTATGGGCAAGGTCATGGTCTATGGATTTGCAAAAGAAGATTATCTGCAAAAAGAATACGCAGTTCATAAGGGTAAGGACAGGGCTATTCCCAAAGACACTGAAACGGACATTGTTGAAGAGTATGGCCTGGCGAATGTCCTTTTGGAGTTCAAAAGCGAGTTAGAGATATGGCGCGTGCTTACTGACAGGAAAGGTCGGTTTAGTTTTGACGACGTGCGACCTGGGCAATGGTCTCTTGTCGTGTATGCTGACAATTTGCCTGAATATCACTACCTTGAAAAAAATACCTTTGAAATCGAGCTGGCAGCCGGTGATAAAAAGGAAATGCTGATAAGGGTTTTGCCGAGGAAGCGTACTATCCAGGTTATTGAGGAGGGTGGAACTTTGATTGAAGAAGAGGAGAAATAATGCGAACCCCAACACAACAAAGGGGGCGTTATGTTGCAAGTTCAGTTTTCTTAACGGTTTAAAAAATTCAAAAAAATTCTTGACAAACTTATTTTTATAATAAATAAATCATATTTTTTGTGATGGCGGTAAGCCATAGATGACTATAGATAATCGGTTTATTACTTTGAGGCTGGTTCATGAAACTATGTCTCTTAGGAACGTGGACGAATTAACTTCCTCAAGTAGGCGCACAGATTTGGGTCGAATTTGTTCGATCTCAGATCACAAAAGTTGAAGGAATAGCGAGCTATTTCAATATTTTTGTGATCTGAGATCGGACAAAGGCGGCCTGAAGCTGTGATGTATAGTTGGGGAAGTTATTTCGTCCACGTTCCTTATTAACCATGGAGGATTGGATTGAGATGATGTAAATTCTGTTTTCTAATTCTGAAATCGTAGTTAATAATATAGCAGATCCCCATATGGTATAATTTCCAATGCGGGATTTTTTATTTTCAGTTTTTGTAATATTATAAATTCAGGGTAAAAACATTATGGAAAAGACTTCTCACAAAGTTAGAAACATAGGCATAAGCGCACACATTGATTCAGGTAAGACCACGCTTACCGAAAGGATTCTCTTTTACTCCAAACGCATACATGCAATACATGACGTGAAAGGGAAAGATGGTATTGGCGCAACAATGGATTCCATGGAGCTTGAAAAGGAGCGCGGTATAACTATAGCTTCAGCGGCAACATATTGTGAATGGCAGGACCATGAGATCAATATCATTGATACCCCGGGGCATGTTGATTTTACAATAGAGGTAGAAAGAGCTTTAAAAGTCCTTGACGGTGCAATACTTGTTCTGTGCTCTGTGGGCGGTGTTCAGTCACAGTCCATTACTGTTGATCAGCAGATGAAGCGGTATAAAGTGCCTTGTCTGGCCTTTATCAATAAATGTGACAGGAGCGGAGCCAACCCTTCCCGTGTAATCGAACAGCTCAAGAACAAGCTTGGGCACAATGCGGTTGCCATGCAGATTCCAGTAGGGCTTGAAGCGGATTTTGAAGGTGTGGTTGACCTGGTTTCTATGAAGGTTGTTTATTTTGATGGTATAAATGGAGAAAATATTCGTGTTGAAGATATTCCCGAAAGCCTTTTGCCGGAAGCCGTTGGAAAGCGTGAAGAACTGATTGATGTTGCTTCCATGTTTTCAGACGAGCTCATGGAGGCAGCTCTTGAAGATAAAATTACGGATCAACTCCTTATTTCTGCTGTGCGAACAGGTACAATTGCCCGCGAAATAACTCCCGTTTTTATAGGATCAGCCTATAAAAACAAGGGTGTTCAGCCGATTCTTGATGCACTAACAAGTCTTTTGCCATGTCCATCAGAGATAGAAAATCATGCCCTTGATCTGAGTAATAATGAGGCTGAAGTAATTCTTTCCAATGATCCACAAAAACCGTTAGTTGCTTATGCTTTTAAGATAGAAGAAGGACAGTACGGGCAGCTTACCTATGTGCGTGTTTATCAGGGAACGCTTGCAAAGGGAGATACAATTTTTAATATCAGGACCGGAAAAAAGGTAAAAGTCGGCAGAGTTGCTCGCATGCATGCAAACCAGATGGAGGATATTGGAAAAATCTCGGCAGGATATATAGGGGCTCTTTTTGGTATTGATTGTGCTTCAGGCGATACTTTTGTGTCTAAAGATATTAATCTTACCATGACATCCATGTTTATACCCGAACCGGTTATTTCGCTTGCCATTATTCCTAAAGATAGTACGGCTGAAATCAATATGTCTAAAGCCCTGAACCGTTTTTCCAAGGAAGATCCGACCTTTATAACATATGTAAGTGAGGAGACAGGCGATACAATTATTTCAGGAATGGGAGAGCTGCACCTTGATGTATATATTGAAAGGATGCGTCGCGAGTACAACGCAGAAGTTACAACCGGTACTCCTACCGTATCTTATAGAGAAACTATTACGAGACTGGCTGAATTCAACTATACACATAAAAAACAGACAGGTGGCGCCGGGCAGTTTGGCCGTGTAGCTGGTTATATGGAGCCGGTTATTGAAGAAGAATTTATATTTGAAAACAAAATTACCGGTGGATCAATTCCAACACAGTTTATTTCTGCATGTGAAAAGGGATTCAGAAAGTGTCTTGCAAAAGGACCTAAAATGGAATTTCCAGTTACCGGTTTAAAAATTGTTATCAATGACGGACAATCTCATTCTGTTGATTCGTCAGAGATGGCATTCCAGGCGGCTGCCCGTGGAGCGTTTCTGGAAGGTTATGCAAAGGCCAAACCGGTTATTCATGAGCCTATAATGAAAGTCGTGGTTGAGACACCTACAGAATATCAAGGCGCCGCTATGGGTTCTCTTAACCAGAGGCGGGGAATAATTCTTGCTTCTCAGGACGAAGGTTACATGTGTGTTATTGAGGCTCAGGTTCCACTTGCGGAGATGTTTGGTTATTCCACGGTATTGAGATCGTTAACTCAAGGCAAAGCTCAGTTTACCATGGAATTTTGTACATATAAAAAGGTTCCCAATTCGGTTGCCGAAGAGCTGGCAAAAAAGGCAGCAGAAGAAAAGAAGAATGTTGCATAGCAATTTAGTATTGGTTCACGGTTCACGGTTGATCAAAATATAAGACCGTTAACTGTAAACCGACAACCGATAACCGTGGACTGTTACAAAGAAAGGAATTTCAATATGTTAAAAAAGGAGTTAATCTTCCGTAATCCTCTAAGGCTTATGGGCCATAAAACAGAGAATATTCTTCAGCCGGGAGGGTTTGGTGCTGTGCTGGCGCGAGCTGGTTTAGGCAAAACAGCGATACTTGTGCAGTTGGCCATGGATAGTCTTCTGAGAAGCAAAAATGTTCTTCATATAAGTTTGGATGATTCAGTAAAAAAAGTGTGCCTGTGGTATGAAGAGGTGTTCCGAAATATTGCAGATCAATATAATATTAGTCAGATAGAGCAGTTATGGGAGACCATAGTGTCTCACCGGCTTATAATGACATTTAAGGTAGATGGTTTTAGCGTACCAAAACTTGAGGAAAGGCTAACCGATCTGATAGAGCAGAAAATTTTTTTACCGCAGGTAATTCTTATTGATGGCCTTCCATTTGATAAAGACATAAAAAAATCTTTAACAGAATTAAAAAAACTTGCTGAAAACAGTTCTATGCATGTCTGGTTTACAGTAAGGACGCACCGCCATGATGAACCTGGTCCGGATGGTATGCCGGCTTCTCTTTTGCACCTGGCTGATCTTTTTGATATTATTATTCAGCTTCAACCCGAAGGAAAAGAAATTCATGTTAAAGCGCTAAAAGGAGGACTTGAAGCTTGTAATTATCCTGAATTGCTTCTTGACCCTTCTACTATGTTAGTAAAAGGATAGCTTTGTCAAATCCAGGTTATCATCACTGTTCCAATTACTATTAAAATTATTCCAAACAGCCTGTAAGTTTGGTCCGAGGCTGTATTTAAATACCAGTTCCTGATATTATCAAAAGATTTTTTTGGGTTAAAAATAACAAAAACCCCCTTGCAGATAGCAATAATTCCAAGAAATAGTATAAACCAGAAGCCTTGCGCCTGAAATGCGGAAATAATGAGCAGAAGACCTATTGTAATTGCTGAAGCTGCAATAATTTTTTCATAACTTTTAGTCAGCACATTTTTAAGCAGATCTCTGTATTGTATAGTATAAAGAATCAAACATGAACCTGACGCAATACAACTAAAACTGATAAGATAGAGAAACCATTTCATTGCCGATGCACTCCTTTCACGGTTAACGGTTTACAGTTAACGGTTTACAGTTAACAGTTGCTCAAAATATAAGACTGATAGCCATTAGCAGTTAGCTCTTAGCAGTTAGCTAAAGGCTAATTGCTAAAAGCTAACTGCTAAAAATCTTCGATTTGAGAATAGCATCCAACTGACTATAATTTCAGGTGCTTTGAGTTTTCGTCCAGACACTAATTATAGATTCTTATTCAGCCTTTCAAGATTTTCCCTTACTGATGTCATACCAGGATCCAAAGCCAGGGCTTTTTGATACATCCCGATTGCCATGTTAAGGTCTCCTTTTTCTCGGTAATTTGAACCAAGACTGGCATAATCAATAGCAGAAAAAGGATCGATTTCAACAGCCATTTTAAGGTTTTCAATAGACTTGTCATAGTCTTTAATCATAAAATATGAAAACCCGAGAGTATTATAAATTTCTTTCACATTGTTTTCCGTTTCCCTGGCTCTTTCCAATTCATCTATGGCCTGTTCATACTTCCCAAGGTTATTGAAGCATGTTCCTGTATAAATCAAAATCCTGATCCGGTCATCATGTTGAGGCTTGGATTGCAAGGCCTTTGAAAATTCCTCAAGGGCTGTTACATAGTCTCCTGTTTCAAAATAACAAAGCCCTTTATAAAAATGGAAAAAGTACTGACCCTGATATGCTATCTCAACACTTTCAAACGCTTTAAGAGCCTGATCGTACTGTCCGATTTTTGTATATCCAAGGCCAAGTCGGAAATAAACAGAATCGGTTTCTTCAATTGGAGAAAGATTCAGGGATTGCTTAAAGTTTTTTACGGCCTGAAAATCGTCTCCTGACTCTTGGCGCAACATTCCAAGATGATAGAGCAATGCTCCTGTCTGTTGGTTCGTTGAAGGCGACATCGGCAACCCTACAGAAGAACCAATTACCTGTTCTCTGCATCCAAGGCAGTCCCTTTTCGACTTATCTTGTTGATAATAATCGGCCAAAAATTCTTTCTGGCTGTGCGTTTCATAAATTTTTGCCGGACTTTCATTTTTGAGAAATGCTTCCATGCAACTGTAAACATTACAATCTTGAGCTGAGATAATCAGGGAATCAGGGCAAGGCCCTGTCATAGATAAGTCGTTAATTTCTATCTTGTCCAATGAATCATCAAGAATATCCTGGCGAAATAGATTGCAAACCACGTCTGTCATTTTTTTGGAATTTCCGATGCCGTAGTAAACCTTGTCCGTCAAAGACAGAAGCTTTTCATCCTCTGCCAGATTTAAAGTGCCTTTGTTCAGATAAAGACTGGGCAACAAAAAAGACTTTTTTAGCTCATCAAGCAGGTCTATAAGTTGGCTGGGCCTGACCTGGTCATCAGGAACAAAAACCGGCAGCAATATGAGTCTTGGCAGTTCCTGGTGCCTGTAGCCTTCCTGGTCAAATTTGTCAGTCGACTGTTTCAGATATTTGTAACATAGCCGTATGTTATCCATGTCTGATGGTGGGGCAGGATGGACAATATGAACATAAAGTCTGGCAAAGAGGTGCTCGCTGAGAAACTTGTTGATATTTTTCTGGATACGTTCCACCTGGGGCATGCTGTCAGAAAGATTTTCCGAAACAAGATAAATATTTGATGTCAGGTTAAGATGTGAATAGAGGAACGATAACGTCTGCAAAATCCATTCAAGATTTCCTTGATCCTGTTCGTCAAGTATTACATATATTTTTTTAAAGGCAGGCTTGATCATTGTTTTGTTGTTCCGTTCACGACACAATTCGTTTCCCACCATCCAGGGAATTGGCTTGCCACATTTGTTGAATTTTGTGTAACTCACGTCGGCCCATGTGATCGGTTTCGTAGTGAGATCCAATAGACAGATAGGCTGGACGGTTGTTGTTCAACGGACGGATATTGTAGTCCTCATAGTGTCGAGCCATATGTGTGCCAAAATAAATTTGCAATTGCTGGGAGTTTGTATTGCCCATTATCTTGACCTTGTTTTTCTTCACAAACTCCAGGGTTTTCATCGCATCCTCAAAGGTTTCATAAGGAAGGCCGTATATGGTGAAAAGTTCAACTTCTATATCATGGTTCTGTGCAAGTCTAATTGCATCTGCTACCTTTTCAGTAGTTATATTCTTACCAAGCCTTGACAGAACACGTTCTGAAGCAGACTCAAGTCCAAAGGCAATCGTCCTTACACCTGCTCTTTTCATCTTTTTCAGCAATTCCGGGGTTACAAGATCCGCACGAGTTTGCAACCATATTTCGGGTTCAAGACTTTCTTTTAAGATATTATCAAGAATTTCTATAAGCCGTGACGGCCTATAAGAAATATTAGGATCAGCAAACCAAAATCTGTTTACACCTTTTTTTCTTATCCATCTAATTTCTTCAACAACTCTTTCAACGGAATGAAAGCTTATTTTGTGTTTGAAGGCATTGGGGGTGTAACAGTATATGCAGTGGTGCGGACAACCGCGGGATGTCAGCATAATTGCCTCCCTCATGCGTGAGTAATCAAAAACGTCACTCAGATATGCTGAGGGATAACGATCTAAATCTGTGTAGCCTTCAAGTTCCGGTGTATCAAAAACAGCATTATTGTCATCTTTGTAACTAGCGCCGGAAAAATTCAAAAAGGGCGTTCCATTTTCAATAGCTCGCGCAATTCCCAGCAACGTAAGCTCGCCAGGAGATCGGCATATATAATCCACATCAGGTAGCTCTGCAAAAGCTGCCGAAGGCATGAAGGTTGCCTGAGGGCCGCCAATAGCTATCTTAATGTTATTGTCAATCGATTTTATGAATTTGGCAAGTCCTGTTATATATAACATAATTCTCTGGTAGGCGGAAAACCCAACCAGGGAAGGTTTAAAGGTGCTGATAAGCTCTTGGAAAGCTGAACTGGATAAGGAGGTGTTCTGTCCGATAGTCAATATTTTTACACAAAAGCCTTTGGATTTGAGGAAAGACGCAATATATCCCAGTGAGATAGGTGTTGTTTCCTGCACAAAAGGATTTATTTCAATCAGCAGAATGTTCATAGAGAAAAGTTTTATAGGAAACAGACAGGTTAATGTCAAGGTAAAACATGACGGTCTGTAATTCCAAATGAAATTGCTCGGAAAATTGAAGAAATAATTGTTTAAAGTAACATTTTAGGATGTAATAAAGAAAAATGGGAATTAAAAGGGTATGGCAGAAATATAGGGGCAAACCAAAGTAGGGTCATGTCAACTCTCTAATGTCGGATAAAGACGCGACAATTTTATCCGGGCATCCTTTGCTGTAAAATGCCAGTTGACCTTAGCATTTTTGTTGTTTCTGAAATTTACCTTTATCACACCCAAGCAATACCAACGCATTGAGAATCTTCTGTGATCTGTGCTTGCCTTTGGAAGTGAGTGCGCCAAGATTCTTCCGCTCATTTTCTGTAAGTGTCATGATGTATTTCTTCATATTCAACCCACTTGTTTTGATTATAATAAAATTATATCTCACTCTATACGACATTACAAGCTTGACTTGACACTATTTGGGTGTTTTGAAAAAATCTTCTATTCCCTTGCTTATACTTTTAGCAAAATTAGATAAAACTTTTTCGTCCTTCAGCTCTTTTTCGTCGGCAGGGTTGCTTATGTAACCGGCTTCTATAAGTACTGCCGGCATATCTGCGCCGGATAGCACTATGACAGGTGCGCCTTGGACCTTGCATTTTGCAAATCCTATATGTTCATTAATGCGATTTTTCACTGATTCAGCTAAAAAATGACTTGTTGTTTTGTGCCTGTTTTGGATATTATGCCACTGGGTCTGGATATTATTGCTTTTGATTGCTTTTAATGTCGCTCTTTCAAAAATATTTGCGCCAGATATTTTTTTATAGTAATAAATACATATGCCGCTTGCTTTGTGTAAAAAGCTTCCACCGAAGTGTATGCTGATAAAAAGATCTGCTTTTAGATGGTTGGCTGTATCAATTCTGCCGGGGATATCAAGCCAGTAGTCATCTGTTCTCGTGAGAAAGACCCTGTATTTATCTTTAAGTTCTTTTGCAATAATATCGGCGAGTTTTAAACTTAGTGTTTTTTCATAAGTCCCATTCATACCCTGAACGCCTTTATCATGTCCTCCATGGCCGGGATCTAATATAATAATTTTTTCGTTATTATAACTTGTCTTTTTTGCCATTACTTCTGCTGTGTCGGCCATAATTAGCAGGGCAAATGACATTAATATCGCAATATAACGATAAGTTGAAAACATGTTGCAATATACCGACATAAAAGCTATTTTTCCAATTTTACTTGACACAAATGCTGTTTAATATTATTTTTCATAAATTATGTTATTCAAATTCCGTTCCCTTAATTCCTATCAATACTATAGGCGTTATAGGCGGTAAACTTGAGTACGTTAGTTTAATATTATTAAGCGTAATGTCAAATATAAAACCTAAGTTGAGCGATTTTTTACTCGACCTGCACCAATCTCTTGCGCATCAAGGACTTGCGAAAAGTCTCGACATATCCATTGGTATGCCTACGCTTTTCGCAAACCTTGCTGCATCAAGATCTTGGCACATTTCTTCGCAAAAAATCGCTCAACTTAGGTTAAAAAATGCGAGAGTGGCGGAATTGGTAGACGCACTGGACTTAGGATCCAGCTCTGGTAACAGATTGGGAGTTCAACTCTCCCCTCTCGCACCAGTCAAAATTAAATTTATTGGAAAGGAAAATTATGCAAGTTACAGTTGAAGATCTGAGTACCGTTAAAAAGGTACTGCATATTGAAATCCCTCAAAAGGTTGTTGTCGGTGAGCTGGACAAGGCTTATAAGGACTTGAAGAAAAATGCCAAGGTAAAGGGTTTCCGGCCGGGAAAGACTCCTAGGACGGTTTTGGAAAGGTTATATAAAAAGGATGTTAATGCCGATGTTTCTTCAAAATTAATTCAGAAATCCCTTATAGATGCTCTCAAGGAGGCAGAGCTGAACATCGTTGGAAGACCTGAGGTTGAGCCTCCTATCGCGGATGGAAAGGGACCATACAAATATGATGCTACTGTTGAGATAGAGCCTGAAATTGAAACTGTTGAGTTCAAGGGATTAACTCTTAAGAAAAATCTATACAAGGTTAGTGCTGAAGAAATGGATGCACAGCTTAAAATGCTTCAGAAAAACCTGGCTCAACAAAAAACTCTCGAAGAAGATCGTCCGGCGCGGGAGGGAGATTTTGTCCTTGTAGATTATGAAGGATTTAAAGACGGCAAGCCATTTGCGGAAACTCAGAAAACCGAGAATTTTACATTAAAAATAGGTGATGGTCCTATTTTAAAAGAGTTTGATGAACAATTAATTGGTATGAGCGCTGGTGAAACCAGAGAAGTTAAGGTGCATTTTCCTGAAGATTATTTTAATAATAAAGTTGCCGGCCTTGAAGTAACATTTAATGTAAAACTAAATGGAATAAGGGAAGTTGTGCTCCCTACAATTGATGATGAGTTTGCAAAAGATCTTGGTCAATATGAAACATTGAAACAGTTGAAGGATGAAATAAGGAACAATTTAATAAAAGGTTATGAAAAGAGATCCGAGCAGGAAGTACAAGAGCAGGTTTTCACTGCATTGTTTGAGAAAGTAAACTTTGAGGTGCCTGATTCTTTGATTGATTTTGAGCTTGGGGGCATAATTGAAGAAGTTGAGAGGACTCTTACATACCATGGCTCGTCCTTGGAAGAGCGCAGTCTGACAAAAGAAGATCTTGCTGAAAAATATCGGGATACCGCTGAAAAACAGGTAAGACGTCGTCTGATCCTAAAAAAAATAGTTAAGCAGGAAAATCTAACCCTTTCTGACGAAGATCTGGAAAACGGTTATAAGGATATGGCTGAAGCCTTTAACAGACCTGTTGAAGAAATAAAAAATTTTTACGAGCAGAAAGGTAGTAATATTGAAGTTTTTAAAACATCGCTACTTGAAAAAAAAGCTTTAAAGCTTATTATTGAAAACAGCAGCCAGGAAATTGTGGAGCCTGAATTGGAATCAAAAAATAAAGGAGAATAGTCTTGCCATTAATACCCATGGTAATTGAACAAAGCAGCAGAGGAGAACGTGCCTATGATATTTACTCCAGGCTGCTCAAGGACAGAATAATTTTTCTTGGATCACCTATGAATGATGAGATCGCAAATCTTTTAATTGCGCAGCTCCTTTTTCTTGAATCAGAAGATCCTGATAAGGATATAAATTTTTATATAAACTCCCCCGGTGGATTAGTTACGGCCGGTTTGGCTGTATATGATACCATGCAGTACATTAAACCTGATATTGCAACAGTATGTGTGGGGCAGGCTGCCAGTATGGGTGCGCTTTTACTTACTGCCGGTACAAAAGGAAAGCGTTATTCCCTGCCTAACTCGAGAATTTTAATCCACCAGCCTATGGGGGGGTTTCAGGGGCAGGCCTCGGATATTGCAATCCAGGCCAAAGAAATCCTTCGCATGAAGGAAACCCTGAATAAAATATTAGCATTTCATACAGGCAAGGAACTTGAACAAATACAGCTTGATACTGATCGGGATTTCTTCATGGCAGGTGATGAGGCAAAGGAATACGGGCTCATAGATCACGTAATCATTAACAGGGATGACTTTGACCATTTAGAAAAAGTGGAGGCGTAAAATGGCAAAAAAAGGGGACATGAACGATAATCTTTTCTGTTCATTTTGCGGCAAAAATCAGAAGGAAGTTACCAAGCTGATTGCCGGACCGGCAGTATATATATGCGATGAGTGCATTCAGCTTTGCAGCGAAATTATTGATGAGGAAAGCGAAAAAGCCACAGGAGAAACAGAGCAGATCTTAGCTCCAAAAGAAATTACAGCAATGCTTGATGATTATGTGATTGAACAGGATACTGCAAAAAAGGTTCTTTCCGTTGCTGTTTACAATCATTATAAAAGGCTGGATTCTTCGGTTGGAACAGGAGATATAGAAATCCAGAAAAGCAATATTCTTCTGATAGGGCCTACCGGCTGCGGAAAGACTTTGCTTGCACAGACACTCGCCAGATTTCTTAATGTTCCTTTTACAATAGCAGATGCCACAAGCCTTACGGAAGCAGGATATGTCGGTGAAGATGTTGAAAATATTATCCTTTCATTACTCCAAAATGCCGATTACGATGTTGAGAAGGCCAAGCGGGGAATCGTTTATATTGATGAAATTGACAAGATTGCACAAAAGTCCGACAATCCTTCTATTACACGTGATGTCTCAGGAGAAGGAGTTCAGCAGGCATTATTAAAGATTGTGGAGGGGACCACTGCAAGTGTTCCGCCTAAGGGGGGCAGAAAGCATCCTCAGCAGGATTTTGTAAAGGTTGATACTTCCAACATACTTTTTATTTGCGGTGGAACCTTTACCGGCCTTGAACAGATAATCAAGCGTCGGCTCGGCTCAAAAGTTATGGGTTTTGGCGCAGAAATTCTCAAGCAGAAAGAAAAAAGTATTGGAGATATCCTTAGAATGGTTCAACCTGATGACCTTGTAAAATTTGGTCTTATTCCGGAATTTGTCGGTCGTTTGCCGGTAATTGCTACACTTGATGAATTAAATGATGTTGCGCTGATCAGAATACTTAAAGAACCAAAGAATGCTTTGATCAAGCAGTTCAAAAAACTTTTTGAGTTTGAAGGAGTAAACCTGAGATTTACAGACAGCGCTATTGCGGCTATTGCCAAGGAGTCCTCGAAACGAAAATCAGGTGCAAGAGGACTTCGCTCAATACTGGAGAACTGTATGTTAGATATTATGTTTGAAATTCCTTCTATCGAAAATGTAAAGGAATGCGTGATAGGTGAAGATGTTGTGCTGAATAAGGAAGCTCCGATCCTGTTGTATGAGCAGACAAAGAAACAGGCGTAGATTAGTGGTCAGTATTAATAATAATTGTAACCGTTCACGGCTTGAAACTTGAAATTGGGGAGAACAGTACGAAAGCATGAAGGCCAAATTTCTAATTTCAATGTTCCGTGAACGCTAACTAATAATTTAACCTAAGTTGAGCGATTTTTTACTCGATCTGCACCAATCTCTTGCGCATCAAGGGCTTGCGAAAAGTCTCGACATATCCATTGGTATGTCTCCGATTTTCGCAAACCTTGCTGCATCAAGACCTTGGCACATTTCCTCGCAAAAAATCGCTCAACTTAGGTTTAACCAAAAAAAATATTAAAAATGATAAATTTACCAAAAATTTTAAAGGAACACATGCAGGAACAGCCAAAACAAAAGCTCCCGCTTTTACCTTTAAGAGATATCGTGGTTTTTCCTCATATGGTGGCTCCTCTTTTTGTTGGACGGACAAAATCTATAAATGCGCTTGCCGATGCAATGAATAAAGACAAGAATATTTTTCTTGCCTCACAGAAAAAGGTAGGTATTGATAATCCCCGGGAGAAGGATATTAATTCTATTGGTGTTTTTGGGAAAGTGCTTCAACTGCTTAAGCTTCCTGACGGCACGGTAAAGGCTCTTGTTGAGGGAAAGTCAAGGGGACGTATAAAGCGCTTTATTCAGGATAATGACTTTTTCAGCGCGGATGTTGAGCTGGTAGTTGAGACGGAAATTTCAGTTGCAGAAGGTGTTGCGCTTAGCAGGGCTGTTATTGAAAGCTTTGAAGAATATGTCAATCTGTCAAAAAATATTTCTAAAGAACTTGTGGGCAATATCTCCGCCATATCCAATCCATCTCAGTTGGCAGATACCGTAGCTGCTCATTTTTCATTCAAAATCGATGATAAACAGCATCTTCTGGAAATCTTTTCTCCCGGCAAGCGGCTTTCTATCCTTCTTGGCCTGATAAAAATGGAGATTGATATTTTTAATATGGATAAGAGGATAAAATCAAGCGTAAAGGAGCAGATGGAGAAAACTCAGAAGAGTTATTATTTGAATGAGCAGATGCGGGCCATAAGAAAGGAGATGGGAGCTGAAGAAGACCCAGGAGCTGAACTAAAAGAACTTGAAAAGCAGATCAAACGGAAGAGAATGTCTAAGGAGGCGGCAGCTAAGGCAAGACAAGAATTCAGAAAACTCAAGATGATGACTCCAATGTCGGCTGAAGCAACTGTTGTTCGAAACTATATTGAATGGATGATAAGTCTTCCCTGGTTTGACCGCAGCAGGGTGCGCAATAATCTTGATGAAGCAGAAAAAATTCTAAATGAAGATCACTACGGTCTTGAGAAACCAAAGGAACGTATACTTGAATATCTTGCGGTCCAGGCACTTGTCAAAAAGGTACGCGGTCCTATACTTTGTTTTGTCGGCCCTCCTGGTGTTGGGAAGACTTCGCTTGCCAAATCTGTTGCAAGAGCTACAGGAAGAAAATTTGTTCGTCTTTCACTGGGAGGCGTCAGGGATGAAGCGGAAATTCGCGGACACAGGCGTACTTATATAGGCGCAATGCCCGGTAAAATCATCCAGTCCCTGAAAAAAGTCGGCGTAAATAATCCGGTATTCTGTCTCGATGAAGTAGATAAAATGAGTATGGATTTTCGTGGCGACCCTTCAGCCGCTCTTCTTGAGGTACTTGATCCGGAACAGAATTTCAGCTTTAATGATCATTACTTAGATGTGGACTATGATCTTACAGATATTCTTTTTATCACAACCGCAAATACCTTGCCGGATATACCTCTTCCTCTTCAGGACAGGATGGAAATTATACGCCTGCCAGGCTATACTGAATTTGAAAAATATCATATAGCCAAGAATTTTCTTATAACTAAACAAATAAGTATGAACGGGCTTGAAGGTAAGAATATAGGGTTTTCGAAAAACTCAATTTATTCAATTATACGGCTTTACACTCGTGAAGCCGGTGTAAGGAATTTAGAGCGTGAGATTGCTTCCATATGCCGCAAGCTTTCACGTAAGGTTGTAAAAAATAGAGATAAAAATACATTTAATATAACAGAAAAATCTTTGCAAAAATACTTGGGGCCTCCTCGTTTCAGGCATGGTCAGGTGGAGGAAAAGGATCAGATAGGTATCGTTACAGGACTTGCCTGGACACAGGTGGGGGGTGAGCTGCTTTGTATTGAAACTTTGATTATGCCTGGTAAGGGTGAGCTTATCATGACCGGCAAACTGGGAGATGTAATGAAAGAATCCGCCCAGGCTGCCGTAAGCTATGTCCGCTCACGCGCCGATAGACTTATGATTGATAACGAGTTTTACAAGAAGTATGATATTCATATACATGTTCCTGAAGGAGCCATACCAAAGGACGGCCCTTCTGCAGGCATTTCTCTATGCACATCCATAGTCTCAGCCCTGACGAAAAGGCCTGTTTACCGGGATATTGCCATGACCGGAGAGATCACTCTACGTGGAAGAATACTCACCATTGGGGGATTAAAAGAAAAAATTCTGGCTGCCCATAGAGGGGGAATTAAAAAAGTAATTATTCCCAAAGAAAACGAAAAAGATATAAAGGAAATACCCTCTATAATATTAAAGCAGATAGACATTGTTATGGCGGATCATATGGATGATGTTTTGTCTTATTCTCTGGTCCTTAATGAGGGAGATACACTTTTTAAGAAAGATGATATTTCTTTTGAAATGATGCAGGAGCCAAAAAATATCGAGCATGGCGCAGCTATTATTTAATCTTGACATCGCGTTAATTAATTAGTACTAAATACCTTTTTTAAAAAAGATATAAGGGAATCTTTGAAAAATGTTCAAAGCTTTCATAAGGTCAGTTATGTTAAAAGCGTTTGGGCGGGTAGCTCAGTTGGGAGAGCATCGGCCTTACAAGCCGAGGGTCACAGGTTCAAGCCCTGTTCCGCCTACCATATAAGTTATAAAGATTTTGGCAGGCATAACGACGAACTTATATTTTGGGGGCGTAGCTCAGCTTTGGTTAGAGCGCCGGCCTGTCAAGCCGGAGGTCGCGAGTTCAAGTCTCGTCGTCCCCGCCAATAAATTCAAACAAACCCCTTATCATCTTCCTTCGTTTATTCGATCTCCATGGCAGAACAAAACACAAAGCAAGCTTTTTGAGGCGTAGATTATCGAAGTAATTACTACAGTAAAAAAGATGCAGGAATACTCCGACCGCATGCGTCGTCTTGATAAGACAATTGCGTTTGTTCCAACCATGGGATATCTCCATGAAGGACATCTTTCTCTTATAAGAAAAGGTCGAGAGATCGGAGATAGCCTTGTAGTGAGTATTTTTGTAAATCCGGTTCAATTTGCTCCTGGAGAAGATTTTGAGAATTATCCCAGAGATCTTCAAAGAGATCTTGATCTTGCCCGAAAAAATGGTGCGGATGTAGTGTTTACTCCAGATGATAAGGAATTATATTCAAATGATTATCAGACATATGTAAATCTTAAAGAACTTCCAAATCATCTTTGCGGCATTTCAAGGCCAATATTTTTTTCAGGAGTCGTAACTGTTGTAACGAAATTATTTAATATTGTTAAACCTCATTTTGCCATTTTCGGCCAGAAAGATTATCAGCAGCTAGTTATAATCCGGCAGATGGTTTGTGATCTGAATTTCGATATTGAAATAATTGGAGCTGAAACGCTCAGGGAGCATGACGGTCTTGCCATGAGTTCAAGAAACGTTTATCTGACTTCCGGGCAGAGAAATTCAGCACTATGCCTTTACAAATCGCTGCAAAAGGCTCAAGCTCTTCTAAGTAGCGGTATAAATGATTCGGAAAAAATTATTGATTCAGCTTCGGAAATAATAAAGTCCGGGACAAATACCGAAATTGACTATATTGCTATATGCGACCCCAAAACACTTATTGATATTAAAAAAATAGACAGGCAGGTTTTAATGGCTCTTGCCGTCAAGGTAGTAAAAACGCGTCTTATAGACAACACTATTCTTAACCCATAGAAAAAATTAGTAATATTGCACTGATACGAATATTTCCAGATTTAAAAAGGAGACATTTATGAGCAAAGAACAATTCTTTTTTACTTCAGAATCTGTTACTGAAGGGCATCCTGATAAGGTTGCCGACCGAATATCAGATTCTATTCTTGATGCCATTATTGAGAAAGATAAAAATTGCAGGGTTGCATGTGAAACTCTTGTAACAACAGGTCTGGCATTTATCGCAGGTGAAATTACAACTGAATGTTATGTTGATATACCTCAGATTGTTCGGGAAACAATTCGTGATATAGGATACCATTCTTCCAAGATGGGATTTGACTGGCAAACATGCTCGGTAATTACCAGCATAGACCATCAATCGCCCGATATCGCTCAGGGTGTAAATATAGGTGAGGGCTTGTTCAAGGACCAGGGCGCAGGAGATCAAGGGCTTATGTTTGGGTTTGCAACCGATGAAACTCCTGAATTAATGCCGATGTCCATAATATATGCTCATAAGCTATGCCGTCGTTTATCAAAGCTTAGAAAGAACGGTTCTCTTGATTTTCTCCGGCCTGACGGGAAATCCCAGGTTACAATCGAATATGAAAATGGTTCGCCAAAACGTGTTGATGCCGTGGTGATAGCCGCACAGCACAAACCAGACATAGAATATGAAGAACTGAGAGAAGCCATCATAGAAGAAGTAATAAAAAAGGTTATACCCAAAGAAATGAGAGATGGGGATACCAATTATTTTATAAATGCTACAGGCAAGTTTGTAGTTGGCGGTCCCATGGGAGACTGTGGTCTTACGGGCAGAAAAATCATTGTTGATACTTATGGCGGTCAGGGCAGCCATGGCGGCGGATGCTTTTCAGGAAAGGATCCTTCCAAGGTTGATCGCAGCGCATCTTACATGGGCAGGCATATTGCAAAAAATGTTGTTGCAGCCGGTCTATCAAAAAAATGTGAGGTGCAGATAGCATATGCCATAGGAGTGGCGGAGCCGGTTTCTGTTATGGTAGATCTTATGGGCACGGGAGTTGTACCCAAATCCAGAGTTAAAGAAATAATTAAAGAGGTTTTTGATTTAAGGCCTGCAGCAATAATTGAATATCTTGATCTTTTGCGGCCGATATATAAGAATACCTCGGCATATGGCCACTTCGGCCGGACTGAGCCGGAATTTACCTGGGAAAAAACAAACATGAAAGATATTATTAGAGAAAAAGCAGGACTATAAGGGCTATAAAGGAGATAATAAGATATAATGAATTATGATATTAAGGATATTAAGCTTGCAAAGCAAGGCGCTCTTCGAATTGAATGGGCTAACCAGAGCATGCCTGTTCTGAACCGCATAAAGGAAAGGTTTGCAAAGGAAAAACCATTAAAAGGCTTAACTCTTGCTGCCTGTCTTCATGTAACAACTGAAACAGCATCTCTTATGAAAACTTTAAAAGCAGGGGGCGCCAGTGTTTTTCTTTGCGCTTCAAACCCTCTAAGCACACAGGATGATGTAGCGGCATCTCTTGTAAAGAATGACAAAATTTCTGTTTTCGCCATCAAGGGTGAGGATAATAAGACATATTACAGTCACATTAATTCAGTACTTGATGCCGGACCCCAGTACACAATGGATGATGGCGCCGACCTTGTTTCTACTATTCACTCAGAAAGGTCTGAGATTTTGGACAAGGTGAAGGGGGGCACCGAGGAAACCACAACCGGAATTATTCGGCTTAAAAGCATGGCTGCAGACGGAGTCCTGAAATATCCTATTATTGCAGTGAACGATGCAAAAACAAAGCATTTTTTTGATAATCGTTATGGCACAGGCCAGAGCACCCTGGATGGAATCATACGCGCAACAAACCGCCTGATTGCCGGTACGAATTTCGTTATTTGTGGCTATGGATGGTGTGGAAAAGGCCTTGCGATGCGGGCAAAAGGAATGGGCGCAAATGTTATTATAACCGAAGTTGATCCCACTGCCGCTCTTGAAGCAGTAATGGATGGTTTTAGCGTGATGCCGATCAGTAAGGCAGCAAGGATCGGCGATATTTTCTGTACTGTTACCGGCAATATAAATGTTATAAGAAAAAGCCACTTTAACATTATGAAAAATGGCGCTATTATAGCAAATTCCGGACATTTTAATGTTGAGCTTGATCTCGAAGGATTAAAGAGCATTACAAAGTCTTTAAGAACAATAAGGCCTTTTGTGGATGAACATACTCTTGAAAATGGCAGAATAGTAAATGTTCTTGGCGAGGGCAGGCTTATAAATCTTGCTGCTGCCGAAGGGCATCCCTCAAGTGTTATGGATATGAGCTTTGCCAACCAGGCATTAAGTATAGAATACATGGTAAAAAGTAAAAAACCTTTTGAAAAAGATGTTTATCCGGTACCTGAAAAAATAGATATGGAAATTGCAAGAGAAAAACTGGGGGCAATGGGAATTGCTATAGATAGTCTGACTGCTGAACAGAAAAGATACCTGGCATCATGGACAATGGGAACTTAAGTCTTTAAACTAAAAAATCGCTCAATTTAGTAAGGTGTTCCTATGCTTAAAGTAAAAGATATCATGACAGAAGATCTGATCACTGTTTTGCCTGATGCGGAAATCGCTCAAGCCACAAAGCTCATTTTGAAAAAAGGTATCAATGGCGTCCCTGTGGTGGATGAAATGGGAAGTCTGGTGGGGATCCTTTGTCAGAGTGACCTGATCGCGCAGCAAAAAAAGCTTCCCGTCCCCTCCTTTTTTACTATTCTTGATGGGTTTGTTCCGTTAACTTCTATAAAGCAGCTTGAAAGAGAGGCTCAGAAGATAGCGGCTACGACCGCTGCCCATGCCATGACTCCAAATCCTGTCACCGTTCGGCCCGAGACAAGTGTTGAAGATGTGGCCGCCTTGATGGTGGGTAAGAATTTCCATACCCTTCCTGTGGTGGATGAAGGGAAGCTGGTAGGAATCGTGGGAAAGAAGGATGTGCTAAAAACGCTTATGCCCTGAGCGCTGAACTTATTACAATTAATATATTATGGGAGAAACAACATGATACATCAAAGTGTAATTACTGATTTTTGTCAAAACCAATATATGCCTGAAATCGATCCATCGGCCTGCATTCACCCCGTTGCGACAGTTATCGGACGTGTTTCGGTTGGCAAGCGTGTTATGGTTTCGCCTTTTGCATCGGTGCGGGGCGATGAGGGACAGCCGATCTTTGTTGGAGACGAAGCGAACGTGCAGGAAGGGGTGATCATCCATGCACTTGTAACAGAGCACAATGGCCATCCGATTGAAAAAAACCAGGTTGAAGTTGAGGGAAAAAAGTTCGCGGTTTACGTAGGCAAAAGAGTCTCTCTGGCTCATCAGGTTCAGATTCACGGCCCTGCATGTGTTGGGGATGATACGTTTGTCGGCATGAAAACGCTCGTCTTTAAAGGGAAGGTAGGAAAAAACTGTGTGATCGAACCCGGATGCATTATCATGGGGGTCAGTGTCGCAGATGGACACTATGTTCCGGCAGGAACCGTGCTGAAGGACCAGGATGCCGCTGACAACCTCCCTGTGGTTACCGATGACTATCCCCTCAAGGATCTGAACAAGGGTGTCGTGCATGTCAATACCAGCCTTGCGGACGGATATAACAAGATTAATTTGCCACAGATGATCGCGCCCTGAAAGGCGGGGTGAGACCTTGAACTTGAACAAAATTGAGCATTTTTCAAAGGTCTCAGGGTCCATCCTTATTGATTTTTTGGTACGCCCGGCTGGATTTGAACCAGCGGCTTCCAGCTCCGGAGGCTGGCGCTCTATCCCCTGAGCTACGGGCGCACAAATTTCCAACTAAATAATATATTTACGTTTATAAGTCAAGAATGTTGATAATTGCGTAGCAATTTAGCCTTTTGAAAAAGAGTCCGACAGGATAACAGGGTAGTTACGAGTTATGAAAAATTTAGATATAGATGCTCTTGATAAGATAGCCGGCAAAAGGCTCGAAAAAAATGATGCTTTTTCATTTCAATGCCACCCGGAACTTTCTTGTTTTAATAAATGCTGCCGGAATCTCAACCTTTTTTTATATCCATATGATGTCATAAGGCTAAAGAATAGACTTGGGATCACTTCGGATAAGTTTATTGACAGACATTCAGATATCATTATGCGTGATTCCAGTTTTTTCCCTGAAGTACTGCTTCGCATGTCACAGAATGAAGAAAGGACATGCCCTTTTTTAAGCGAATCAGGCTGCCTGGTTTATCCTGACCGTCCTGATGCCTGCCGTACGTTTCCTATAGAACAGGGCGTTATTTATGACGCTAAGACAAAAAAAACAAATCTGATTCATTTTTTCAGACCTCCTGACTTTTGTCTTGGGCAGTATGAAAGCGAACAGTGGACCACAGAATCATGGGCAAAGGACCAGGATGCAATAATATATAACAAAATGACTGTCAAATGGTCTGAGTTAAAAAGTTTGTTTCAGGCTGATCCCTGGGGCAGGGAAGGCTCAACCGGCTCAAAAGGGAAAATGGCTTTTATGGCTACATATAACATAGACCTTTTCCGCGATTTTTTGTTTAACAGCAGCTTCTTGAAAAGATACAAGATAAAATATGAAATTTTAAAAAAAGTAAAAAAAAATGATGTGGAATTGATGAAGCTGGGTTTTGAATGGGTAAAATATTTCCTTTGGGGTATTAAGACTAAATCCATAAGAGAAAGGTAACGGTTCACGGTTATAAAATCCCCCCTGGCATTGGTTGAACTGTTTCTCCGCCAAGAGTATAGCCTCCATCAATCTTAATTACACTTCCAGTCATAAACGGTGCATCCTTAACAACAAATAGAACGGCATTAACTACATCCTCAATAGTCCCTGTTCGTTCAAGCAGTGTGTGATTAATCAGCGATTTGCGCTGTTCTTGGTCTAACAGCTCCCACCCTCTTGTTTTTTCACCATGTCTGGTTTCAAAAATTCCCAGCATTATTTCATTTACACGTACTTGAGGCGCCCCAATACGTGCCCATGTTTCTGTGAGGAGGGATATTCCCCTGTTTGCCGCTGCATATCCATCATTAAAAATAAGGCTTGCAGGCCCTGACCTGCCGGTAATACCGGCAATAGAGGAAAAGTTTATAACTACACCATTTTCTGAAGCTTTGAGATAGGGGAGAGCTGAATCAAAAACCCACCATTTGGCCCGAAGAGTCGTAGCCATTTCAAGATCCCACTGCTCTTGCATATACTTACCATGGACTACAGGCCAGCCTCCACGTTCTATATTATTTATAAGAATGTCAAGGCGGCCGAAGCGATCAATAACTTTCCTTATTAGTCCTTGAACTTTTTCAGTCTCAAGTAAGTTTGTCTTTATAATAAGGTGTTCAACATCTGTTTCAGCAAAATCCTGCTTCAATTCATCAATACTTTCTTCCCAGTCAAAATAATTTAAGGCAACTTTAACCCCCTCGTTCGCAAAAGCAAGTCCTATGCCTTTACCTATACCTTTGACGGCTCCAAGAACCAAAGCTACTTTATTTTTAATCTCCATGAGGTACAAACCTGTGTTTAAATTAACGCACCTTCGGTGCGGACATAAGTGCCTAAAGTGAGCTAAAGTATATTAAAGTGCCTAAAGTTAAGGAATGCGCCTTCGGCGCTGCCAATTTTAATTTTTTTCGCCATACAACCTTGCTCACTTTGTTTCTATCTGAATTTATAACCAAGTTCTGAAAATCTAAAGCACGCCGAAGGCGTACCACCTCTGTGGGTGGTAATTTGACTTTATTTTCTGCCAAAAATTTTAATTTTTATACTCTTAATGCCCAGTTTTAAAAGTTCGACATCGTCGTTTTTTACATTATCTATTGTTTCTGAATCAAGATCAAGGTCATCCAGTATGCCTTTGTCAAATATATGATTCCTGAACGTATCCAGATCATAACATGCCATATGAAAAAATCGTTCTGTTTTAATAGGTAATTGACCGGGCATAAAACGGTTCTTAAAGCTGATGATTTCCATCAACATGTCATTCATCCTGTTATAAATTTCGATCCCTTGTTCTTTTATCCAATTCTGGATTGTATTGACTTGTCCCTGCTTAAATCCCAGGCAGTGAGGCTCTTTAACCAGCAGGTATTGTTCGGTATTCTGGCCTGTTTCTCTGGAACGTGTTAAAACTCGGACAAGAGGGTAGGTGCGGCATGATGAGGGGCGGTCCTTGTACACAGTGCAACCGGAATTGGAAACAAATGGACATTTTAATTCAGAGGTATAATCGGGTTTAAGGGTAATAACAGGAAGCCCTGATTCAGGGCCTGTGTGTTGGGAGGCATAGCGTTCCAGAAAAAGATCGGAAGGTATGCCGAGGTTGTTTTTGAGCCGCAATATGTCGTAAGGAGTTAAAAACTGGTTGAGGTCTCTGCAGCATTCATTGAAACACGGCACACTTTCTGAGCATTTAAATCTAAAATTATCGTTTAATGATAGGGGCACAAAGTTTTCATTCATAAATTTATTCCTCTGTTGCAGGGCTCCCTCAAAAATAAGTTCACATTTTCGCATTAAACCCAAATCTGAGCGCCATTTTTTGCGAACCGATTTTTGAGCAAGCCCATAGTTTTTTGAAAGAGGTAGCATTTTTTTCTATTATGTCAACAATAAATTGCCAAAAGACCAACTGAATTAACTTCAGATTAATAGAGCCTGATAACATATATAATACTACATATGGTGTCAAATCGTATTGTGTTATCCATATTTAGTTATTGAATACATTTTGATATTTGTTCAGCCAAAAGTTCTTGACATCCATAAACATGAATGGTATTAAATAAATCTATTTGTATATAAGCTATCTTATTGTTTTTAAATGATATTTATAAACATTTGTTGGTCTGTGTTTTGAGCAGGCTGCTTTTGTTTTGCATAAATGAGGATTGATTTTTTTTATGAAATAAAAATTTAAGGTGGCTAAAAAACTGTCTTTTTTAGGCCATAGTTATGAAGGGAGGTGCAAAGAGCTTAAATTTATAATGGTAAGGAAAATTAATGGTTGTTGAGCAACTAAAATACTTACAAAGCAAAATTAGGAGGTATATTAATGCCAAGTTATGTAATTACGGAAAAATGTGACGGCTGTAAGGGTGGGGATAAAACCGCCTGTATGTACATTTGTCCTAACGACCTTATGGTCCTGGATCCCAACGAAATGAAGGCGTACAACCAGGAGCCCAATCAGTGCTGGGAATGTTTCTCTTGTGTAAAGATTTGTCCTACGCAGGCAATTGAAGTAAGAGGCTATTCTGATTTTGTTCCTCTTGGAAGCAGTGTTATGCCGATGCTCGGTACAGAGGATGTTATGTGGACCTGCAAGTTCAGAAATGGTCTTGTCAAACGTTTTAAATTCCCTATCCGGACAACACCCGAAGGGGCCGCCAATGCTTATCCGGACCTCAAAGGGAAAGACCTTGACAGCGAACTGCTTTCCACAGAAGAGGCTGATGGTCACACAATCGCAACTCCTGCGACTTAAGCGGACTGAAGTTTGTCAAGATCTATTAAGTGAATAATTCGCAAATATATTTTTTAAGGAGGATAAAATATGGGATTACCAAATAAACCTTTGGGTGAGATTAAGGCCGTAAGGGATCCGGAAGTAGATGAACGAGAAGTTGATATTTTGATCGTAGGCGGTGGTATGGCTGCCACCGGTACTGCTTTCGAGGTTAAAAAATGGACAGATGCGTCGGTTCTGCTTTGCGACAAAGCATCGATGGAGCGCAGTGGGGCTGTTGCACAGGGCCTTTCAGCTATTAATACATATATTGGTGACAATAAGCCGGAAGACTATGTCCGTATGGTCCGCAACGACCTTATGGGTATAGTTCGTGAAGACCTTATTTTTGACCTCGCCAACCACATTGATGATTCAGTCCATCTGTTTGAGGAATGGGGTCTTCCGATGTGGAAGAAAACAGAAGATGGAAAAAACCTGGACGGTAAAGCAGGCCTGAAAATGGGAACATTGAAATCCGGTGCTACACCCGTTCGTACAGGTAAATGGCAGATCATGATTAACGGCGAATCTTACAAGAGAATCGTTGCTGAAGCTGCAAAACTTGCACTTGGGGAAGAAAATATTATTGAGCGTTGTTTTATAGTTGAGCTTCTTCTTGATGCTAATGAAGAAAACCGTATTGCCGGCGCAGTAGGTTTTTCCGTACGTGAAAACAAAGTCTATATTATTAAGTGCAAAACCATGATGGTAGCATGCGGCGGCGCAGTTAACATTTATCAGCCACGTTCCATTGGTGAAGGTATGGGTCGTGCATGGTATCCTGTTTGGAATGCAGGCTCCACATATACCATGGCTATGAAGGTTGGTGCCGAGCTTACCATGATGGAAAACCGTTTCACCCCGGCACGTTTTAAAGATGGTTATGGACCTGTTGGCGCATGGTTCCTTTTGTTCAAGGCCAAAGCTCTGAATGGTCTTGGAGAAGCCTTTGCAGGAAGCGATGCCGCCAAGGCAGAGCTTGAGAAATATGCTCCTTATGGAACTGCCGCTATTACACCTACCTGCCTGCGTAACCACCTGATGCTGTTTGAGATGAAAGAGGGTCGCGGTCCCATCATGATGGATACCGTTACTGCACTTGCCGCTATCGGCGAAACCATGAGCAAGAAAGAGCTAAAGCATCTTGAGTCAGAGGCATGGGAAGATTTTCTTGATATGACATGCGGACAGGCAAATCTGTGGTGTGCTCAGAACTGCGAACCTGAAAAGAAGAATTCCGAGATTATGCCTACAGAGCCTTATCTGCTTGGATCACATTCAGGCTGTTGCGGTATCTGGGTGTCAGGACCTAATTTTGACTGGGTACCTGATTCATACAAGTGGGATTATAAAGGCAAAGTATATAACCGCATGACCACAGTTAACGGTCTGTTTAGTTCCGGTGATGGTGTGGGGGCTTCCGGCCATAAGTTTTCATCCGGCGCTCATGCGGAAGGACGTATATGCGCTAAATCCATGGCAAGACTTGTCCGTGATAACGCAGACTTTACTCCGACCCTTGCTCAGTCAACTCAGGAACTGGTGGATCTGATTTACAAACCGGTCAGAACTTATCTGGATAACTGCGCACTGACAACAGACGAAACAATTAACCCCAATTATGTCAAGCCTTCAGGCATGGCGCTCCGTCTGATGAAAGCCACCAACGAGTATGGTGCTGGAACTGCCACATTTTATCAGACCAGCAGCAAATCGCTTGAAATAGTAATGGATCTTCTTCAGACGATGCGTGAAGACTGTGAGAAACTGGCAGCCGGTGATGTCCATGAACTGATGAGATGCTGGGAGATTGATCATCGTATCTGGACTGTTGAGGCACATCTGCGTCACATCCAGTTCCGTAAAGAAACACGTTATCCTGGATTCTACTATCAGGCTGATTATCCTGGCCAGGATGATGAAAACTGGTTCTGCTTTGTTAACTCAAAGTATGATGTAAAAGCCAAGACCTGGGAGATGATCAAGAAAGACTACGTCAAGATCATTCCTGATGCATAGCAGATCGGCTGAATAATAGTCGTATATAAAACCCGCCTCCAGGCATCGCAAGATGCCTGGAGGTTTTTATTAATTTTCTATTTATATTTGTGCTAAGTAACTAGTTTTTATATTTGTTCAATTGGTTTGATTGTTCTGCCTGGGATAGGTTATTGTCTTAATCAGGCCAATCAAACTAATTGAACCAATGCAGAATGATTAACAGTTTTTAATCAAATAGAAAATTAAAAGCATGGAGGGATAGCATGACAGAAGAGAAAGCAGCCCCTGCTAGCGGAAGCATTTTAGTTGTTGGAGGAGGGATAAGCGGGTTAACTACTGCTCTTGAAGCTGCCGAAGTTGGGTACGAGGTATTTATAGTTGAAAAAAATCCTTACTTGGGCGGAAGAGTTGCACAGTTGAACCAGTATTTTCCAAAGCTCTGTCCTCCTTCCTGTGGACTTGAGATCAATTTCAGGAGGATAAAGGACAATCCAAGAATAAAAGTCTTTACACTGGCGGAAGTAGAAAAGGTTGATGGAGCATCAGGCAGCTATGATGTTTCAATAAAATTGAATCCAAGATTTGTTAATGAAAATTGTGTAGCTTGTGATGAGTGCGTTGGGGTATGTTCTGTTGACAGGAATAACGAGTTCAATTTCAATATGGACAAAACAAAGGCCATATACAGACCCAATGAGATGTCTTTTCCCATGCGTTATGCGATAGATTCGTCTGTATGCAAGGGCGCGGAATGCGGTAAATGTATTGAAGCATGCAAATACAGCGCAATTGATCTCAACATGGGAGCAAAGACAATAAACCTGAAAGTTGGGGCCATTGTCTGGGCTACAGGGTGGGTTCCATATGACGCTGCCAAGATAGATAATCTCGGATTTGGAAAATATGACAACATAATAACCAATATGATGATGGAAAGACTTGCAGCTCCAAATGGGCCTACCAAAGGAAAAATTCTCAGGCCGTCAGACAATAAGGAGCCTGAGAGCATTGCTTTTGTTCAGTGCGCAGGATCAAGAGATGAGAATCATCTCCCTTATTGTTCTTATATATGCTGCATGGCTTCTTTAAAACAGGTTACATATGTCAGGGAACGGTTTCCCGAGGCAAAGATCTATATCTTTTATATAGATATAAGGACTCCGGGTTTGAAATATGAAAAGTTTTACAAGAAGATAAAAGAAGATGAAAATGTCATTTTCATCAAAGGCAAGGTGGCAGAAGTCAGTGAAGATCCGGGCTCCAAAAATATCACCGTGGTTGCAGAGAATGCTGTGACTGGAGAAAAGATAAAGCAAGACGTGGAAATGGTTGTTCTGGCTACCGGTATGCAGCCGGCAACAGCAGATGCTAAGCTTCCGACTGATGACCTGCAATACAGCGAGGATGGCTTTATTATTAATGATTTTGATAAAGGTGGTATGTTTGCTGCAGGATGTGCCAACAAGCCGGCTGATGTCGTAACATCAAATCAGAATGCTACCGGTATGGCCCTTAAGGCTATTCAAACCATGGTGAAGAGGTAGGAGGTTTTATACATGGATAAAAAACACAGTGTATATATCTGCACAGGTTGTGGAATCGGGGATGCACTTGATATAAAGGGTTTGTGTGGCGTGCCTGAAGAGGAGGGAGTTCCCGTAAAAACGCATTCCTTTCTCTGTGGAAAGGAAGGCGTCGAGCTTATAAAAAAAGATATAGCAGATGAAGGTGTTAACACAATAGTTATTGCGGGTTGTTCACGCAGAGTCAATTATGATGTATTCAAGTTTGACGGCTGTATAGTTGACAGAGTTAATCTCAGGGAACAGGTGGTCTGGTCACACCCCAGGTCAAAGTATCCGGTGGTAACAGAGGAACAGAAAGAAGACGGCATACATTTTGACAGCCTTCAGATGTTGGCTGAAGATTACCTTAAGATGGGAATGGTTAAGGTAGAAAAAATAGATCTGCCGGAGCCCTATCAGGTTGAGACTTTTACAAGGAAAATCCTTGTTATCGGCGGCGGAGTTGCCGGTATATCTGCGGCCCTGGATGCTGCAAAGGCTGGCTATGAGGTAACCATAGTTGAAAAAGAAGCTTCCCTTGGAGGTTACGCAGCCAAGCTACGCCAACAGCTTCCTGTGGCAAACCCGTATGACGGCCTGATACCCCCGATAATTGAAGAAAAAATCAAAGAGGCTGAGGCCAATTCTAATATTACTATTAAGACCAAGACGATGGTTGCCCGTATTGCCGGCCAGCCGGGTGAGTTTGTAGTGACATTGAAGAAACCCGGAGAAATAATTGAATTTGACGTTCCTTTTCCTCTGCCTGAGGAGATGAAGGTTGACGAGAGCGGTAAAGAGTTTGATGTGGAAAAACAGTTTGAACTTTACCAGGAATACAACAAGGGTAAGCTTGATATTTTACAAATCGATCCAAACGGCGAGAAATTCGGAGCAGTAGTACTTGCCGCAGGCTGGCGGCCATATACTCCTGAAGGCGATGAGCTTGGATATCTGGGCCTTGGCAAAATTGTCGATGTCGTAACCAACCATCAGTTTGAGGAGATCGCTGCAAAAGGCAAGATTGTAAGGCCGTCGGATGGAAAGGAAGCCAAATCCGTCGTGTTTATTCAGGGTCCCGGGAAGGGTGATGACAGCGACTTTGACTTTACCGGTTCAGTTACAAGCCTGGTGGCTTTAAAACAGGCAAAGTATGTGTGTGATGATTATCCGGAGGATGGTAAGGCACAGATCATTTACCAGCATATGAGGACACCTGGCCTGTGGGAAAATTTTTACAAGAGCATACAGCAGGAACCGGGAATCTTTTTGACCAAGGGTGATGTTGTCGGTGTAGCTCAAAGCGGCGCTGGGATTGCTGTTGAGGCTGATAATACCCTTCTTGGCGAGAAGATTCAGCTTAATGCTGATATGGTCGTGCTGGCAACAGGTATGATTCCGGCTACTGCTGATGATCCAGTGGTAAATTTGGCATACAGGCAAGGGCCTGGTTTCCGTGAAATAGACCTGTTTGACGGATATTGTGACTCTAATTTCATATGCTTTCCATATGAAACCCAGAGAACAGGCATTTATGCTGCCGGCGGTGTTCGCCGAAGCTTGACGATTGAAGAGACAGTTGAAGATGCTGCAGGCGCTGCTCTTAAAGCTATTCAGTGCATTGAATCAGTTAACAGAGGTGTTTCAGTACATCCAAGGTCGGGTGATATGACATTTCCTGACTTTTTCTTCCAGAGATGTACACAGTGCAAGCGCTGTACAGAAGAATGTCCGTTCGGCGCGCTTGACGACGATGAAACAGGAACGCCAAAACCGAATCCGACAAGGTGCAGACGTTGCGGTACCTGCATGGGTGCATGCCCGGAGCGTATTATAGGATTTGCTGATTACAATGTTGACAGCATTGGTTCGATGGTGAAAGCAATTGGGGTTCCGTCAGAAGATGATTACGAGGAACCGCCCTTCAGGATTCTCGGTCTGGTCTGTGAAAATGATGCATACCCAGCCCTAGATATAGCCGGCATGAACAGATTAGCTTATTCTTCACAGGTTCGTTTTATTCCGGTTAGATGTCTTGGGTCTGTGAATGTGATCTGGATTAAAGATGCACTCGCCCAGGGTATGGACGGAGCTTTCCTGCTTGGTTGCAAGCATGGTGATGATTATCAGTGCCACTTTGTTAAAGGGAGTGAACTTGCGTCCATCAGGATGGAAAAAATAGGTGATGCTCTGGAAGCCCTGGCACTTGAAAAAGAGAGGGTGACTCAGTTCGATATTGCAATTGATGAATATGACAAGCTGCCGGAGATGATTGATAACTTTGTGAAGATGATTGTGGAGCTTGGTCCGAACCCGTTCAAAGGATTCTAAATAATTTGGCAATTCAATTGAAGGCGGGCTATTAAAACATAGCCTGTCTTCAATAGAGACCTTTGAAAAATGCACAATTTTGTTCAAGTTCAAGGAAGGCGAAAATTTTAAATGCAGGAATACATTGAGTATTTCGAGGCTTAAAATTTGAGTCTGACGATGAAATTGGGCAAAATGGGGCGTTATGCAAAGGTTTCAAATAATCAGTAGTCAATAGGAGGTATTAATATGGCTGATAAGTACCTGGTTGAGCCTGATGTTAATTTTGTTAAAGAAATTGTCAGGCTTGGGGGCGGTGATGTGAAAAAATGCTTCCAGTGCGCTACCTGTTCTGTAGTTTGTCCTATTTCTCCGGATAATAAACCTTTTCCAAGAAAAGAGATGATAGCTGCACAATGGGGCCTAAAGGATAAACTTGTAAGCAACCTGGACATATGGCTTTGTCATCAGTGTGGAGACTGTTCAACACAATGTCCTCGCGGTGCAAATCCAGGTGATGTGTTGGGAGCTATTCGTTCTTATGCTATTTCTGAGTATGCAGTTCCGAAGTGGCTGGCTAAAGCAGTTAATGATCCAGGGAAACTGCCTGTTCTTTTGCTTATCCCGGTAGTTATTTTTGTGGTTCTGGGCTATATAACAGGCTTAATGAATTTTAGTCCTGGCGGAGAAGAGATCGTACATTCTCATTTCTTTTCCTCATGGCTGGTTGATCTGATTTTTGTACCGCTTACTGTATGGGTCATAGCTATCTTTGCTATGGGACTTAACAGATTTATAAAAGACATGCATGAGAGTGCGGTGCGTGAAGGGAAGACAGATAAAAGCAGATTGGAGCTTGGTGGTTTTCTTCAGGCACTGGTTCGCATTTTACCCACAATATTAAAACACAGCAAGTTTACAGAGTGCGGTGAAAACAAAGACCGTGCTACAGCACATCTTATGGTATTTTATGCATTTATAGGACTTTTTATTGTAACAAATATTTTCTTTGTTGTATTGTACGTTTTCCAGATACATGGTCCTTATTCACAATTAAACCCTGTTAAATGGCTTGCCAATGTTAGTGGTATAGCTCTGGTTATCGGTAGTATCCTGATGATAAAAAACCGGTTAGCCAAAACCACTCAGTCAACCAGTTATAAAGACTGGTACCTTTTGGGACTCGTTCTTGGTCTTGGTTTGACTGGAATGCTTACAGAAATGACCAGGCTTGCAGGTGCTGCCAACCTTTCATATTTTATGTATTTTATACATCTTGTATTTGTATTCAACCTGTTCGCATTCCTGCCATTTTCAAAGCTGGCCCATATAGTTTACAGGACAGTTGCTATGGCGTATGCAGAGTATGCAAACAGATAAATATATAGTTTTTTTAAGGCTTAAGTGTTCATAACTTTTGTCTTGACAATGTTCTTTCCACACTTTAAATATTTGTTCAAAAGTGTAGTAAGAATGAAGGCTTTGTTACTAATTAATATAATAATATTGAGAAGGAGAGAAAACCTATGTCGAATTTAGTACCACCACATGGAGGAAAAGGGTTAGTTTGTTGCTTACTGCATGGAAAAGATCTGGAAGCAGAAAAGGAAAAGGCAAAAACATTGAAAACCATTCCTATTTCAGGTCGTGAGAACGGCGATCTTATTATGATGGGTATCGGCGGATTCAGCCCGTTAAACGGTTTTATGCCCAAGGCTGACTGGAAGGGTGTTTGCGAAAATTTTCTGCTGACCGACGGCACATTCTGGCCCGTACCTGTAACTTTGTCTGTTTCTAAAGAAGATGCCGACAGCATCCACGCCGGTGATGAGATTGCCCTTCAGAATGATTCTGGAGAGATCATGGCCACAATGAATGTCACCGAAAAATATGAGATGACAGAGGCTGATAAAAAATGGGAATGCGAAAAAGTTTACAAGGGCAAAGGTGAAGAATCCGAAGGCGATAACTTCTGGAAAATTGCTCCTGAAGATCATCCCGGCGTTATCATGGTTATGAATCAGAAAGATTATAACCTGGCCGGTCCTGTTAAGGTATTGAGTGAAGGTGATTTCCCGGAAAGGTTTCCTGGAACCTATATGACCCCAGCTCAATCACGCGCTCATTTTGACGAAAGAGGCTGGAGCAAGGTAGCTGCACTTCAGCTTAGGAACCCTATGCACCGGTCTCATGAGTTCCTGGCCAAGATTGCCTGCGAAGTATGTGACGGTGTGTTTATTCACTCCCTGGTTGGATCTTTGAAACCTGGCGATATCCCGGCTGAAGTCCGCATCGAATGTATCAAGGCCCTTATTGATGGTTACTTTGTTAAAGATCATATCCTTCAGGGCGGATATCCCCTTGACATGCGTTATGCCGGTCCTAGAGAGGGTTTGCTTCACGCTACCTTCCGTCAGAACTACGGTGTCAATCGTATGATTATCGGTCGCGATCATGCTGGTGTTGGTGACTTCTATGGTCTGTTTGATGCACAGGATATCTTTGATGAGATTCCCACGCCGGATGATCCTGGGAAAAGACTTCTGTGTCAACCGCTAAAGATCGACTGGACATTTTACTGCTTCAAGTGCGACGGTATGGCATCACTGAGAACCTGCCCGCATGGCAAGGAAGATCGTGTGGTTCTTTCCGGAACAAAACTACGTAAGGCTCTTTCAGAGAGCGCGGATATTCCTGATCACTTTGGCCGCGATGAGGTCCTCGTTATTCTGCGCAAATACTATGAAGGCCTGACCGAGAAGGTCGAGATCAAGATGCAGAGTCATGCTGAGGCAACTACAATGAAATAATAGATTAATTCCAGAATAGTATTCTAAATAAAAAAGGAGACAGCTATTGCTGTCTCCTTTTTTTTTTATAAAATTGGCGGAGAGAGAGGGATTCGAACCCTCGGTGGAGCTTTCACCCCACACTCGCTTAGCAGGCGAGCGCCTTCAGCCAGCTCGGCCATCTCTCCATAAGTTTAAGTGCCTAAAGTATATTAAAGTGAGCTAAAGTGCCTAAAGTTATGGTAAGCCTTCGGCGTGCTAATTGATAACCCAAAGCTACAGAAGTTTGCCCGTGCATTGATTGGTTTAAGGAACATGTAAAATGGCAGAATTCCTTAACTTTAGGCACTTTAATATACTTTAGCTCACTTTAGGCACTTTTGCCCATATATTCTATGGCGGAGGGAGTAGGATTTGAACCCACGGAGCTTTGACACTCAACGGTTTTCAAGACCGCCGCCTTAAACCACTCGGCCATCCCTCCACATAAAAAGAATTTAGTATCATTTTGCAGAATTCAGGTCAATATTTTTTATTGATGATAATTAGCTATAGCTTGTTGACTTCTTTGTTTTATTGTGATTTCCAAAAAAAAAATGAAATTTGAGATAGCAATTTAGCTTATACCAGAAAGCTTGAGGAGAATAAGTCATGAAACAAAAATATCTTATTTTGAACAACGATGACCAAAAAGAGTTGATAATCAGAGAATTTGCGGAATTAGATGATAAAGAAGCATTATTGTTGCTCGGAGAGCAAAAATATGATGTTATGGATATTAAATCCGCTATAAAAGAAAGAAAGAAAGCACTAATTTCTGTATTGAGAACCAAAAATTTATATTTTCCATGTTTATATGCTAATGAAATAGCTGAGTCGGTTATTTCAATGTTCAAGGAAAAAAAGCAATCCATTGAGCTTTTGTTTGATGATATTGATTTATTAACAAAGAAAATAACTAAGCCAGAGCCTCTTAAAGATATAGAAAAAGAATCAAATGAGATTGATGAGCTGCTTGATGATGATTTTGAAGAAGAACTTGATAATGATTTAATTGCAAAAAAACCGTTAATTATAGAGGATGATAAATCCTTTGACATTGATGGATAAAGATTGAAAATTTTATTCAGTCCTTTACCCACTTGGCATCGGTAGAAATTAAGGATGCGAAACTTGAGTATTTAATTCCCGGGAAAGGATCAACTAAATTGAGCGATTTTTGACTCGATCTGCACCGATTTCTTGCGCATCAACGGTTTGCAAAAGTCCTCGACATATCCACAGGTACGCCTCCGGTTTTCGTCCCGCCCCAGGCAGGACTGCATCAAGATCTCGGCACATTTCTTCGCAAAAAATCGCTCAACTTAGGTTAAAAGGATAAATAATGAAGAAAGAGCATGAATCTGCAAATTTTTTCAGCAGACTATGGAAATTTTTTGCATCTATTAGACTTACCGTTTTTCTTTTGCTGTCATTAGCTGCAACTTCTATAATCGGAACAGTTATTCCCCAGAATCAAAGCCCTGCGGATTACTTCCATAATTATGGAGAATTTTTTTATAATTTTTTTTCAGCTTTAAACATTTTTGATATGTACCATTCCTGGTGGTTTCAGCTTTTGCTTTTTATGCTGACTATTAATGTTATTGTTTGTTCTTTCAGCAGGTTGTCGACAACATGGAAGATAGTATTTGTCAAAATCCCGCCATTTAATGTTTCAAAATTCAAAAGACTGTCTAATAAAGAAGAATTCACATCTAATAGTTCACTTGAAGGCTTGAGAAATAAGTACGAACATGCTGCTTCTAAAAAATATGGTTATTGCAGGACAGAGCAAACAGATAAAGGATTCTGTGTTTTGGCTGAGAAGGGGCGTTGGACTCGCCTGGGGGTTTATTCTGTACATCTAAGCGTTATTCTACTTTTGCTCGGCGGACTGATAGGTTCTATCTTTGGATTTGAGGGGTTTGTCAATATTCAGGAAGGAGAAACAGTAAATAGCATTGGATTAAGAAAGACCGAACAAATACATAATTTAGATTTTGCAATACGATGTGATGATTTCAGCGTGAGCTTTTATGAAACAGGAACACCAAAAGAATTTCGTTCAACCTTATCAATTATAGAAGATGGAAGATCTGTTTTACAGAAGGATATTATTGTTAATGATCCTCTTCGATATAAGGGAATAAATTTATTCCAGGCAAATTACGGGATGCTTCCTCCAGATGAAATTACGCTGAATATCATGAGCCGGGAAACTGGTATGGTATATAAGAAAAAGACAAAGATAGGGATGCCAATTGTACTTCCTGAGGGTGCGGGGACTTTTGTTATCAAAGAACACAGAAATTCATTTATTTATAAAGGTATTGCACTTGGTGAAACTTTTATAGGAATTCTTAACGGAAAAGACGGAAGTTCTATTGATATAATGCTGCCTTTGAATTTTGCCGGCTTTGACAAGATGAGAAAAGGAGATCTGAATTTTTCGGTAGCTGATTACGATAATAGATATTATACCGGGCTTCAGGTGACACGTGATCCTGGAGTTCTGGTTGTTTATTCAGGATTTGTAGTAATGATTATTGGGTGTTTTGTTACTTTTTTCATGTCACATCAGAGGCTATGTGTTGAAGTTGTAAAAAACGGTAATAAAACCAAGGTGATGGTAGCAGGTACCGCAAATAAGAACAAATTGGGAATGCAGGCCAGAGTAAAAAACTTTTCACGGAATCTTGCAAAATTATAGCGTAAAAAATTAAAAAACTGATTCAAGAATTGGTAACCGTTCACGGTTTACAGTTATCGGTTCACGGTTGAAAAAAACAGAAGGTTTATAAATATTGCACAAGTTGAAATCAATATCCAGAATGCTTCAATCGTTGCATAGTTCATTGAAAAAACTGTGAACTGTGAACCGACAACCGTGAACTGTAAACTGCTACACCAAATGTAAGGACATAAATTATGGATAGTTCAAATTTGTTATCGATTGTAACATTTGTTTACGGGTTTGCAGCAATATTATATATTGCTGCATGGATCTTCAAAAAAAAGCTTCCGGGCTTGCTGGCAACGTGGACAGCTTTATTAGGGGCTATGGGTAATGCTGCCGGCATTATTATGCGATGGGTCGAGTCTTATAAGCTTGGGATTGGGCATGCGCCCTTGTCTAATATGTATGAATCCCTGGTCTTTTATTCCTGTACCATAGCGGTCATTTATCTTGTAATTGAACGAACTTACAAAAATCGAATAATAGGGGTATTTGCAATGCCCTTGGTGTTTCTTTCTATAGCTTATGCTTCCCTTTCTCCCAATGTAAATGATCGAATACAACCTTTAATTCCTGCGTTGAAAAGCAATTGGCTTATTGCTCATGTCATGACATGTTTTTTTGGTTATGCTGCTTTTGCGATAGCTTTTGGCATAAGCTTGATGTATCTTCTGGCGTGTGGAGATAAAAAGGGGAAAGGCTATTTGCTTTCACATTTCCCCAAGCCGACGTTTCTGGACAATTTGACACATCAAATGGTAACATTCGGTTTTTTATTTCTGTCTATTGGAATAATAACAGGAGCCGTTTGGGCCAACTCCGCCTGGGGGAGCTACTGGTCGTGGGATCCTAAAGAAACATGGTCTTTAATTACCTGGTTTATTTATGCAACATTATTGCATGCCAGATTGATGCGGGGTTGGCATGGTAAAAGAATCGCATATGTTTCTATTATAGGTTTTATGGCCGTTCTTTTCACTTATTTTGGTGTGAATCTTCTGCCGGGCTTGCACAGTTATGCCCAGTGATGGAAAAAACTTTATCGAACACCATCAATTTTACTTGACAAAAATGAAATCTAAAGGTAAAGAATTAAGAATTATTTGTTCTATTAACATCTTTACCAGTGCATTCAAACATCAACCAAGCTTGACGGAGTTTTCATGAGTACACAAGATGATAAAGCTAAAGAAGTTTCCGCTGATGGGGCTGCTGGACCAATTATTCTTTTTTTCATTTTAGGACTTGCTGCAAGTCTTGTATTTGGATGGATAATATTCCCGAAGCTTCTCTATTCCCAGAAAAAACAGCCGATAGATTTTAACCATGTACTTCATGTTGAAGCTGTTGAAGAGGGATGTGAAAGCTGCCATTTCTTTCGTAAGGATGGAAGTTTCTCCGGGATTCCAAAACTTGAGCAGTGCGTCGATTGCCATGAGGAAGCCCAGGGAGAGGATCCTAATGAAATAAAGTTTGTTGAGGAATATGTGGCAAATGGAAGAGAGGTTCCATGGCTGGTATATGCAAGACAGCCGGACTGCGTATTCTTTTCACATGCAGCGCATGTCAAAAAAGGGGAGATGGATTGCGGTACCTGCCACGGGCACATTGGCGAATCCGAACATTCAAGAGTTTATGAAGAAAACAGAATTACAGGTTACAGCCGGGACATATGGGGGAAAAATATATCGGGTTTAAAGAAACATACATGGGAGCGCATGAAGATGGATGATTGCGCTGAATGCCATACTACAAAAGAGATCAAAACAGATGTCGAAACACTTCCATGGCCGATAAACTGGCTCCCGCGACCTTATGAAAAACAGACCGGCAATCAAGCAAGAGTTAAGACAGTAAAAGAGGCATGTTTTGTATGCCATAAGTAAATAAACTTTAAAGCCGATTAGCTTAAGAGCCATACATTTTTAAGGGGTAGAATTTATGAAAATAGGCAGAAGAAGTTTCTTATCATTTGTAATTGGTGGTGCGGCTGGTACAGCTATTACACCATTACCATGGAAGCTGATGGATGATTCATCTATATGGTCGCAAAATTGGCCGTGGACTCCTGTTCCGCCGGATGGTGAATACAGTCAAAGTAATTCAGTTTGCACACTCTGCCCCGGTGGCTGCGGTATTACTGTGCGCAAAGTTGATGACCGGGTTGTTAAGATAGAAGGCATGAAAGGACATCCGGTAAACGATGGCGGTTTATGCCTTATGGGTTTATCGGGCCTTCAGTTGCTTTATGGTCCCACGCGAGTAAAAACACCTTTAAAAAGAGTGGGGAAAAGAGGCGAAGGAAAGTGGGAAAAAATATCCTGGGATGAAGCTATCTCAGAGGTTGCAAAAAAACTTGCTGATATTAGATCAAACGGCGGATCTCATACAGTTGGCTCAATTGTGGACTCAGAAAACGGGACAGTCCCTAATCTTTTTAAAAGATTTCTGACAACATATGGCTCTCCTAATTTTATGACTATGCCCTCCATTCAAGACTCATACGCGATGACATTGCAAGTTATGCAGGGTGTAAGTGCTCAAGTTGGATTTGATGCAGAAAATGCCGATTTTATATTAAGCTTCGGTAGCGGGATAATTGATGGATGGGGCTCGCCTGTGCGTATGTTTAAGGCCAACAGCGCCTGGAAAGCCAATGGGAAAAAAGTGGTACAGATTGAACCTCGTCTGTCAAATACAGCGGCAAAATCCGATAAATGGATTCCAATAAATCCTGGTACGGAAGCAGCTTTGGCATTAGGTCTTGCGAATATTATCATAAGCAACTCGTTAGATTCCAAAAAAATTAGTCAGTCAACCGGTTTTGACTCATTCAAGAAGCTGGTCCAAAACGAGTACGGCACCGATAAAGTATCAAAAATAACAGGGATAAACAGCGCCACCATAGTATCATTGGCTAAGAATTTTGCCCGAGCTTCAAAACCTTTGGCAATTTGCGGCAAAGGCCAGGGAAGCATACCCGGCAGCCTTAATGAATTTATGGCAGTGCATGCTTTAAATGCTCTTGTAGGAAATATAAATAAAGAAGGTGGTGTTTGGGCTGTAACCGATACCGAATATATTAATTGGCCTAAGCCTGAAATGGATAGCATTGCAGAAAACGGTATGCAAAAAGAGCGTATAGATGGAGCAGGCAGTGAATATCCGCATACAAAATCTCTGTTAAATCGATTGGTCGAGGTTATTAATTCCGGGGATGGATCTCTTGAGGCACTTTTTGTCTCAGGTGCAAATCCTCTGTATTCAATGCCAGGCAGTAAAGCAATTAAGAATGCATTTGATAACATACCGTTTATTGTAAGTTTTTCATCATACATGGATGAAACCGCCAGTAATGCCGATTTAATTTTGCCTAATCATGTTTACCTGGAACGCTATGAGGATGTACCCACGCCGGCCGGGTTGTCTAAGCCCATTGTCGGTCTTACAAGGCCTGTGGTAAAACCCCAGTTTAACACAAAGCATGTTGGCGATGTTGTAATGCTTATAGCAAAAGCACTGGGAGGTGGAATAGCCGATGCTTTTTCTTGGGAGAGCTATGAGGCCTGCCTTAAAGAAACATTAGGCGTTAAATGGGATATTTTGGTGGAAAAGGGATTCGAATTCAATGGTGACAAATGTATATTGGAAGGCGATTTCAATTTTTATCCTGACGCCATGAAATCACTTTCCGACTTTAGTCCGGTTAGCATTGAAGGCAGTGCAATTTCGTATCCTCTTTTACTCATACCATATGATACCATCAGACTTGCAAATGGTTATATTGGCGATCCACCCTTTGCAATAAAGACAGTTGAGGACACAGTCCTTAAAGGTAAAAATTCATGTGTTGAGATAAATCCAAAGACAGGTAAAGAGCTTGGCCTGACTGAAGGTAGATATGCTTCTTTACTTACTCCAAGGGGTAAAGCAAAGGTTAAGGTGCATCTTTATGAAGGAATTATGCCCGGTATAGTTGCTTTGCCAAGAGGACTGGGGCATACCGCCTATGATAACTACCTCGCTGGTAAGGGATGTAATTTTAACGAACTCATCGGTTCGACAGAAGATCCGGTATCCGGTCTTGATGAAGCTTGGGGAATAAGGGCTAGGCTGACCAAAGTATAACTTGAATATGAGGTTTTGATGAAAGAAGAAGGCAAACACAAAAAAGCCAAAAAGTATGGAATGGTCATAAACCTGGACGAGTGCACTGGTTGCGGAGCCTGCATGGTTGCTTGTATGGCTGAGAATAATGTGCCGTTCAAGGAGGATGAATCTAACAAACTGGACAGCATTGCATGGATGCGAGTCTATAAACTGACAAATGGAAAACCCTATCCTGAAGCTGAAATTTGTTATCTTCCTAGACCATGTATGCATTGTGAGGGAGAACATGGACATGCACCATGTGTGTCTGTTTGTCCGGCAACCGCAACAGACTATAACCATGAGACCGGGATTGTAAGCCAGATTTATACCCGTTGCTTTGGGTGCAGATATTGTATGGTTGCATGCCCGTATCATGCACGTTATTTTAACTGGTGGGATCCGGTGTGGCCGGAGGAATCGACTAAATATCTTAGTCCTAATGTTTCACCTCGAATGAGAGGTGTTGTAGAAAAATGCAGTTTTTGTTTCCACAGATATCAATTAGCAATGGACAAAGCATATCTCGAAGGACGGACAGTGCTTGAAGAGGATGAATATCAGACCTCTTGTACTCAGGCGTGTCCTGCCGGCGCCATTACATTTGGTGATCTGAACAATCCGGAGCATAAGGTGCATCAACTGGCCAAGCCTGATAATAAGCATGGTGGACGACCAGGGAATCCCAATGTTTTTCGGCTTCTTGAAAGACTTGGCACAAATCCCAAAGTTTATTATATGTCAAGCCGTGAATGGGTAAGGCAAGCAGGTGATAATTATATTAATAATGAAGATTTTGCAAAAAATTATCGCCAATAAAATCAGAAACAATAGATAAAAAATTTGTTAAAGAATTACTAACTGCGAATTTTGAGGAGTACATAACTTATGGATTCAGCATTAATACCCGAGGGAGTTAAACGCTGTTCATTTGGGAAATTTGCTATAGGAATCATTATAGTCGGTGGCGTACTGTTGTGGGGTGTTTACGCTATGCTGCTTATCTGGTTAAAGGGACTTAATCAGACAAATATGAATGATTACTATGGATTTGCATTATGGATCTGGGCTGACCTTGGGGTTATTGCCTTGGGCGGCGGAGCTTTTTTTACGGGATTTTTAAGATATGTTATTGGAAAGGATGAGCTGAAGAATATTATTAACTGCGCCGTTCTTATCGGGTTTATATGTTACAGCTCCGCACTTTTAATTCTTGCAATAGATGTTGGACAGCCCTTGAGGAGCTGGTTTATATTCTGGCATGCTAATGTCCACTCTATGTTGACGGAAGTGGCATTTTGTCTTTCATGTTATTTTGCAGTTCTTATTATCGAATATATACCGCTTATTCTTGAAAACCGTCAGATTAATAAAGTTCCATTCTTTCATAATCTTGCACACAATATGCACGAGGTAATGGTAATATTTGCAGCAACCGGTGCTTTTCTTTCCTTTTTCCATCAGGGATCACTTGGCGGAACCCCGGCAGTTCTTTATGGGCGTCCATTTTCTTTCAGAGAAGGGGTGTTTATCTGGCCGTGGACATTCTTTCTCTTTACCTGGTCGGCAGCAGCCTATGGACCGTGCTTTACACTATTTGTGACAAGACTGACTGAAAAAATTACAAAAAAGAAGCTGGTCAAGCAAAATGTTATAGATTTGCTGGCCAAGATATCCGGCTGGACTATGGGGACATACGTTATTGCAAAAATTATTGATACCTGGTACTGGGCTACGGTTACAGCACCTGCTAGAGGTTTTAATCTAATTGATTTTTATTCCAATAATCCTTTTTATGGAATCTGGATTCTTATAGCTGAGATAGTAGTCTGTGGAATTGTGCCGGCTTTGATACTTCTTACACCTAAGGGGCGAAATAATTCTACGTTGCTGTTTACAGCAGTATCGCTGGCCTGTATCGGTGTTTTACTTAATCGCTGGGTAATGGTGTTGCAGGTAATGGCGATTCCTGTTATGACTTTTGAAACTTGGGTCTTGTATATTCCTAGCTGGCAGGAAGTTGCAACAACCGTTCTTCCTGTAGCGTACGGTATTATTCTGGTTATGATATCATTCCGTTATTTACCTATATTCCCCCAGGAACGGGAATTGAATCCTTAGGAGGTTAAAATATGTTTCCGTTTTCATTTGAATGGATTTGGGATGTTGGTCATATGGTATTCATGGGTGGTTTGTGGTATGCGTTAACAATTATAGGCATTACAATGACTTACTGTATTTTAAAGTCTATTATTGATACAATGCAGGGTAAAGGCGGGCATCACCACTAAAATCAGGCAATATCCACAAAATAATATAAAAGAAGCGCTTATCTCATTGTTAAAATGTGGTAAAGCGCTTTTTTGTTTGAAGGTTTCTATCACCTTAGATTTTTAAAAATATATTCTGTTTGTTTCATCAGAAATTTGAAAACTCAAATATGAGATTAACCAGAGGCAGCGGGCAATTAAATTTAAGAACGTCTGAAACTCGCGCATAAGTGAGCCTAAAGAAAAAAGAGTATTAATATCAGTTAGAAAAATAGAACGTTATGGCTTGAGTTTATCCTTTTAACAAAAATATACAAAAGTGCCTCTTTTTTCTTAATGCTCACTAATACGCTCAAACAGTCAGCCGTTTTAAATTTAAATGCCCGCCACCTCTAATTGTTAACAAGTTACTTATGAGTTTTCAAATTTCTGTTCATAAGGCTAAAATATTACGTACGAAGGTTATAAGATGGATAAAATTATAGTTGAAGGGGGACGACCTCTTACAGGCGAGGTTAATATCAGCGGAGCTAAGAACGCTGCGCTTCCGATCCTGGTTTCATCTCTGCTTACTGATGGATTATGTACTTTTTCAAATGTCCCAAATCTAAAGGACATTGAAAGTATAAAACAACTTCTTTCACATCTTGGCGCAAAAATCGAGACAGATGAAGATGTTGTTATGATAGATGCAAGCAATGTTTTAAATCATGAAGCTCCATATGATCTGGTTAGGAAAATGCGCGCTTCTATATTGGTTCTCGGTCCTCTTGTTGTCCGTCTCAAAAAGGCTCGGGTATCATTGCCAGGAGGGTGTGCTATAGGCGCGCGGCCAATCAATCTGCACCTTAAAGGGCTGGCAAGTCTTGGCGCATCCATTGAATTAAAGCACGGTTATGTTGAAGCTTATGCCAAAAAACTTAAAGGGAGCGAAATTTATTTGGATATAGCTACCGTAACAGGTACTGAAAATATAATGATGGCTGCTGTTTTAGCAAAAGGAAGCACTGTTATTCATAATGCAGCTCGTGAACCCGAAATAATAGCTCTTGCTGATGTTTTAAACAAGATGGGGGCTGATATAAGTGGGGCCGGTACCTCCGAAATTACTATAACTGGAGTTTCTTCTTTAAGTCCTGTATCGGTTTCAATAATTCCTGACCGTATAGAAACCGGAACATTCATGGTTGCAGCAGCTTTGACCGGAGGTGATGTAAAGCTTTTAGGCACCGAGCCGGATCATCTTGAAGCCGTTATTCACAAATTGAGTTTAACGGGGGCAAGGATAAAAATTGATGGGAAAAACATGAGTGTTAAGGGAATAGATAATATAGCAAGTGTTGATGTAAAAACACTCCCATATCCAGGTTTTCCTAGTGATATGCAGGCACAGTTCATGGTTCTAATGTCTGTTGCAAAAGGTCTGAGCCTGATATTTGAAACAGTATTTGAAAACCGTTTTATCCATGTAAGTGAGTTAAAAAGAATGGGTGCTGATATTACTATAGCCGGCAATGCTGCAATGGTAAAAGGGGTAAAAATGCTTTCAGGTGCTCCGGTTATGGCAAGTGACCTTAGAGCCAGTGCTTCGCTGATACTGGCCGGTCTTGCTGCCCGGGGCAAAACCGAGGTAAATCGTGTCTATCACCTGGATCGTGGGTATGAAGCGCTTGAGGAAAAGTTTGCCGGTCTGGGAGCAGCCATAAAGCGTGTAAAAGAATAATAAAAATGACTGGCAAGATTTATTCTCGCCCTGTTATCCCAATCCTGGTATCTTTGATGCTGGGCATAGCCTGTGGTTCATGGCTGCCAGGTCATAAAGTTTATGCGTATTTTGTCATTTTTGTATGTACTGGCTTAATACTATATTTCATTCTTCAGAGAAAAACCGCTTTAATTTTACCTGTTATTTTATTTTTTGCTTTCGGGTATCTTTCCTTGCAGCCGTGGGTGGCTTCTAAATTCCCCTCAAATCATATCACTAATTTTTTAGATTTACGAAAATGGATAATTGTCGGTTTAATCGACGAAAGTCCTATAATATACAAAGATAGACTGAAATTAATTTTACAGACCAAAACTCTTGGAGAAGATAAGGATAATAATTTTCCAGTTACAGGGAAAATCCGTGTAACAGTTAGAGGAAATTTCCCAAATCTTTCAATTGGCGACAAAGTTTCCTTTACAGGCAAGCTCAGATCTATCAGAAATTTCAAAAATCCTGGAGGGTTTGACTATAAAAAATACATGGCATTCAAGGAGATTTGTGGAACCTCTTATGTGAGTGGAAAAGATCTGATTGTTATAAAAAGAAATTCAGGAAAAGGTATAAAAAAGACAATAGCAGATGCCCGCAGCAGGATCTCCGATCTTATCGACAATACAGGGGAGGGCGATAAAAGGGGTGTATTAAAAGCCCTTATAATTGGAGACAGAAATAGTATTTCAAAAAACTTAAAGGAGGCATTTAATCGGGCCGGTGCAGGTCATATCCTTGCAATTTCAGGACTTCATATAGGAATTGTAGCAACAGTCGCATTTTTCTTTTTCAAATGGATACTTTCATATTTTAAATATTTTCTCTGGAATGGATTAACCATAAAGGTTGCAGCTATTTTATCTCTTTTTCCTGTATTTATCTATGGCTTACTTTCAGGGTTGTCTCCTTCTACACAAAGAGCAGTAATTATGGTTACTATTTTTTTGCTGACATTTCTTTTTGAAAGAGAACATGACCCAATAAATACACTGGCAATAGCTGCAATGATAATTCTTGTTGTTCATCCTCCCTCTCTTTTTTCGATTTCTTTTCAGCTTTCATTTATGGCTGTTCTTGCAATAATATATGGCCTTTCCAGAATACGCATAAAAAGCAAGAATAGAAAACAAGTACTCTTTCAACTCCTGAAAAAAGGGTATCTCTTTTTATTGACTTCGCTTTTCGCAATCCTGGGAACACTTCCGCTTTTAATGTTTTAGTTCAACCAGGTTTCTTTTGTTGGTCTCCTGGCAAACTTGTTTGTTGTGCCTATTATAGGTTTTATTGTAGTTCCCCTGGGATTGTTTTCGGTACTGCTATATCCGGTAAGCGTTTACGGGGCTGCATGGTGCATAAATGCAAACTCTGAATTGCTGGCTAAAGCCCTTGATATTGTGGTATGGTTTTCTAATTTACCTTTTGCCTCAATAAAGACTGTAACCCCGACTTATTTTGAGATTTGTTGCTATTACGTGCTGGGCTGGGCAGTATTGAACTTGTTTGGTATTCACCATGAAAATGCCGGTGAAAAAGATAAATTTCCTGGAGGAACACATCAGATAGATAATAAAGTAAAGCTGAAAGGAAAATTAAATAATTCCAGAAGAAAAAAAGTATTAGCTGTTGTAATAGTAGTAATTATTGCGTGTGCCGCCGATAGTTGCTACTGGTTTTATAACAGGTTTTGGCATGATGATCTGAGGATTACAATCATTGATGTTGGGCAGGGCAGCTCAGCACTTGTGGAAATGCCGGAAGGTTTTAATCTGCTTATAGATGGCGGTGGATTTTCTGACAACTCGGTCTTTGATGTTGGCAAAAGTGTAATTGCCCCGTTATTATGGCGTAAAAAAATTAAAACAATTGACACTCTTATTCTTTCCCATCCAAACAGCGATCACTTGAACGGACTTTTGTATATTGCTGAAAATTTCAATGTGAAAAGTGTGTGGGCTAACTGTGATACAGCAGATACTATTGGATATCGAAAATTCATGGAAATTATTAAAAAAAAGGCAATTCATCTGCCTGAATTCAAAGAGATATCAAGAACACACACTATCAATGGTGCTCAGTTAAAGCTTCTTTATCCGGCTGGTGATTACATGGATAATAATAATAGAAAGTGGTCGAATTTAAATAACAATTCTCTGGTCATAAAGGTTGAATTCGGATCAAAATCTTTTCTTTTCCCGGGCGATATTATGACCAAAGCAGAAAAAGAGCTTGTTGCAATTTCAGGAGATGATTTAAAAAGCAATGTTCTTATAGCTCCTCATCACGGCAGCAGGACATCGAGCAGTGAATTCTTTATTGATAGCGTTAACCCGGAAACTGTAATTTTTTCGTCAGGCTGGAGAAACAGATATAGATTTCCGAATCAATCGGTTTTAAAAACATACAGAGAACGGGGATGCAGGATACTACGCACCGACAGCCACGGAGCTGTCACAATATCAACCGATGGAAGATCTCTTAGGGTTTTGCCGTTTTGTCAGGAAAGACCAAAAAAGGTTCTGAACGAATAGCGGCAGCGGGCGAGGACATAGTAAGATGAGCTTAGGATGGATTATACTTATCATCTTTTTGATTGTACTGGCAATATTCTTCAGGGGAGCGAGTTCCTTTTTGCCTTTTGGCGGAGAGCAAGAGCATAGAATATTGATCACTGAAATCGAATTAGTTGGCTTCAGACTTTTGCCCCCATGCGCGTTCTCCCATAGAATAGCGGGAAGAGTCATAAACAGATCTGAGCTTGTTCTAACGGAAATGGCGTTGGAGATAACTCTCCTTGACTATGCAGACGGCAATATTATTGAGCAACGGGACAAGGTCATCTGGCTTGATGTTCCTCCTGGACAGGCAAGGGATATAGTCGAGTACGTTGACCTTTCAAGGACCAGACAACCATTTGGAACGATTTCCTGGCGGTATAGAATAATTTATGCAAAGGGGAGATGACCAGGTTGTTGCAACGCTATAGACTTTCAGATAAATAATTTCACTACGTTATCAGTCGTCGACGTATAACTAATACGCTTTCCTCCTTCTGGCCTTGTGAAATTAATTATCTGAAAGTCTATATGTCAAGGGGTCGGTTTCAGAAATAACTGCAAAACATGTACAACAATATCCCTGCCGGGACTGTTGCAAGCCTCACTTTTTCCTTGTTTTTTAGAATGAATTCTACTTTGTAACGTCTTTTTTTCGGATTAATAAAATAGTCAAGCGCCAGGTTGAAAAGAAATATGATCAATACAATGTGTATCAGGGTCTCTCCGATCTTGTAGAGCCCGATACCGAAGATCTCATACGACCCGACTTTCTTCACACTGGCGTTAACGTATGAGTCTTTAGCCTCAAAGCCCTGTTCAAACTCCAGCGAATCAGCCACATCTTGAAACGTCTCTATGTATGGGGCGGAATCACCCGCGGCAAACAGATAAAGGTCAAGATAGACCAGGCAGGTTCGTCCCAAAAAGACCCTGTGGAATTCCTTTGCCTCGACTCCTTCCGGGAGCCTGTAGCTGCAAGCAAAACCGAAGCTGTTCTGGTCTTTATACAAGATCGAGGGTTTTACGATGACATCCTTGGCCCCTTTTTCGACAAGTCTTTTTTTTATAAGATTGCTGAATTGCTTGATCTGTTTCAGACTAAAGAATTCATCTATCGTAAGATAATCCGTGAAGACCTTGAGGCGCTTTTTCTCATGCTTGTATGTCTTGATACCTATGAATGTAAGTCTATTATTTCCTCTGCCTGTCTCATTCTCACGATCACGACAGACATAGGTCGTATCATACTGTTTTATGGCGTCTTCGTACCACTTCCCATATCCCGGATGATCAGGTAAAGCAGCGGGAAGCCGATTCTCCGGCATCTTTTCAAAGCCCGTGGGAATCTCAATAGCAAAGTGGGCGTCATTATCCATATAGACGCCCTGCTTGGCTCCCTCAAGGGCAGTGGTCTCAAGAATCAGCAAAGAGAATGCGATGACGGATATAAGCAGATATTTCAGTATCGGCATGCAGAACCGCATGAAGAGCTTGAGCATGTGCTTCTCATCATCTACCGACAAAATCTTCGCCAATACTCTTTCCCCTTTATTTGTGATGGAGGTGCAATTTATGCTGTCTGGGCAAAACAACATAAAAGCTTGCCCCCTCGCCGAGCCGGCTTTCGGCTTCTACGGTTCCTCCGAGTTTTTCAATAATGCCGCGAGTCACAAAGAGGCCAAGACCAGTACCTTCGCCCGGAGATTTGGTAGTAAAAAATGGCTCAAATATCGTTTCTATATGCTCTTTGGGGATGCCTTTGCCAGTGTCCCGCACTGTCAGCTTTATGCTATCATTCATACCCTCGATGATTATGGTAATCTTGCCACCAGACCCGGTAGCATGAATGGCATTGGTCAAAAAATTGATCATAACCTGTCTCAACTGGTAAAGATAGCTGGAGATAATGCCTGCGGAAGGATCTATTTCCTGCACAATTTCAACATCTTTGTTTTTTGCTTCCCTGCTTACCAGTTCAATAGCTTCGTCAACCAGTCTCTTGAGATCCACATCTGCTAGTACCGAATCATCTTTTCTTGCAGCCCCAAGAAGCTGATGCGTGATTCTTCTCGCTCTTTCAATGCTGGTTTGTATTTTCTGCAAGGCCAGCTCAAAATCCTGCTTTCGAGGCATCTGAGCCGGTTTTTCTTTTTTCAGAATCAGCTTCATCCAGCCGGCAGCTTCCGTCATGATCGCCAGGGGGTTATTGATTTCATGCGCGACTCCTGCCGCCAATGTTCCCAAAGAAGCGAGCCTTTCAGCGGCTATCATCTGCTGCCCCATCTGGACCCTGAATTTTGCCTCTCTGAGTTTCTCTTCACTCACTCTGATCTTTTCGTCTTGCCTGATCTTTTCGTGGGCCTGTTTTATCTTCCCAAGGAGATGTTCGAGTTCTACAGGCTTATTCAGATAATCAAAAGCCCCTGACTTCATCCCTTCAACACCGTCCTGGGTACTTGCATGCCCGGTCAGGAGTATAACCTCTGTCTTGGGATATTCTTTTTTGATATGATCAAGAACTTCTATCCCGTTCATGCCGGGCATCTTGACATCCAGAATCACTACGTCCGCAGGTTCTTTTGCAAGGATCAATAAACACTCCTCGCCGGTTCCCGCCTCTCTTGGGACTATGTCCCTCCTTGCCAGGCGTTTGGCAAGGGTCTGCCGAAAATCGGCCTCATCGTCAACAAGAACAAGGTTTATGTTGCTTGTGGTCGTCATATTTGGAGCATCCTGTCTGCTCAGTGTCTGATAAGCTATGAGCAAAATGAAGGTTTTTGAATACTTCCCCCCTTCCACGCTTTTGCATTATCGGGCTCTTCTATTTTGTTATACAAGAGACCCACCTCCACTGCCACCTGTCAGGGGTAAGAAGATATATAATGATTCCGGTAAGGAGATCAAGGAAAAGGAGAGTATCTTTATACTTCTCCGACTTTTCTCAGAAGCAACCGGACTTCTGCCTGTCTGATTCGCTCTTCATGCTCCTCCTTTCTCTTTCTCGCTCCATTGACTTTCTCCGTCAGGCTATCTATATCCGCAGGCTTCAAGAGATAGTCAAAGGCGCCGAGTTTCATCCCCTCCACAGCGCTTTCCGCACTGCCATGTCCTGTAAGCATGATGACTTCAACCATAGGGAACCTTTTCTTGATCTCCTTTAATGTCTCTATGCCGTCCATACCCGGCATTTTAATGTCCAAAATGACCACATCAATGTCATTTCCTTCCAAGTTGTTGAGACAATCCTGGCCGTTGTAAACAGCTTCAACTTGCTCTCCCATCTCTTTTAATCTCAGGGAAAGCATTTCCACGAAATCTTTCTCATCATCGACTACCAGAACCTTAGTTGGTATTTTAATCATGGTACTCTCTCTCCTTTGTCTTTGCAAAAGGGTTAACCATTAATAAATTATACTATCTATTTTGACAGGTCTAGACGATCATTTTCGCTCAACTCTTTTTCAATTTTCTGCGCCCCCATCCACCCTGAGGACCAAAGGGTCCGCAAGGGGATGGAGGCCAAAAGAGCCACCTGTCAGCAATAATTCTACTTCACTTCTTTTATTTCACATTTTATACCATAGATAACTAATATATTCAATATCAATTGAATATAACAGAACCGATCAAATCAATTTTTAGACCAGCCCCAGGATTTTCCACCAGACTGCCGCCACAGCTATCAAAATAGCGAGCAGGATAGGAGTGGCAACAAGGCCGACCCGTGTGAGGTCAACCGCCTTGAACTGCCGATAGCTATAAGCAATGGCATTGGGCGGGCAACCGATAACGAGAAGCATGGCAAAAGATGTCGCTGTTCCGAGACAGAGAGCGAGTACCGTAGGATCTACCCCCTCCAATTCCGCCATCGGAATAACTATGGGCAAAATAAGGGCCGCGGCGGCAACATTGGCCATCGCATTTGTCACAAGCGCGCCGAAGATTCCAACGCCGGCAAAGAGGAGCAGCCAGCCACCCCCTTGAATATATGGAAAGAAGAGGCTGGCAAAATAGGTGGCAGCCCCGGAATAGCCCATGGCCAGGCCGAGTGAGATGCCTCCGCCAAAAATAAAGAGCGCGGTCCCCCACTCGAGATCCTTATGAATATCCTCCCATTTCAGGACACCAGTGAGGATGAGAGCGGCAACGCCCAACATTCCGGTCACCGAGTAGTGTATGCCGTGAAACCCCTTTGTCAGCCAGAAGGCGAATGAAATGCCGATGATAATAAGAGTCTTTTTTTCCAGCGGGGTCAAGGGGCCGCTATCCTCGTCGAACTGGGGCAGCTTGTACTTCGGATTGGGCCGGTACACAAAATAAACAATCAAGACTACTACAGGGACGCAAAGCAGGGCCGCCGGAAAGCAATACATGATCCAGTCAAAGAAAGTGATCTCCAGTCCCGTGAATTCCTTAAGGAAAGCTGCGGCAACCATGCAGCGACCTCCTCCGACCAGGGATCCCATGCCCCCGCAGGAACAGGCAAAGGGGAGTGAGAGCATCATGAATTTTGCAGTCTTGGTGTGAGGTTCGATGCCTGCCGCCCTCATCAGGGGAAGCATCGTCACGATTCCTATGGCACAGGCTGCGGCGTCATGCATGAAAGCGGAAGATATGCCGAGGCCCATGGCGATGATAAACGTAAACTTGGTAACGCTCGTCCCCGCCTTCTTGACAATAAATTTTCCAAGCCGCACTGTGATCCCCGCCTTATCCAGGGAGATGGCAAAGATAAGGCAACACATAATAAAGACGACCACAGGGTGCATATAAGGCGCCCATGCCTCCTTGACAGTCGCAACCTGCATGATTACAAGAAAAACCGCAATGCAGATAGCCGTAATCTCAAGCGGGATCGGTTCCGCCACAAAGAGAAAGATCAGTAATACAAGGACTGCGAGAAATCTGTGTGCCCTTGGAGAAAGACCATCCTCATAATTGACCTCAATTTCTGCGAGGTTCAGTTCAGCGACTCTTTTCTTTATGAAATCCGCTGAACACTCCGGGCCTCCAGGATTTTTTGCCTCTACTTTAATAGTTCCCTTGGCAATGTCCCGTTCCGTAGAGATATCTGTAAAGTGTTGACTAATGGATTGAAACGCTGTGTCACGCTCAGCGCCGGTTATTGTAAATTTTGTTCCCTCAGGTCTTGGTAACAACAGGACGATAATACCAAGGCATATTGCAAAAACAAGCTGGACTCCTTTGTTCTTGAGAAACATTTTTCCTCCTTACTCCTTGATGCAGTATTGTCAAAAATTCATTAGAAAATTACTAATAAAATCAGTATGATACCTAAAAATCGTTTACCTCCCCCTATTAAAACATTCTTTGACCACCAAAATTCGATTTCAGTAATGCTGGAGCAGAAAATTATTATGCGCGAGAATGGGCAATTGTAAAGCTCGTCGGTGCAGCATTCTGGATGATGCAATACGAACTAAAGTTGATATCCGTCTTTGATGGACAGAAGATGATAGGCCAAGTCAGTACCCCATCATCACCCCCTTCCCCCACGTTTTTCGTTTTCGTTTTCGTTTCCGTTTCCGTTGTTGGTTGATCTATTAATCATTAATTTTACAAAGTACAGACCTCGTCAAGTGGTAAACTTCTAATATGATGAATCGTCATGCAATTATTTCCCCACTCTACAATTCGACGATTCCTGAAGTCTTTTTCTGATAAGCTCTTTTAAGTGTTTCATGTCGACCGGTTTCGACAGATAGTCTAAACATCCAAAGCTCTTGGCCCTTTCTATCTTTTCCGATGACGGAAAGGCCGATGTCATTATTACCGGCAATTTTTTATCAATGGTCTTGAGCCTTGCAAGTACCTCTATTCCGTCCATCTCCGGCATGCAAACATCGACCACGGCAAGCTCAAAGGAGGTTTCCCCTGCGAGTTGCAGAGCCTTTTCCCCTGACACCGCGCATTCAACTTCGTAACCCGCTTTGCCAAGTACACGTTTCAAAAGCACACACATATTCTCCTCATCATCAACGACCAGTAGCTTGTGCGCCATAGGTTTTTCCCGGTTTAATATATGGTGTAAATCTTCACAAATAAGTTCACGGCGTTATCAGTCGAAACCCTCAACCAAGTACAAACAAGTACGCATTGCTCGGATTTCTTCTTCCGATCTTGTGAAATTAATTATCTGAAAATCTATAACTCAATGATCAGTACAGATAGATTGAAATGTTTGTATTGCAGAAAGTATGCCAGGAAAAAGCCAAATCGGGCATGAAGCGATAACCTCTTGTATTGCCAGTTAATTAAAGATTATGAGCCTTCCTGCTCCGGTAGTAACGCCATCTTTTTCCTTAGTCATTGAAGGCGACGGAACACCAAAAAACCATGGAAACCATGGTCGATCGGATTTTTCAACCCATTGTTATTGCAGTTACTATCAAACGTTATTATCTTTCGGGATTTACACATTGACCAACTTTGGACACCGTCCATTATTTTGGACACTTTGTGCGGCCCCCTCATCAGCCGAAAATCCTTTGCAGCTCTCAGGTACACATCAAACGATAACCTGTGATATTAACAGCCATGTTGAATAGTAGAGGTGAAGTCTTTGCATGGGCACTGTCCATTGTTTTGGACACCTTATAGCTTTACGAGCCCTTAGAGTCTGTTTGAAAAGTAAAAACAGTCAATTTCTGGAAGCATATAGAAAGCACTGGGGCACTTGGGTAGTCCCTACAAAACAGTGCTGGTCAATAATTTCAATGAGTTACATATCATATCTTCTGGCAGCACATAGCGAAAAAACAGGTGTTTACAAAGTAAAACAGGGCAGTATTCCCAAACCTGCACTGCTTTGTAGGGACTACCCACCAGATTGAAGCGACTATCGTTTAAAATAGCTATTAATTGTACCGATGAATAGTTCACGGGCAACTCCGGTTACTTGGCTATTGTTTTGCCGGCGTATTTATATCCAGGCTGTGTTTTAATTCGTTCAGTTCTTTTTCAAGTTTTTTAATCTCTTCCTGGTTATAAATTGTTTTCAATCTTTCATAATGATTTTTAATTTTCTTTTCGATTTCAGGGAGAATGTCTCTTTCAAATTTACGCTTTTGTTCTATTGTATAACCGGAAATAATTTTTGCCTGTTTCTCAAGGGCTTCCAGCAAACGATCAAAATCATCAGATTTTACAAAAACCTCCAGTTCATTCAGCAGTATTTTTGAATGCTCAACAACAGTATTCGCAACCGGACTTATTGAATCAGCCGCAACCGCCATTTTATAAAAAATCCAGGTTACTCCGTTTAAAGTTGTGCCTGATTTAATCTGAGGATTATCAATATCTTTTGAAAGAATATCCATCAGAATACGTGTCGGGTCATTGCTGAATAAAGGATAATCCACCACAAACATTACTCCTGATCTGACCAGCCCTTTGAATTGAGAAAATATAATCAAATCAACGGCAGTTTTTCCATTTTCACATAAAGAAACATTTTTTACCCTTCCCACAGTCTGATCACAATGGGCGTAATCTACGTTTGCGCCAACTTGCAATTGTTTTGTTTCATCAAATAAAATACGCAGCTTTAAATCAGATCCTGAAAAATAACCGCAACTCAATAATAATGCTGATGCTATAAAACCTGTTAAAATTATTTTCACCGGCTGTTTCATTTGTTATCCTCTATGCTTTAACCTCTTCATTTAAAATGTTCTTGAAATCCAGCATTAATTTAGCAACTGTATCATTGAATCTTCCGGCGCTTTCTTCTATGCGCTTTTCTTCCATCTCTTTTAAAAAAGGTATGCTGATTCTATCCAGTTTGGCGTACTGCTCTTCGATGAGCTTATAAAACTTACTGGTTATTTCGTTGATCTCTGCTTCCAATTCCTGAAGTTGTCTTGACAAAAATATAGCTCTGTCTTTTCTAATAGTACCTTTACTGATAACAAGGAAATCATTGTACGTTTCTTTTATGGACTGAAGTCGAGATTCTTTAGATATTTTCAGCGCTTTTTCCCTGAACTCCAGTTCCGTCTTAGCCTGTATTAATTCGGAATTATTAAGCGCCTGTTGCAGTTTGCCGGGAAACATGCGCTGTAAAAATGCGCGATGTTTATCAATAATAACAGTCGTGTTGTAATCATTTTTAGCAGTAACTTTAGGGCCTGCAACAGTAATGTCGGAATTCATATGCTTATCTCCTTTTAGTTGATAGTGTTTATTTTACCGCTTCCCCAATTGGGCTGACCATATTAACTATTATCAGCATTTCTTTTAAACGTGAATACATTGTCTTTAATGTTTTGAACTTGGTTTTTTACCCTGTTTTTAAACAACTCATATCTGATATTATCCTTATTCATCTCAGTTTTTGCGTTAGCTTTTATTTTTTCTACTTCAACATATTGATCATGCCTCATGCTGAATATTTCCTGATGTGTAATCGTAAGATGATTGAAAACTATGTAAATGGTGCCCTCAAGAAGAAGAGCAGTGATTATTGCAAAGATAATTACAAGCAAATCGTAGCTGATTTTAATATCTAATCCTTTTTCAATTGTACCAATCAGCGACAATAGCATCTGGTTGCAGGCTCTGGAATCATTATTTAAATGCTTTTCCAGATTAACCAGACTGTTTCCCCTTTTTATTCTTAAATCATTAGACTGAAGAAAAAATTTATCTTCAATCTCCTTTTTTCGGGATATTAATTCTTTGTTTTCCTCAGCCTGTAGCTCTTTTTGTTCTTCATAGTAAGTATTTGTGAGCAGATTGATTTTTCTGTCATGTTCGTTCCACTTGGGGCCCTTTCTGATATTGTTAATGATATTATTAAATTCAAAGTCTCTTAGTTTTTCTTCTTTTTCTATTCTTGGTTCATAATAGCGAGCCAGCCTTGCGTAGTGCTTCTGGAATGTTGTTCGAACTTCATTCTCAAGATTTGTCAGTGTTTTATCAAGTTCCGTGCGCAGACCTTTCTTGTTTTCCTGATAGATGTTTTCTATCAATTCTTTGTCTGCCAGCATAATTTTATTTAAATTTGGTTTGTCCAGGAAAGTTGCCAACAACGCAACAGAGCACCCAATAGAAAGAAAAACTAATGTTAATCTAAATAGTACTGTAATTCCTTTGAAATACATTGGAATATTCTTTCTACTTTTTTCCGTAAGAAAACGGTGCATAATTATCGTCATAATCTTTGCACTTTCAAAAACCGCCGCAAAAGCGAAAGACAGCAAGAACATCTGTGAAACCTTGGAAAAGACAAAACCTTCCAGCAAATAAGAAATAATAAAAGCGCCCAGCCCGATAATCACATAAATGCCCCATAAAATTTTCATGGTAGTCTTTCCTCCTTAATATTTATCTAAAACCCTGTTGGGCTTTTTCCTCTTCTCTTATGTTAATGCCGCCTATTTCTTAATTTTGCGTGAGAACTTAAAGCTTTATAAAAATTTTGTTTTTTTGTGATATATTGATTATATCAAATACCTTCTATGAGATTATTTTGCGCGTCACGACGAATTGCTCAAGAGCTTCACATGTCATTTCCCGCTGTGCAAAGCGCATTGCAAAAGCTTGAGCAATTGGGGATTGTAAGGGAAATAACCGGCAGAAAGCGGAATAAAATGTATGCTTATGAAAAAGCGTTGGCGGTTTTGGAGCGTGGTGTTGGGACACATTTATTTTAGATTTTATATCTGCGTTAAATTAAAATTGATTTAGAAGCAGAAAAATATCTAGCAGAGGAATAAAGCATGATTTCAAATA
>Ga0255425_1001_pt1 | contig 110728 bp, 100 predicted proteins | sample ANMaggSeSYBR02G4_FD_182640 | JGI IMG/M metagenome (GOLD analysis project Ga0255425, IMG submission 182640) | Sediment cell enrichment communities from methane seep in Santa Monica Basin, California, United Staets - ANME aggregate JGI... | ecosystem: Environmental > Aquatic > Marine > Cold seeps >... | reverse complement strand
TTGAAGAACCTAAACGCTCAGAGTTAGCCAATACCTGTCACAGTAAAGATTCAAAAAATCATCTCAACCATGTTGGATTACTTATGGCTGTAGAAAAATCTTTCGGCATTCCACTGATCAGTCGTGTTTATAGAGCAAACTGCCATGACAGCAAAATCTTTTCTCATATTCTTGCAGATCTGATTATTTCACTTAAAACACTTTGTGGTGCTGAAACCGATTTGATTCTTATTCTTGATAAAGGCAATAATAGCAAAAAGAATTTTTCTTGCATGGAAGGCAAAATCAACTGGATAGGGGCATTAGTTCCTGCGCATCATAAAGATCTCATTGATATGGAATTGGATAAATATCATGGAGTTTGGAAAGACAGACGTTATTACCGGTGCAAAAAAAGCGTGATGGGTATTGAATGTGTTGTTGTTCTCACATTTACTGCGTCCAGAAAGCGTAAGCAAAAGCATTCTTTAAGACGAGGTGTTGAGAAACTAAAAAACAAGATAAATAAAAAATGGAAAAGTTACAAAAAAACACCTAAAAGCATTACTCCAGGAATTGATACCATGTTGAAAAAAAGTAGATATGGAGAGTGTATTAAAATATCTGTGGTTAAAGGTAACCCTTATTTTGAAGAAAATAAAGAAGAGATTAAAAAAAGAGAGAATCGTTTTGGTAAAAGACTAGTCTTTTCTAACATGCTGAAAGCAGAAACAGGGTATTTGATTGATACCTATAATGAAAAAAATATTATTGAAAATAATTTTCATCTACTAAAAGATGTTACATTAATACGTTTTAGGCCGATTCGACACTGGACGGATTCTAAAATTCGAGCTTTTGCTTTTTGTTGTGTCGTTTCGATGATTCTAATAAGAGTTATGCAATGGATGACAGAACAAGCAGGATATAAAATGAGTACAACTGTTTTGAAAGATGAATTAATAGATATCCAGGAAGTTGTAATGGTTTACAGCCCTACAGATGCAGAACGTAAAATTACCGAAAGAAGTGCTGTTCAAAAAAAGCTTTGGAAAATCTTTGAATTGGAAAAAATAGAAAAGCAGTTGTCACTACACAAATAACATCGTAATTTACTTTGTTGTCAGTTAGTTATGAGTAGGAAAATAGCCCATGTGGAAGATTCAGGTTTGTCTTTTCCCCTGGTAAAAATATCAGGGGCTGACTCAAGCAACTGCTTCTTCCATCTACCTATTTGATTGCTGTGAACCCCATATTCTGAAGCCAATTCAGACATTGTTTTCTGACCCTTTATTGCATCAAGGGCAATTCTTGCCTTCAATTCCTTGCTGTGTTTTTTTCTGCTCATTTTGTGCCTCCCTTTTTTCTTGGAAACACACCTTAACACACTGTCTCATTTTTGGGGTCCACTATAATAATGCCTTTACGAGAAAGAGTCAGCAGTACTACCTGCATTTTTTGTTGAACGGATAAAATTTGTTGATTTTTATGGTTGGATGCATTTTTAGGAAGGACAGCCAACTTGTTTTCCCACATACTTTCACTTTTTGAAAGTATGTGGTATTTTATAGAATATGCATACAATAACGAATAAGATCATTGAGCAGGGGCTTACCAACAGAGCCATCAGAGTTTCTCAATTGAAACGGCTGGTGAAGGGAAGTGCACAGCGCCGTTATAGCTTGGTTAACCGTGCTATAAAAACTGGAGAATTGCTTCGATTTCAACGTGGTTTGTATATGCTCAATGAGCGCTTTCGCGACTATCCGTGCCACCCATTTGCCTTGGCCCAGGCCCTTGCTCCTGGCAGCTATGTTTCGTTTGAGACAGCATTAGCATACCACGGGTGGATTCCCGAAGCGGTTTTTACAACGGCAAGTGTGGTGCCCGGTCGAAAATCCCGACAATTTGAACATGAAAAAATGGGGATTTTAAGTTTTCACACTCTGGCAATTCACCGGAAATATTTCCTGGAACTGGTGAACAGATATCAGATAAATGGTCAGACCATGCTGGTAGCAAAACCATGCAGGGCATTAATGGATCTGGTCTGTTTGAGAAAACTCTCCTGGGAAGGAATGGACTGGCTTTTGGAAGGACTGCGAATCGATACGGAATCATTAGCAGCCATTACCGGTAATGATATTAAAATACTGGAACTGGTTTACAAACATAAGCGAGTAAAATCGTATCTATCTTCTCTCAGCGGGGAGTTAACCCTTGATTGACCTTATTCAAAAAAAATTTGCATCCTATGGGGCGGCAAATCAGATGGAAGAAGAGCATGCCATTAAAGAAATTCTTCAGGATATTGCCTTGTATGGTTTGTGGCGCGCCGATTTTTTTGAAGTGGCGGGATTCCAAGGAGGTACCAGTCTGCGGATTTTATATAGAATGACAAGATTTTCCGAAGATCTTGATTTTATATTGAAAGTACCTGATCCTGAATTTGCCTGGCCTGTTTATCTTCAGGGTATGCTTGATTGTTTTGAGGAATTTGGATTAAAGTCAGAGGTATTGAACAAAAGTAGAATGGATCAACGGGTAAAGAAAGCCCTGATCAAAGATAACTCAATCTGCAATCAGCTCAATCTGTCATTTTTCAGAGACAACCCGAGACAGACACAAAAAATCAAATTAGAGATTGACGTAGACCCTCCGGCCGGTTCCGGTTTTGAATATAGTTACCTGGATTTTCCTCTGGATTTCGAAGTCTGTCATCAGGATTTGAGCAGTAATTTCTCATTAAAAATTCATGCACTGCTTTGCAGGCAGTATCTGAAAGGCAGGGACTGGTATGATTTTAGCTGGTATATAAAGCAAAGTGTCCAAGTCAACCTCCCACATTTGCACGCGGCCTTGTTTCAGTGGGGACCATGGGCAAACCAGAAAATAGATCTAAATATAAAATGGCTGAAACATGAGTTGACCCGAAAAGCAGCCCGTATAGACTGGCAGACTGCAGCAACTGATGTTCAACGATTTCTCAGACCGTCGGAGCAGCATAGCCTGAGCTTGTGGAGTGAAAAATTTTTTGTGCACAAAATAGAAAAACTCAATTCTGAACAGGGAAGAAAATAAATACTGACACATGAAAAGGTTGAAGTTCCACTGCATCTTTTGGATTCGGAGAATAACCACTGACCGCCCTCCTAAATTATCTGTTCAGATTGAAATCTCTGACATTTTTTATTTCCTATTTGATATTAAGGGTTCACTCGTAAAATAGTCAAGTAGTTGAATGGTTGAATGGTTGACTCGTGAAATAGTTAATTGGTTGAATGGATAATTACAAATGGAATAAGAATGATGGCAGTACAGTAATAAACCAATTGTTAGAGAAATATTCATTGGAGGGAATAGCTATGCCGTATACCATGGAACAATTTCAAAAAGATTATATCAAGGCTCATATAGGAGCGCTTGATCCCGAAGAGGTGCTTTCAAAGTTCAAGGCAGAAGATAGGTTGAAAGGGTTGAAGGCAGAAGATAGGTTGAAAGGGTTGAAGGCAGAGGATATTGAGTTTTATTTAGAGAAACTTAAGAAGAGGAGGAGTTAGACGTGGAGTGCGGGACGTTATAAATAAGTAAAGAATCCACCCTCAGAGGGGGTAGGCATTGAGTTAAGCCCAGAAGGCATTGGTTTACTGGCTACGAGCAGACTGACTGCTCATAGCACCTTGAGCCACTTATGAAATTTCCCAAACTCTTTATTCCACTTTGGCATGTAGCATCGTAGCCAAAAAGCTATTGATCGAAGTTGCCCATGTTGAAGCTGGATTAAGAAGCTTTGACTTGACGGCTACCAATTTAAGGCGGGACAGTCTGTAGAGCCAAAATGGCGGAAAGTGTTCTGTTTGACTTTACGTCATTTTATAGGTATATATGGGTATACTTGTGGGTATTTAGTGACTGAACGAAAACCACGTTCAGGCACGGTTTTGAGTTTTTGCTTTTGAGTTTTGAGTTAAAAAAATGCAACATCAGTGAGTTGGGAATCTCTAAACAAAATTAAAAAACCATATTTCGGGGTTTTCGTTCAGGCGCTATTTAATAAGGTGATCTCATGAAGGAACCGGTTATAAATATTACAAAGGATATTTTACGCCTGGTTGCCGAAATTGATGAATTTAAAGGGGAATGGAAAGCGCTGGAAAACCTGGCTCCTGATCGGCTGAAAGCATTAAAAAAAAATTGCAACAATCGAATCAGTCGGATCGTCAACTCGGATTGAAGGCGTCAGATTGACGGATCGGGAAGTGGAACAGCTTCTTTCCGGTCTTGATACCAGATTTTTCCGATCACGCGATGAAGAAGAGGTGGCTGGCTATGCCGAGGCGATGAAGCTGGTATTTGCGTCATTTCAGGAGATACTGATTACAGAAAATTATATCAAGCAGTTGCACAGCATTTTGCTGAAATACAGTTTAAAGGATGTCCGCCACCGGGGAGAATACAAAAAGCTCCCAAACCATGTCGAAGCCTTTGATCACAACGGAAAGAGTTTAGGCATTATTTTTGAAACAGCATCGCCATTTGAAACACCGATGAAAATGGATACCTTGCTGAAATGGACTAATCATAACCTGGAAGCAAAGGAACTGCATCCACTATTGACTATAGCTATTTTCATTGTTCGTTTTCTGGCAATCCATACTTTTCAAGACGGCAACGGCAGGCTTTCCAGGATATTGACAACGCTGCTTTTGTCACAAAACGGGTATTCATATATTCCGTACAGTTCGCTGGAAAGTATTGTCGAACAGAATAAAGACAACTATTATCTGGCCTTGAGAAAGGCTCAACGCACGCTTGATACTGATGATTCAGGGCTGGAGATCTGGATTTTGTTTTTTTTAAACTGCCTAAAAAAACAAAAAGATAATTTAGTTCAAAAGATTGAGCGGGAACATAAGATGATAAAGTTCCCGGCGCTTTCAAACCAAATATTGGAAATAATCAAAAAACATGGTCAAGCAACGATATCCAATATTCAGTCAATTACAAATGCTAATAGAAATACGATAAAGATTAGATTGCGCGAACTCGTTGCCGACAAGTATCTAATTAAAAATGGAAGGGGAAAGGGTACATGGTATACGATCGGCAGTCGGCTTGACGTTTGGAGTTGAAAAAGGAAACCTTGTTATGAAAGTATTTTTAATCGCTGGAGCGCGTCCTAATTTCATGAAGATTGCGCCGGTATATCGAGAGGCTCTTAAGCAAGATCAAGTGGAATGTAAGATCGTTCATACGGGCCAGCATTACGATTATGAGATGTCAGAGGCCTTTTTTGAAGACCTGGAAATTCCAAAACCTGCCTTTTTTCTTAATGCTGGTCCCGGATCTCACGCACACCAGACCGCCAGGATAATGGTAGAATTTGAGAAGCTGTGCGAGGAAGAAAAACCTGATTTGGTCATTGTAGTTGGTGACGTTAACTCCACTTTGGCTTGTAGTATTGTTGCCAAAAAGTTATTGATCAAGGTCGCCCATGTAGAGGCAGGACTAAGGAGCTTTGACTTGACAATGCCGGAAGAGATTAATCGGATGGTGACTGATGCGATTTCTGACTATTTCTTCGTAACCGAAGAAAGTGCTGTTACGAATCTATTGAAAGAAGGAAAACCATCTGACACCATCCACTTTGTCGGTCATGTGATGATAGACAACCTGCTCTATCAGATACAACAATTAAAAACGTATGACTGCACCCGGTTTTCTACTTATAGTCTTAAGGGAAATGCAAACGGTTATATCTTCCTTACCCTTCATCGCCCGTCCAATGTCGATTCAAAAGAAACCTTTGAGGGCATTGCTAAAGCATTAAATTACATCGCCGAGGAAAAGCCGATATTCTTCCCGGTGCATCCAAGGACCAAAAAAATGATGGAACAATTTGATATAAAGTTATCCGACAAGATTGAACTTCTGCCGCCTTTGGGCTTCAAGGAATCTTTGTTCCTGTGGAAAGATGCAGCGCTTGTGATGACCGATAGCGGGGGCTTGCAGGAAGAAACCACGGCTATGGGCGTGCCGTGTATTACTTTGCGTGAGAATACTGAAAGGCCGATTACTATTGATATGGGGACAAATATGCTGGCTGGCAACAAAACGGAATCAATCCTTGATGCGTACAGGAAAACCGTTGAAAAGAAAAGCCACAATTTCTCAGTCCCTCCTAAATGGGATGGCCGAGCGGCTGAGAGGATATGGAAAATTATTTTGAATTCCAGTGTTCGTTAAATGGTCGATTTGACGTTAAGTGGATTCGAGATTGGGGATTGGTTAATTTGGGAAACAGAGATTTGGTCCCTGGTTGACCCGCTCTTTGAATCAGAAATAAGTTGTAAAGAAAAGCTCTTGCCGTCTCCTCATGTAGGAATTCAATTTCCATTTTTAGACAGAAATGTCTACGCTGGGCTGTAAGCATATAAGAAGGGTGGCTGATTGGTTGATTTGATGTTTAGTGGATTTGGGATTGGGGAATCGATAATTTGAGATTCGATGATTGGAAATTAGACAACTCGGCCACCAACGCGTAGGCGGAAATCCAGGAAAATCAAGGGATTATGGATTCCTGCTTCCGCAGGAATGGCAGAACTTTGGACTGTATAGATAAAAGAAGTACTTTGGGAAGTATTGGCTGGTCAGTTCATTGACGATAACATAATGATGGCATAACAGAAAAAATGTTGTACATCATTCATAGAAGCGATTTACGTGCAAAATTCAGGTAAAAGGTTGCTTAAGATGCCGTTGCAAAATCAGAAAAAAGCCAGTACTCCTTCTCCTGATAATAGCAGGTTTTCATTGATGAATTTAGGTATCGTATGCCCCATGGCAAACGAGCGTGATACAGCCGAATGCTTCATTAAAGAAGTGTTGGAGAACTGTTGGAGCTTTGAATTTAGTACTTTGAAATTCTTTGTCATCCTGGATAACGCCAGTAAAGATGGAACAGAAGATTGACTATATGCGTCTTGCTCATGAATGTGGACTTAGGATTGGACAAAAGGGGGTGTTTTGCAAAGGTTTCTAATTATAGCGAATTCCAAATTGGATAAATATCTTCAGAACAGTGGAGAAAATTGAAATGCTACCTACGTGGCCCAGGATAAGTGCTTTCGCTGGAATTATAATAGCTATTTTCATGATATTAGTCAGTATTTATTTCACTCCTCATTTTATCGAAAGCCATATAAGTCCTGATGGCATTATAGAAAAATCAGAAACTATTCTAATTATTAATGGGTGTCGACTATTAACGGCCATAATAGGGATATTGACACTCTTACTCAGCATAATTAGGCCCAATTTCTTTTATTCCGTTACCAATGTGCTTGCACAGCGTTCATTGAAGGAAAGAACAGAACAAATAACACTGGGAAAAAGCCATTTTTCCAATAAAATTATATCATTACTATGTTGCATCATCATATTAGGTTCTCTTCTAAGATTCTATGGTCTTGACAATCAATCTCTTTGGAATGATGAACTTGCGAGTCAATTTAAAAGCAATCAAACAAATCTATCAGAAGTTATTAATATAGGCGTACGACATGATGTTCATCCTCCTGGCTATCATATATTGCTCTACTTCGTTGAAAAATACATAGGGGACTCTGAATCAGTTTTGAGGCTTCCTTCAGCAATCAGTGGTGCTCTCTCAATCTTTATCATTTTTCTACTAGGAGTTCGTCTTTATTCATACAAAGAGGGACTTATAGCTTCGATGTTAATAGCTGTTTCATGGTGCCCTATTTTTTATAGCCAGGAAGCACGCTCTTACTCTCTGTTGCTTTTGTTTTCATTGTTAGCAACTTACTTTTGGATAGTACTTATAAAAGCATTAGATGAAGAATCAAAATTATCTTGTTATTCGACAGTAGGTTATATCATATTTTCTATTATATTATGCTACCTCCATTATTTTGGGCTTTATTTGATAGGGTTGCAGGGTCTTGCCACATTATTATTTTTCATTCTCAAGCGGAAAAAACTGATTCCAATCATTTTGGTATATTTTATAATAGTAATTTTCTACGTACCTTGGCTGCCAATTTTTTGGGAGCACCTACATAAAGCAACTATACACATTACACAACCAACAACTGTGACTTTTATACACTACCTTAAGTTCTTGTTTAACAGATCATTCGTTCTAGTTTCGATAGTATTGATCCTGTTTTTTCTTCTATTCTATGTTAATCTTATTATATTTATTAAACTTAGAAAATATAGAACTACAAGGGCCTTAGTTTTATCTGCAGATTTATTTCTTCTGTTATGGCTTGTTATTCCTTTTGCTGGAGTTTTTATAGAATCTATATTGTCAGTTTCTGTATTTACAACAAGAAATCTAATTATTTCTCTTCCCGCAGCTTATCTTCTGCTCTCGCGATCTATTACGCAATTTCATTTTAGTTCAAGGAAACTGGCTACTGTAAGCATAGTAATCGCTTGCTTTTTATTGTTTCATCTCATATATGTTATGAATTACTATTCAAAAGCTCATAAGGGACAATTCCGAGAAGCTGTTAGTTATATTGTTAAAAAGGATCGGGTATACAAAGACTCTTTAATTGTTGGATGGGCCTGGAACAAGTCTTTTTTTGACTATTACTTTCAAAGAAACTGCTCTAACAGAAGAGTTGACATTTTAGCTGGCCGGGAAAATGACATCTCACTACTTGCCAATGCAATAAGACTAAAAAGCCCGAAATATATTTGGTATGTATCCGGGCATCGTGTTCCTGACATTGGATTCATCAATTTCTTGAATAAAGAATTAGCGTTGGTTGTACAAAAACAGTTTGTTGGCGCAAAGGTTTGGCTTTTTAAAAATAAAGTTTTTTACGAAGATATTTAACCATTCAACTAATCAAACAATCTACAAATTTAATTTATCAACCAATCAAACTAAGTTTGACAAATGATTTTCTTTTTAACTCTTTTCATATCCATGTTCATAACAATCGTTCTGGTCCCTATCTTTAAGGATCTGGCGGTCAGGGTGCAACGCTATGGACGTTCCGAACGATAGGAAGGTTCTCACTCTTATCCTATGCCAAACAAAGGACGGACGGGGCCCTGGTACGACTGATTACCCCTATGTCAAAATCCGAGGAATTTGGCCAAGCCGATGCAAGGCTGCAGGCGTTTGTCCGACTCATTGTCCCGGTCTTGGCGGAATATATATACCGGGGGATAATATTTAGGAATGCTGGAATGCAGGGATTTAGGAATTGGATGAATGGATGGACAAAATGTTTAAATAATCCGGAGGAACAGCCATGGTTAAAGTAGCAGTTGTTGGATCAGGCTATTGGGGTAAAAATCTAGTTCGCAATTTTCACACCTTGGGTGCCCTCGGCGCGATTTGTGACAAGGATCCACGAGTGCTTGCCAAGTTTAAGGACATGTACAAAGGTATTTCCGTTTGCCGAGATTTTGATAACCTGCTGGATGGTTCTGTCCCTAAGGTTGAAGCGATGGTCATCGCTACCCCTGCAGAACACCATTATATTTTGGCGAAAAAAGGCATTCTTGCAGGAAAGCACGTCTTCGTGGAGAAACCGCTTTCTTTGACCGAAGAGGAAGGGCAGGATCTGGTCGAACTGGCAGAACAAAATCAAGTGATCCTGATGGTGGGCCATATCCTTCAATATCACTCCGCAGTCATCAAGCTCAAAGAACTTGTTGTCTCCGGAGAACTGGGGAAAATCCAATATCTCTATTCCAACCGTCTTAACATCGGCAAGATCAGGGCAGAGGAAAACATCCTCTGGAGCTTTGCGCCTCATGACATCTCGGTGATCCTCATGCTACTGGGAGAGATGCCTGAAACCGTCTATGCCACAGGGGGGCAGTTACTTGCAGCAGCAGATTCCGGATACCACCCTAACCACGCTGGATTTTCCCGGCGGAGTCAATGCCCACATCTTTGTCTCCTGGCTTCATCCCTTCAAGGAACAGAAACTCGTAGTGGTTGGTGACAAAAAGATGGCGGTTTTTGATGATGTGAGCAGAGAAAAACTCTTCCTTTACCCCCATAAGATCGAATGGATAAATAGAATCCCTAAAGCCTGCAAGGCAGAAACCGAGATAGTACCCGTTCAGATGGAAGAACCTTTAAGGGCCGAATGCAAACACTTCCTTGAATGTATTGAGAATAACCACCTACCCAAAACCGATGGCTATGAGGGTCTAAGAGTTCTCCAGGTACTCCAGGCCTCCCAGGAATCCCTAAACCAAAATGGTGCAACCATTTGGTTAGGTCAAAGCTCAAAGCTGAAAGCTGAAAGGAAACCGCGAAAACCCTTGAGCGTTGAGCCTTCAGCCTTGAGCTATTTTGTCCACGAATCCTCATATATTGATGATGACGTCGAGGTTGGTGCCGGTACAAGAATTTGGCATTTTTCCCGTATCCTGACCGGATCTCGTGTAGGGCAAAACTGCACTATTGGCCAAAACGTGGTTATCGGTCCGGATGCTGTCGTTGGCAACGGTTGCAAAATCCAAAACAATGTTTCTGTTTACAAAGGCGTGACACTGGAAGATGAGGTTTTTTGCGGCCCATCCGTAGTCTTCACCAATGTCTACAATCCTCGAGCCAATATCCGACGGATGGACGAACTACGTTCCACACTCGTAAAAAAAGGTGCTACCCTGGGAGCTAATTGTACCATTGTCTGCGGTCGTACAATCGGTGGCTATGCTTTCATAGGGGCTGGGGCGGTGGTGACCAATGACGTACCAGATTATGCCTTAATGCTCGGGAGTCCTGCCCGTATATTAGGCTATATGTGTGAATGCGGAATCAAACTTAACTTTAATAACAATAGGGCTCAATGCAAGACATGCGAAAAAAGCTATAAAAAGGAGGGCAATATAGTCTTTCCCGCGAATTAACCGGCAGATTTGATCTACCAACCAATGTAATTTGCTCGACCAACCTAACAAACTCAATGAACTCAACAGACTCAACACCAGTGAAACTAATTAGTATTGTCGGGGCTCGCCCACAGTTCATCAAGACTGCGCCGGTAAGTCGGGCCATTGAGCAGTATAATCTCAATAATCATTGCCCTCAGATTACTGAAATCCTTGTGCATACAGGCCAACATTATGATTATAAGATGAGCCAGGTTTTTTTCGACCAACTGGAGATCCTTTCTCCACGCTATAATCTGGGTGTTGGATCTGGAAATCATGGCCAAATGACGGGTGCCATGCTGGCTAAGATCGAAATTGTATTGCTGAAAGAACGACCCGATTGGGTGCTGGTTTACGGAGATACGAACTCAACCGTTGCAGGAGCCTTGGCGGCAGTCAAACTCCATATCCCTGTTGCGCATGTGGAGGCCGGCCTGAGAAGCTTTAATCGACGTATGCCCGAGGAAATCAACAGAGTGCTAACTGACCATATTTCTAGCATCCTCTTTTGTCCTACTGACACCGCAGTGAAGAACCTTATAAAAGAAGGTTTCACCAATATCGTAAATGATGGAAAATACCTCAACCGAGATTTGTTTGAAAATAGACCTTCAGCTTTCACCCTTGGTTGTCAACGTGGGTGACGTAATGTACGATGCTTTTCTGGCAAATAAGAACCTGGCAGACCAGAAATCCGGTATTCTTTCAGATCTGGAGTTGAAATCCAAGAGCTATTGTTTAGCTACGGTTCACAGGCAAGAAAATACGGAAGATCCACGGAGGCTATTAAATATATTCACTGCCTTTGAAGAACTCTCAAGCGCCGATTGTCCCTTCATAATATTACTTCATCCGAGGACAAAAAAGGCTCTTCAACGACACAAAGGCAAAGTTCGGCTCAGCCCTTACGTTCGACTACTTTCACCCGCAAGTTATTTGGATATGATCGCTTTGGAAGTTCACGCAAGAGTTATTCTGACTGATTCCGGTGGCGTACAAAAAGAGGCATACTTTGCCAGGGTGCCATGCGTCACGTTAAGAGATGAGACAGAATGGATAGAGACGATAGAGGCTGGGTGGAATCATTTAGGCGGAGCTGACTGCCGGCAAATCTCGGATGCTTTCGAAAAAGCAATAAATTTCTTTCCATTAGAACAACTCGGGCTTTATGGAGACGGCAAAGCCAGTCACCTTCTTTTGCGTAACTTGATTTCCAGCTCATTCCAAAGCGACTCGGTGCGTTAGTAAGTTTCCGACGTAAGGAACGGGGACGAAATAACTTCCCCAAGTAGGCGCATAGATTTGGGTCAGATTTGTTCGATCTTAAATCACAAAAATTGATAGAATAGCAGGCTATTTTGATATTTTTGGGATTTAAGATCGGGCAAAGATGGCTTGAAGCTGTGATGCATAGTTGGGGAAGTTATTTCGTCCCCGTTCCTAAGGTGGAAATAGAAGACTTGGGCAGTTGGGTGCATTCCCAGATTCTTACATGCTCTGAATAAATCCGAAATCTATAATAGGGGGATATTGGTATGAAAAGAGTTTTAATTACAGGTGTTGCCGGAATGATTGGCTCACATCTTCTCGACTATCTAATTGAGAAAGAATATGAAATTATAGGGATCGATAATTTTTCCTTTGGCAAAATAGAAAATATCCAGCCCAACCTTGGAAAAAATAATTTCAAGTTTTACAAAGTCAATATTCGGGACTATGAGACATTAAAAATTCTCTCTAAAGACGTAGATGTAATTGTCCATTTGGCTGCTGTCAAAAAAGTCAGTGAATTGGATTCCAGTATGGCCACCCTGAAAGTGAATGTAAATGGAACCGAGAATATTTTTGAAGCAGCGCGTATGTGGGGCTGCAAAGTAATCTTTGCCTCGACTTCAGACGTTTATGGCATGTCTCCGGATCTCCCATTTCGCGAAGATGGAGATTTGTTATTGGGGCCAAGTATGATAAAGCGTTGGAGCTATGCCGTTTCCAAGTTGTACTGCGAGCAGATGGCTTTTGCCTATTATAAAGATTATTCCGTACCAGTTGTGATATTAAGATATTTCGGGGGATTTAGCCCGCGTTCAAGCTTTTTTTGGTCAGGAGGTCATGTGCCAATTTTTGTTGATGCGATACTGAATGATAAGGAAGTCATTATACATGGTGATGGAAAGCAAACACGCTCCATGGCTTATGTGGATGATCTGATAGAAGGAACTTTTTTAGCTATTGAAAATGAAAAAGCTGTCGGCGAAGTAATTAATTTAGGCAATGAAAAGGAAATGAGTGTTATAGATACAGCTTTTTTAATACATAAGATTGCCGCTACAGGAAAAGAGTTAAAATTAAAATATGTCAAAATGGAAGATATTTTCGGTAAATACAAGGACATCTTAAGAAGGAGACCTGATTTGACAAAAGCACAAAACCTTCTGGGATACAAACCAAAAATATCAATGGAAGATGCAATAAAAAGGACTGTAGAGCGTCGAAGAAAAGAGATTGAAAAATAACAAAAAATCAATTGGTATCGTGGGTGGCGGGCTTCTTGGAATGATCCTATCGGTTTTTTTATCCGAAAAAGGTTTCCGTGTTTCACTAATCGAAAAAGCTTCAAAACTTGGAGGTCTTGCAGCTCCATGGGAAATCGGTGATTACACGTGGGATCAATTTTACCATGTCATTTTGCTTTCAGACAGGCATCTCATTGAATTGCTTGATAGGTTAGGATTTGCGGGTCAAATCAACTGGGGCTACACCAAGACTGGTTTTTTTACAGATGAGCAGCTCTATTCAATGTCAAATGTTATGGAATTTATTGCTTTTCCTCCTCTGACTCTTGTGGACAAACTTCGGTTGGGATTTACCATTTTTTATGCGTCAAAGATAAAGTCTTTTGAACGACTCGAAAAAATTTCGTGCATAGACTGGTTAAAGAAGCTTTCCGGAAAGCGAACGTTTGAAAAGATATGGTTGCCTTTGCTTAAAAGCAAATTAGGGGAGCATTATAGATTGACGAGCGCATCCTTTATTTGGGCCACCATCGCACGAATGTATGCGGCTCGAAGATCAGGGATTAAGCAGGAGATGTTTGGTTACGTGAATGGTGGATATGCAACTATCCTTGAACGTTTGCAAAAGCATTTGAATAACGTGAGCGTCGAAACCCATCTCGAGTCAACCGTGACTAAAATCTCACAAAATGACAACCATGTTGTGGTAGAAACAGCCGAGGGCATATCCTTGAAATTTGATGATGTAATTTTGACAGTCCCATGTCCCAAAATTGCGGAACTTTGCCCTCAACTCTCATTATCAGAAAAAGAACGTTTTCAAAAAGTTTCTTACCAGGGACTCATTTGTGCATCACTCATTCTGAAAAGACCTTTGGATGGGTACTACTACACGAACATCACTGATGAAAGGATTCCATTCACCGGTGTTATTGAAATGACGGCGCTGGTTAACAAAGACTATTTTGGTGGTAATTCACTCGTGTACCTGCCCCGCTATATGACGGAGGACGATCTCTTTTGGCAGAAAAGTAATGGGGAAATCCGAGATGAATTCCTAAGGGCTTTAGAATTTATGTATCCGACTTTGCATAAAGAAGACCTCTTGTTATTTAAGATGTCGAAAGTCAGAAAGATCATGCCTGTAACAACCTTGAATTACTCAAGAGACTTATTGCCATCAACCAGTACATCGCTAAGACATGTCTTTGTAGTTAATTCCGCACAAATTGTAGATGGAACCTGGAACGTTAACGAGGTTATTCGCTTGGCGAAAAGGAAAACAGGTGAAATTATTGAGCTACTTTCCAATAAAACCAATGAGCAAACCCCTCGCTAGTATATCTTTAGATTTAGATAATCTTTGGTCGTACATGAAAACCCATGGTGATTCCGGATGGGAAACCTTTCCGTCTTATCTGGATATATTTGTTCCCGTGATCCTGGATATACTGGATGATTTAGAACTGAAAATCACCTTTTTCATTGTAGGCCAGGATGCGGCATTGGGTAAGAATCGTGATATGTTGGCGGCATTGACAGAGAGGGGACATGAGGTGGGCAACCATTCATTCCATCACGAACCATGGCTTCACCTGTATCCAAAGGATCAGTTAAGGGGGGAGATTTTGGATGCCGAGGAACACATTCATCGGGTCACCGGACAAAAGCCCATCGGTTTCCGGGGGCCAGGGTTTGTTTGGAGTACGAATCTTCTCGAAGTTCTTGCTGAAAACGGATATCTTTATGATGCATCTATCTTGCCGACATATCTCGCACCACTGGCCAGAGTGTATTATTTTTGGACATCAAATTTAACAAAGGAAGAAAAAAAGCAGCGTAAAAAGATATTCGGCAGCTTAAAGGACGCGATAAAGCCTGTAAAACCTTATCTTTGGTATCTCAATTCCAAGAAAACTTTGCTTGAAATGCCGGTAACCACGATGCCGATTATAAAGGTACCATTTCACCTGAGCTATTTGCTTTACTTAAGTCGCTTCTCACAACAGCTCATGTCTTTATACCTTAAGACGGCTTTAACATTGTGTCGGATGACTCAAACAGAACCGAGTTTTCTTTTACATCCTCTCGATTTAATAAGTGGTGATCAGATTCCGGAATTGGCTTTTTTCCCTGGAATGGACATAAGTAGCAGCCGAAAAATCGAACTATTTAAAAAAGTTTTGACAGCTCTTTCAAAACATTTTACGCTTGTCAACATGAGCTTTCATGCCGAATCTATTCTGCAGCGGAATAATATAAGTGTAGAATATCTATAGGTTGAAAAACGGAAAAATATTTGTCAAGGGGTACATCATGAAAAATATAAAAGCAGTACCTATCAAAACAGAAAGCATAGGAAATTTCGAACAACACAGAAAATCGCTCGTTTCGGTTGTTGTTCCAGCCTACAATGAAGCACTAATCTTAACGAAAAATCTGAGCAGACTTTGTGAATATATGACATCTCTCGAGGATGAATACCGCTGGGAGATGATAATCGTCAACGACGGGAGTGCTGACAAGACTGGTGATCTGGCCGAGGCTTTCGCCATGACCAGGGATAATGTGTATGTCTTGCATCACATGTATAATTTTCGACTGGGCCAGGCCCTCCGATTTGCCTTCAACAATTGTCAGGGCGATTATGTGGTGGTCATGGATCTGGACCTCAGCTACTCACCCAACCACATCGAAAAACTGTTGGCCAAGATCAAAGAAACCAGGGCTAAGATCGTCATTGCTTCCCCCTATATGAAAGGAGGTAAGGTCTCAAACGTTCCCTGGTTGAGGCGTACACTGAGCATATGGGCCAATCGATTCCTGTCCTTCAATGCTAAGAGTAATCTATCTACGTTGACCAGCATGGTTCGAGTGTATGACGGGATGTTTTTGAACACACTTAACCTGAAGGCTATGGATATGGAGATTAATGCGGAAATTATTTACAAAGCCGAAGTGCTGCGTGCTCGAATCGTGGAAATTCCTGGCCACCTGGATTGGGGTTTTCAGAAAACCGACGGCATAAAGAGAAGATCAAGCATGAGAATCTTTAAGAGTATCACGTCTTACCTTTTTTTCGGGTTTATTTTTAGGCCATTTATATTTTTCATGTTTCCAGGTTTAGTACTAATGCTGTTCTCAATCTATACCCTCATGCATGTAGCCGGGTATATCGTTGTCCATTTCCAGAGCCTACCTGCTTCATTTGGTTCAGTGGACTATCGCTTCGGCGCAGCCGTGGCTGCTGCTTTTAATATGTCTCCGCATGCCTTTATCGTCGGCGGCATTTCCCTGATGGTGGCCATTCAGTTAATTAGTTTAGGGATTCTGGCCACGCAAGGTAAACGCTATTTTGAAGAACTTTTTCACATTAGTACAACAATTTACAAACATAAGAAAGAGAATCATGAAAGGCAGTGATTACTATTTGTCTGAAAGTCTAAATATATTTAGCCAATTACAGGAATCAATTTCATGTTGAAATATTATTGAATTGCACTATTGTCGTGTCACGCGTGAAATATCGTACCAGGCACTCGTCATTCCCGCGAAGGCGGGAATCCAGTATTTCTGGCTACTTCGGTGCTTCTGGATTCCCACTTACGCGGGAATGACGGCCATATTTGCGACACAGAGTTGAGGATATAAAGATGAGAGTGTTTGGAAAAAGCCGATTCAATGGAAAACAGATATTAATTGTGCTTTCTTTTTTATTAACAACTATGTCTTTTTCTGTGCCTGTCATCCAAGCTGAAGAAGAACAGGCAAAGTCACCAGACGTCCTTCTTATCTATTCAAGCGGCACGCCATTAGATTATTATTCCAATGGTCCTCTGTTCGAGAAGATCAGGCAGAGAAGTCATGGAGAAGTTGATGTTGTAACTACTGCGACCCCTTTTAAAGAAAATTGCAAAACTATTGCCAGGGAGCTCGCCTCTGTGTTACGCAATAAGAGATTTGTGGTCCGAGTCGCTAAAGCAGCAGACATTAAGCATCGCAACGAAATACTTCATGCTCGTCTTGTTATAATTGGTACTCCTTCACGTTTTGGGAATGTCAGTTGGGAATTAAAAAAGCTTTTTGACGAACAGTTTAGCCAAATTGGCGCTTTAGAGAAGAGAGGTTTTGCCAAGCGGAGAATAGCGGCTTTCGCAATGGCAGAGATCTTGCCAAGCGCTAATGCTGCTCTGAAAGCAATCAAATCAGCAGTAACGGATTGTCAAGGTCGATTTGGCCCGACTATGACTTTTCTGATAAAGCACTCAAAGAAAGAAGTGAGACAACGTATCAATCAATTCGCCAATGAGTTGGAACCTTTAGTTAAGCATAATTAAATCTCCAGGCAGTTGAAACAAATCAAGGGAATATGAGGTGACAGACTGGTGATGCCAATGACTTAGAGTAAGATAATATTTTGAAATTCTAATTCCCTTTAAGTTGCTGCATTATTGGTAAACTCTGTAGATACAGAGCGCAATTGCTTTTAGATCGGTTGAAAATGAAAACTGAAGAAACTATACAAGGACAAGATTATATAAATATTACTTATGAGCAGTTCAATCAGACAAAGTTATTAACCTTTTTCAGGAAGCTTTGCATGAGCTTTGCTTTGCCCTTTCTCTATCCACTTATATTGCTTTCAAAGTCATCAGATTATATCTTTCTCACAGTCTCTGAATTACTTAGCCTTATTCCTTTCCTGTTTGGCATGATCATTAGAGAAGTGTTTTATAAAAAAACACTAAAATCATGTGGCGATAATGTTGTGCTTGAATTTGGTGTCGTTTTCTATTATAAAAACATCTCAGTCGGTGACAATGTCTTGATTAGTATGCAAACTACCATTCACCACTGCGATATTGGGAGCAACGTGCTAATTGGAGGAGGTTGCAGACTTCTAAGTGGATCAAAACAACATAACTACGCGCGCATTGATATTCCTATGAGTCAACAGGGCGGCCAGATAAAAAAAATCAAAATTGGCCATGATGTATGGATTGGTGACAACTCGGTAATAATGGATGATATTGAAGAAGGGTGTATAATTGGTGCTGGATCTATCGTAAATAGAAGGATTGATGCCTATTCCATTTGTGCTGGTAACCCTGCCACCATTATCCGAAAGAGAAAATAAAAACTTTCAACCTGTGCGGTTAGCCGTTAGCATTGAAAAGGGGTGGAAATGAGAGATTTTAGAGAACTTAATCACAGGTCAATGAGGTAAAGAGGATGTTGAACAGTTTTATCCAAAAGCTAACCGCACAGGTCGAAAACTTTCAAGGTCGTAACGGTGGGTCTTGTAATGAAAAAAATATATATTCTATATATATTAATCAAAATTTATTTTAACACAATTCTCAGAATCCTTAAAAATACTTTTATTGCAAATTTATGCAAAACAAAATTTGAAAAAAAATATTGTGCTCCTATTGACCTGAAAAGAGATAATCTTATTTTTCAAAAAAAATTTGCTAAAATATTCATGAGATACCATGAATGGAAGACTTGTGTTTCTCATTGTTGCCACAGTAAAATAAATAGATTTGATTTTGTTGATTGTTATCTAAACAATTTTGTTCTTAAAAAAGGTCTTTCGCCTTGGCATCAAATTCCCCATTTGATCTCAGCAATTATTGATCTGTTTCATACAATGTCTAAATTCTATAAGGATGAATCACCGAGTGAGAATTGTATTTATTATTCTATATTATCTGGTTGCGTATTGCCAATGGGCAATAGACCAATGATGTGTGTGTCTGGTGCTTGTTATAAGCTTTTAAAAGAATTTAGCAGTGATGATTTAAGAAAGTACTCCTTTTTATTATCAAAATATATCGTTTTTCATTTCAAATGTTTTTTCTACCTTCTTAAAGAATTTTAGTTGCTCAACAGTTATAGTCCTTTTATGGGTAATGCAATTTATGACATTTCGAGGTATATATACCAATTTAATGTAATATTATGGAGTGGTTATTCTATTTATAGTTTGAGATAGGAGAGTCTGGATGATAAATGTCGAAAAAATGGAAGATCATTCCCCCTTTTGGGATCAGGTTCATTCTACCGATTTATACTCTATCTACCATACCAAAATATGGAAAGACCTTATTGAGGAAACATTTAAACATACCAGCATGTATATAATGGCGTCCAATCATGGAAATCTCATCGATGTTCTCCCGTGTTTTTTAATAAAGAAGTATTTCCTGGGAAAAAAGTTGGTATCGACTCCTTATGAGGCTTGCAATGGTGGATTCTCGTCCTCCCAAGTAGAGGTCAGGAAGGCACTGATAGAAAGAATTCTAAAATATGCTCAAGAATCAAAAGTTAAGTATATAGAAATTAGAAGCGGTTTTCCAATTAATGAACTCAAAGAATTAGGATTTATCGAAAAGAGACCATTTGTCATTTCTGAAGTACCATTGATAGATATAGATAAGAATTGGGAGATGTTATCACGGAATCACCGGAGAAACGTAAGAATTTCCCGGAAAAAGGGTTTGTCTGTGGTTCCCGCGACAAGATGGTCTGAAATGAAGCTATTTTACGGAATCCTTTTTGACCATTACACAAACTTGGGCGTTCCATTCTTTGGTGAGGAATTTTTTAGACAAATTTGGGAAAAATTGATTCAAAAAGACCATGCTTCCCTATTATTAGCTAAGCTCAAAGAAGAAGTAATAGGTGGACACTTGCTTTTTTTTAGTGGCAAGACACTCATCTCTAAATATAGTGCGGTTAAGAAAGATAATGAATTTTCAAAGCTTTATGCATCATATGCTCTGTTTTGGGAAGGCATTCGTTTAGGAATAATTAATAATTTTACAAACTTCAATTTGGGTATAACCGGCGAATCCAATACCGGGCTTTTAGATTTCAAATCCCGATTTGGCTCCAAAATTAGCCCGATCTATTTCTATTATTATCCCATAAGGGGGAAACTTCCAGCCCTTGATAAGTATTACAGCGGATTTTCCCTTCTCAAAAAGATCTGGCGCGCTACGCCTACGATCTTAACCTCGCCCATAGGTCAAAAGATAAACGAGTGGATTTGCTAGCGCACTGTCTCATTAAGGGTTGAGAAAAAAATTATATAAAAACATTAAATTTACAATCAGTTAGGTATTTCCCTTGACCCGTCTGTATGGATTTTCCTTTATAAGATTTTCTTTAAAATCTGAGCCAACGCAAAAAAAGCCTTTAGAATCAGATTAATAGCCTGCCAAGCCAATTTGGCATGTTAGTTGCTGAACTAATATTGTGAACTTAATTATATAATTGTTACATATTTTACACAATAATATGGTCTATATTCAACAATCCCCTCCAAATTTATTTTCAGCATTTCCCCTTTTCCATATAACTTCTCGATGCTCATATAAATATTTGAGCAAGAAAATAATACAGACATTTTATATAAACATTGGCATGCTTATTGCTTTCTCATGGTTATACTTTTAACAAAGTATCGAATAGAGCGATTTTTAAATGGGAGAATCAAAATACAACGACTTTCGAGACTTGGAAGTTTGGGCCACCAACGTGAAGTGGAACAGCTTCTTTCCGTTCATATTAAGATATTTAACCATTCAACCAATCTATCAAACTAAGTTTGACAAATGATTTTTATTCCAACTCTTTTAATATCCATGTTTATCACAATCGCCCTGATCCCTATTTTTAAGGGTTTGGCGGTCAAGGTGAACGTTATGGACATTCCGAACGATAGGAAGGTTCACTCTTATCCCATGCCAAAGAGCGGTGGAATCGCTATGGCATTGGGGGGACTTGCTCCGATTCTTTTCTGGGTACCCATGACTGAATTTGTAAGTGCTGTCCTGATTGGATCTGGAATTATAGTCCTTTTCGGGCTGATTGATGACGTTATAAACCTCGAATGGAAGATAAAACTTTCCGGTCAATGTGCTGCTGCTTTGGTTGTTATTTTGTACGGGGGGGTAAAGATCAAGTGCCTGGGTATGCTTCTTCCGGATAATGTTTTCCTGCCAGACTGGTTTGCTATACCGTTTACGCTTATTGCCATTGTGGGGGTGACCAATGCCATCAATTTTTCCGACGGCCTTGATGGGCTGGCCGGAGGCATATCCCTTCTCAGCTTCATCTGCATCGGATGCCTGGCCTATTGCAGTGCGAATATCGTTATTGCTTTGTTGTCGATTGCGGTGGTTGGGGCGATTTTGGGTTTTCTCAGATTTAATACTTATCCGGCGGTCCTGTTTATGGGCGACGCAGGGAGCCAGCTTCTCGGGTTCCTGGCAGTGACCCTTTCCCTGGCTCTTACCCAGGGAAATACTTCCTTTACCCCTCTTTTACCATTAATTTTTCTGGGTTTTCCCGTGCTGGACACACTGACCGTCATGTTTGAACGTGTGGTCGGTGGGAGGTCACCTTTTGTGGCGGACAAGAATCATTTTCACCACAAACTCATACGCTTAGGCCTTTATCACACAGAGGCTGTTCTTGTTATTTACATCTTTCAGGCCTTTTTGGTTACCTTTGCTTTTGTTTTCAGGTTCTACCCGGAATGGTTTCTTTTGATTTTTTACATAATCTTTTCAACTGCTATCCTTTCCGGCTTTTTTGTTGCAATAAAGAGAGGCTGGAAGTTCAAGCGATATGATTTTGTCGATAAGGTTATCAAGGGACGGCTACGAATACTTAAAGAGAAAAACATCCTTATCAAGGTTTCTTCCAGGCTCGTCGAGGTAGGTGTCCCTTCGCTGCTGCTTTTCACCTGTTTTCTTCCTACAAACATACCCATATATTTCTCATTTTTTTCAATGGCCCTTTTGGGTTTGCTCCTTGTAACGTTGTGCATCAAGAAGGAATGGATGGGCACCGTGCTGAGACTGATTTTATACCCGTTGATTCCCATTGTAATATACTGGGGTGAGGCGGATATGGTCGCCTGGATGAATGATAAGCTGGTAGTGCCTTATAACTTCTCTTTTGGCTTCCTGTTCTTTTTTGTCATTTTGACGCTCAAATTCACGAGAAGAAGAAACGGGTTCAAAAGCACCCCAATGGACTTTCTAATCCTCTTTATTGCATTGGTGGTACCGAATTTTCCGGATAAACAGATTCAAAGTTACCACATGGGCCTAATGGCAGCCAAGCTTATCGTCTTTTTTTTCAGTTATGAGGTTCTGATAGGAGAGCTTCGGGTGAAATTGAACAGGCTCGGGTTGATTACCATACTGGCCCTGCTGGTCATAAGTGTGAGGGGGATACTTTAAATACTATAGAATTTTTATTTTTGGACAGGATATACAGGATTGACATGATAGTTTATATAACCTAAGTTATACGATTAGCCTTTAGCGGTTAGCTATTAGTTTAATGATTACAGAATGTTTTGCTATTACAAACTTTCACCCGTTGGGCGCAATTTCTAATTAACCTAATACCTTGATTTTTCAAAGCTAAACGCTAATGACTAACAGCTAATCGCTCAATTTAGGTTTAAGGAGGGTTTATGAAGATGAAGAGGCTGCGGTTTTTTATTGGTTTGTTGTTTCTATTTGTTTTATTTGGTACAGGACTTGCGTTTCCTCAGGAAGGAGAAACTTCTGAAGATTATCTTATTCAGCCCACGGATGTATTAGAGATTTCTATTTACGGTGAGAATGAATTGACTAGAAAACTGATTGTTCGTCCGGACGGAAAGATTTCCTTCCCATTGATAGGTGATATAAAGGTTGCAGGACACTCACCCACAGAAGTGAAGGCAATCATTGATAAGAAAGTCAGCGTTTTTATTCCTGAGGCGAGTTCTGCCGTGATCGTAAATCAACTGGGGAGCCTGAAATATTATGTCGTGGGTCAGGTCGCCAGGCCCGGAATGTTTAACGTTGCATCCTCACTGACTGTTTTACAGGCATTATCCCTGGCCGGTGGTCTTAAGACCTTTGCGGATGAAGACAGTATAATAATCATACGAGGTCACGGAAAGGATGCCAAAAACATTCCGTTCGATTACAGCCGGGTAAAGAAGGGGAAGCATCTGGAACAAAACATCTTGCTGGAAAGGGGCGATGTGGTTCTGGTTCCTTAAGTAATCCCAGTCACGTTTGACAAAAATGGAGAGTTCAGTGCATGTATAACGGCTTGTTAAAAAGTTTTTTAATTACACTGGCAGCTTTTGCTGCAGTGTTTTTGCTCTTTGCACCATCCTGGAGTGCTGATTGGAAGGTTTCACCATGTGTCGAAATAATCGAAGAGTATAACGACAATATTCTCTTTTCCTCCAAAGGGCTGGAGCTTGATGACTTTGTTACTTATGTGAGTCCCCGGGTAAAAGCCAAATACAGCACTGATCGGTTACGTATGTCCTTGAACTCAGGCCTGGAAAGAGAAATATACGTTGACCACGATGAACTTAACACTACCAATCATGATCATAAGCTTGTCTTGTCCTATGGGCTTTCACGCACTCTGGGCTTGAGAGCGAGGGGTTACTTCCGGGAAGACACGACGTTGGAAACCGAACTTATTGAGGAAGGCCTTTTGGTAGATCGGGGAGACCGCCGAAAGTTTGGGGGAAGCTTTGGTTTCAACTATGCCTTTTCAACCTTTCTTTCGTGTTCCGCCGATTGGACCCGCAGGTACACCGAGTATCCGGATGATCCGGATGACCTGAATGATCAAGTAGGCGACACCTTAAAACTAACGCCTATGTATGTCTTGAGCTCTCAGACCAGCCTGTTCCTCAACCTGACATACACAAATACAGAATATGACGACGAGGGGGACACTTCTATCGCCAACTACAATATCATACCCTCTTTTCGTCACGATTTTGGAGAGACTTTTTATGTTTCCGGGGGAGCCGGCTATCGTTATGTTGAGCATGAATCCAAAAACTCAGATGAACATACAGGTGGTTTTGTTTTTAACCTCTTATTTCACAGAGACTGGGAGAGGGTATCAATGGAACTGCTGGCAAGCAGAACCCAATACTCTACTGCTTACAGACGCAGTGTAGAGAGAGACATGCTTGCTTTGAGAGGAACTTACCGATTGAGTGATAGGTTCAGGAGCAGCCTGGTTGCTACTTTTCGCAGAAATAGCGTGGATAAGGATACCGACAATAGTGATTATTATACTGTATCTCCATCTCTCAGTTATGATTTAACCCCAACTATTACCTTGAGAGGTTTCTTGGACTACTCTGAATATGATTACAAAGACAACAACAACGCTGACAGGGAACGTTTCAGGGTGAGGCTGTTCTTGAATTTTACATGGCCTCGGCTTTGGAGAGGATAAAAAATGCAACAACCACAACTTCCTATTGACTATCTTGCGATATTGCGAAGAAGAATTCACTGGTTGATCTGGCCCGCACTACTGGTTTTTCTTGCGGCTGCAGCGGTGGCCATATCCTTACCAAATGTGTATAAGTCCGAGGCTACTATTATGATTGAGGAAAGGCGGATAGCAGAAGGGTTGGTTACGTCCACAGTCACCACATACGCCGACCAGCGAATCCAGGCTATCAAACAGGAGGTGATGAGCCGATCTAAGATACTGAATCTGGTTAAAAAGTTTGATCTCTATCCAGACCAGAGGCAAAAGATCAGCACCGATGCATTGGTGAAGAAGGTGAAGGAGTTTATCAGCATAACACCTCTAAGCACCGCGGTGGAAACGGGAAGGTCTAATCGCCCTAGCTTTGTTACTATTGCCTTTATCCTTTCCTTTGAAGGGAAAAGCCCTCGTAAAGTGCAAGCTGTTGTTAATGATCTGGCCTCTTTCTTTCTATCCAAGAACCTAAAGGCCAGACAATCGACTGCCAAGGGTACAACTGATTTCTTGCAAAAGCAGGCAGAGAAGGCAAGGCAGAGCGTTTCTGAACTGGATAAGAAAATTGCGAGGTTTAAAGAGGCTCATATAGAAGAGCTTCCTGAATTTATGGAACTAAATCTACAAAAGGTGGAAAAGATTAACGAGAAGATGAATAATACTGATCAACAGATACTCGCTCTTCAAGAACAAAGCATCATGGTAAAATATAAACTTGCTTTTGTGGATCCATACTCCGGAGCGGGGGGACGGGTCTTGTCGAATGAAGAAAAGCTTCAAGAGTTGGAACTGAGGTATACCGAGTTTAAATCCAAATATTCGGAAAGGCATCCAAAGGTTAAGGCGCTGAAAAAAGAGATAGAGATTTTAAGAAACATGGTAGAGCAGTTTCAGGATCTGAATCAGAAAAGAAACAGATTAAAAGAAGTGGAACAGAATTTTGCCCAATTGCTTTCCAGATATAGCGACCAACATCCTGTAGTACGCAGGATCAATGCAGAAATTAAGGAGCTAAAAAAAGAGATTGAAGCAGAGGAGAACTATGGAAACAATATTGGGAAAACAGGCCATGTGAATATTCGGAATGTTACGAATCCAGCGTACATAAACCTGCGGTCAGAACTTGAACGGATAAATTTACGTTTGGCATCTCTGGAGAATGAGAAGAAAGCTCTTATAGAGGAAGAAGAACAGATCTACGCCAAGCTAAGAACCATGCCCGATGTGGAAAAGCGATATAAAGATCTCCTCATGGACCGTGAAAATGTTAAACAAAACTTTAATGAATTGCAAAGGAAGTTGCAAGTGGCAATGGTAGCGGAAGGTATGGAGGAAGGCCGGTTAGGAGAGAATTTTACCATGACGCAACCTCCATTTTTGCCAGATGAGCCGTACAAACCGAACCGCATTGCTATAATGCTTTTAGGTCTTATTTTAGGCATGGGTGTCAGCGTAGGAATGGCCGCATTAAAGGAATATACCGATCATTCTGTCTGGCTGCCGGAAGAGATCGAAAGGTTGAGCATGCATACCGTACTTGCCATAATCCCCCACATACAGTCCCCCAGGGAGCAGAGGAAAAAAACAGTAAAGTCTATTTTCATCATGTTAGCGATTATAGGCGTTTTGGCTACTGGATTAGCCATTTTCCATTATTTGATTATGGATCTTTACATATTTTATGACGGACTGTTGAAATTTTTTAACGATCGCTTTTACATCCATTTCTGATTGCCTGATTGGGAGATAACATGAGTGAAATAAAAAAAGCCCTGGAAAAGGCCAGGAAAGAAGGAAAGATACCCTTAAAAGAGGCGTTGGTAGAGGATTCACCTAAAGATAGGGCCGAACTTCCTTGCCCAGCTTATTCTCAGACAAGATCTGTTCAGGTTGACCTCAAGAAACTGATTGACAGAAAAGTCTTTTCTATTCTTAAAAAAGATGAGGTGGCTGACAAATATAAGCTTCTCAGAACCATGGTTCTTAACAGGACAAGACCTAATGGGCACAACGCCATCGGGATTACCAGTTTCAAGGAGGGAGAGGGAAAGAGTCTTACCTGTGTTAACCTGGCCATTACTTTGGCCAGGGAGTCCCGGCAAACTGTTTTGCTGGTCGACATGGACTTGCGCAGGCCAAACATTCATAACATACTGGGCATTGACCTCAAACCTGGACTGAAAGATTACTTTCTGAACGGCACGCCCATTAAAGAGATATTGATCCACCCAGGCATAGAACGTTTGACTGTCCTTCCGGCCGGTGGCCGCATGGATAATTCTACTGAAATCATGGATTCCAGTCGCATGGAGGCTTTGATCCTGGAAATCAAAACCCGCTACAAAGATCGTTATATTATTTTTGATGCTCCGTCCTTAACCTCCTGTTCGGATCCACTGATCCTTGCCTCCTACGTGGACACGATCGCGCTTGTAGCCCGTGCCGGTTACACGACCGCTGAAGATATCACATCTGGAATGGCGTTGCTGAAGGATAAGAACATTTTAGGTATAATTTTGAATGATAGCGAAATTCGCAGGGGATGGACGTACTAACTGCGAAAATCCGAAATTCGGATTTCGGATTTATCCACTATTAGGTATTTAGTAGGTTATGTATACAAAATTCTATGGCTTAAAATGCAAACCCTTTGAACTCTTGCCTGATCCTCGGTTCCTTTACGCAAGCAAGAACCATAACCTGGCTATTACTCATCTTGAGTATGGGATCACGGATAATAAGGGTTTTATCGTACTTACCGGGGATGTGGGTACAGGCAAAACCACACTTATCAACTTTTTCCTCAGCAAAATCATTACCGATGTTAATACCGCCCTTATATTCAATACCAATCTCGACCCAACCACCTTTTTGGAAATGGTAGTAAAAGATTTTGGAGTGCATACTCCTGACACTCGTCGATCCACCCTCTATGACAGTCTCTATCAGTTTTTTCTGGATGAGCATATCCACGGACGGCGCTCCGTGCTTATCATTGATGAAGCCCAGAACATGCCTCAGGAGACCCTGGAAGAGGTACGAATGCTCTCAAATTTCGAGACAGAGAATAGCTATCTTCTCCAGATCATCATGGTCGGCCAGCCCCAGTTGCGACAACGTCTGAATGATCCGGAACTGGCCCAGTTAAGACAACGGATTTCCGTTTATTACCACCTCGCCCCTTTAGAAAAATCAGATATCAGCCAGTATATCAAATATCGATTGAAGGTAACCGGTCACACTTCTCCCGATTCGCTCTTTACCAGCGATGCCATAGAAAAAATATATGAGTATACAAATGGTGTGCCCAGGCTAATCAGTTCCATCTGCGACACAGCACTTGTGTATGGCTATGCTGATGAGATTAAAACCATAGATGCGAATATAATAAAACAAGTTATTAAAAACAGGGGGATTGATCCCGGCATTCAATATGAAGAGGAAAGAGTAATCAGGAATGTTAAAGCGTTGCCGGGAAAGGAAGGAACAATTGACTCAAGCACCAGGATCGGAAAGCACATCTACTCAGAAATTTCAGATATCCAGCAACGCCTCACCAACATTGAACAGAGAACGATTAAATTAGAGAACGTCAGGAACCAGCAGACAGTTTCCAAGCTCATCAAGTGGCTTAAAAAGACGCGGAAAGAGAACCGGAGGTTGAAGGAAGCATACAAGGCCTTAGTGAAATCCAAGCTCGATAATCAGGGAGATTCTATGCATTAGCAATAAAGATTCTCACCCTAAATTTGTAGAGACCTACGTTGAGATTTCAGGTATCCGATATAGAATATGTCGGTTGCAATGCCTACTGCTGTCCCTACCATATTGTTTATCATATCCACGAGCGAGGAATATCTTGTCAGTGAGAAATACTGCAATGATTCAATACCAAATGTGAAGAGTGTTCCTATTATGAAAACAAATGCCGCGGTTTTCAGCGATGATTCACAGTGACGTCGGAGTACGGCATGCAAGAGAAACCCTATGGGAATAAAAATGATAATATTCAGAATGACATCCCCAAACAAAGCCTGCTTTGAATTTTTGGAAAACAATATATGGGAAAAATCCAGATAGGATTTTTTTTGGGTTTGGATTGCATTGGGAATATACAAATCCAATGGGGCTTTGGTTTCACCGCTGTCACCAATCCTGTCTCCGTGTCGTTCCTCAAACAAATAACGGGCGACCAAGCCTTCATAGGCACGACACATTTGTTCTCCGGATCTTGATTCTGACAACCATCCAGCAAGATAATTCTGATGAATTTCCTTTTCAGCTAAGGGACAGCTATACATTGCCAGAAAAAAGATTTTTCCAAGCCACGGTCGATCACCTGTAGCCTCGTTCCCAAGCACCAGATAATACGATGGATCCCAGTTGGTAAATCTCCCTCCGGGAATTTTTTCCCGTGCCTGTATCGTGCCATTGATATAAACACGCTGCTCCAAGAAATCGTATGTTACGACGATATGTTGTAGACCTGCAGAACCAAATACATTAGCAACTTTCAGGTGCGGGTTTATGCCATTAATGTCTGTTTTTGTTGTGCGTAATCTCATAACCAGGTTCTCTCCCGACTGACCAAGGGTAAAATTCCGCAGGCCAGTATTGAGAGAAAAGGAAACGATTCTTGCAGGGCCTGACTGGACCTCATTTTCCGAAGCGATCCACATCTCCAGCGAAAAGCCGGTACCTATAAGGAGGCGACCGCAAAGATTTTCTGTGGAGGAACGTGATAAAACCTGCCCTCTTTGTCTGAACTCAATGCCATTTGACTTTGTAATCCAATGCACATTATTTTTTTCTCTTTGAAACGCAAAATCAAAAGGCCACAAGAGCGCAACAAACAACATGAGCATGTATGTAACCACGGCCCTGTTATACAAATTGGTTAAGGGATCTCTGCTGATCAAGCTATAAATGATCCCTCTTTCTTCATCAGTGAGTTTAGTGAGAATCTTATCTAAAATAATGTCCAAAATGTTTTTTATCCGGTGAACTATTCTTTCTTGTTATCGTGGGCCACGTTCCCTGGGACACTTTCGAACTTTTTGTTCTTGATTATCGTAAAACATCAATTGTCCAAAATTGACATAACATATCCATGTAGTGCATTCTATGCACCACCATGGTGCATAGAATGCACCCTACATAATTTATTGAAATTACAGAATATGCCATCTTAAATTGGTAGCCTAAGGTACTCCCCATTGTCAAGACAAAAAACCAGTAGTTTTTTATCTTCGGATACGCCTGAATTTGCCGTTGAAGCAATAGAAAGCTGGTGGTTGACAAAAGGAATTAAACGATACTCAAAAAATAAACTGTTAATCCTTGTGGATGGTGGAGGCAGTAATGGACATCGATGCCATATGTGGAAAATAAAAATACAGGATATTCTTTGCAATAAACATAATCTAAAAGTAACGGTCTGCCACTATCCTCCCGGAGCATCTAAATGGAATCCAATAGAACATAGCCTGTTTAGTGAAATAAGTAAAAATTGGAAAGGAACTCCATTAATGACTCTGTTGATTTACTCCGATTTTGAAAATCAGGACACAAGGCATTGTGGTTGATTCGTCTTATGCATACTACATATTGTGTTAATTTTTTTGAGAAGCTAGTAAATCAACAGAGTCATATATACGCCAATCTCAGTGTAACACCACGGGCTTACACTGAGATTGACCAAGGTTGAGGAAGTCAATAATATCCTCGTTTACTCGATGAAATCAAACACCATATATCCCACTACTTCAGTAGTATGGTATATTTCACTGTCACGGGATTGTTCTTCAGTGATATTGATGTCGATTCCATATAAATCCTTGTTTTGCTGGCGCAAGTTGGCAGTATCCCAACCGTCGGTTGTTTGCATGTCGGCAAGAAACACAGGGGTGGCCATGAAGGTCTCATTATAAACGATGGTTTGCAAATTATGCGTAATCATATCGTCCGTTTTATCGACCTCAAATGTTAGGTTACCCACGGTTCCGGATGATGGTTCCCAGGCGATGTAGGAAATAGTCTCGATGGTATGGATTTGACGATTGAGTTCTTGTTCCTGCATACGAAATTCAAATCCTGTGGTATCAATATTTCTTAACCTGGAGCATACTGCATCTTCCTCATTAAAGCTTGAGACAGTACTTGTAACCACAGGCACTTGGTTAAAGGTCTGGCTAAAGTCAACCCATCCAAAGGAGCTTGTTGTGTCAGTATCAAACGTTCCTGCTTCCACCATGGTTCCGTCCGGCAAGGTGTAAGCGCCACGCTCCATGACTATATAGCTTACATTCTCAGTAGTGTGAACTCCATCCAGATAATTCCACTCCTGTACACGGATATCAAAACCTGTGCTTTCCACATTTCGGATTCTTAAAACAGCCGGATTTCCTCCATTATAGCTCAAAGGGTTGGCCACTACCACAGGATCAATAAACGTGTCATTAAATGCAACCCGCTTCCAGTTGTGATCTACACTCACCTCTCCGATTTCTAAAGGAAATGCGGGGTTAGAGTTTGGATCACCTGGGTCAAAGCCTTCGTCTTTCTCAGCACCATCCGAGAAACCATCATTGTCGGAATCGGGATCTAAAAGATTGATGATACCATCATTATCAAAATCTTTATCCCAATCATATCCCCAAAATTTCACTTCATCTCCATCATTGATACCATCTCCGTCTGTATCAGGATTGTTGGGATCGGTTCCATAAATATTGATTTCATCATCATCTATTAATCCATCTTTATCTGTATCTATGCTTATATCTATTTTAGCAAACACCATATATCCCACCACTTCAGTAGTATGGTATATTTCACTGTCACGGGATTGTTCTTCAGTGATATTAATGTCGATTCCATATAAGTCCTTGTTTTGCTGGCGCAAGTTGGCAGTATCCCAACCGTCGGTTGTTTGCATGTCGGCAAGAAACACAGGGGTGGCCATAAAGGTCTCATTATAAACGATGGTTTGCAAATTATGCTTAATCACATCATCTGTTTTATCGACCTCAAATGTCAGGTTACCCACGGTTCCGGATGATGGTTCCCAGGCGATGTAGGAAATAGTCTCGATGGTATGGATTTGACGATTGAGTTCTTGCTCCTGCATACGAAATTCAAATCCTGTGGTATTAATATTTTTTAACCTGGAGCATACTGCATCTTCCTCATTAAAGCTTGAAACAGTACTTGTAACCACAGGCACCTGGTTAAAGGTCTGGCTAAAGTCAACCCATCCAAAGGAGCCTGTTGCGTCAGTATCAAACCTTCCTGCCTCTACTTTGGTGCCATCCTCTAAGATATAGCTCCCCCGCTCCATGACTATATAGCTTACATTTTCAGCAGTGTGAGTTCCATTTAGATAATCCCACTCCTGTACACGGATATCAAAACCTCTGCTATCCAGATTTCGAATTCTTAAAACGGCCGGATCCTCTTCATTATAGCTCAAAGGGTTGGCCACTACCACAGGATCAATAAACGTGTCATTAAATGCAACCCGCTTCCAGTTGTGATCCACACTTACATCGCCAATTTCAACAGTTCCCTGAGTTCCCGGAGGCTGTTCGTTGAATTGATAGCACGCCTCATTGGAATCGCCGCTCTCTGACCCCAAGGTGTCAAAAGCTCTTGCAACAAAATAATAAGTAGTATTGTCATTGAGGTTATAAATAGTACACGTTGTCTTACTCCCTTCCCAGGCCGGCTCTTCGTAATCATAGCTTTGGCCATCCTCACGATAGAAAATTCTGTAACCGGCAAGATTGTCCTCGCTGTTAGGATCCCAGGCCAACGGTACGTCAAGTGAATAGACATTTTGGGGGAATAGAAAAAAAACTAGAGCAAAAGTTAAAAGTAAGAGAAGTCTGAAAATGGAAAAACGGGTTCGTAAGCATTTTGTTACATAAGATTTTGTCATGGCAGCACCTCCAAAGTTTTGACCGCGCAAAACGCAACTTCGACATGATGCTGCATCTGCCCGGGAGCCCTGCTGCCATATCCTTACAAGTTTGGACTTAGGCCAGTGGCTTTGCGTCCCGCTTTTTCAAACGGTTTGCCTTTTTCGAACATTCTTTTAAGCATTTTTTATATTCAAAGAACTTGGACATCCTTGCGTTCTTGTTTTTAAAAGATAAGCAAAATATGTGCCACATTATAGATGGAAAAAGAGAGTCATAGCAAAAAAAAGAGTGATGTAGAAATTTCAGTTGTTTATACCTAAGGAACGTGGACGAAATAACTTCCCCAACTATAAATCACAGCTTCAGGCCGCCTTTGCCCGGTCTCAAAGCACAAAAATATTGAAATAGCTCGCTATTCCTTCAACTTTTGTGATCTGAGATCGAACAAATTCGACCCAAATCTGTGCGCCTACTTGAGGAAGTTAATTCGTCCACGTTCCTAAGTTGAGCGATTTTTTGCGAAGATATGTGTTGAGATCTTGATGCATAAGGATTTGCAAAAACCGCAGGCATACCCGTGGATATGTCGAGGATTTTTGCGAAGCCTTTATGCGCAAGAGATCGGCGCAGATTGAGTAAAAAATCGCTCAATTTAGGTTATAAATTATGATGGTAACTTTTCAAGTAGCCGTTCACGGCTTGAAACTTGAAATTGGAAAGTAGAAATTTGGGAGAGATGAAACGAGTTTGGAACGTTATTTCGTTCCAGTTCTTCATATTACAAAAGTGTAATGCAAACGTAATTGATCGGGTTCACGGTTGGTTGCCCTGACCTCTGAGCTTCCGAGGGATATTGGTGGGAATGGTATAGAATTAAATCGGTGACACACTAGGGCCACGTCATTTAAGCTAATAACCTCCTGAATTCACAAGAATTGCTTGCTCATTCAATTTTCAATAAATTCGAAGCTCGAAGCTCGAAATCCGAAACAAATACGAATGACCAAAATTCAAAATTTCAAACATGGTGGAGTGCCATAGATATTGCATAAGTGCCTGATATGTTATGGTCATTTGATATTCGAAATTAGATATTGTTTCGACCATTTTTATAAGATCGGGCAATATTCGTATTTCGGATTTTGAGTTCCCCACAAACTCTAAATATTAGCACTTTAGCACTGACTTTGACGTTTCCCTGGGTGACACACCTTTTCACTGGTATAAAACCCAAACATGTGATATAGATTTTCAAATTAGGAGGGGCTTTCACAACTCCCGGGAATCTCGAAGTGTGTGAGGCTTTCGGATGACCTCCACATTTGCAGGGCAGGCGGATGGTGTGTCGTTGAAAAAGGTAACATGTCTAATATACTCGTGATAGAAGAGGGTCGAAAGTGGTTGAATCATGTTGAGAAGGCGCTTGTGCCCCCTCACGATCTCGATTGTTGGTCCGATGAAAAAGATATCGGAACGGTTTTAAAGCAAAAAGAATATGCAATCATTCTATTGAGTCTCCAGTTGGAGAAATTGGACAGCTTTGGCATGTTGAAACGTGTCAAGTTGTTGAGTCCTCATACACCTGTTATAGCCACAAGTGAAATTGATGAACCAAGTTTGATCGTCAAGGCAGTTAAAGAGGGCTGTTTTGATTTTATTACAAAGCCTTTTTCAAAGGAAAAGATACAGTTGTCCATTCAACTGGCACTGGAAAACAGACATCTGAGAAATGAAATTGACTACTTAAGACGCGAGCAAGACGTGGTTTACGAATTTGACAGAATTATCGCTCGTAGTCCTTCAATGAAGCAAACCATTGTCACCCTCAAGAAGTTTTCCGGAACAGACTCAACAATTTTGGTTACTGGAGAAACCGGAACAGGTAAAAGCTTTTTGTCCGGGGCTATTCATTTTAACAGCGCCAGACAAAACAAGCCTTTTATTAAAATCAATTGCGCCAATATTCCGGAGTCCCTTTTGGAAAGCGAACTGTTTGGCCATGAAAGAGGGGCTTTCACCGGTGCGAATAAGACACGCATAGGAAGATTGGAGCAAGGAAAAGGGGGAAGCGTACTTCTTGATGAGATTGGTGAAATGAGTCTGGGTCTGCAAGTCAGGATGTTAGGGGTGCTGGAGGAAAAGTCATTTGAACGTGTCGGTGGAAACAGCACCATCCATTCAGACGTCAGGATCATTGCAGCTACAAACAAGAGTCCGGAAATAGAAGTAGCCAAAGGTGCATTTCGAGAGGATCTGTATTATCGTCTTAATATCTTAAGGATACATTTGCCGTCTCTGAGAGAACGAAAAGAATGCATCAAGCATTTGGCTTATTATTTTCTGGACAAAGCCTGTCGTAATTTGAAAAAAAAAATTGAGGATTTTTCCCCCGAGGCGTTGGAAGTCTTTAAATCTTATTCCTGGCCAGGGAATCTCCGACAGCTCGCCAACACCATTGAAAGAGCTGTTATTCTCGAGGAGTCACATCGGATTCAGGCAGAAAATATCATCCTGTCAGAGCCGATCAAGAGGGAGTCAAAAGAGGAAGCCATCACTCATGCTCCTGTTCACTCGCTTGCAGGCCAGGAAAGGGATGTCATTTTGAGCGCATTAGAGGAGAGCCTTTGGGTGCAAAAGAAAGCAGCCGGGTTGCTGGGTATTAGCCCCCGGGCACTTAATTATAAGGTTAAAAAACTTGGCATTACGCACCCTCACTGGAGAAAAAACACATGATTCCTTTGCTCGATACTGTGCCATCTCTACACGGTGCCATAAGAGTTACTTTAACCCCTTTGAGGTGTACGAATTGCTCATTGAAGTCGCATTGGCCTTCGGGTCCAAAATAGTCTTGAACGATTCCCCAAACAAAATGCATCAAAGTGGTCTTAAATTCCGTGAGCATGGAATCATATGAAGCCCAGTACTCAATGTCACTTTGCACTTCAATTTCAAGGTGTGGTACCTGCCTTTCTGCACTGGAAATCTTCCGGAAGGTTACGTCAACGGTACCAAAAGGTGTCAAGAAACGTTTTTCCGTTGTTCCCTCCTTGTTCACTTTTGTGGACAAGACCACAAACGGTATGTTTAAATGAATATTGTGCATCAAGTGCCTCTCTTTTTGTTGGAGTACATTTTGTTCGACAGTTCCAAATTATCAAATTATATACGCAACTTTTATTCCAGAAAAGGGATTCTTGCAATTTAAAATAAATCAATTATGGAGGATGCATGGACTATAAGAAGACACTCAACCTTCCGGTTACAAAGTTTCCCATGAAAGCTAATCTGGCGAGGCGCGAGCCTGATCAGTTGGAATCATGGAAGGAGAGCTGTTTATACGATAAGATAAGAAATGTTTCCAAAGGACGGGAAATGTTTATCCTGCATGATGGCCCTCCTTATGCAAATGGTAATATTCATATTGGCACGGCTCTTAATAAAATTCTGAAAGATATTATTGTGCGTTCACGTCAGATGTCCGGTTTTGATGCTGTTTACGTGCCGGGCTGGGACTGTCACGGGCTTCCTATTGAGCATAATGTTGACAAGGAGCTTGGATCTAAGAAAAAAGATATTTCTCAGACAGATTTCCGCAGATTATGCAGATCATATGCAGAAAAATATGTTGATATCCAGCGTGAAGAGTTCAAGCGTCTTGGTGTTATGGGGGAATGGGACAATCCTTATTTGACGATGAATTACAATTATGAATCCATAATTGCACGGGAATGCTGCAAGTTTGCTCTGGATAACAGTCTTTTCAGGAGCAAAAAACCTATACACTGGTGTTGCAGTTGCAAGACTGCTCTTGCGGAAGCGGAAATCGAACATCATGACGAGCCTTCACCCTCTATATTTGTTAAATTTCCTTTAATAGACGACCCTGGTATTACCGCGTTGAAAGATAAAAAGGTCAATTTGATTATATGGACTACAACGCCTTGGACTTTACCCGCAAACCTTGCGGTAGCTCTTCACCCTGATTTTGTTTATGCAGTTGTTGAAACAGGAGATGAAGAGGTTTTTATTCTTGCAAAAGATCTTGTTGATGGTTGCATGAAAATTTTTGGAATTTCTGATTTTTCCATAATCGCAGAGATTGATGCTAAAAAGCTTGAGCATAAAAAATGCCGTCATCCTCTCTATAACAGGGAATCCCTTATTATCCTTGCTGAGCATGTTACGCTGGATGCAGGGACCGGATGTGTTCATACCGCTCCAGGGCACGGGCGTGAGGATTATGAAATCGGGCTCTTATATGATCTGGATCCTTATTCTCCGGTAAATGAAAAAGGCTGTTTTACTGATGATGTTGAGTTCTTTAAAGGCCAGTTTGTATTTAAAGCCAATAATGGTATTATTGATAAATTGAAGGAGACCGGGGCACTTGTTGCCCAGGAATCGATTTCGCATTCCTATCCGCACTGCTGGCGCTGCAAGCGGCCTGTTATATTTCGAGCAACTCCGCAGTGGTTTATATCTATGGACAAAACAGGCCTGAGAGAGAAAGCTCTTGATGAAATAGACAGGGTTGAATGGATTCCTGCCTGGGGTAGAGAAAGAATTCACGGAATGATTAAAAATCGACCGGACTGGTGTGTGTCCAGGCAGCGGGCATGGGGCGTGCCTATAACTTTATTTTATTGTGAAAAATGTGAGTCTGTATTCATAAATCATGAAACAGTAAATAAAATTTCAGAGCTTTTTGAAAAACATGGAGCAGATGTCTGGTTTGAAAAACAAGCCGAAGAATTTCTTTCGCAGGATGCTGTGTGTCAAAAATGCGGGCATAATAAATTTGTTAAAGAAACAGATATCCTGGATGTCTGGTTTGATTCAGGTGTGAGCCATGCAGCGGTTCTTGAACAGCGCTCGAATTTAAAATGGCCTGCTGATCTTTATCTGGAAGGAAGTGATCAGCACAGGGGCTGGTTTCACAGCTCACTTTTAACAGCCGTTGGTACAAGAGGCAGAGCTCCTTACAAGTCGGTATTAACTCATGGTTTTGTTGTTGATGCAAAAGGAAGAAAGATGTCCAAATCCATAGGCAATGTTATTGCTCCAAAGAAAGTTATTGATAGATATGGAGCTGAGATTCTTCGTTTATGGGTTTCCGCATCTGATTACAGGGATGATATAAGGATTTCTGAAAATATCTTGCAACAGTTAAGCGATTCATACAGGAGGATCAGAAATACATGCAGATTTATGTTAGGTAATTTATATGATTATGATCCGAAGACAGACAGGGTGCCATATGATTCAATGCCTGATATTGACAAGTTTGCTTTGCACAAGCTGCAGGGACTCATTGAGAAAACTCTGAAAGCTTATGAAACTTTTGAGTTCCATGTTATATATCATACGCTTTACAATTATTGTACTCTCGATCTTTCCGCTTTTTATCTGGATATTCTTAAAGACAGGCTTTACACATCACGTCCGCAATCAATTGAACGAAGAAGTGCTCAGACCGTAATGTATATAATGCTGGATTCTGTTATCAGGATTATGGCTCCCATACTTTCTTTTACGGCAGAAGAGGTTTGGAAGTTTATGCCTGATATCAAAGAAAAAGAATCCAGCGTTCATCTTTCTTCTTTGCCAAAAGCAAATGAGAGCTGGAAAAATGAAAAACTGGCGCAAAAATGGGAAGCTATAATCAGGGTAAGAGGTGAAGTGACAAAAGCTCTTGAAGAGGCAAGAGCAAAAAAGAAAATAGGGCATTCTCTTGATGCAGTTGTTACAATCAGTGCAAATGAAGAACTGTATGAAGAACTGTATGCTTATGAAGAGGATTTGAGGACCATATTTATTATCTCAGGAGCTTCTCTTATTAAAGGAGAAAAATTAGATAAAGCTTATAAAAGCACGGATATCGAAGGACTTGATATACTCGTTGAACCGGCGAGTTCTGATAAATGTGAACGCTGCTGGATACACGATCCTTCCGTGGGTTTAAATTCCGAGCGTCCAACTATCTGCAGCCGCTGTGAAAAGGCATTAAACGTTGAAGGTGAAAGGTGAAAGGCTGAAGGTAGAAGGGTGTCAGGGAGCTTCAGCCTTCGGACTTCAGCCTATCAACCTGAGTAGTTACAAACTATGCAAAACAAATACTTAAAACTTGCTGTCATTGCCGGATCAGTAATTATTTTTGATCAGATTACAAAAGCCATTATCTTATACTCCCTGCCTTTGTATCATTCCATTTCAGTTATACCAGGATGCTTCAGCTTAACTCATATTCATAATCCGGGCGGAGCGTTCGGATTTATGGCCAGTCAGAGCCCGGCTTTGCGCAGCATGGTTTTTCTTTTTTTCTCATCATTGGCTGTATGTTTAATCTTCTATTTCTACAAGAAAACACCGAAGGAATATTCATTGCTTGCAGCGGGTTTTGCACTTATTCTTGGAGGCGCCATAGGCAATCTGATTGATAGAATACGCTTCGGAAAGGTTGTTGACTTCCTCGATTTCTATGTGGGCAGTCTTCACTGGCCGGCTTTTAATATTGCAGATAGTGCTATTTCTATCGGAATGGTTGTTTTTGTATATCACTTTCTTTTTAAAAAATTGCCTTATTAACGAAAAATGCATCCTATTTTTTTGAAAATTGGTGGCATTACTCTTCATACTTATGGTTTTTTTGTTGCCATGGGATTTCTTGCCGGAATTTTGCTGGCAAGGAGTGAAGCAAAAAGGTTGGGCGTTGATCATGAGAAGATAATGGATCTTTGTTTTTACATCCTTATCGCAGCTATCCTAGGTTCGCGCCTGTTTTATGTTGTAATAAACCATGAGTTTTTTCTTTCAAACCCTCTGGATGTTTTTAAGATATGGAGTGGAGGACTGGTTTTTTATGGCGGTTTTATAGCGGCATTCTTTACAGCATTTATTTATTTAAGGATACACAAAATGTCTGTTTGGCTGACAGCAGATATAGCAGCGCCATCTCTGGCCATAGGTCATTTTTTAGGAAGGCTGGGCTGTTTTTCAGCAGGATGCTGTTTTGGCAGGGAATGCGATCTTCCATGGGCAGTGACTTTTACGCATCCGGAAACTCTTGCACCCATTGGCATACCAATACACCCGACTCAACTCTATTCTTCCATAAGCAATCTGATTATTTTCTTTTTTCTCTGGTTTTTCCGAAAACGTACCAAATTTCATGGTCAGTTATTCTGGTTATATGTTTTACTCTATGGAACTACACGTTCATTTATAGAGACATTTCGTGGTGATTTCAGGGGAGATCCTGTTTTTGGACTGTTATCGGTTTCCCAGACATTAGGAATATCGATGTCCGTTATAGCCGTTATTATGTTAATTCGTTTAACCACTAAGAAACAATTGATAATTGATGATTGACAATTGACAATTTGTGGAATCGCTTCGCTCTGTTTTTTTAAAATTGGCAGAATTCCTTCAATTATCAATTATCAATTATCAATTATCAATTATCAATTATCAATTATCAATTATCAATTATCAATTATCAATTATCAATTATCAATTTTATACCCAATATGTCTGAGTTTAAATTTAAAGAACTGGGGAATTATCTCCTGACCCTGTCAAAAGATAAGGCAAAGAATAAGTTTGTTTCTGTATATTTGATTTATGGGGAAGAACTGCTTTATAAAAAAGCACTGGATATTCTTCTATCTGCTGTTTTGCCTGATAAATCATTAAGGGCTCTTAACTACGAGCCTTTTGAAGATACAAATGAAAATATTTATGAAATTGTAGAAAAGTTAAACACATTTTCTCTAATGCCCGGCGAAAAGGTTATAGCTGTCTGTGATTCAAAGATATTTTATTCGAAGTCTGATACAGAAAGTATTCTTAAAAAGGCAGAGGAAGCATGTGCGGATAATAAAATTAAAAAAGCTGCTGAATATGTTGTAAGTGCTCTCGGTCTGTCAGGTCTATCGTTTGACGATGTTCGCAGGGCTGACGGCAAGGCAAAGTTAAAACTTGATAACACCTTAAATGAGAAGAAGTGGTTTGATAAAGTTATAAAATATTGTGTTGATAACAGTCTTACCGTATCGGCGCCGGAAGGTAATGACAAGGTTTTGCAGAAGGCTGTTGAAAAAGGATTCCCAAAAGGAAATCATCTTATTATCACTACCGACAGGGTTGACAAAAGACGAGGTCTTTATAAAGCAATTAATAAAAATGGAATAATTATAGACTGCTCTGTTCCGGGAGGACAGACACGATCCGATAAAATAGCCCAGGAAGCTTTTATAAAAGAAATGATGAGAAATATCCTTGCTAAAGCAGGGAAGTCGGTTGATAACAATGCATACTTGGCTATGTATGAAATGACTGGATTTGACCTTAGGACTTTTGTGAACAATCTTGAAAAGCTTATCAGTTTTGTCGGAGATAGAAAAAAGATAACCATTGAGGATGTCCGGAATGTTTTAAAACGGACCAAAAACGATCCAATATATGAATTAACAAACGCAATATCAGAGCGGAATATAGAGGATACGTTATTCTTCTTAAACTCTCTTCTTTCCAGTGAATTTCACTATCTTCAAATTTTTACCGCAATAACAAATCAAATCAGAAAATTACTGATTGTCAAGGAGTTTGTCGAAAGCTCTTACGGCAGAGAATGGCATGCGGGTGTTCAGTATAATAAATTCAGGAGCAGTATTATGCCGGCAATACAGGAGCATGACAGTGTTCTATTGAAACAGCTTGAAGATTGGGAGAATATTATTTCAAAAGATGAGACTTCAGATAAAAAAAAGAAAGGAAAATCGAAAAAAAGCAAATTAAATAATACAGACCTGTTGATTGCAAAAAACCCTAATAATCCTTATCCTGTTTTTCAGTTGTTTAGTAAATCAGAAAGATTTACTAAAGAAGAATTGCTTGACTCTATAAAATATATGAGCAAAGCTGATTTGCGTCTTAAATCTACAGGTCAGAATCCAAAACTTGTACTGGAAGATGTGATTTTTCACATTTGCAGGAAAAGGGCAGGGGTTAGGGATTAGGTGATTAGGGATCAGGGGTTAGAGGTTAGGGGGGACTAATAAATGGGTTTTATTAGACGGCAGGAAATTCAACTCACCATAAAATTTTTAGTGTGGCAGTATCAAAAAGCAAATATCCCGGTACCTGAACATTCAGCCATTGAACAACAGGCAGGTAAAATAGTTGATGATGCGCATTGCATAGCACGTGAAAGAGGTAGTAATGTTTTGTCAATTATTAAAGAACTGGCAAGTGATTTAAAAAAGAAATAAACTATCCAAAAGATTATGGTTTAAACACTATGAATCTCAAACATATCGGCGCAGAACACAGAAAATATTTTCGTATAAATAAACGCTTAAAGTTTAAACTTAAGACAAACCATTTTGATGTTGTCACTGAGACGATAAATCTTAGTTGTATCGGGGCATATTGTCAGGCAAACAAGTATATTCCTTTAATGACCAGCCTCGACATAGTTATGGCATTACCTCACGTTGATAAAGAGGATGAATTTGAGCATGTAAAATGTAATGGCATGGTGGTGAGAGTTGAAAAGGTTTCATTTGACGCTAATACGCGTAACGCATACAATATAGCTATTTATTTTAGTGAGATCTCAGACTCTGAGAAGCAGAAGATTGAGAGTTTTGTCGAAAGACATAAAAACTAAGGTCTCAAATCTTGACACCAAATCCCCCTTAATGGCCTGAAATCTGATTCAGATAACGAAAAAGTATTTTTGAAGATTTTACGCCCATTCCTGCTTTATATTCATTGCGGGCATTTCTTGCAAGTTGCGTCAAGCGTTGCCTTTCTGCATCAGGACAGTTGTTTAGAATCTCCTCAATAAGCCTTTTGTTTCCTTCTTTAAGGTCATCCCGCCATTTTTCAATCTTTTTAAAGGCAAGGATTTTTTGATGGTCACCGAGCCTGATATTTTCAAGAGCATTCTGTATGGGTTCAGGGTCGATATCACGCATGAGTGTGCCGATGTATTGCAATTGCCTGCGCTTTGCTCCGTGACTTTTTGTTTTTTTGGCAACGATAACAGCATTACGCAAATCATCCGAAATATCAATATTTTCAAGCTGTTCAGGCGACAGGGCTACAAGCTGTTCGCCAAGCTTCTGCAAAGCCCTGGCTTCATTTTTCTTTTGCGTTCTGCTTTTACGATCATCATCCATTTTCCATGCCCGTCCACGTTCCTCAGTTCAGTACATCTCGTATTTAACCAGTCTGCCGTCAAGCCCGCCTGCCTTGATCGGTTTTTTCCATGATGCTTTCAGACCGATTTTTTTTATATACCTGCGTTCTCCAAAGTAAATATAAGCAGTTGAACCTTTGCATTTTTGTTTAAGAAAATCACCGAGATCTTTGTAAAACACTTCAAGGTCATCATTTCCCCCCATTCGAATGCCATAAGGAGGGTTTGCTACAATTACCCGACCCTCAATAGCAGGCAACTTTCTGAAGTCAGCCCTTTCAATTTTTACATTCTTTCCGTAATTAAGCCCCATTATGTTTATTCTCGCCGCATCAACAGCTTTTTCGGACAGATCACTGCCTGCAATCAGCCCTTGCGGCAGCTCTCGAATGCTTGTGTCAGCCCCTTTTTTAACCTGCTTCCAGATAGAACCGTCAAAGTCAGGCAGAAATTCAAAACCGAATTTGTTTCTAAAAATACCCGAAGGAATGTTGCACTGCCGCATGAGCGCTTCGCACAAAAGTGTTCCCGAACCGCACATGGGATCATATAAAGGAACAGACCCGTTCCATCCTGTAAATCGGATAATTGCTGCCGCGACAGTTTCCTGCATGGGCGCTAATACTGTCTCCTCTCTGTATCCTCTCCTGTGAAGCGCGCCTCCCGACGTATCGAGACTTATTTCCGCCTTGTCGTGCCTGATATGAAGATTTAGCAGGATATCAGGATTTCTTATAGACACATCAGGGCGCTTACCGGTTTTTTCCTTGAAATAATCAGCAACAGCATCTTTGAGGCGGAGAGAAGCGTACTTTGAATGAGAAATAGTACTGTCGGAAACATTTCCCGACACGGCAAATGTACTGCCTTCTGCAAAAAAATCTTCCCACTGTATCTGTTTTGCCCTTTTGTACAACGTATCGGTATCATAACAATTAAATGATATTAACGGCGCAAGGCACCGTGAAGCAAGCCTTGTCAAATAATTGATTCGATACAGGGTTGATTTATCCGCTCTGAAATGAATTCCGCGAAACTCCGGAGCAATGTCTTCGGCACCGAGTTCGGCCAGCTCTTGTGCACCTGCTTCTATTAAGCCTTCAGCTATCTGAGCAAAATAACGGGAATCCCGCTGATACTTATATGTCGCCACCTGCTGTTTATCTCCTCTATAGACTTTCAGATAATTAATTTTACTGTGTTATCAGTCGTCGACGTATAACAAATACGCCTTCCTCCTTCCGGCCTTGTGAAATTAATTATCTGAAAGTCTATATATTTTGTAACCATATTTCTTGGGAACGTGGACAACTTCCCCAAATCTATGCGCCTGCTTGAGAAAGTCGTCCTCGTTTCGTACAGTCTGAAAGTCCGCCCGATAGAGCGCTAATTCAAGTGAAAATCCGTGGCGAACTATTGAAAATTATCGAATTATCGAATTTTAAAAGAAAGTTTTCCTGACGTTGATTCATTGGAAACGATCACATCGGATGGATTGATCTGCTTGACGATATACCCGTTGACACGCTCACCCTCCCTGCAGATTTGACCGTTAATAACTACTATACGCTTATTTACGTTTGCGGACCAGGAAATAGCCTGAAGCTTTAAACCGGCCTCGTCATTTATTTCTATTATTTCGGTGGGGGCCGGAACATCTGAGTGGATGGGTATAGTCAGTGGTTTTTCAATTGTATCAACCGGTTTCGCAGATTCATTTGAAGGCGAAGGTGGGGTTACCATCTGTTGAGGCAAACTCTCTTTGCGAATTTGATCGGTTTTTAACATAGCTTTCTCCACGGTCTTTTGCGAAATTCCGGCCTCAGGAGCTGGTGATTGCCTTGGGGATATAGCCGGTCTGATGATCAATCCGATGGCTGCAAAGATTGCAATTGTCGTTACAATGATCAGGCTTTTGGTAATAATCGGTCTTATCCGCGGACGGTTAGTGGACCCTGCGATTATCCTTGCCGGTACTCCTGACGTACTATCAGCATCCTGTTCGAGTTTTTTCAGGGCCTTTAAGATAGAACTCAAAAGAATAACCTCCTGATAGCATAGAGGCAGCCACTCGATACGAACCTCAAAATAGTGGGTTTTCGTTCAGGCACTAATTTTATATTGAAAAGTTTTTCTCTGTGTTCTCTGTGAGAGATCATTGCCGTTTTGTTCTTTCTTTTATGGTTTGCCATAAATGCGGAATCGCAAAGAGTTCTTTTTCATTGTACAAAACTATTTTGGTCAGCGGTCCGACAATTCCGTCTACTGGAATACCGTGTTTGGCCTGAATCGCCTTTATTGCCTGTTGTGTGAATAAATCATAATTTGTATTTATTTCAATATTTTTAAACCCAATATCCCGTAAGTGCATTTTTAAGGAGATGATTGATTCTTTCGGTGAATTACGAGATATGATTCTCTGGTAATTATAAAAATTTTTCCAGAAAACAAACCCCGTGCCGGTCCAGTATTTGACGATATCATCATACAACACATTGATTTTACGCCCTGTTTTGCCCTCAGATAAGGTCAGTGCATGGTTTTTTGCTTTGATAACCGTTAGGTAAATCGGATAATGGTTTTCCGGATGTTCAAATTTCAAGATAGCGCATAGATTTAAATTTAATATCAGGTCCAGGTCGTCGTCAATCCGTTGGAGGATGAGACCATTTTGCAGAGCAGCGAGAGAAAAAAATGCCTCATCATCTTCGAACCCGTTTAAATCAGGTGACATACTTGGGTTGATCCCCCATTTATTCGAGACGGTTTTTACTGACATCGCCCGGGTGGTTTTTGCGGGTAAGGTTACAAGCATTTGTTTGAAATCCGGCATGGCATTACCCTTCTTCGGTTCAGAGATTCCAGTGGCCATCGCCGGTGTTTCAGTTTTCGCAGATTCAATTGAAACCGGTTCAATAATCTCTTTCTGCCGGGCTTCGATTTGAGCCCTTGGCGCCGGAACCGGCAGGACTGCTTTGGGTAATGGTTTCGCTGTTTGGTAGAAAAAAGTTCCTCCAAGAGCGACACACAGAACGAAAAGCAAGATCAGGGGCTTTTGCCCTGCTTGAACAACGTATCGTTTTAGTTCGCCATGGTTGGACAGCTCGATTATCGCCGCTTTGGCAATTCTACTTGATATTTTGTGGCAATTTAAACCATAAGCAGTCAGCAGAGCTCTGTCGCATGTAATGTTGATCAACCGTGGATTACCTCTTGAATATTTGTATATTTTACGTATCGCATTGCGAGAAAATATGGCGACCTGTTTTTGGGATGCCAGATGGATTCGATGCTGGATATATGCGTTTGTTTCCTGATAAGACAAAGGCCGCAAACGGCACCTTAAGGATATGCGTTGTCCGATCTGCCGGAGATCATAGGATCTCAGCATTTCACCCAGTTCCGGTTGCCCCACCAAGATGATCTGCAAGAGCTTATCTTTTGTGGTTTCCAGATTTGAAAGGAGTCGGATCTGTTCCAGAACTTCTTTGTTTAAATTTTGGGCCTCGTCAATTAAAAGGATCACTTTTTTCCCTTCGGCCCTTTTTTCCATCAGAAATGCATTTAACGTATCAATGAGCGCTTTGATGCTGTCCTGGTCTGAGGGGATGTCGAATTCGTCGTTTATGGATTTTAAGAGGTCCATCGCATCCATTTTGGGGTTGAAAATATAGGCGGATTCAGTATTGGCATCCAGGTTCTCAAGAAAAGCCCGACACAGCATTGTTTTTCCACTCCCGACCTCTCCAAGGATCTCAACAAATCCTTCTCCGGCCACTGCTGCATATTTTAGATGGGCAAGCGCTTCTTCATGGCTTTTGCTCAAGAACAGGTAGTCCGGATTGGGTACCAGCTTGAAGGGTTTTTCTTTGAAACCGAAAAAATGATTATACATCGTATGCCTTTATTGTTTTCAGATGTCGATTGTCGTGTTGGATGACATATTCCAACAATTTTCTAATATACTACAGCGCTACGATAAATCAATATACTTTCGCTCAGAGGCAGAATCGGGGTGTTAAAGCTTGAATTGTGAATTAATGCTTAACAATTAAGCCACTATTATTCAGGGAGATCAGTATGGGTAGAGCATGGCGAATTGATTATGAAGGCGCATTATGATGAATAAAGATAAAAAAGTAAAAAACCAATTTGAAAAACTTAAACGGGGTATCCACTTGACGCAAGTGACCACAACATATAGTATGTTGGTCAATGGAAAGCAAACGCTGTTAGCGGATTTCCCTAAAAATAAACTATCCCGTCAGAGGATCAATGAGGACATCCCATTTAGGCAATGACTTTGAACGTTGAATTTTGCTCTCGTAGGGTTTCATCTCTTTTTTTGTAAGACGAAGGCTGGTTCATCGTTGCTTCATCTTCAGAAGAGGCGTCTAAATATCACGAAGATATGGAAGGCTATGAATCAGGTGACGCAAAGGCAGAAGAAATACTGGATATTCCGGAAAATGTTCCTGATGAAACGGGTTGGCCTTCTGATGAACTTCTGCTTGCGGTGGGTGCTAATTTTCTACTCAATGATCAATCAAGAGTCGTTAAAATTGCAGGAAGGAAGTTTTGTGAGGGCTTGTTGGATGCTACTCTTAATGAAATTAACGATGATGCATTCGAGGAACGTGGTGACGAGCGGCTGAACAAAACGAAAAAGCCCTCTCTTCATTAACGTTAAAGAAGCAGTTCGGCCCAACAAATCCGTTGAAGGCGGAGCGGCTATTACTTGCGGCTCTTGTTGGCCAGAGCTGAAAACACCTATAGACTTTCAGATATTTTGCGAAAACTGCGATGCATACTCGTCGCCCGCTTAACGGCAGCATTAGAAGTAAATGGAAAAGTACAAAGCTATGGAAAACACTGACAAGTTAGCAGTTCTTATAGACGCGGATAATGCTCAACCAAGCATAGTGGATAGTTTACTGAGAGAGATAGCAAATTACGGGATAGCCAGCGTCAAGAGAATCTATGGCGATTGGACTGCGCCTGGCCTGAAAGGTTGGAAAGAGGTTCTATTGCAATATTCTATTCAACCGATGCAGCAATTTGCGTACACAAAAGGAAAAAACGCAACTGATAGTGCAATGATTATTGACGCAATGGACTTATTGTACACCAGTAACTTTAATGGATTCTGTATAGTATCAAGTGATAGTGACTTTACCAAGCTGGCGTCAAGAATTAGAGAGTCAGGATTATTAGTGTATGGTTTTGGAGAGCAAAAGACGCCTTCCGCTTTTGTTTCAGCTTGTGACAAATTTATTTACACAGAGGTCCTTCGAGCTAAGGCTGATGAAAGTGAAGCGATTGTCAAAAAATCCAGCAATGAATTAAAACAAGATACCAGGCTGGTAAGCCTGTTACGCAATGCAGTGGAAGCATCTTCCGATGAAAGTGGGTGGGCTCAACTTGGGCCTGTCGGCAGTAATATAGCGAAACAATCATCTGAGTTTGATCCGCGCAATTACGGATATGGAAAACTGGGCGAACTGGTTTCTGCAACAAAGCTTTTTGACATAGAAGGAAGGCAGATAGGAACCACCAATTCAAAAGCCCTTTATGTTCGTGATAAGCGGAAGAAATAGATTGAAACTTCTAATAAATAAATCAAGCGGACGAAAAAGACGCGCCGCTTATTAAGGGTATAGCAAATATAAAATAGGAGTAGTTTTTTGTGAGAGCATTATCAAAGAGTGAAATTGTTAGCATTATTCAAGAGGGGAAAAGACTATCAGAACAAGAGGGAACAGCAATATTAGACGAGTTTGAAAAAAATCAACCACATCTGTATCAAGCGATCTTTGGGCCGTTATCGGATGGTATAGCGGAATATAGCCTTGATATGGTATATCTTTTCCTTGACCTTTTCCTTGATATTATATTTGTTTACAAAAAGTCATTTGGTAATACATCTGTAAAAGAGAGGGATGAACAATGGCTTATTAACAAAACTAGCCTTCTTGACGCAGAGCTTAAGTCGTTAACCAAAGATATACCAATGAACGCAAAGTTTAGAAATCGCTTGAGTGATCGATTTATAGAAAGGAGCATAGAGGCTGGTGTACAAATGGAACTCCTACAATATTTGGATGAGCAAGTTAAAAACTATGCATCTTTTAAGCAATCTCGGCAGAAAGGAGTGCAAATAACAAACAATCTTCTTTTTGTAGTTGTGCGTTTAATGGATGACATATATGCCTATGACAAGTAAGCAAATAAAGCGAAGAGGCTTTGGACAAAAGCTTGAATTGTGAATTAATGCTTGACAATTAAGCCACTACCATTTAGCAAAATCAGTATGGGCAGAGCAAGCAGAAGCTTGGCAGCTCTATCAGTCATTGTGCGAAAACCTTTAAAGAGAAAATGAATAAAGACAAAAAAGTGAAAAGCCAGTTTTTGAAAGAATTAATTCACAATTCAAGCTTTGACACTACTACCAATTCCGTGCCAGCAAGGTGGGCCCAATATCAAGAAAATCTCTTTGCCAGAGAAACTCCGGAGGGGTGGGATGTCGGCTTGTATACGGATGTTTTCGGCAACTTCGGCATGATGTTTCCACAGTTCGTGAGCGTTACGCGCAAGGGTGAGACTCCGGACGCGGAAAAGAACAAATTCTGGTTCGAGGTTGATCCGGAGATGTTACGTGTTGCCGCAAGGGTTGGGAACCAGGTAGTACTCAATACCTGCATACCCGAAGGCATGTGTTTGGATCACGAGCCCATCGTGGTCGTGGGCGGGAATGGAGCGAGCGGTCAGACGTTCGTTGACAATGCGGAATACCGTGATTGGGTATGGGGCAACTTTGAAGCCGATGCGCTCGACATGGAGTCGGCTGCTGTGGCTCATGTGGCATATGTAAACCAGGTGCCCTTTATCGCCTTCCGCTCGCTCTCGGACTTGGCAGGCGGTGGAGCCGGCGAGAATCAGATCTCTACATTCCTTCAACTGTCTGCCGAAAACTCGTCCAGAGTCGTCGTTGCCTTCCTGAAGGAGTGGTCAGAGGAACATTAGGAACGTGGATAAAATAACCTCCCCAACTGACCTATCAGGTACAACGGATGAATAGAATATTGACTAAAAAATAAAAAAAGTTCTGAAGAAATTTATAGAATCATTAGTTACAAAATGCTTGTATAGCGGATATTGCTTTATCAAGAATTGACATCCAATCCAATTGGTATGCTTGCTTCAAATTCCAATAAATACCAAGAAGGTTTTTACCCAAAACTTCGGCAATGGCCGCAAGAATAACAGAGAATAGCACATCATAAAATGGATATTACAAGAATTATTGGCTTTCAAAACAAAGTGTCAACCAAATGGGGACATCACGCGCATTTGCATTGTTAGCAATTTCCTCTCATCCAATAGCTAATAATTAAGATATGAATTCTGCTCTCTTCCTTTGGTCTTTTTAGCGGTAGTATCCGCTACCGACAACCCATCCGAATGGTTTAAATAGGAACACGTATGATCTCTTCGGTTGAGGTGTGGTCTGTCCCTTTTTCGGAAACCAGTACTCGACATACCCGCCACCGGCTTTGCCTTTTGCCAGGAATTCCTTTATGTAGAACGTGCCCTGTTGGTCCTTGTCCTCAAGCCGATTCTTTCCTTCCACATCCTTTCGGCCGTACAAAACCACATTGACGCCTTCCGTCGTATCGGCCCAGAAATATCCTTCGGTACCGTACCTAAGTTCCCGCAAAAGGTCGGCACCAAGCATCTTTGCCTGCTCAAGGGTCATTTCCCCCTGTTGATGCTTTGTATAGATTGCCTGCAGCATGCTGACCGCTGTTTCGACCTCACTCTTGATCAGCAGGTCCCGAGCCGACAAATTTTCGAGTTTTTCAGGCTGCGCACCAGCAGGCAAACAAAAAAACGCTACATTCAGAAGAACCACAAGCACTGTCAACAATATCTTTTTCATACTTTCTCCTCCTTTATTGTTGAGTTGTTTAATGCCTAATAATTAACGGACAAATAAAAGTATATAGCCAAACTAGAACTGCACCATTTTTGGTGTATAAATCTCATTTATTTTTAATAAAATGATTTAATTCGGTACCAATTTTATAGATAGATAGGAATTTGCTTTCTGAGTAGCGAACAATGGCATAATGCGGGTTGTGTGTCAAGTCCAAAATGGACACTTCATATTGTGGAAGCTTGAGAATGGCGGCGGGCTGCAAATAAAGGAGAGTCTTTGACACGAAGAAAAATGAGATTATTATGAAGATGTGAGCCCTTCAGAGATTAAGAGAGTACTTGACGATATAGACATGCGTCTTGATGGGGTTGATAATGAAAACGCCTCCGGGGCTCTGCTTATTCTCCTGGAGCTTGTCGAGCGTTTGAATGAGGAGAACGAGAAGTTAAAGGCAGAGAACCAAAGGCTGCGAGATGAAAACAGCTTGCTAAAAGGAGAACAGGGTAAGCCTAAGATTCAGGGCAATACAAATAAGGGCAAAGACGTGTCTTCGGAAAAAGAGAGAAAGAAAAGGGAGAAAAACAAGGCAAAGAAATCAAAGGCCAAGAAGCACAAGATCAAAATTGATCGAACCGAGACATGTAAAGAGGAAAAGGGTGAGTTTTTCCTCGTATGTAAGCTTTGCCAATCTCCCACGCTGTATAAAAACAGTTAAATACAAGTAAAATTTTTAGGCGTTTAGTTAGCTAGTGCCTGAACGAAAACCCTTGGTTCCGAGCGGTCATTGCGAGGAGTGAGGAACGAACGACGAAGTAATCCCATTGTTTCCAAGAGATTGCTTCGGTCATGCTTCCCTCGCAATGACATGAAAAGTGTAATTTGGAGGGTTTTCGTTCAGACAATAGCTAATTGGTTAAATGCGAGTACTGACCCCTTTGCTTTTCTTTTGGATGCGGCTTTGCTGCTCTATAGCATGGGAAAGACGAAGTCGTTTGTAGCTGTGCTTTGCGGCCATACCACGTGCAATTCCGGTTCGTCGGATATGACCTGCCATTGCACGACAAGCGTATCGTGTAGTTCCTGTATACCGGTATCCTTATCAACTCCATATTTGCCGAAACAGGATTGGAATTTTAGTTTTTTTATGGCATTGCGGACTTTTTTCTTTTTTGTGCTTTGTGCATTTTCCATAGCATTTGCCAGAGCCAGGATTGACTGCCCGCCAGGCCCAGCTTGATATGATGGTTCTACATCGCCATTTTTTGATTTAATGAGTTCTAAGGCTTCATCATGTGAAGGACCGACCCAATTCAGCCCATCGGAAACATTTGTAATATTTTCTTTAAAAGTTTCAAGGGTGGGAAGCCAGGAGATTACAGAGGTTACTCCTTCCGCGTAACTTTCCGTACATCCAGCATCCGCCTGGGCAACATCGCAAAAAAACGTTGGAATAGGAGGGGCAATAAGCAATGCAAGCGCGGCGGGAGTGTATTCCTTGCTGTCCAGGAGTTGAGCAAAAGCGATTCCATCTGTATCGTGCCCCCCACCAATTATTACAATACTGTCACTATCACTGTTATTTAATTCAATACTGACTAAAAGCTCATTGACGAAAGTATCCATGTCCCCTCCGACGGTAAGCAAATCTCCACCTTCAGAGGGATAGGAAGAATCGAAAAAGGTGTTAAAATTAGTATCCGCATCCACCAACTCTTTTGTGGCGTCATGTACCGAAGTACTAAATGTGTCGGTTTCAAATGCGAGAGCAGTATTTAGTGTTATCCCTAAAGTTGAAGCCTTTTCGGAAAGCATGGCCACCAATTCTTTATAATATCTGCTTGCCGGTGGGCCTACCTGTATGCGCCAGCCGGAAGGGTTTTCATACAGACTATCGCTCGCGCCGAAAGGAGCGACTAATAAAATTTTTCTTTCCTCGGAAATTTCCGCGGCAACTTGCGTTGCGCTTGAACTATACGGGCCGATAAGGAAATCTACCTTATTGGAGCCTTTCGCTAAAGAGGAGTATATTTGCTTTACATTATCATTACTTGAGGAATCGTCATATATTTCAAGATTAAACTTCAATCTTTTCTTTCCTATTTTGAAGCCGGGGTTATCATCATTGTTAATCCAGTCAACCATGGCCAGTATACCATACAAGCCATTTAAACTGGGTGATCTCCTCGACCCTGAAAAGGATGCAGAGACTCCGATACGAACATATTTGACATCACTGGAATCAGCATTTGCAACCTTGGCATGCACGTCTATTGACAAGAGTAACGTTGCAAAAATGATTGCCAATCCGCACAATAGCCAAGCGGGTGATAGTACTTTTGAATTACGATTGCCTATAGATTTATTTGTGCTTCTCATGTATTACTCCTTCTATTAGAAAAAATGGATCATCTCATAGATAAGAATTTGGATTTTAAATAATTAATAATAACATAATACGGGTTGTGTATCAATTCCAAAATGGACACTTCATATTAATAGATAAGAATTTGCTTTCTGAGTAGCGAACAATGGCATAAATAGATAATAGATAGAGGTATCAATATTGACGAATGAACGCGAAAATGATAGGAAATTTACTGATGCCTCTGGCGTAGCTGCTAAAGGCAATGTTTTCATAAGTGATGTCAGGGGCCAGGTAAGTTGGGATATGAACGAGTCATCTAAAATAGACAACAACGTTCGAATCCCTATCCGGGAGTTCAGATATTAGTGTGACTGTTATACTCCACTGTAAAGTAGCTCCAAAGAGGGAAGAATACTATGAATGAGAAAATAAAAATGCAAATAATACCTCCCCATGTAGGTCGTTTCATAAAGTGGGGAGAAGAAGACTTCGAATCATTTTGGGAAGAAGTGGCAGTAAAAGCCCAGGACGAGATTTACTGGTTTAGAAAGTGGGACAAGGCATTTAGCTGGGATGAAGACATCTTCAAGTGGTACGCGGGCGGTATCACAAACATTTGTTACAACTGTGTGGATTACAATATAGAAAAAGGCAGAGCAGGCAGAGCAGCATTAATCGCCGAGTCAGGAGAAACAGATGAAATCGAAGTTGTAACCTATGGACAGCTTCTTGCAATGGTGATGGAATGTGCATCCGCTTTGAGGGGCATAGGCGTGAAAAAAGGAGATCGGGTAGCGATCTATATTCCTACATGTATCGAATCTGTCGTGGCTATGCTTGCGTGTGCAAGAGTCGGAGCCATTCATGTTGTAATATTTGCTGGCTTTTCCGGAAAAGCTGTAGCTGATCGTCTTAAACTCACAGGTGCAAAATACATTCTTACACAAGATGAGGGGTCAAGAAGAGGAAAAACAATACCACTTAAGAAAACTATTGACCAATCGCTGAAAATCTATCCTACCGAGATTGAGAAAGTTGTTGTACTCAGGAAAAACAAGAATAAAGAGACGACCTTAATGAAAGGGCGGGACATATATTGGGAGGATTTTTTAGAAATGGGCAGAGGCAACAGTTCTGCTGTAGAGAAGATGGAATCTAACGAGCCACTTTTTTTACTTCCTACATCAGGCACTACAGCAACACCTAAGGTCACAGTCCACAACCATGGAGGATATCAAATATATATACATTCTATGGGTCAATGGATATATAAATTAAGGGAAAGTGATGTATGGTTTTGCACGTCAGATATTGGCTGGATAGTAGGCCATAGTTACAATGTATATGGTCCGCTACTCTCCGGCTGTACGTCTATTTTGTATAACGGCACCCCCGATTATCCCAGGCGAGATATGTGGTGGGACATAATAGAAAGAAACAAAGTGACAGGTTTATGGGTATCTCCTACAGGTGTAAGAGGATTAATGAAACTTGGAATTGAAGAAGCGCGCAAGCATGACTTAAGTTCAGTAGAAAGAGTTTTTAGTGCAGGAGAGGTCTTAAATCCACCAGCATGGCAATGGCTTCAAGAAGAAGTATTTGGGAATAAAATCCCAGTAATTGATCACATGTGGCAGACCGAATCTGCAGGACCCCTAATTGCGAATCCTTATGGTTTGTCCTTATTACCTATTAAACCTGGGTCTGCTGCAATATCTGTTCCAGGAACCAAAGTGGATATTGTAAACGAAAAAAGCGGTCATTCCATGCCTGCTGGAGAAAAAGGCATTTTAATAGTAAAAGAACCTTTCCCCGGGCTTTCACCAACTCTTTGGGAGGAACATAAGAGATACTTAAAAGAATACTGGGAAAAAATTCCATCCACAAAGAGTTATTATTCCGGAGATGCTGCTTACAAAGATGATGATGGTTACATATGGTTCGTAGGCAGATCAGATGAGGTGATAAAAATTGCTGCTCATAGAGTTGGGACTGTAGAAATTGAAAATGCACTCATGTCACATCCGGCTGTCGTGGAATCAGGTGTATCAGGAGTGCCAGATGAGCTGAAAGGGCAAGTTGCATGTGCTTTTGTTGTATTAAAAAGTGGCTTTGAGCCTTTGGAAGAACTAAAAAAAGAACTCTTGCTCCATGTGAGGGAAAACATGGGTCCATTTGTGGTAATCAGGGGTATCGAATTTGTGAACATGTTACCAAAAACCCGAAGTGGTAAAATAATGAGGAGAGTAATGAAAGCAATATGGACTAAAAAAGATATGGGAGATCTATCCACAATCGAGGAAGAGGCTTCTGTAAATGAAATAATCGATGCGATCAAAAGGATGCAAGAATGCAATTGAGATGCCTGGAAAGCGTGAACCTGGGAAAGTCAAAGGAGTGATGCAATTGAGAAATGTAGCTATAATCGGATGCGGGATGACAAAGTTTGGGCGGCTCGAAGGTAAAGGGTTAATGGACCTCTTAGCAGAGGCTTCGCTCAGGGCGATCGACGATGCTGGTGCAGGCGATCGTGATTTCGATGCCGTTTACGTCGCAAATTTTGCAGCAGGTGAACTTACCCGCCAGAGTGCCATCGCCAGTGCACTTGTGGATCAACTCAGCTTATTGCCGGCAGCAGCTGACCGGGTGGAAAACGGCCCGGCTTCGGGAGGTTCAACTTTTAACACCCTTTAGAAAAGGAGATAGCAAATGAAAAAGCTCTTGATACTGATTTCGGTAATTCTGATGCTGGCAGCAGCACCCCTGCCCTATTCTGGGGTCGCCGAGGCTGACAAGCCGGCCGAGACAAAGCTAAAGACATTAAAATTTTCGGCGGAAATGATCATTACAGATACGTTAGACCCTGGGGAAACATGGGAAGATGAAAGAGGCTATACACAGATCAGGGGCCTGGTCCTCGAAGAAAAAGTTGAAGCGGAGAGCAAGTTTTTGGGTGGAGCCGTCCTTGAGGTCTCTATCAACGCCGAGCTGGACGGGAACGGCACCTGGCTTTGACTGGGTATCGGATCCGCCGCTGATATTCACTGTGGACAACGGCCCGGGATTCCAGGGGACCTGGGAGGGCAGATTCGTTGGGACGTTCGTGGAAGGTAAACCCTTTGACTTCGAGGCTTTCTGTTTTGGTACAGGTGACTTTGAGGGATTGATAGCTGTAATGATAGGAACTCGTGAAGTACCGGGTGACTTGGCAACTATTGACGTGTACATCACCGATATGGCTGAATCTAAAATGCACATAAAATTCAGCACCTGGCATCCGCCTGTGGGCAGAGAGGTGAAAACGGTCTTTATACCCATGCTTGAGAAATTGAAAGCAAAGAGTAATGGCCGGATAACCTACACCATGTATGCCGGTGGAGCCCTTGGCACAGGTCCGGAGCACTATGATATCGCGAGAAAAGGGCTATCAGATATGGGCTATTTTACCGCCATTTGGACACCTGGTCGTTTTCCGCTGAGTGATGTATTGTCACTGGCTGCCACGGTGGATGGCAAGGACGTGGCTGTTGACATTGGTAATGCCATGTACGACCGTATCCTAAAACAGGAGTTCCCAGGCGTGAAGATGATTGAATTAAATGGGTGCATTCAGGCCTATCTATGGACCACGAAACCGGTGAAAACCCTTGAAGACTGTAAAGGACTTAGAATACGGTCACCGGGCGGTCACCAGACCAATTACATCAATGCGATTGGAGCTGAGCCGGTTTTTATGCCCACTGGGGATGCCTACCTGGCCATGGAGACCGGCACTATTGACGGGCTCGTTACCTGCCCACCCCTGTTCCTTGAGTTCAAGCTTTATGAGGTTGCAAAATATGGAGCCCTGTGCACTTTCGGTTGTGTCACCGAAGGCATCATCATGAATAAAAAAAGCTGGAATAAAACCCCTGATGACCTGAAACCCCTCGTTATGGAAGTCTGCAGCAATCCTTTCCGTACCTCAGGTGGGTTGACCCGTGACGTGTACAAGGTCATGATGAAGGAAATCGCCGGCAAGGGCGTTAACCTGTATACGCTGCCCGAAAAAGAGGCGGTTCGCTGGTATGCAAGATTCCAGGACGAGACGAGGAAATGGGTGGAAGGCCTGGAGGCTAAAGGACTTCCTGCAAAAGAAACCGTGATCATATACAACGAAGAATGCGAGAAGAGAGGCGTGAAGTGCGTTGCATTTCCGCCTGAGTGGAAGTGATTTACTTGCCGTGTGTAGGAGGAAGTGTCCACCCCGGCACGGCAAAAAAGCAATTTCCTATCAACTTTAACACACAAAGGTCAAAGCTATGAAAAAGCTCGTCCTGGTTCTATTTCTTATATTGACGCCACAGCTTGTCAATGCAGAGTTCGAAGATCATTTCAAGAACAAAACTCTCCGTGTGGATTATCTGCACTCGGGCAATTTTGAAGACGAAGAATACCAATTGGTCGCGTTCGTTGAAGAGCGCCGATGGGCCGGTTCAAAGACCATCCTGACAGACCCTTTCGATTACGGGAATTACAAATTTGAAATGCATGACCTGTGGTCAAACGAATTGCTGTATTCCAGGGGATACTCGACGCTTTTTTGGGAGTGGCAGGGTACGGATGAAGCCCAAACCCGGAACCGGTCTTTTTATGAAGCCGTAACCATGCCCATGCCAAGACACGCCGTACGGATCGATTTTTTCGGAAGAAACGAGGAGTTCAATTGGGAAGAGAAATATTCCGTGGACTTCATTCCCCATAAAACTGAAATGATCAGGCACAAAAAGCATAACTACCGAAAATTTAAAATACATCACTCCGGCAACCCTAATGAAAAACTGGATATTGTGATTATCCCCGAAGGATATACCCGGAAAGAACGGAGAAAACTGAGGAAAGACTGCAAACGCTTCAACGAATACCTTCTTGAATCCTCGCCATATAACGAAAATAGAGACAAGATCAATATCTGGGGAGTGTATGCCTGGTCGAGAGAATCCGGTACGGATATTCCAAGTGAAGATATCTATAGAGATACCATTGCCAATACCACTTTTGACACTTTCGGCTTAGAACGCTATCTTACGACCGACGATTTCAAGACGGTGAAAGACTTAGCTTCCAATGCGCCTTATGATCAGATCTTTATCCTGGTCAACCATTCCAAGTACGGCGGATGCGGCATTTATAACCATTATTGCATCGTTACGAGCGATAATGAAGAATCCGATTTCCTGACTCTGCATGAATTTGGCCATGCCTTTGCCGGATTGGGCGATGAATACTATACGTCTGAATTTGTGGTGGAAGATTTCTATCCATTGGACAAAGAACCCTGGGAACCCAATCTTACGACACTTGTCGATTTTAGTAGCAAATGGATAGACATGGTAGATGAAAGTACGCCAATCCCCACACCTACTATGCCTGAATATGAATCAACCGTCGGGGTGTATGAAGGCGGCGGCTATGTCGCCAAAGGGGTCTACCGCCCCTTCATCGACTGCACAATGAAATCCAAAATATACGACCAATTTTGCCCGGTTTGTAAAAAGGCCATCCAGGATATGATCGATACCCACAGCAAGTAAGCCGGTCGTGGGGGTCGGGTGAAGTTCGGGGACATCCTTGACTAACTGGACTTATGTTTTATGAGTCCAGTTCCATCTATTTCGGGGCAATGATTGGCTCGTCATATGGTGAACCGTTCTTTTCGATCACCCCTGTTCCCGCAAGCAGAATTCCAGGAATTAGCGCTCTTCGCTCCTCGCCTGATCGGTTGCCTTCTTACTGTTCCATATAAGAAATTGGTGCCCTCAAAAAAAGGGTACGGCATCATAATTGTTCTGTGAGTATGCGGTATCAGGGCCTGTAGTGTAATCTGATTAGTAGAATAATCATTGGCGAAATGCAAAGTAATCTTGGATTAGCCAATAGATCAAGATAATGCTTGATATTTTTGCTTGTTTATTAGATATAAAAAACGGCTTTTCAATTATTCTGTGGCCTGGTTTGTTCAAAGGAAAAAACCGGTGCTCACAGGCGATGCTTCGAGCAGGCATGACCGGCGAAATGATTATGTTTCGCTTTTTCACGATTAGTATGTCAGTTTTGTCGCGATATTTATACCTCGGAAGGTTGCAAATTGCGTTTTTTTCGGTGAGCAGTGAGCATCAAGAGCAAGGCGCGAAGACGCGTAATAGCAAGAGCTATTGCAAGCCTGAGCAACGCAGCTATTGGTGTTCATGGCCAGCGAAAAACCGCAATTTGTGGCCTTTCGAGGTATATGACCATGGAAAGGTGAGGGTCTTATGGAGTTGAATGTAAAGAATGAAGAAAAAGGGACGTTGGTATCCGTCACTGGCAGAATGGATGCCGTTTCATCGCCCGAGTTCGAAAAAGAACTGGGAAGGTTGATCGATGAGGGGAATGTCAATTTTGTCATCGATTTGACTGAACTTGACTACATAAGCAGTTCCGGCCTCAGGAGTGTTCTGACAACGGCTAAGAAGCTCAAAGGAAAAAACGGACAGATACTGCTCGCTTCTCTCCAAGCCGTCGTCAAAGAAGTCTTTGAGATCTCGGGATTTAGTACCATTATTCCCATTTATGAATCTGTGGAAGAGGCAATGGCGGCCCTGTAATTCGCGGGGAAGATTTCCCAGATTTTATCACACCAGAATTACACGCATAACTATAAAACTCAAGTTTCGTACCCTCTTTATTTATCAAAGCCTTTAAACGGTAAGGGCCAAAATAAATTTGGCTCCTTTACCGCCTTGGCATTGATAGAAATTAAGGGTGCGAAACTTGAGTATAAAATCTGACTGTGGGTGCATTTCATGAAATCTCTAAAGCTTGCAGCCATTATTGAAAATCTTGATCAGTTCATCTCCTTTGTCCATACATGCTCCGAAGAATGCGGCTTTGAGGGCAAAGGAGCGATGGAAATAGAACTTGCCGTGGAAGAGGCACTGGTTAATATATTCAACTACGCCTATCCCGACGGAGAGGGGAAGGTGGAAATGCAATACGCCTTGAAGGAGGGCAAAAAATTCGTAATAGAGATACGCGACAAGGGCATTCCCTTTGACGGCCTTTCCCGTCCCGATCCCGATACAACGGCCGATATCGAAAACAGGAAGATCGGGGGGATGGGAATCTTTTTTATTAAGAAACTGGCGGATGAGGTGCGATACATTCGCAATGGCGACATGAACGTCCTTACTATCGTATTTTTGGTGTAAGGTCTGGTTAGTGGGACTGCGTTGCATCTCCCCTATTGGTCATATCAAAGTTAAAATTATGTTACATGCGAAAATAAGGAAACACTGTAAATTTATAATCTCTGCCGCACTCTTCCTGATTATTGTATGCGGGGCACCCGCCGAAGGCGATGTCCTGAAAAAGGCATCATTCATACCTCAATGGGTTCCCCAGACCCAGTTTGCAGGTTACTACATCGGGCTTGAAAAGGGTATCTACAGGAAACACGGCATAGATCTCACCATCATTACCGGCGGACCGGACAATTCGCCATCGGAACTTCTTACAGATGGAAGGGCGGATTTTGCTTCGCTCTGGCTGTCTACGGGAATTCAGATGCGGGCGGGGGGAGCAAAGATTCTCAACATTGCCCAAATAATGCAGAGATCGGCACTGATGCTTGTGGCTAAAAAGGCGAGTGGTATTGAAAGGCCCCGGGACATAAACGGCAGAAAGGTGGGGTTATGGGGGCCCGTCTTTCAGCTTCAGCCACGGGCATTTTTCAGAAAATACGATCTTACGGTGCAGGTCGTTCCCCAGTCCTTTTCCATCAATCTCTTCCTGAGAGACGGCGTCGATGTAGCCTCGGCAATGTGGTACAATGAATACCATACGATTCTGAACTGCGGTATCGATCCCGGCGAACTGACCACATTTTTCTTCCATGAACATGGTCTCAATTTTCCTGAAGACGGCATTTATGTGCTTGAAGAAACATACAAGAAAGACCCGACGCTGTGCGCGGCCTTTGTCCTGGCCTCTATCGAGGGGTGGCGGTATGCCTTTGATCATCCCGATGAGGCATTGGCTGTTACTATGAGGAACCTCAAAAAGGAACACATTCCCACGACTCTGGTTCATCAGAAGTGGATGCTGGAAAAAATGAAAGATTTGATTTTGCCCGAAAAGGGTGAGGATGCAAGCATGGGAGGACTCCTGCTTGAGGATTACAGCCGCGTGGCACGAGGTCTGAGAAGCATGGGCCTCATAGACTCGGTTCCCAGTTTTACCTCTTTTTATAAGGTGATCAGAGATGATAGCCTCATAAAAAGTCGTCACTCCGGTGAAAACCGGAGTCCAGATGATCTGCAACTATTTGAAAAGACTGGATTCCGGCTTTCGCCGGAATGACGGTGAAGGTGGTTGTTTGACTTTTTATAAGGTGATCAGAGATAAAGATGAAAAATAGGGGATTGGCATTCAAACTTATACTGCTTATATTGAGCAGCGTCACACTGATTTTTCTGCTGATTTTCGGCTACAACTACATATATTCCAGAAAAATCATCATCGAGAATGTCGAAAAAAATGCGATGAACCTCGCCAGGGCGACGGTGAATCAGATCGACGTTGTCCTCAGTTCTATCGAAAAGGTCCCCGAAAATCTGGCCTATGTCCTTGATCGGTCGCTCTGTGCCGGCGAGGAACTCAACAACCTGTTAAAATACATTGTACAAAAGAATAAGGAAATTTACGGGTCTGCGGTTGCCTTTGAGCCTCGGGCATATGACGGCGAAAAAGAACGATATGCCCCCTATTTCTATAAGAGCGGCGGGGAAATAAAGTATTCCGATCTGGGGGTAGCATCATACCAGTACTTCTTCCAGGACTGGTATCAGATCCCGAAGGAGCTGAACCGGCCTGTCTGGACCGAACCCTATTTCGATGAGGGGGGCGGCAACATCATCATGTCCACCTATTCGGTCCCCTTCTACAGAACGGTGGAGGGGAAGAAGGGGATTGCGGGGATCATTACGTCCGATATTTCGCTGTCGTGGCTTCAGGAAATAGTCGCATCAATAAAGATAGCAAAGACGGGGTACGGTTTCCTCATATCCCAGAACGGTACCTTTGTAACCCATCCCAAAAAAGAACTCGTCATGAACGAGACCATTTTCAGCCAGGCAGAGGCTCGGGGAGACGAGGAACTGAGGAGAATCGGGAGGGAGATGATTCATGAGAAATCGGGTTTTGTCCCCTTTCGCAGTATCCTGACGGGGAAACTGTGCTGGATGGTTTATGCGCCGCTTCCCTCCAGTAAATGGTCTCTCGGTGTCCTCTTCCCGCAGGATGAACTGATGGCCGATGTGGTGCGTCTCAATAAAATTGTGATAACCTTCGGCGTACTCGGTTTTGTCTTTCTTCTCGTTGTCATCGTCTTCATTGCCAGATCGATAACGAGACCGCTGAGCGTCCTTGCCCACGCAACGGAAGATATTGCAATGGGGAACCTCGATGTATCGATTCCTGAGATCAAAACGGGGGATGAGGTGGGAAAGCTCACCCAGTCTTTTGACTATATGAAACAGTCCCTGAAACAATATATTGCCGATCTGACGGAAACAACGGCCGCAAAGGAGAGGATGGAAAGCGAGTTGCAGATAGCCCACGACATCCAGATGGGGATTTTGCCCAAGGTCTTTCCTCCCTTCCCCGAGATTCCCGAGTTTGATCTATATGCCACGCTTGAACCGGCACGGGAAGTGGGGGGAGATCTATTTGACTTCTTTTTCCTCGACGACGACCATCTCTGCTTTAACGTGGGCGATGTTTCGGGGAAGGGGGTACCAGCATCGCTCTTCATGGCCATCACCAAAACGCTGATAAAGACGAGGGCAACCAAGGACATGACGCCGGAGATTGTCTTGAACCAGGTCAATCAGGATCTTTCCGTGGAGAATCCGTCGCTCCTTTTTGTCACGCTCTTTCTGGGTATTTTCAATATCAGGGACGGAACACTGGAATACTGCAACGGCGGCCACAATCCGCCCTATATAATTCGTGCCAGCGGCGAGATCGAAGCGCTTGAAATGACCGGCGGAATAGCTCTGGGTGTGATGGAAGATTTTTCATTCCAGTCGAAGATAGTCGTTTTAAACAAGGGGGATGCGATTTTTATCTATTCCGACGGTGTTACCGAGGCCATGAACAGCAGACATGAACTCTTTTCCGAAGTGAGACTGGAGGGTGAACTGGGCAGGCTCAAGGGCCTCCCCGTAGGTGATATCGTAGCTGGAGTCATGGAAAAAATCCGGGAATTCTCGCAGGATGAACCCCAGGCGGACGACATCACCATGATGATTATCCAATATAACGGGAGTGATGAAGTGTCCAATGTTGTCGTTGCTACGGCTGATGAAGGAAATTCCCCATTGACATGAATGAGTTCTTTTACGATACTGCATTGGGAATCAGGTGTTGGCATTGGAACTTTTTGGTTCAAAAACCGTAATAGTAATTTAAAGGGTGTTGGCCTGTGCAAGCATATTCTGGAGAATATAAACGAAAATTGACCACTCCCGCAGATGCAGTCGCTTTGATAAAAAATGGAGATACTTTTATCCACGGCATGACTAATGCGGAACCCCCGGCTCTTCTTTCTGCCATTGCCGACAGGGCAGAGGCAGGGGATTTGAGGGATATCAAGGTTTATTCCTTTAACCCTCAAAAGTATGTTGCTGAAACAGTCTGCAGGCCGGATCTTTGTGATGTCATTGAGTCCTATTCATGGTTTGTAAGCGGCAAGTCTAGGGGACTGGTAACCGTCGGGTTGACACAATATGTGCCCGTGTATTTTCATCAGGTGCCCAGATTGATTCGGGAAGAAATGACAATAGGTGTCACTATCACCACGGTTTCGCCGATGGATCAGTCCGGTTTTTTCAGTTTTGGCACAAGTAATGACTATACATCTGTAGCGGCAAAATTGAGTAGAAATGTTATTGTGGAAGTGAACGAAAATATGCCGCGTGTGTTTGGAAGCGGGATGATTCACATTTCTGACGTTGATGCCATAGTGGAAAATCATGTGCCATTGCTTGAAATACCCCCACCACCGCCAAAACCGGAAGATGCACTGATAGGGAAACATCTTGCTGAAATTATTCCCGATGGCGCTGTCCTCCAGTTGGGAATCGGTGGTGTTCCCAATGGTGTCACGCCATATCTTTCAGGGCATAAAGACCTGGGAATTCATTCCGAACTCCTCGGTCCAGGTATGGTGGATCTTATTGAGAAGGGTGTGATTACAGGTCGCAGGAAAAACATTCACCCGGGAAAGCATGTTTATACCTGTGCTTACGGAACAAAATATACGTATGATTTTATGAATAATAATCCGAGCATGGAAAGCTTTCCTTCTTCCTATGTCTTGGACCCCGCTGTTATCAGCAAAAACGACAATATGATTTCTATCAACGCGATCCTTGAGGTGGACCTCTTCGGGCAGTGCAACGCAGAATCTCTTGATCAATCTCAATTCAGCGGAGTCGGTGGACAGCTTGATTTTGTGAGGGGAGCGAATAATTCCAAGGGCGGCAAATCCATCCTGGCCTGTTATTCCACCGCCAAGAAAGGACAAATCTCGCGTATTGTGCCTCGTCTTGGGGAAGGGACGATGGTTACCACTCCAAGAATGGATACCGACTATCTTTGTACAGAATATGGTCTCGTCAGGATCAAAGGCAAATCCACCCGTGAAAGAGCCTTGGCCATCATCAGCATTGCACATCCCAAGTTCAGGGACAATCTGTTGCGAGAAACCGAAAATATGCTTCTCATATAGTTGGTGCCCGATTGAAAATCGCTGTTTTCCTCAAAACTCATCCACTCCGAAGAAAGAAACCGCTCCGAGTTATACACAAATTATCCTCCATTTGTTTACTTGCCAACAAACAAACTTCAATCCAACCACTATATTCTGTTGGAAATAATCCATTCGCCCCCGTTCTCATCTCTTCCAATCGCCTCATGCTGTACTTTGCTTCAACAGACATATTGAACAATTTTTTTACTTTAGAATAGTTGTACCGGACAATATGTGGAATTTTGCACAAACTTGAAATAAAACCAAAAATTCTAATGGGAATCTCTCTCCGACCAGTAGCGATTTCCTCGTCTTGTTTTAAGAATTCAAAAATTATCCAATCAGGTTTAATGACTTGAACAAGTTTTTGAATAGACTTCTCTGGTATATAATAGCTAATTCCTTCCAAAATTAATAATGTAGATTCCATAGGGTCCCAGCCATGAACCAAAAGACTCTCATATATGCAAGAGGTATTTAAAAGATCGATTTCAATAAATGCAATATTAGCCGTTGATTTATTCCCTGAGTTTTTAAATAAATGAGATTTGAAATCCATGTTCTCGCTATCAATCTCAAATACCTTAGTATGAGGGTAATGCTCCGTTACTTCAATACCAAGAGCATCAAGACCCGCACCCGCAATTACTAACTGCGGAATATTGATTTCGTTAGAAAAAGATTTCTTAATTAAATTAAAAACGCCGAATTTTCGATTCTTTATCACTTCATCGTAGTAAGGACAGGCATCTTTACACTGTTCGTAAAGAGTCTTGCCTTCTTCTAAATCTAGTTGGCTCAGATAATCCTTAGCCTTTTTACTTTTATAGCATTCTTGTTGAGCCCAAAGTAACACCAGTGCTGAAGTAGATGATAATTTCGGCATGTTCTTTAAAAGCATTTCCTAAGAAAAGTCATTCTGTAAAAAGTCTACGTAAATGGTTGTCAAACAATGAAATTCCCTGGACCAAAGACATGTTAAAACTTGCACTTCACACGGTCGCTTTGCCATGAAAATCTTTTTTGACAAATACCTTGAAGTCTGCCCGGGATAATTCACTATTAATCAGGATAAAAGCCAGCTCCAACTGCAAGGACCTTTCCGTCCAGAATGATCTTTCTTATATAAGCCACTTTTTTAGAAGGCTTTTCCTCGCCCGGCTTTGGCCACGTACCTTCTTTCCATATTGCATCTTTGTTTTTCAATAGCCCGAATATCTCGCGCGTTGCATATTTCCCTTCAGCGTCCTTGAGGTTAAGTATATTTCTTCCTTCAAGCTTCGGAAACATGGGATTTACCAGTTCTGTTCCGTCTTCACAGGTGACAAAGACATAAACATCTTTGAATATGAACTCACTTGATTTATCCCTTAGCTTGTCAAAGGCATCCCCTCCCTTACTTCTGATAAGAGCAACCGCATCTTCTACCAGAGCAACCACAAATTTCTTCTCCATTTTTGCGTCGTACATTCCGCCGCCGATGACATATTCTTTACCTGAATGACCCTTCACCCGTTTGAGATACGTACTTTTCCATGATGGAACGGTGTCGTTTGGTTTGGGCCATTGATAATGACACCAGGCTTCTTCCTTTTCGCCGGAAACCATGGTGATAAACATTCTGCCGATAGGTTTACCATTTATATCCTTTAGGTTTGACATGTTTTTCCCTTCACCTTTTGGATTCGGAGGATACACAACCCGTAGTCCATTCATTTCCCAAATGAAGATATAAGTATCAGCATAAAACCACCTGCCTCCTTTTTTTCTGAATTTCGGGAAAACATTTACCCCTTCTTTTTCTATCAAGGCAGCGGCATCTCTGACCAGGGCTACGATTTCTTTGGTTTTCTTATATTTATATTCCGATTCTGCAGATGCGATTCCGGTAGTAAAAAGCATTGAAAAAACTCCCAATATTGCAGCAAAACCACAAAATATGTTTTTTTTCATATTAGATCTCCTTTTTAAGTTTACTCTCTCACCTCAAAGGATGATGACAACAGCAAAAAGCACCGCCCCATGTAGCAGCCGCATCATGCGGTATCTCTATTGCTTCTTGCCCTCTTTTTCGCAATTCTTCAGCAATGCGATGGTGCTGTGTGTCCACAGCACACGTCTTTTTGTCAAGTACAAACAAATTTGCTCCTGACCTTTTTGCCTTACCTACACCTACTTCGATATAGTCCCAATCTCTTATGGATTCCGGTGATTCGCTTAAGATTGCTTCCTTACAGTGCAATGCGCACAAAAGGGAAACTTAACGGAGCTTGCCTATTATGTTTGGCTCAAAATAATAAATCTCTCGCAGCTTCTCGTCTGTCATCCCGGGAAAGACTTCAAACTTGCCCTCGATGATCTCTTGCTTCTTCTCTTCAACCATCTTCTTCACATTCTCAGGAACTAAATCACTAAATGGGGCGAGCTTTACTCCTCCTTCTGCCAATCCATACCACCAGTCCTGACCTGGATGTTCATTCCACGTTCCGTTATGTACTGCCTCCACTATGTCGGTCATGACGGTAGCCCAGTTCCAAACGGCGCCAGTTAGAAATACATGTGGAGCAAACATACTCAAATTTGAATTAAGACTTATGTAGTAGACTCCTCTCTCGTCTGCTACCACCGCCGGAGCATAAGAGTCCGTATGGTGGGTTATAACATCACATCCATTATCAATAAGGGCTAAAGCTACTTCTCTCTCTTTTGGTGGGTCATACCATTCGCCTACCCACTCTACATAAACATTGGCGTCTGGATTGACCGAGGCAACTCCTCTGGCAAAGGCATTAATTCCCCTCACTACGTCAGGTATTGGAATGCCAGCGGCGTAGCCGATTTTGTTTATCTTGGTCATGGCACCAGCTACCATTCCAACGAGGAACTTGGCTTCATACATCCTGCCATAGTATATGCCTGCATTAGGGGCTTTTTTCTCAACTCCATTTCCCCACATGAATATGACATCGGGATAGTTTGGAGCTACCTGCTCGATATATTCTCCGAAATCCCAGGCGTGACAGAAGATTACTTTATATCCTGTGTCGGCATACTCTCCCATTATCTGTGGAGCATCGAGGCCACAAGCTTCTTCTTTCTCTGAAAGTTCAACATAGGGCAATGCTTCAGCCATCGCTTGAGCCCCTAAGTGTGCTTTGTAGGTCCAGCCATAATCCCCTATAGGTCCGATATGGAGGAGCGCCACTTTTTGCTCGGTCCCTCTTTTCCCTATTACTGTGGAACAGCCAAGGAGAGTTAGCACCAAAAAGATTAATGACATCAGGATAACAACAAGATTAGGTTTGTGTTCTGACATAGTTTTCCTCCTTTATAGAGTCCTATTATGGTTTTCTATAAATTTCCACAAGGCATAATGCCAAGCATCAGCGGCGGGCTGCCATTGCAAGGCACGAGCAGGCAGGCCCTGGCAGACCGGGATAACCCGCAACCGCAATATGTTGGAAGGACGAGAACTGGGGGATGCCCTTTGCGAGAACTAGGCGAGAAACAAGGGGGCGCCCTTTAGTTTTGCAGTTTTCAGTCTAAGGGTCGATTAGTTAGTAGCCTTTTTCTGGTACTATTCTTTCTTTTCGTCTGAAATGAAATTATTGCTTTCAAGCATCCTCAATGAAGAAAGGGGTCTACGTTTGACTCTTAGCCAAAACCCACAAAACTCAAATGTAGAACCCTATTCCCCCAAGATTTGATACCGATATTTTCCGTTACCTCCGAATTTATGTGTTTCTGTGCTGGCGATGCCCATATGCTGCTTGATATATACGTCAACATGTGATTTCTCATTAACCTAAACGCACCGATAAAACATAATTCTTAGACGTTCCCAAGTTTCCCCGTGCTAAGCTCGTGCTACGTCTCATATCTTCCACACAAAAAACTACTGTAAACCAATAATCCAATGGATATCCACTATTTCCTCCTGTCCAAAAGGATGGCCTCGGCAGCTTTTCATTCTTTATCCGGTTGCAGACTATGCCTAATTTGTCAAGGACGTCCAGAAAAACCCCCCGAATTCATCAATGTTTTTTATTGTAATAATTTGTCTGGTCACTTGATTCTCATAATTTCTCATCGTTGTGTATGTGACTTATTTTTTCTTTTACCCATGAGCGTACTAATTGAGCCCTGTCGATGCCTGAGCGTTTGGATTCCCTGTCAATTATTCTGACATCTCTGGGATCGAGTCTCAATTTCCGGGTAAAGGCACCGGTTACCCGGCGCCCTCCCCACAGACCCCTACGTGAAGCTTTCCCTCATACGGTTCCTCGGTTCAAGCTCTTTTTACCAAGCTGTCAACCAATCAGGCGACACCCCGATTGGCGCATAACTTTGCTACCTGCAAGTACTTAAATATTATGGACTATTCTGGGAAGCGGCAGGGGGGCTCTTTCAAGTAGACGCTTAAACTTTGCGCAACTTATATAGCCATCCCTGTGGCGTCGTCCGAGCCAGCAGCGCCATGCTTTTTCTGCATATTCGAACGCTGCCTCTAACGCTTTATAATTGCTCCGCACCCCAAAGTATTGGTAAAACCCTCGAAGTTTGTTACTTAATATATTATGCTGCTCTTCTAAGGGTTCATGCCGATTCTTCTTGCACCAGTTCCACAGCATTCGCAAAAAACGGTTTTGCCGTTTCCGTGCTGTTTGTTTCTTTATCACCCAGTATCCTTTGAGGGTTTTCCCCCAATAAAAGGTAAATCCGAGAAAATCGAACGTACCTTTTGGCTTCCCGCTCTTTGTTGGTTTTCCAAATGGTATCAATTTGGTCTTTTCCGGATGAAGGCTTAGCTCGAAACGGTTAAAGCGCTTCGGCAATGCTTCCATTAACTGTTTTGCATCTGATTCTAATTGAAATCCAATTATGAAATCATCTGCATATCGAATCAGAAAGCACTTGCCTTTTATTCGGGGTTCAACCTCTTTGACGAACCATTCGTCCAAAACATAGTGCAGAAATATGTTACTGAGCACTGGTGAAATTACCCCACCTTGAGGAGTACCCTTTTCAGGATAGATGATGTCGCCACCCTCCGCTACTCCGGCGTTTAACCACTTGCCGATTAAACGAAGAATACCCCCATCGTTGACCCTGTGTCGGATCGTCTCTCGTAATAAGTTATGGGGGATGTTATCGAATAGTCCTGTAATATCTGCGCTTAAAATCCAGTTGATGTTCAGTTTAATGCACTTTTCGCGAAGTTCGCTTAGCGCTTTGTGCTGGCTGTGTCCACTGCGAAATCCATGAGAAAAATCATAAAAGATGAAATTGGTGTCAAAGCTTGAATTGTGAATTAAACTTTTCTTTATTCACTATTCAAGCGGTGACCCATAAACACGGAAAATGGTACCATTCCTACTATTGCAATGACAGCAGCACAAAGAACGAGATACACAATCCGAGATTTAAATGACAAAGCTAAATTCATTCCCTTGCCCGCACTTCCAAAACCGATTCCTCAGATCGGATTACCTCTGCACCATCTATCCTCCAGACATCCCTCCAGATCGGGAAGGAATACGGCGACTCGTGAGTGATAATGCCATTATAGGTAGGCGCAACCATCATCAAATCTATGGCACGAATTGGGGTATAGCCTCTCAAACCAGTAAGGTCCATTCCCTTTAAAGCATCACGTACAGCATCAGTATCGGTTGTCCCAGCTTTCTCAATTGCTGCTTTAAGCGTACATATGGCATCATAACCCAGTACTGCCCAGCCGGAAGGATACTCACCATTATACTTTGCCCTATATTTCTCCACAAACTCCATCATTTTGGGGTTAGGATCAGCGAAAAAATCGCCTCCGGCAAAGCCATAAACCCCTTCTGGTGCATCCTCACCTAATGCCTTCAACACATCTATATCGTACAGCGCCATAAACGGCAGCTCGTCAAAAAAGCCATAGCCCTTAGCCTGCTTGGTGAAGGCAACTAAATCATCTCCATAAAGAGAACTTTGGACGAAATCGATGTCATCTTTCATGGCTAACATAGCAGTAATAAAGGGAGAATAGTCTGTCTCGCCAAGCTTTGGAAAAGCTTTACCGACAATCACAGCATCGGGAACCAACCTCTTTATCTCTTCCTCGAAGGCTGCTTGCTCGCGGTAGCCGAACTCGTAATCCTGATTAAAACAGTAAAATTTCTTAGCGTTGGGAAAATCGCGGTGTATTCTACGTGCTTGGCCACGCCCCTCCATATAGGTATTGACTACCACCTGCAAGGTTGTTCCATTGTAATTATCAACTGTTTGAGCTTCAGTTTGCGCGATTGCCGAGATGCGAATTATGTTGTAGTCTCCGGTCACCGCCTGTAACGCCAAAGCTTCACTACTGCTACATGGCCCAAGAGCGAAATCTATTTTCTCCCTTAGTATTAAGTCCTTAAGCTCCCTGACACCAATATCTACGTTAAGCGCACCATCACGATCAAGATACTCCAATTGCCGGCCTAAAATACCACCAGCGGCATTTATTTCCTCAATAGCCAACAACTGCCCCTTCTTTTCCGAGGTGCTATACATCTCGCATATGCCGTTGTAATCTCCAATGTGTCCTAGTTTTATAGGCTTTTCTTTGGCACAGCCAATGAGAACCGATAAAAGAACCACTGCCGTGAAAATAGCAATAACCTTGGTTTTGCAAAATTGAAACATTATTTCCTCCTTATCTTTTTGAAAGTGGAAATTGGAAATTAGGAACTATCCACTCCCCTCTTCTCCAAACAAACCAGCGTTACAGAGCACACATTTATTATCTGGCAGGTCGGCACCTAATCAACCTGCCTATGTAAGCACAATCATAAAACCATCTCCTTTCTTTTCTCTTCATTTGAGTTTAGGGCTTGGTCAAAAATAAAGTCACATTTTTTGTCTGGGTGTAATGGTGTAATTCAAATTTGGAAAAGTCTCATGTCGTATGATTGAAAGAGAGTCCATCTGTTTATCAGAGATCTTTCTTCCTGACTTGTAGTTCTTTCGCACAAAATGGGCCTTAACTTCTAATCCTGTTGATGTTTTTGTTGTTCGAATAAACTTGAGCATCGTTTCATAACTGGTGAGGGGCTTCCCCGCCCAGTTTTTGGTGATTTCACTGAGCAGACGATATTCAACAGGGTTCCATTTTGATGCTCCCGGGGATAATGGCAAAGTGTTATGTATAAGCCATAGAGGTCGCAAAGTTTTTCCATCATACTTCCATACACGAGATCGTGCGGGGAGTCAATTACAACTGTTGGTAACTGGATAAAGGAACAACTGAGTTTAGACTTGCGGGACGTACATTAGTTTATAAGTTGACGTGGTAATTGAACTGCGCGGGACTTGCGGGACATCCATTTGTAAATCAGTTGTCGGCTTAGAATCTTGATAATATTATAAAATATGACTATAATTATTCAATATCAATTCGTAAAAAGCTGCGGAAGGAAGACTAATTCAATGGAGCAAATGTGTTAAGGCTTGCTAAAACATCCTTGGCACGAATATTTCCCTTAACACCCATTTCTACTAAAAGGTCAATAGTCTCAGAAAGTATCAATTTTAACAAGCTCGAAGCCTCCCTGAGTGTAACCTTTCCTTCTTTATAAGCTTTAGCAACATAAGATTCGAATCCGACCCCTGGCCAGTTTTCTCAATGATTGGGCCTTCTCCATTATTTATATTGCTTAGGTTCGATCCGATATTTCTTTAATCTGAGCCCGACGATTCTCTCAGATGTATCGAGAAGCCTTGCTGCTGCGGTTATATTCCCTCTGTTGCTCTTTAGTGCATCAATAATTATATCTCTTTCAAATGTAGATATAGCTGCCTCTAATGAGCCGGAGGAAACTGTACCCGATTCTTCGGCTGTCTGGGTGGTGGGTGGTAAGTGGTAGCTGTGAATTACATGATTACTACAAAGAAGTACTGCCCGTTCCATACAGTTTTCAAGCTCCCGCACATTACCAGGCCAGTGATAGCGCATAGGCATATCAATGGCGGGTGTGGAAATCCTTCTTATATTTTTTTTATATTTCTTGCTGTACTTTTCAAGAAAATAATCTGCCAAAAGAAGAATGTCTGTCTTTCTTTCCCTCAAGGGTGGCAGATAAATTGGAAATATATTGAGACGGTAATATAGATCTTCTCTGAAGCTACCATCCACTAACGCCTTTTCCAGCGGCTTATTGGTAGCTGTTATAATCCGAACATCAATCTTGATGGCATTAGCTCCACCCACCCGATCCACCTCTTTTTCCTGTAAAGCTCTCAAAAGCTTGGCCTGAGCAGTGGAGTTTAGAGTACCAATTTCATCCAGAAACAGAGTGCCATCGTTGGCGCATTCAAATTTACCGATCCTTCTTTCTGTTGCACCGGTAAAAGCACCTTTTTCATGTCCGAACAACTCGCTTTCTATCAAAGTTTCGGGCAATGCAGCGCAGTTTACCTTGATAAATGCCTTTTCCGCCCTCATGCTATTGTAATGGATTGCATTGGCCACAAGCTCCTTGCCTGTACCGCTTTCTCCCCTGATGAGCACGGTGGCATCGCTGGCGGCAACATGGTCGATCATTTCAAAGACCTCTCGCATTTTATTGCTGCTGCCCACGATGTTATGAAAGCTGTATCGTTCTTTGAGCTTTTCTCGAAAGGTTAAATTTTCGTTTTTAAGGCGGTTCCTTTCGTCCTCCATCATTCTACTGATTCTTATAGCCTGCGCTACATTAGAAGCAATAATGGTCAGCAATCTCAGATCTTCTTCAAAAGAGATTTCCTCGCTAAAAAGCCGATCTACACTCAGGGCTCCGCAAGCAAATGTCCCTATCTTAATGGGTACACAGATAAATGAAATGTTGTTTTTCCGGATGTCTCTTCGTGCTCCGGTCCGATTTAAGAATAACGGTTCCTCGCCTACTCTTAATACAATAATCGGATCTCCATCTTCCACTACCTTCCCTGTAATCCCCTCACCCACATGATACTGCCCTCTTCTCATTTCTTCATCCGTAAGACCATGTGCCGCTTTAATGGTCAACTCCTCGGTTGATGGATCCAAAAGAGTGATAGTACCTCGCTCCATACCCATTCTGGAATGAAGTATGTCAAGGATAGACCCTAAATTTTCCTTTGGATCAGAAGTTGATACAAGGAGCTGGCTGATTTCATAAAGAACAGTTAACTCCTGTACCTTTCTTTCTAAAGCTGAACGGCTGGAAGATTGCATCTTACCTCTATAATAGACGGAAAAAAATAGAGCCGCGTCTGTCCGAAACACCGTTGTAACTGACAGACACGACCCTAAATCTCGTGCGCATCTGAAACGCCGTTGTAACAGACGGGCACGATAAATCAACAAAACTTTAAAAAGCAATAGATACAGTAGCCCCGCCATACACATAATCAGAATCATCGCTATAAGGATTAACCGCAGCAATATGATTGTCTGCATCGCCTGTTAACGGGAATGAATAAGACACCACAGGACTTAAGGTCATATATTCCGTAACCGGAATTGTCAGACAGATGGAAACAAGGCCATCATGAAAACTGCGATATGGATCGTTAGAAGCTACGAGCTGACTGTTATATTCAGCAAAATCATCTGCATTGTCAGCATAATAGTAACCAACTGAACCCGCCAGATCCAGGGTTATGTCCTTAGGCAGCTCAAATGAATGAGAAATTCCAAAGGAAAGATACCATGACGGAAGGTGAGCTATTTCACGGTAAGCAGTAAGCGTTGGAGATAATATCGTATCAATACCAATGCTTAAATAAATTTCCTCGCCATCATTAGCATCATCAAGACCGTAATAAATATAACCCACTCCCAGACAAACCGGCCCGAATTCTTTATCATATGAAAGGGTCATATCTGTCTCGTTAAACTGGTTCGAATGAGTATCATTATCCATCCTTGTGTCAAGATTACCCCAAAGATTAAAGCTAAAATCCTTGTAAGACATCGTGATTGATGGCTGAATTACTACACTGTCGTCACTCAGCTCATAACCACGCCATACGTATTTATCAAAAACTCCTACATCGGCAGACGCCGTTGGTTTATTTTCTCCAGCCATAACAATAGAACTACCTACGATTAATACTAAAATTAATGTTGCGAGTCTTAAGATTACCTTCTTCATTTTTTAATTCCTTTCTATTTTTAAATTTAAACCGATAGAAGAGTCATACCCGCACATAAGGAACGGGGACGAAATAACTTCCCCAACTATGCATCACAGCTTCAAGCCATCTTTGCTCGATCTTAAATCCCAAAAATATCAAAATAGCCAGCTATTCTATCAACTTTTGTGATTTAAGATCGAACAAATCTGACCCAAATCTATGCGCCTACTTGGGGAAGTTATTTCGTCCCCGTTCCTAAGCAGGTATGACTCATTAATTATTATTTCTGCGAATATGCTGAAACCTCAAAGTCAGGATAGGCATTGCCGGCATGCTCCGCAAGATCCAGACCTTTAGCTTCTTCTTCAGGTGAAACTCTCAGGCCTATGGTCATGTCAATTATTTTAAACAAAATATAGGCTACTGTGAATGTCCATATGAAACAGGCTGCAATCCCCAGAAGCTGCACACCGATAATTTTTCCTGTTGTGCCTCCCATATTGAAAATACCGGCAGCCAGCGTTCCCCATGCTCCACAAACACCATGAGCCGATATAGCGCCAACCGGGTCATCCACTTTAATCCTGTCAAACATGATGACCGAAAAGACTACGAGGATACCGGCAATAGCCCCAATAATGATCGAACTTGTTGGTGATACGTTTGCGCATCCAGCGGTAATTGCCACCAGACCGGCTATTGCTCCGTTTAAACTCATACCCACTTCAGGTTTACCGAACTTAATCCATGAAGTGATCATCGCCAGAACCGCTGCGGTTGCCGCAGCCAGGTTTGTATTTACAAAGATCATGGCGATATCTTTATTTGCCGCGGTTGTTGAGCCAGGGTTAAAACCAAACCATCCAAGCCACAGAATAAAGACTCCAAGAGCAGCCAATGGTATATTATGCCCCAATATCGGCCTTATCCCCCCGTCTTTTGTGTATTTGCCCAAGCGCGGTCCAAGGACAATGGTGCCCGCCAGAGCAGCCCATCCACCCACAGAGTGAACTACTGTGGACCCCGCAAAATCAATAAAACCCAGGCCCTCAAGCCAGCCACTACCATTATACAGACTCCCCCATGCCCAGCTTCCGAAGATGGGATAAATCAGAGCGCTTATACAAACGCTGTATAATAGATAGCCTACAAACTTGGTTCTTTCAGCCATTGCTCCTGATACAATTGTTGCCGCTGTAGCAGCAAAAACTACCTGAAACATCCAAAATGCCAGTACCCATGGATCACCATCAGGCGAAAAGTCGCTTAAGAAAAAACCCGATGTTCCAAGCCAACCGGATTTAGACACACCAAACATCAGGCCAAACCCGATAGCCCAGAATGCCAGTGATCCAACAGAAAAATCCATGAGATTCTTCATCATTATGTTCACAGCATTTTTAGCTCGTGTAAATCCTGCCTCAACCAGGGCAAAACCAGCCTGCATGAAAAAGACAAGCGCCGCTGCAACCATTGTCCATACGTAATCAGCGTGGGCCTGCACCAAATCAATAGCTGTTTTATTTGATTCCGGTGTGACCGCCCCATCCCCGGCCCAGGCAATGGAAAGGTTGCTCACTGTTAAAAGTAAAGTCAGTATAAGAGTTTTCATAATTGTTAACCTCCTTATTAAATGGCATCCTTGTTGGTTTCACCGGTTCTGATGCGGATTACTTTATCTAATGACGATACAAATATTTTGCCGTCACCGATCTTGCCTGTATTGGCCTTTTCAGAAATAATGGACACAACTTTATCTGCCATGGATGAATCAACCACCACATCGATCTTCATCTTTGGTATAAAATCCACCTGGTATTCGGCACCGCGATAGATCTCTTTGTGCCCCCGCTGTCGCCCGAACCCCTTGACCTCGCTGATAGTCATGCCAGACACACCGATATCGTTCAGTGCGTCCTTTACTTCGTCCAGTTTAAATGGTTTAATAATTGCTTCGATTTTTTTCATTTAATGCTCTCCTTTTAGATCATAAATTGTAAATGTTTGTATAAATGATAAAGCAAAGGACGTGCCACTTCGCCGATAACAGAACTATTTTGGGTTAACTATCTTTAATCACTAAATATTTACATCTAAGATACAACAGGGAGCAAATGTTGATTAATTACAAATATGTTGGATTGGCATATATACATTACATAATTGTAGTTAAAATGAGCCAAAATGACATGTTTGTATATTGTGCGAGCACCTTTTTTCTCCAAGTCCCCAAAATCGGCAAAATAAAGCATTTACCAAAACTTTTCAACCTGTGCGGTTAGGTAATTGCCGAGCCATTCCGAATGATCAAATAGGATTTAAGACTTAAAACTTAAAACTACACTTGACGTTGACAACCATTTGATGTTATTTTATAAATTAACAACTCACAAAAGTTATTGCGAACCTGGATGTAATAACTTTCTCATCTCTGAAAATATGGTGGTACGACAATGAAAAAAACCAAACTATTACTTGTATACATGGTTTTAAGTCTCTTTTTTACCTCATACGCTTTTGCACATACACCCTTTTGTTCGTGTTTGGATAATAGGGATGGAACTATTCTTTGCGAGGGTGGATTTCTTGATGGTTCCTCGGCTGTTGGTGTAAGAATACAAGTGGTAGATGCCAATGGAAAAATACTAATTGAAGGATATATGGATAAAAAAAGCGAATTCAGATTCAATAAGCCTTCAGGCGAATATACGGTCATTCTTGATGCAGGCTTTGAGCACTCCGTGACAGTACCAGGCTCAGAGATTACGGAGTAGTAGTGAAAACAGTATACCATCCCTATATACCATCAAGGCAGGATCCCGGTTTTTTGGAAAGAACGGCAACGGGTCGTGATAAGCTCTTATCAACCTTGCTCGCCGGCATTGAACAAAAATCACGACAACCTAAGCACCAGCTTTTGATCGGTCCTCGGGGTATCGGGAAGAGTCACATCATTGCATTGCTTCATCACAAGATAAAAAACTCCTCGCGCTTAATGGCAAAATGGCTACCTGTCTCTTTTCCTGAGGAGGCAGCAGGAATTATTACGCTTAGAGACTTCATGGAGAAAGTGACAAGGCTTTCCGGTGAAGAACTGGAAAACGAGGGATTATCTGATGATGCCATGAGACTCAGGGAAATACTTGAGGTTACGGATGGAGAGTCAAGCAACCAGAAGGCCACAAATCAGATTAGGTCTTTTTTGATCGAATGGACAGAGAAAAATCAGAGAAAAATTTTGATATTACTGGAAAATGCAGATCGAGTGATCGGAGATCGCATAACAAAAAGGCTTCCGGACGAAAGATGGCTGGCCGATCTTTTGATGAATGAGGACATATTCTATCTGATTGCCACCTCAGCCGCCTTTTTTAAACAGACAACAGACAAGGATCATCCTCTCTGTGGGCTTTTCCAGGTCGACGTAATTGATGAATTGAGTCTTGAGGAATCAACTGAACTGCTGATAAAGTATGCCGCTGAGGAAGGACGCACAGCGCTTGCAAAGAAACTTAAGACAAGAACCAACAGGGCTCAAGCGATATACACACTTGCAGGAGGAAATCCCCGCTTGCTGATAATGCTCTATGTCCTTATCCGGAATTCGGATGCAAACATAACGAACGTTGAAGCCGGTTTTTTCAGTCTGCTGGAGGATCTCACACCCTATTTCCAGTCATGCATGGCTCAGTTGACTGCTCAGGAGGAAAAAGTCCTGGTGGCTTTTGCAGAGGGACCTGAGTTTCTTGGACCTGAGGAAGTTGGCCGAAATATTCATATGTCGACCGATGAAGTGACAGCCCACCTGCAAAGACTTAAATCGACCTGTTTTGTCAAAGAGATAGAAAAATTAATCAAAGAAGATGAGTGGGCGCTATATCGGCTTTCCGCAACCAGCTTCCGTTACTGGTACCAGATGAATTCAGAGCAGAACAGAGAGATGAGTGAAATATTCATCCGATTCCTCATTCTCTATTATACTTACTCTGAGATTGAGCAGATATATCTCTCCCGGAGCACAAAATTACTGGAAGGTAAGAACGCCTCTACTGTGGGAACAAACGCGCGCAGGGAACTGCGGTATCTTGAGGTAGCGATGCGTTTGGCGAAAAAGGAGGAGATACAAACACTTTTGACCTCACTGGAAAGGGGTCTCAATAAGAAAGGTCCTTCTGAGGGAATCAAACACATCTATGAGGACTTATTAAAATCAATCCGGAACATCCTTCGATTCTGATATGCATACACAAGTAGTAAAACCGGCCGGTTCAAGTCGTGAGGGCCTGTATTTTGTTTTGACCACTGCTGTAGTTATTGCAGTGGCAGCAATCTGCATTATGCACAGGACCAAAGCTGAACCTGAAAGGGTTCTGTTCGAATACCAGATAAGCGGGTACAAAGATCTTAACAGTTTCAAGCAGGGGACGTTTGTCGCCCTCTATACCGCAGCCATGGAGATTGATGCCGCCCACGACAATAATGAGGGAACGTGGCTTTCAGTGAAAGACCTGCAAGAACGATTTATGCCCCCATTTGCTCATGATCGTGCATGGGCCATGAGCGGAAAGCTTATCTGGACACAAAAAATATTAAACAATGATATGATACATGCAACAGCGTATCTTGGGAAACCGTCCATTTCTGATATCTCAGGCTCTTTTTTGCTTGTCCTGCTGCATAACCACAGCACAGAAGGAGACTACCAGATCGGGGAGCCGGAACACGATGAGGAGCCATTTAAGATATGGTATTCTGGCGAAACTGCTGTAGATTTCCCTGAAAAGTTGAGCGTACGCAGTCTGGCTATAATGGGATGGAAAGAGGTTATCCCGTATACAGGTGACGATGAGATGAAACGGATAAAAGGATAGATAGACTTTCAGATAAATAATTTCACTGCGTTATCAGTCAAAATCTTCGACGACGTACAACTTAGCACGACTTACTCAGATTTTTCCTTCTAGCCTTGTGAAATGAATTATCTGAAAGTCTATGAGGATGGTACTATGCAAAGACTATTGGTAATCATGTTATTGATGCTGGCTATAGTTTTAGGTGGAACTAATCCCGCAATTGCGGAAAAAAGACTCTGTATCGGAATTACTTTGCATCCATATTACAGCTTTGTGAAAAATATAGTTGGCGACAGGGCAGATGTGGTGCCGCTGATAGGGGCCGGATTCAACCCCCACAGCTACGAGCCTAAACCGGATGACATAAAAAAAGTAATGACAATGGATGCAATCGTGATAAATGGAATCGGTCACGATGAATTTGTCTTCGAGATTATCGAGGCAGCCAGGATGAAGGACAAGCTCAATATTATTTACGCAAATAAGGGAGTTGCTCTTATCCCCATACCTGGAACCGACCCCGCCGACAAGATAGTCGATTCCCACACTTTTGTATCCATAACCACCTCAATACAACAAATATATAATATTTGCGCCGAATTGACAAAGCTTGATCCGGAGAACGCTCAAATCTATCGAGAAAATACCCGCAACTATGCATCAAGTTTGCGTCGAATGAAGGCTGAGTATATGAAAAGGGTGGCTGATATGCCGGATATTGATTTTCGCTGCGCTACTATCCATGGCGGCTATAGTTATCTTTTGCAGGAATTCGGCCTGGAAGTTGCAGCGGTAATAGAACCAAGGCACGGGTTAAAACCGACTGCCAGTCAGTTGCGGGCTACTATTGATCTCATTGAGAAATCGGGTGTGGATGTGGTTTTTTCTGAGATGCACTTTCCTGACAAATATGTGGACACAATCAAGGAAGCAACAGGTGTAAGGCTTTACGCATTCTCTCATATCACCGGAGGGGATTATACAGTCGAAAAATTCAAAAAAGAGATGAAATTCAACCTTGACATTTTGACCATTGCCTTGATGGATGCCTGCAGGCAGCTTGAGCAGGTGAGCAGGTGAGCAGGTGAGAAAGTGGGAAAGTGAGCTGGTGAGAGAGTGGGGGGCAAAACCAAAAGCAAAAGAAAGAGATGTGAGAGATGCTTACAAAAAATGAGGACCCGCCTCGCGGGCCGTCCATATGCTTTGAGATAGTCGGTCTCTGCCTGAGTAATATCACTATCCTGCAAGACGTAAGCTTTACCGTGAAGGCAGGAGACATGCATTGCCTTATCGGGCCGAACGGCGGTGGAAAAACCAGCCTTATCCTTTCACTACTAGGGCAAATGCCTCATACCGGCCGTATCGAGATCAATTGGACAGGTGGAACAACAATCGGATATGTGCCCCAGGTGCTCGATTTTGATCGGACACTTCCGGTTACGGTAAATAACTTCATGACAATGATTTGCCAGAATATGCCTGCATTTATCCGTACAAGGAAAAAATATAAGGATATCATAAATAATGCCCTTCGGCTGGTCAGTATGGATACCAAAGGAGAACGGAGACTGGGGGAGTTATCAGGTGGTGAGATGCAACGAATCTTATTTGCCCAGGCGCTTATTCCGTTTCCCGATCTCTTGATCCTTGATGAACCGGGCGCAGGGATAGACAGGATCGGGGCGAGGGTCATTGAGGAGATCATCCTTGTTTTGAAAAAACAGAAAGTTACTATGGTCTGGATAAATCACGACTTAAAGCAGGTCAAACAGATGGCTGATGCTGTTACGTGTATTCATAAACAGGTGCTTTTCTCAGGAATTCCGGATGAAGTCCTGACTACGGAAAGAGTCTTTCAGGCCTTTAGTGCGACCAACTCCGGGCCATGAAGTTCATCAGAGAATTTTCTCGTTCCCATGCTCCAGCGTGGGAATATATACCATATGGGTTCCCACGCTGGAGCATGGGAACCAGGCAAAATCAAAAAGGTGGTTAGTATCTACAATTCTATAATGCCGCTTGTGCAGCGCCTGGCAGAGTCCGGCTGGCTGCCGGAGTCGCTCAAATACGCATTTGTGTTCAATTCTCTTGTAGCTGCCCTTATCCTGGGGCCGGTGCTCGGCGGTATCGGCACACTGGTTGTCACAAAGAGACTTGCTTTCTTTTCCCAGGCGATCGGAAATGCCGCGCTTACAGGTGTTGCTATCGGAATCATACTGGGAGAGCCTTATACCTCTCCATACGTTTCATTGTTCAGTTTTTGCATCATTTTTGGAATGGCCATGGTATTCACCAAAAATAGAACAAAAATGACTACTGACACCTTGATTGCCGTATTCCTCTGTATCTCATTGGCGATCGGTGCCTGTATCCTGCTCTATGTGACTGCCAAGGTAAATGTTCACGTCTTGGACAATGTCCTTTTTGGCTCGATCCTCACTGTAAACGAGCTTGATCTGAATGTTCTGTTTGTGATTTCTTTTATATGTATATTCTGTGGGTTGGGCTTTTATAACCGGATGGTTCTTTCCAGTTTTAATCCCAACCTTGCCCGTGTACGAGGGATAAAGGTAATCTTTCTCGACTATCTCTTTATCCTCATGGTTACCATAATCACTGTAGCTTCAGTAAAAATCATAGGAGCGATCCTGGTGGAAGCGCTGCTTGTTATACCCGCGGCCTCAGCCCGCAACTTGAGCAGATCAATGAGAGGTTTTTTCTTCTATAGCGCCGCCTTTTCCACATTGAGCTGTGTTATCGGGATTGTTGTCCCGATGGAATTAGAGATACCGGTTCCATCAGGTGGAGCCATTATACTGGTTGCAGCCTTTTTCTTTGCTGCCACAACTGCAATAAGGCGGTTGAGACGGGCCTATCCAGCGCTTGGGAAAATATGATTCAGCTTAAGGAGAATATCATGAAGATTGAAAAATTGTTTTTTGTCGGAGTTGTTTTAGTTTTTTGTCTGTTAACGGCAAGTTCAGCGTGGGGTCACAAAGTACACGTATTTGCCTGGGTGGAAGGAGATACAGTCTATACCGAAAGCTACTTTTCGAATGGAAACAAAGCGGTTCATGCTCAAATACAGGTCTTTAACAACTACGGAAAGTTGATCATGTCCGGTAAAACCGATAAAAAAGGCAAATTCGCTTTTAAATTGCCGGCGTGCACGGACTTAAGAATAGTGCTCAACGCGTCGGAAGGTCATAATGCAGAATTCGATCTCGCAGTTGACCAGACGGATTGAGATCAGACAACTTCCATTTTTCATAGTGTTATTGTTTTATCGGCACAATGTAGGGGCGAATCTTGTGTTCGCCCTAATCATGGCGATTCGAGCCCTGAGAGGAGATATAAATTGAAACAGGTTGGTATTGTGCTTTCTCTGTTTGTTTTTAATATATTTGTTCTTTTTGGAGCATCCGGACAGGCAAGCCAGGAGTGTCCGCTTGTGCTTGCCTGCCTTCAGTCTACTTATTCCTTTGCAAGTATCCTGACCAAAGGCACATCAATAAAAGTCAGCAACCTGGGTCCGGCCGGATACTCCATGGGAAGACTTGGACAGTATTTCAAGAAGCATGAAAAAGAAGTTAAAGATTATGCTGCAAGGGCTGATGCGGTTATTACGATCAGGAGTGTATGGAAACATGACCCACTTTATATCTATGCAAGAAAATGGAATGTCAGGATTATTGAAATAGATGCATCTATGCCGTTTGACCCTGCCCTCACGGGTGTTTCCATTCTTGAAATTCCGGATAGCTGCCCTCTTTTGCCGGGTACACAAACAGGTAAATCTCTCCGTAAAGATCATCGGAACATCTCTCCCTATATCTGGCTCAGCCTCTCAAATGCCTCAAAAATGCTCAGCATCATTGCCGGAGATTTGAAACGCCTCAGCCCAAAAGATGCTGCGGTGATTGACAAAAATCTGGTTACTTTCAAAAAAGAACTTTTCAGGCTCAGACTCAAATATGAAAATATGTTTGCAGAAATGGAATCGCTTGAAGTATTTGGCCTGACAGATGTCTTTCCCTACTTTACAAACGACCTGAACCTACATGTAGCAGGCTATTTCTTAAAAGATGATTTCCACTGGACAGAAGAAGATCTATCCAATCTGAAGACAAGACTTCAACAGGACAAGATTAAAGTTGTAATTCACAAATGGGAACCAAAGCCAGAAATAATCCGGGCTGTAATGGATGCTGGAGCAAAATTGGTAGTGCTCAATTCGATGGATCCGGCTTTAGACAAGGAAGGCAGGATTGACCCTGATGGGTATTTAAAAAGTATGCGCAATAACCTTGAAATCATTGCCAGTGCGTTTATGGAAAACCATAAATAACTTTGGCTTATCAATTAGCACGCCAAAGGCGTACCATCAATTTTCACTTTTCAATAGTCAGTTTTCAATCTTAGGAGAAGATGATGAAAAAATTTGCCGGTAGTTTACTTGTTGGATGTATGGTCTTTTTGTTAATGGAGCTTAATCTCTTTGCCTGTGGATTTGATGAATACAGAGAAATAAACTACAATAAGGAAATGGTCCAAGCCATGAATGCGGTTTTTAATGCCCGTAACAAGATAGGTCTTGAAAAGGGCGATGAAAGGCTTCTCGCTTTAACCAATGCAGGATACGGAACTGTAAACGGAAAAACCACAGAGGCTTTCCTTGACATAGTGTCGAATGTTACTGCCTGTACTATGGGTACAAAAAGTCTTTTGACAGTTCATACCCCGTTTACTGAGCCGTTGTGGTGTGCACTATACAGAAAGGATAACGGCAAACTGATTTTTACCAAATGGAGTGAAAAAGGATTTACACAACAGCAGATTGATGTTTCTCAGGAAAAAATTTTTAAATCCCAGGACTGGAAAAAAGCAGCCTCAGGGATAATCGGCAGTAAAACCCTTTTTTCCGTTGTAACGATTTCTCATTGCTGGGCAGCAGATGTTTCCTGGTCTTTACTGAAAACAGCCGAATTCCACAATCACATCTGCCCCGGCCTTAATACCGGTTTTATTATAGGGGAATATTTGCAGAAAAAATACCCGCTACGCAAGGGGGAAAAATACATGTTCATAGGCGCACCTCCAGGTTGCTTACTTGATGCCCTCCAAATTATATTCGATACCACAGCCGGAAAATCGGCTGCTTTTTCCAAGGCTGTCAGTAAACAAAAAATAGAAAAATATTCGCAAGACCTGTGGTTTAAGGATGCCCCTATACCTCCCCTGGCAGTCATAGTCATGCGAGTCAATAAAAAAAGCAATTCTTGCGAGGGAGTGGTACTGGGTGTAGACTGGAAAAGTATATTTGCAGATGCAGGTCAGAATTATCAGGATTTTGCTCCGTCCGGAGGAAAAGCAAACCCTGTTTATTTCATTTCCAGGGCAAAACTGTCTGTCAAAATGGCCTCTATCAATATGGCCAAAAAACTGACATACGTAAAAGAGATAAAAAAGTTTTTTGGGCAGGCAGCGTTAGCTCAAAAGCTTGCAATGGAAGGAACAGACCCCTACGCGGTCATCCAGAGTCTTCAGTAGAGCAGAGATAGGAGTCAGGAGTCAGAATTCATAACCACGATATATTCTGACCCCTGACGTCTTTTGATTAGAACTTTCCACCTATGCTGAATATCACCGTAAATGGAGAACCGGCATAATAGTCTACGTCCGTTGCTGTGTCGCTCGCATAGATTGCGCCGACATATTTTTCATCAAACAGGTTTTTTACTTCAAACCCGATGCTTGCATGTCTTAACCACCAAAAATCTTCTTTTGAATATTTTATGCTCAAATCGACTATAGTGTAATCATCGACTTCTTCTTTGTTTGCAGCATCTCCGTATCTTTTGTCAACCCATCTAACCATGGGACTGATTTCAAAATCGGAAATAGTGTAAATCAGGCCTGATTTTATGACCCAGTTGGGGGTATCAGGAAGTTGATTTCCCTTGATTTTTAGAACGCTGCCACCTGTTTCAAAATTATCGTCAAAACTCATTTCAGTGTAGCTGGGGTTGAAATAGACAATCAAATTTTTTGACGGACAAAAACTTGTTTCCAGTTCAAATCCATAAGAAGTCGCATCGCCTACGTTTTGGTGATAACTGACCGGTTTACCGGTACCGGTATTAATTACATTCTGATCATCAACGGCTACCAACAAGTCATGATGTTTGCTGTAAAAAGCAACAGGAGCTATTGAAAAGTTTTTGCTATGATATCTGAAACTGATATCAAAATTATCCGATGTTTCCATCTCCCATTTGTCCATTATGTCCTGCAATGTCATATTTTTAAAAAATAATCTGTTTTTTGCATAGTTTGTAGTAACCGGAACATAAGCATATGGCCTCATATAGTTTCTTCCGTAATTAAGGTACATTTCACTGTTTTTGTTAAATTCCCAGCCAATGCCTGCTGTAGGGAGAAACGCATCATAATCAACTGCTTTTAGACTGATATCAGGATCCTCTGCGGAAAGATCTGGTTTGTATCCCGTGCTTGCCGGTTCTTCATAATAAAAATATTTCAATCCTGCCTGAAATTTAAATTTATTCAGTCCGCCGGATATCTTGGCATATGGACTGTGAATTTCACCATTTCCGTCATTTTTTGCATAATAAGGATAGCCTTTGCTCTGTAATCCGCCGGCAGTAGTGACATACTTTTCCACGTATTTTTCCAGATTATGCAATTCAAACCAATAACCGGCAGTTATCGTATATGCTGAAAAATCAAAGCTGAGTTCAGGTATAATCCCGTACCGTTCTAAATTCGTGCTCTTGTCCAGTATTCCTGACATGCTGCCCCCGCCTGGAACCGGAAATTGATCTTTCCCTTGCTTGTTTGCATCTTCATTGGAATAATAAGGTTTCAAAGATAGATTAGCATTTTCAGAAACAGCTACATTGATGATTGCCATAAGGTCTCTATTTATTTTTTTCTCACGATTGTAATCATAATAGTTTGTATTTTCTTGAAGATCAGATGTAAGTTCAGGAATAAACGATTTATCATAATAATCATCTATATCTCTGGCTTCTGCATAAGTCAGGCTTTGAAAGGAATGTCTTTCAATTTCATTAAAATTAAAAAAGATATCGCAATTCACCTTGTCGCCAAATTCCTGGCTTAATCCTAATGTGACATGATCCCTTGGGCCAAGCTCTCCTTCTCCTTTCCATTTATCAGCCTTGGAATAAGAATATGAAGCAAAAAATTTTGTTTTTGTCGGCAGCTTCCCGGAATCAACCCTCAAGAATGTTCTCATAAAATCATCGGAACCAAAACTTTGAACTATCTCTGCCCCGATCTCGTTTTCCGGTCTTCTTAATTGTAATTCTATCGCGCCACCCCTATTGCCGGAACCTGTTCCAAGGTCAGCAGGGCTTGCTCCCTTATACAGGCTGACGCTTTTCAAATTTTGCGTATCAAATATTTGTTCCCGCGCCCCTATCGGCATAATGCCGTAATTGGGAATTCCCTCAACAGTCATGCCGATAAACATCTCTTTTAATCCCCTTACGCGTGTATATGAATAACTCAGGCCATAAGGGTCAAAACTTTCCACATTAGTTCCCGGCAGGATACTTAATGCACTATAGATGCTTGTTTCAGCAGGTGTGCCGAGAAGTTCAAGCCCTTTCCTGGTTACCGAACTTCCTGTATAAAGAGAATCTCCGGCTTGCCTGGTAGGAAGAATTAATTGGTCCTGCACTGTAATCGTTCCCAGTGAATAAACCTTTTTACCTTCATCACCGGCTATGGAATTAGTTGCCACGATTAGAAAAAAAATACATACAATGGATAAAATCAGTCGTTTGTTCATTTTTTTACCTCCTTATTTCTTTAAGGTATTTATGTGTTTGTTCTTGTATTTTGGCGTACGCTTGAGTTATTTATTTTTGCGCTACTGCGAGCAGAAACGGACCACAACAACCTTTTGTATGTTCCAAACACAACTATGGATGATACCACCGTGGGGCGTACCACCACCAATAAGGATAGGGACAATAACGAAATCTTTCTTCTTTTCTGACCTTGAAGAGATGAATTTCCTTGATAGAAATGAGGGGATAGATATAATCTATTTCCCTCAGAGGCAGGACCCTTTTTCCTGTAATTTCCCCTGCCACTGCCACATCTCGCCCGCGGCTATAGATCTCTGTATCCAAATACCCGTCGTATAGAGCCAGAAACCTCCCATCGGAATCATCCACATCCATTGGCCTTTCCCCTATGTCCGCCGGTTTTTGAAGTATCTCGATCAGAGTCCCTTCTTTTGTGTTCCTGGAGTCGAGAATTATTCCGCTGATAAGAATCGTCTTACCCTTATGGGCATCCGGGTCTTTGATAACCTGTTTGAAAGTTATATCCGGTGACAACTCCCTTCTTAATTCCCTGGAAATCAAAGGGACGCAGCCGGCAGAGATTAAAAAAAGGAAAATCAATAAACAGGTGAAATTTCTCATCATTTAAGTCTCCTTTCCAACGCTCCTGTTTTTTCTTCTAAAATATGTGTAAAACAAAACACCTAATCCTATAGTTCCCAATCCAAACAAAGAGGTAATCGGCCTGCTTTTTATGCAAAAATAGATGATCCATAAATTGCCCAGGATAAACAGCAATGGAGTTACGGGATATCCGAAAGTCTTATAACTACGCTTTAGATCAGGCTTTTTTATCCTGAGGAGCATCATTCCGACTACAGTCAGCATAGCGCACAGTGAAAGCGTAAAACCGATATATAAAAGAAGCTTATCAAAGGATGCGGTGATAACCATGATGATGGCAATAACCGCTTGCAGGAATATGGCATACACAGGCGTCTGCCGAAGACCATTGATCTTGCCGAAAAGTTCAAAAAAGACACCGTCTTTTGACATGGCGTAATAGACCCTTGGTCCGGTCATGATCATAGCGCTTAGAACCGATAGAATACCCAGGGCAATAGCGCCGCTGAAATATCTGCTGATATTATCGCCAAACAGGGAAACAGCGGATTTTGTCCCGACTTCAAGCACTCCGCTCATCTCGGCCGGCGATAGCGCATAGATATAGACGATATTTAAAAGAAGATAGAAACAGACTACCAGGGCTGTGCCGGTAAAAAGAGCAAGCGGAATATTTCTAACAGGGTTTTTTATCTCACCTCCAAGATAAGCAGCAGCATTCCATCCGCTGTAAGCAAATGTGATAAATATCAGTGAGATGGCAAATTTGTCCTGGAAAATCAAACTGATCTCCAGGCCTTTGGAAAAATTTTCTATTGAGCCATGACCCAGGCAGAAACCTGCCGTAACAAAGACAATGATAAGACCTACTTTAAATATAGTCAGGCAGTTTTGCACTCTGGCGCCTAAAAAAACGCTGTGATAATGAATCAGCGAAAACATAATGATAACAGTTATTGCCAGCATGGTAATCGGGGATATTGCAAGAATGCCGATTTCAAGGAAAGGAGCGGTGAGTTTTGCGCTAAACGAAGCCGGCAGGATGCGGAAAAAATATGTGGCAAAGGCAATTGCTGCTGCTGCAATAGGGGCTGAAAACCCGACAATTAAAGATATCCAGCCGGAAAGAAAACCCATTCCTTTGCCAAAGCTTTCTCTCAAGAAGACATATTCTCCGCCTGCTCTGGGAAACATGGCGCCCAACTCTCCGTAACAAAGCGCCCCGCACAGGGCAAAAACGCCCCCGACAAGCCAGCATAAAAGCATTGCCTGAGGATTGCCCAACTCCTCCATGATAAAACCGGAAGTAGTGAATATGCCGGTGCCCACCATATTGGCAATCACCAAAATGGTTGCGGAAAAAAGACCAATTTCTCTTTTCAGATGATGATTGTTCAGCATATCTTTCAATTCAATATCCTTTTACGGTTTACGGTTCACGGTTCACTGTTAAAATGCTTCAGTCGTTGCATAGTTCATTGAAAAAACCGTGAACCGTCAACATATTTACTTCGCACATTCTCCGATTATCAGAAGACCCTAATCATGTTTCATCAACCTTCTCACTTTCCCACCTGCTCACTTTCAGCCCTTATCACTTCACCTCAAAAGTCATAATAGCAGCATACTGGCCGACATCGCACTCTGCTTGATCCTTATAATGCTCCTTGTGCGGCACCTTGACCCACCAGATACCCGGATTTGTGATACGAATCATGGCAATGCCCTTATGATCAGTTTTGGTGGTATAAGCGTAGTCTTCCCTTGTTGAGAATCCGACATAGGTGGCATATACAAATTCCCCTGTAAGCGGTTTGCCTTTGAATAACACTTTTACAGGAAGATATTCGCCTGTTTTCATCAGACACGGATCATTTTGCGGCACCATCTCAATTGTCTGATCCAATACGGTTTTGTAAGCATTGCCACCCGGTTTTCCGGCATGAAAGATCGCCTTGGCAAAAAACTCAACATAACGGCAGCTTATGGCATCCGGAAGGTCTTTCTTGCTCTGCATTTTCCTTCCCTTGGGAGTTGCGGTCATAAAGATCGGCTTCATCACAACGCTTGCCATATATGTCCCTTCTTGCTGCATGGCCAATGGAACACCTACTTCATTGAAAAATGATTTAGGATCAGGCTTTTTCAGCTCGAATTCTTTTTGCTTACCGGATGGATCAAGATAAAAGAACTCCTTCATCATTTCCGGTTTTCCAAGATCGGCAAAAGGAAGCGAATGTGCCAGGTACAGAAATACCTTTGCGTTCTCGCCGACCCTGTGAGAATAGTGATCAAGCGCCAGCCAGAGGTTGTGCGCTTTTGCCTGTGAAGCAATTACCGACAACAGCACAACTAAAATACAAACCTTCAACCACGATCTTTGTTCTTGTTTCATTTTTGTTCTCCTTTTAACCTTACAGTTTCATCAAAGATTTTCTTTCTATCCAGTTCAAGCCAGTAATCTATTGACAACTTACGGATATGTGCAAAATATTCCCGGTTCAATCCCCCATATCTTTTAAGTGCGGCGCTGATATCTTTCTTTATCCTGTTGAGCACATCTTTCTTGATCTCTAAGGTCAGTTTCTTGTTGCCATAGATGAAGATAGCCGCTGCTTTCGGATTTTGTTCTAAAACCTCAATAGCGCCCCGGCCAAGACTCGCGCCGGTTGCTGCCTGAAGCCCGTCATTCATACAGCTCAAGGGAGGCGATTTCCCTGTAATTGAAATGACCTTGAGTTCGTCAAAAGGAGCTTCCAGAATTTCTCGCGCCCTTATTCCCATCTTGGCTCCAACAATCGAATATATCCCAAGGTGACGGTGAAACTCGTTGGTCAAAAAACAGGCCTTCCACTCCTCAAGGCCATGTCTTTCAATGATTCTTTTCACATACGGCCTGATATCCTCTTTAAACATGGATGGATCAATAGGAAAGTTATTCAGAACCACTGCCGTCCGTCGGTTCAGGTGAAGGTCGGCAGAATAATCCAAAAGCTTCAAATAAGCTTGCTCAACAAGATCGGTTCTGAAATCTGCAAGAACCATAACACGAGCGCTCTCTTCCTCTGGCGCGAGTTTGAACAAAGATGGGTGATTCAGATAGATTATCGTTATTTCATCCCACACACGAAAATGACCATTCTCCAGGAGATCCGTTATAACCGGTGTATCGTGAAGAGTAGTTACGATATGCGCTGCACGCGTATGCATAGTCTTTATCCTGTCGTAGAAATTTTGATCAAACAATAATGATTTCTCTTGAGGAATCTGGAGCGAATGGATATTCAGGCCGGATTTGAAAACAAAATCGGCTGATTCGCGATCTCGTGTATAGTTCCAATCAGGATCTACAGCGTTGGGAGAGCTTCCGTAGAATATGACTCTTGAGATCTTTTCTTTTATAGTTGGATCCCGGCGGATTGCATCAGCCAGATTCGTTAAAGGCCCAAGGCAAAGATAGATTACCTGTTCCGCTGATCCGTTGAGGGTTTTCAGAATTGCATCTGTCGCTGATGGGATTTTCGTTGTCTCGATAGTAATTGTGGATGACTCAGGCAAGTTCAGGTTTTCAGACCACGACCTCCAGGGAGGGGCGGGTTTTCCCAATGTCCTTCCAGCAACAATATCTGTATCCCTTTTTTCAAAATATTCCAGAAGTATCCTCAGGTTGCGACACCCGGTCTGCGGTGAGACAGCGCCGTCAGAACAAACAATCAAAGGAACGTCAACCCAATCGGAATTTAAGACCAGAGCAAGCGCCCGAATGTCATCCAGAGCCATGTCTGTATCAATCAGGAGTGAAATTCTGTGCGTATGTGCTCCTGACCGAGAAGCAAAAAAAATGATCAGAGCAAGCGCCAATATGGATACAAATCGCGTTTTCCTCATTTTGTTTTATCCTCCTTTAACCTAAGGGAAATCATGGATTTACAGCCGCCGCATAAGGCTTCCCTTCTAAAAAACGCCCGACAAACAAGAGCCCCATGAACCTTTCCTTATCTTTTGAAAGTTTTTCTCCCATATCAGCAACTGTGCCTCGTATAATACGCTGCCTGTCAGGGTGTCCTGCCCAGAAAACCACCGCGCACGGCATATCAGACGGAAATGTCTCCCCCAGAACGGCAAAAAGCTTCTTTGGATTCCGCAGCGCCATATACAGGATCATGGTGGGCTGATACTTTCCGAGATCTTTTAAAATTTCAGTATCTTTCATGGCCTGATCCATTAAAAATCTGGGCGCTGTCTGCATGACAAAGCGGGCGTCGTATGCGGGAATAGTACTCTTCCCAAGAGCAGCCATTGCAGCCGCATCGCACCCCATTCCAGGAATAATGACCAGATCGGCGGGGTCAAACTCCTCAATATACCAGTGGCTCGGACCAAAAAGACAAGGGTTGCCGGAGTCAAGGATACCAACATTCTTCCCCTCTTTCAGAAGACGCTTGATCTGTTCGAATCTTTCATCTCGTAGCCGGATACGCTCAACTTTAAACATGGCTATTTCCTTGTCGGTCAGTTCCCTGTAGCCTTTCCCCTTGTAATCCCAGAAACCTTTCCACGGATCAAACAGGACAGGTTTGTCCCCTATGTATTCGGCAAAGAGCTTTATATGTTGTTCAGGAGCTGCAATAACATCCATTTGTTTGATTGTATTTAAGGCTTGTAGTGTGGCTGTCTGAGGTCCGGCAGGACCGGTTCCGATAATATAAAAGTGACCGCGGCCCCAGGCTGCAATGGTCTGAGATGGAAAAACAAAACCAACAACAACCCCAACAAGTATCGCAATAAAAAAAATCCGCTCTATTCTTTTCACTGATTTACCTCCTTAATTTTGCTGTAATTATTTATCGTTCCCACGCTGGAGCGTGGGAACGATAAATATTTCTAATGCTGCATCCACCTGATACCTTAGCGTATCGCATTTTTGTGCTAACTCGAAGTTCATTAAAGCAATAAGGTGCAGGTAATGCTTTGTGGGTTAGTTATCCTTAAAAACTCACCCTGCCAAGAATACCAGCGGTGACACCTGGCATCGGATAACCGGCACGCATTTCATACTCTTCGTCTGTGACATTATTGACATAGCCTTTAAGTATGAAGTCAAAATCTGTGAAGTTGAAGGTATGTTGAGCCCCAACATCCACCGTTATAAAGTCAGCAATCTTATTACCTCTCTTGCTCTCACGATCATCCGCATATTGAGAGTTTAGCGTGACAACACCACCCTCCCAGAGCTTATAATTAAGTCCCAGCGTAACCTTGTTTCTGGGTATGTTTTGCATAAAATAATAGGTTTCATCTCCTATATCAAGTGGGTGAGTTCGTTCAAAATCGTCTGCGGACCAGTTCTCCCATGCGTATGTGAGGTATCCGCTCAAATCATGAGTGAAGCTCCTTGTCAACTCCAATTCAATGCCGTAGAGTTCCACATCGGTGTTATAAACAACAGCGTCCCACTTACTTTCAGGAAAGGACATGAACTGATAATCGGTAATGTCAGTGTAATGGACAGATGCCCTGAATTTTGTATCAAACCAGAGTTTTTTTAATAAGCCAAGCTCGTATGTCCATGATGTTTCTGTTGCCAATTCGGAATTTGTCGCCATATATTTTTCTGTGGACGCACCCTGCGCCCATCTCCATAGGTCTCAGATTCAAGGCATCCGCATTTCGCGGCTCACTGCAGCATATAGAGTAAGATCCGGATCAACTTCGTAGTCGAGCCGCGCTTTTGGACACCACTCGTTTTCTTTTCTGCGATATTCGTGTGCCTTCTTGTCCGCCTCAGTTGCAGTCTTCATTCCCGGAAATCCTGCCTTGTAGGCATCGCTGTGGAATTCATAGTAACGAACGCCCCAGATAAGCGTCAGAGGAGACGTAACAGACCACACATCCTGGAAATAGCCAGACATAATCTCGTAATAATCCTTGTTCTCCGGTATGCCCTGGGTCCGGTATTCGCCTCCTATTGAAAAGGCATGGCTCTTAATCAACTCAAAATCCAGATAGTCCAGGAAAACCCCTCGATTTTTTTCTTCAATATCAAGATTTGTCTTTTTAGTTCCGCTTGACGTGAGCCAGTATCTGTCTCGATTCGACTCGTGTTGGTAAACCTGGGCCCGGAGTTCTCCCGGACCAAGGGGCTGATCAAGAAGTATAGAATATTCATTAGTTCTTTTCTGCCAATACGAATCTCCACCAGGATATACAAGCCCCTCAGGACCATGGACAAAATTGTCAACATCATGTTCCAGAACATCAGGGTAACTTGAATCATAATCAGCTCTTGAGGGATCATTTATGACTGGATATCCTGTCTTATTATCGACATGATCCCAGCCACCGGTAAGTGTTCCCCCTGTGGGAAGAAAAAGAGTCATTCGGGCATTAAAACTATCGGTGTTGTAATCGTTGTTTCTCAGGTACCCGTCACCTTCTCTATGGGCTCCGGCAAAAGAGTATCCGATTAGATTCAACAACCCACCCTCAATACTCGCGCTATAACTCTGTGATCCATAGGAACCAAACTCAGTTGTCGCCGTTCCCCTGGGTTTGATTTCATCGGTTTTGCTTCCCTTTTTGGTGATAATATTAATAGCACCACCCATGGAAAAGGGGTAAAGAAGCGAATGACTTCCACGAATGATCTCAATTGTTTCGATATTATCCAGCGGCATGGTAGTCCAGTCTGCCTTGATGTAACCAGAACGTCCCATGAGTCTCATGGACCTTCCATCCATAAATACCTGAAATCGTGATTGGTCAAATCCTCTGATATAGATGCTTTCTGTTGGACTCGGTGTAACAGAAGAACGAAGCACATTTATACCCAGCGCCTCACTCAATATATCTCTGATATTTTGTACTGAACCGGCTTTTTGAAATTTCTCCACATTAATTACTGTAACATCAGGTGTTACGACCATAGACTCATCCTTGAGTGGATGATCTCTGACAATTACTTTGTCAAGTCTATAGACCTGATCTCCTCCATCTTTCCCTTTATCCACCTGTGCCGGACAATACTCCACAGCACAAAAGATAAAGACAAAGCTGATCATCATAACAAAAAAAATCTTTGTCATCTTCATTGATTCTCTCCTTTTTTTTCTACAATTTTTTGTTTATGAACTCTTTCCTGTTACTATTTTTCACCTCCTTTTTTATGGTTTTGGAATCCTTTCACCTGGCAATCCTTCATGCTGTTATTCCAGCTCCTTTTGCCCTCGTTTCATGGCTGCTTCATACGGCTTTCCTTCCAGAAAGCGACCAATAAATAACAGACCCATAAATTTTTCCTTGTCTGCCGCAAGCTTATCTCCCATATCAGCCACTGTCCCGCGCACAACACGCTGTCGATCAGGATATCCTGCCCAGTAAACTACAGCACATGGCATATCCGACGGAAGCGTTTTCTGAAGCCCTGCAAACACTTCCTGAGGTTTCCACAGAGCCATATAAAGGATTATTGTTGACTCATACTTTGTCAGATCCTTTAATAGCCGGTGATCCTGCATCTTCCAGCCCATTAGAGAAAAAGGTGCCGTCTGTATGACAAAGCGGGTGTCATGGGCAGGGATAGTGCTTTTGCCCAATGCCGCCATAGCCGCCGCATCGCACCCCATGCCTGGAATGATGATCACGTCCTGCGGTTGAAACGGCTCTATGTACCAGTGACTCGGGCCATAAAGACATGGATTGCCGGAGTCAAGCAAACCTACGTCTTTTCCCTCTGCCAAAAGGGCATTGATCTTCTTCACACGCTCATCCCTTATCCGAAAGCGTTCCACCTTGAACCTGGCCAGTTCCTCTTTGTTTAGTTCCCATTGACTCTTTCCCTTGTAGTCCCAGATCCCTGTCCACGGATCAAAAAGCACAGGTTTGCTTCCCGCATATTCGGCAAAGACCTTTATGTGTTTTTCATTCGCTATAATCACGTCCATCTGCTTAATCGTATCCAGCGCCTGAAGTGTCGCAGTCCTGGGTCCGGCCGGACCCGTTCCGATCACATAAAAGTGACCGCGGCCCCAGGCTGAGGCTTGAGACGGCCAAAAAGAAACGGCTGCGGTTACAACAACTGCTACAAAAAAAGTAAGCTGTTTTATTGTTTTCATTGATTTGCCTCCTTAATCCTGTCTAAAATTTCGCACCGACCTGGAATCCCCAGACATACTTCGGCATTTTATAACCTGATATCTCCTGGTAATCGGTACCAGTTACATTGCTGCAAAAGCACCCGGCCATGTATTCCATCCCATCAAATTTGAACTTTTGCTCAAATCCCACATCGAGCGTGATATAATCATCCAGTGTTTCACCTCTTTGGGTCTTACGTTCATAAACATATCGAGAATTCAACTGGAGCCAGCCGTCCTCCCAGACATTATAGCGTGCCATTAATTTTACTTTATGTTTGGGCAAAAGTTCAGGAAGGTAATATGTCCAACGATCGTCTTCAAACCCTGTTTCGTCAACCTCACATTCCTGATATATATAGGCTGCTGTCGCCCGAAAAGTGTCTCTGATACGAATGGCTGCCTCAAGTTCCGCCCCATAAAGTTTGACATGATCAATGTTGTAGAGACAGTCACTTCCAAGAGTGCCCATTCCTCCCACTGCACCGGCGGCTGTGATGCCATTGTCGTTGATGAAATTTTTAATATCATAGTAGAAACCAGCGGCTCTGATGGTCATTGGTTTAAACTCTTGAATAATTCCCGCTTCATACTCCCATGCCGACTCCGGGTCTAATGAAGGATTTTCCAGGGACGCGCACCGCGCCCACCAATAGTAATCTCATGGGCATGGAAGCCGGTAAGATCGACTCACTGCCGCATAAAGCGCTGTCTCAGGAGTTGCCTGGAAATCAGCCTTCAGGCTTGGATAAAAGCCATCGTCATCCTCTTCTTTGCCTTCGTCCGGCCAGCCTGATCCAAAGTTGGAAGAATATGTATCCATCTCAACATGATAGTAACGAACCCCGGGAGTAATTGTCCATTTGTCGCCAAGGTTAATAACATCCTGGATATATGCTGATTTGACCTGGTATATGATCGGATTTTCGTCCGGCCAGCCCAGTTCCTGGTATTCTAAGCCTACGGTCAGACTATGGGAATCGAATAACTCAATGTCGCGGTATTCGGCGATTATTCCCTCTGTTTTGTCGTCCACAAAGTAGTCTTCAGTAAACCCCCCCGGACCATACTCGCTGGTCCAGCGTCTGCCCACAGTTTGAAAATAGTGGAGCTTGGCGGTTCCGGAACCAAGTGGAACCTGAAAGAGGCCATCTATATAACTTGTATGTTTTTTCCACTCAGGTGTTTTCCCCCCCGGTATCTGAGGCCATCCAAGGTGTCTCAGTTGATCACGATTCTTCCTGAATTTCGGATAATCGTCATCATAAAGTGCGGCCACAGATAGATCGGGATCATTCGGATCATTGATAACCGGCAATCCGTAATGCATATCAGAATACTTGGCGCTTATGCTTAATGTAGCCTCATAAGGAAGATAAAAGGTTAAATGTCCATTAAAGCTCTCTGTGTCCTGAAAGTTGTTTTTGAGATATCCGTCGGTCTCCTGCTTACTTGCTGAAAAATTGTAACCAACGATATTTGCAATTCCTCCGTTAATCGATCCTGTCAGATTATACGTGTCATAACTACCGTAACCAGCCTTAATGTTTACATCAGGTTTGGGATCATCCGTTTTTTTCCCTTTCTTGGTGATGATGTTGATAACACCGCCAATGGCAAAGGGATGAAGCACCGAGTGTCCTCCGCGAATAATTTCTATGCTTTCAACATCATCCATATTCAGCGTGGACCAATCAATAATGTATCTTCCATAGTGTCCTGTATGGTTGATCCGACGTCCATCAATTTCAATAACCATTCTTCCTTCATTAAGACCACGAATCGATACCTCGTCGCCCGGGCTGGCCATAAGCGGATTGGCGCGCTGTACATCAATTCCGCCGATTTCGGACAGCACATCTGTCAGCGTTCTGACCTCTCCGGGTTTTTTGAATTCATCCATACGGATGACAGTCTTTTCAGTTGTGATCTCAACACCCGGCTGCGGGGCCATCACTGTGATAGTGCCAATATCAATCACTTCTTGTTTTTCTACCTGGGCTGAACAAGGGATAGAGATCATGCCCAGGATAAATACAAGCCCGATCACAAAAAAGACTTTGCAAAACAGTCTGCTTTTCATCTTTGATGTCATTTTTCGTTTCCTCCATAAATGCCATTAATGTTGGAGCCTGTTTGAAAAGATGTTAATCCTGCCTCCATTTTCGCTACGGTCTCCACTTTTCAAACAGGCTCACAAAACGACAAAATAATAAAAATAGTTCCTTTCATCTGAGAAACTAAAAAGAAACATCCAGCTTAACAGTAAAAGTTCTTCCTGTACGAAAATTACCCTCATCACCTTTATCAGAGTCAAAAATGTTGTCTGCTTCAAAGGACAGTTTGGCCTTGTCGGAAAGGTTTTTGTAGATTTTTGCATCTACTACCGTATGCGCATCAATCTCGTTGGTGTTATCCGAGTTTGTGTATTGTTTGCCAATATAAGAAACGGTCGCGCTTGTGCCCAAACCGTATTTTTCCAGTTCATATGCAGGCAAAATGCTGAGAACGTGTTTGGGAGTGTAGGTCAGTTCTTTTCCGGTTTCCTTATTTTCTGAATCAGTATAAGTGTAGGACAAAGAGGCTGAAAAATCTTCATCAAAATATGTCCTGCACATGAACTCAATGCCCTGTGTCCAGGCTTCTTCAACGTTTTTGTATTCTTTCACAGGATCGTCACCCGGACCATACGTCATGTCCGTATCTTCCATGATAACCATGTCTTCCACATCAGTGCGAAAATATCCGAGATTGAACATAACTTGCTGATTAAACAACCATTGTTCTATACTTGCCGAATAACCAATGGCTGTTTCCGGCTTCAGATCAGGATTAGACTTATTCCAATAACCGTAGTGCAAGTATGGAACATCGTAATAGAGTTGACGAATGGTAGGCGATTTAAAAGCCCTACCGCCTGAAGCCCTGAAAGTCGTATTTTCGAAAAGCTTGTACATAAGGCTTAATTTGGGATTTACCTCACTCCCGAACGTGGAATGATCATCATAACGAAGACCTGCGACTATGGTAAAATCCTCAAACAGAGTAATTTCATCCTGAATATACAGACTGGAAGTCTTTACGTCTTCATTGACCGTAACCATGCCAGTCTCCTTGATGTTACCCTCTTCATCCTTAGCATAGTTATGTATGACGTAATCAATGCCCTGTGTTTGAACCTCTCCTCCCAGGGTAAGAACGTTCCAATCGCTCAAATACCGGGTGTATTGAATTTCAGCCTGGTCATAACCCACATCGCCATATTTATAGCCATACTTATTACCAATATCGCCGTGCGTGAAATCCCAGGTGTATGTATATCCTTTGAAAGAAATGAAATCGTCATCTGTCGGACGAAAATCAATTCCTGCTGCAAAGCGATAACTATCTTCCTGCCGATTATCCATCTTTTCGTAGTCACTCAGTTCGCATTTCAGGTAAAGGTCAATGCTCTCGCTGAGTTCTCCATCCAGTTTACCCATAAAAGAGTGGCGATCAGACTTGACCGGATCATATCCTGTGTCTTCGGCGCTATCATAGTTGTAATGCAGCAAATAGCCAAAACTGTCAGAGATCTTGTCGCCATAAGAAACATAAGTTTTAGAGATGTTACGGCTATGACCATCATCAGAGGGTTTTGTTTCCCCCTTTTCTTTGACTTTGTACCAGCCATACGAGGCACCCGCGCTTCCGGTTGCTTTTTTCGGTGTTTTTTTGGTTATGATATTGATAACACCGGCCATGGCATCGCTGCCGTATAGTGCTGAACTGGGGCCTTTGACCACTTCGATTCTTTCGATCATATCCACTGGAATCTGGTTGAGTCCGGAACCATATTCTCCCATGCCGCCGCTTTGACCGCATCCCATGGCCCTTTGCCCGTCAATGAGGATCAGGCCATAACCGTCATTAAAGTTTAACCCTCGCAATTTAGCCCGCCAGGTGTATGTTCCAAAGACGTCATCGTGAACAGATGAGTCAATACCCGGAATATTCTTCAACACATCCATGGCGTTTTGGGCATTTGTTCTCTCAATATCCTCCCTGTTAATCAGCACAGTTTCCACAGGAACATCTTTTAAGGCATGAGGAGTTCTTGTGCCGGTTACCACGATATCTTTGAGACGCGTTGTTCCTTTGTTTTCGGCTTCATTATCCCCTGCAAACGCAACTGATGCAGCCAGAACGACTATAACTGCAACAATTGTTGAAATCCATTTTCCCATATAGTCAAAAATGCCGGCAATCATTGATGATTGTTGATATTTAGCTCTTGTTGTTTGCTTTATCATTGTTATCACTGTTCCTTTCCTCCTGGTTTAACCACATCTCCCTCTTCCCCAGAACATGGGGAAGAGGGTTGTAGTAAAAGTTTTACTTTACCTCAAAAGTCAATGTGGCAGAATACGAATACTGATCGCATTCCTCAGGATCAGGATACGGCACCGTATGACCAGCCTTGATCAGCCAGATACCTGATTTGAGCATCTTTATTCTGCCTATGCCCTGTTTATTCGTTTTTGTGGTATAAGCCCATGCGTTTTCTGTGGAAAATCCGACGTAAGTGGCATAGAGTTCTGTTTTAAGAGGTTCGTTGTTATACAGAACCTTTACAGGCATATAGTCTCCTTCCCTCAGATCAGCAGGATCTTCCAGGGGAACTATCTCAAGAGTATGGCCGACCGGTTTGGTGAGGTTCTTTCCCCCGCCTTTCTCTACATCAACTACCGCCTTTGCATACATCCCGCAGTAACTGCATTGAATAACATCCTTCAAACCTTTTTTGGATTGGAGGTTGTGCGCATTGGCAGTCTTGGTATAGAAACTTTGCTTTCTCATAACTACGGCCAGATAGGCACCAGCCTTTTTCAATGGTTTTTCCACGCTGAACTCAATCTCGTCGATGGGCTTTATCTTCAGTTCATTACCATCCGGGTCGAGCATATATATCTTCTCAAGACCTTTCTGTTTATACATGACATTGCCTACAGGACTGGCAAAGTTATGCCCCCATCCGATGGTAAACCTTACAGGCGTCTTTATTGGTGGTGTATAATCACCAGCGTTGATCCATATAAAATGAGCATTGGCAGGCATAGAGAATACACCCAGCATCAAAGCAAAACCCAGAATAGATACTCCCAACGTTTTTCCAAAAATCTTCATTTTTTTCTCCTTATGGTTAGTAAGTTAGACTGCCCGTTTAAGCTTAAGGAACGGGCACGAAGGACAGTTATAGAATAGCTTCACGTAAAAATTTATATTTTGACAACTTGTGAAACAAAATAAAGCTGAGTCAAGGTTTGGAATGTTGAAGATGGCCCTCGGAGGATGGTTACTCTAAATTTGTTTGACGAAGGAATGCTCCGATGATATAAAAAAATAGAGGTGTCCCTCACCCCGAGGGGGCTTCACGGGGAAGGCAGCTCGCAAACCCTAGCCGGTGCCGCTGTCTTCCCTTACATTTTGGTCTTCTTATGTATCCCGATTTCCTTTGTTGTAATTTCTGCGTTAATAACGCTATTCAGATAGAGGGCTTAACAAGCAGAACGATTGCAGCCCAAAATGAAACACAAAACAATATGCACTTGTTCTTCTTCATTTGGTTCCTCCAAAACTGAAACAAGAGAGGGCTTCATTATCCAAATCCTCCTTTGCGTTATTTATAGATTTACCTTCCTTCCGCTATCACATCAGCTCAAAAGCAATCGTAAGCTCCAATGGAATCTTACCTTTGAAAAGATGCCGGGGCGGTCTTGGAAACGGGGCCGCGGCATGAATGGCCTTGAGCGCTGCTTTGTCCAGGGATTTTTGTCTGGAACTCCTTATAATCTCAATATTTAAAACATCACCCTGGGGAGTAATCACAAATCGTACGGTTACGAATCCCTCTATCTGTCTGGCCCTGGCAGTTTCAGGATATTTCTTGTGTCTTTCTATTTTGAGCCTCACCATCTCAAGATAGGTAGCCTCGAAATCGCCGGAATCTGTTAATTCTCCTGGGTTCCAGTTAGCGACATTAAGGCCTGGGGTGTCCGGAATATCCGGCATACCTATTCCTTCTACAAGACTATCCGGCAGGTCTTTTTCAACGGGTTCTACTTTTATCGGTCTGAGAGGAGGAGAGCGGCGCTTAGTTATCTTGAATCTTTTTACGTCTTCCGGCTTTATCTCCTTTGGCCTGTGACGAGGTCTGGGAATAGATCTTGCTGACGGTTTGGATATGCTCTGCATGGTCAGCTCAATATAGCTCAATGCATTTGACTTGTAGATACCGGATACATGCATGAGTATAAGTAGATGGATGGCAAAAGAAACGCCCACCAAACCACGAAAAAGCCGGTTGGGTTTTGTTTTAAACACGGATTTCATAGAGTTCACGGATATTAAAACTCCTTGTCCGTCGCCAGACAAAGCCTCGCTGCTCCCGCTGCCTTGGCCACGTCCATAACCTTAACGGCCTTGTTCAGGATTACTGCCCGGTCTGCTCTGATAACGACAAGCTTGTTCTGCTTTTGCCCGATCATTTTTTTAATCCCGTTAAAGAGTTCGGCAAGAGAAACTTCCTCTGTTCCGAGAAATGTTCTTCCTTGCTGATCCACAAAAACGGTAATTACTTCCTCAGTTTGAGGAGCTGCCGCCTTAGCCTGGGGAAGTTTGATCTTGATTCCTTCATCAACCATGAAATTGGTTGTAAGGAGAAAATAAATTAAAAGAAGAAACACGATATCAATCAGCGATGTCAAAGGCATCTGCACTTGGTAGCTCGACTTTTTTTTGCGGTGAACCAGCATGATAACATTCCTTGCTTAGTAACAGTTTACGGTTAACGGTTAACGGTTGGCTTCCTTTATTTTACGATTTACACTTTCTAATCAAGCCGACTACATGACGATGGAACGTGAAAACGAAAAGATGTGTGGTTTTGCACACCTTCTCACCTTCTCACTTTCTCACCTGCGCAATATCCAGAGTAGAATGTCCAGCCTTAGGGCTAATCGGTAGCCTTAAATTTCATGCCCTCTCCTTTTTCCCACGGCCTTGATAAAAGTGACGGTCCCGTCCTGGAGTTGGGCATCATACTCGTCCACACGGGAAACCAGATAGCTGTGAGCTACCATTGCAGGAAGCGCCACTGACAGGCCCAGGGCTGTTGTCATCATGGCCTCCCAGATGCCTCCTGCGAGAACAGCGGCATTTACCTTGCCGCCCATTTGCTGAATCACCATGAATGCCTTAATCATGCCGACAACCGTTCCGAGCAGACCTAACAACGGTGCGATATTCGCGATAGTAGCGAGCGCCTGGAGATATCGGGAAAGTTCCCTGACTTCTCTTCCTGTTGAATTTATGATAACTGTTTCTAATGTTTCGTGATCTTGATCTGCAACCTCAATGGCCTCAACCAGCACCCGGCCCATAGGCGATTCATTTCCTCTTGCCAGCTCAAGCGCTTTGGCAGATTTACCGTTTCTTACATGCAGGGCTATCTCTTTTACCAACCCATAACCGCGAATGCGTACCCGTGCAAAACAGATGACCCTTTCCACAAAAATAGCCACGGCCACCACCGAGCAAAGGATAATGGGGTATACTAAGATGCCTCCCTTTGCAAAAAAATCAAACACGTTATTACCTCCCTTCTTTTGTGAAAGTGTGAAAGTGTCTCTGCTGCTTCACTTTCTGATTCGTTCAATTTGTTAACAAGGGCGTTCTGGTATTTTCTTCTTCTCCAGCCTTCGGCAATAGCCGAAGAAACAGAACGCGACGAACGTCGTATCTGATCTGTTAAGGAATAGATTTCTTCTTTCGGAAATTTCTTCGACAACTCAAAAATTAACATTGCAGCCTCAACCGACATCCGGTACACTTCTAATTCCCAATGATATTGTACCTTCTTCATCCTCTCATCCTCTCACCCACTCACCTGCTCATTTTCTCTCCCACTTTCTCACCTGCTCACCTGCTCCTGCTCCTGCTCACTTTCCACTTCCCAAATATCCGCTTCTCCATCAAAATTCAGATCCTTAGCGCGCTTCACCAGAGCCTCTGATTCATCGTACTCTTCCCACAAATCCGGTTTTCCATCAGCATTTGTGTCTTCTTCGACTCTAATCAGATTTCCTTTTTCATAGTGGTACCAGGTGTCTATACAATTGTCGTGATTATTGTCTTTTTCCGCAAGAATTGCCTCTTCGGCATCATTGTAGAACCAGGTGATTGTAAAACTGCCGGCGCCTTCTTCGTCCTCTTCGCTTCTAATAAGTTTTCCTTGAGCGTTGTAGTACTCTTTCAGGTCCGGCTTTCCATCACCGTCTTCATCAATCTCTTTAAGTTTTAAGACACCTTCTTTATAGCAGTAGCGCCCCTCCGGTTTTCCGTCCAGATCCGCATCCAGTTCCATGACCATGGACCACGGGGATTTGTCAAACCACTGTGTGATTTCAAATCGGCCGTCATTGTCTTTATCTCTGATGAGCTTCTGTTTTTTTTCATTTTTAAAGAATATCTTTAAACCGATTGTTCCGTCGCCTTCGTCGTCCTTTTCTATTCTAAAGAGCTTGCCGTTTCGATAGTATTCCCAGGTATCGAGCTTTCCGTTCAAATTGGTGTCACTTTCCACCTTCTCCTTTTCTTCCCTGTCATTGAAATAGATCGTAACATCGGCCTTTCCATCTTTGTTGCAGTCCTGAGTTTGAACGGAAACCTTTCCCTGTTTGAAAAAAGTTATAGTCTCTTTGAATCCGTCCCCATCTGCATCATAGATTTCTTTTGCAGGCACACCGTTGCAGTATGTTCTGATCCTGTCAATCCGGCCGGTGTATTTTGTGTCTTCTTCAGTTTTTTCAACAAATCCTTTGGCATCAAAGTAAACAAAGACATCTTCTTTCTCATCAAAGTTTGTGTCCTTTTCCTGATAGTGCGGTTTTCCATTTTTAAACCATGTTATGATGTCAAACCGCTCGTCTGCATTGGCGTCTTTTTGCTGTTTAACCGGTTCATTGTTTTCGAATTGTGTTACAATCTCAAATTTGCCATCCTGATCCAGATCTTTTTTCTGTTCACACAATATACCTTCGCGATACGTCCGGACCACTTCCATGCTGCCGTCCCGGTCAAGATCATGCAGACTCTTTTTTGGAAGACCCTGGGTATCAAAAAAGGTCATCCTTTCAATTTGACCATCTCCGTCTTGATCCGTGCGCCTTTCAAGCGGTTTATCATCCCGGTATGTCTGCCAGACATTCACCTTGACGTCGCCGTCCGTATCCTTGGTGGAACGGGAAAGCTTTCCCTGCTCAAAATAATAAATGCTGTCAAACTGACCGTCTGCTGAGGTGTCCTTTTGCATCTTCAACGGCCTTTCCTCAGAATCAAACTGAACAATCTGGTTGAGACGGCCGGTATCTATTGAAGCCCTTTCATGTCGAATCCTTTTTCCTGCCTCAAAATAGTCCCAGATGTCGATTTTTTGGTCATAATTCGTGTCTCTTTCAACCCGCTTGATCTGTTCATCCTCATAGTACTGAAATCGATCCATGATTTCGTCCGCATTGCTGTCAGACTCCAGCCTGATGAGTTTGCTACGCTTGTCAAAAAAGGCAATCTGATCAATCTTGCCGTCCTCGTCAGTATCCCGCCTGACAATATCTTCCTTTGCCCATATCTGTCCTGGCAGGAACGTTATGCAAAAAACAGGAATGATAAGCATGATAAGAAAGAGGATAAGATAGTGTGTAATCAAACGACTTGTAATTTTCATAAGCTATTAAATTAATTTTGTTGGGCTTCGCCCTGATAAATTAAGTTCTTCCAAGTGATTGATTTTTTGTAGGTTGGGTTGAGGCACGAAACCCAACAAAATTGAGGGGCTCAACCCAACCTACAAAAAATCGAGGTTTCCGTTCAGACACTATTTAGCTAAAAAAAGAACAAAAAAAAGCCACAAAGACACCAAAAAAGCTTTTTGCTTTTAAGGGCCTTCATGGCCTTGTTTTATTTGATAGTACCCGAAATATGATCTATAGATTTTCAGATAAATAATTTCACTGTGTTATCAGTCGTCGACGTATAACTAATACGCCTTCCTCCTTCTGGCCTTGTGAAATGAATTATCTAAAAGTCTATATAAATCAGCTCTGGTTTTATTTCAGGTTTTTGTTGATTCTACTTTGTCGTATTTTTTCCTGGAACGGTCGATCCTTTAGGAATTCTTTCCTATTATTGGGGCCTTCGTGACCTCAGTAGTAACTATTACCGCAACCGGAGATTGTGCATTGTTTAACTATTAACCACAACATATTGTGCTAAATGCGACATAGCAACATAAATCAAGAACAACTTAGACATCCTTCATTTGCCGGTTTAAAAAAACAATATTAACGGAAGACGGAAGAATGTGTAATAATTATCTTTTATAGATAAGCACAAAAGAGGTTAAAAGTCAACTCAAATCACTACAAGAAGAGACTTTATAACCATAAAAAGTCCTATCCCAATGATAATAGTGCAACTGAGAGCAGGAAGAACACGCAGAATATTGCTTCCGGAAAAACGCTCCAGAAACGGCTGCGCAGTCACTATGAAAATACCGATTGTTATCAGGACAAATGCCAGGCCAAAACTAAATGCGACCAGGATAAGAAGACCAAAGGTTATCCTGTTAATCGCAATCGCAAGCAAAAGCAGAATCAAGGCATCAGGACATGGGACCATCCCGCCTGAAAATCCAATGGAAATCAGGGTCGCGAGACTGGTCTTTTTCCTCTCTGTTTCAACGCCCGATTCTCTTGTTTCATCGTTATGATACGTATGAGCATGGTTATGGTCATGGGAATGAGGATGGGAAGGTGTGTCATCATGGTGATGGAAATAAGTTTGCTCACTGATGTGGTGATGTGAATCATGAGAATGCTCATGAACGTGGTGATTTAAATCATGGTTATGGTTATGAGGATGCTTATGCCTGTCAGTATCATGCCGGGCATGTTCATGCGAGTGATAGTATTTCTTGCCATCCGGTCCTGTATGAGCATGTTTGCCGCCATGAGTTTCAAAACCTGTGGGGGATTTTATTCTTTTCACCATCAGCCATGTTCCTATTCCTACAATAAGCAGCCCGGAAAAAAGCTGTAAAAACGGAAGCAATTGTTGAGGAAGAATGTATTTGCTTGCAAAGAGAGTGATTAATCCCAAAATTATCACAGAGAAGGTATGTGTAAAGGTCGTGACAATTCCTAATATAACGGCATCCGCAATCCTCCCCTGTGTTCCTATCAGATAGGCGGCCACAAGAGTCTTGCCATGCCCCGGTGTCAATGCGTGCAAGCCGCCGTATATCATTGCCATGATAATTGCAATCAGGATAATCTGGCCGCCTACCTTTTCGCTGAATATAATCTTTTTAAGCTTTTCAATGCCCGAAACCGGTTCAAACGGCATCTGTCCTGGAAATGTTTTCTGTTCTTCACCTGCTAATGCCTTGCAAACAAGGACAGTCTCCTTATAACAGGTTCCTTTATCGTATATTCCGGTATTGAAATTGACTTTCAATATCGGAGGATCATGGAGCGCCCTTCCTTCGACAGGCAATACAGCGCCGGACAGATCCATATTGAGAACACGAACAGAATCCATGGTCCGTATGTAATAAAGGAAGTTCTCATCTTCGCTGCATGGAAATCCGTTCCTGGCGATCAACTCATAAGGTCTTTTTATTCCATTTGGAATATCCGCCCTGTAATAAAATGTTCTTGTCTGGGCATTACTGCAAAACATGCTCATCAGTTCAAAATCAAGGGGGGTATTATTGAGGGTAATATTGAGGTGATTAAACAGGTCGGATGCCTTTTTGCGAAAAAACTTATCTTTTTCCTCTTCGGTTATATTGGAATCACGATCTGCATTCATAGTCAGTATTTCATGTGTATCTGCAAGCTCGGTCTGAATCAGCGTATAATCTATAGCTACAAACCCCGAACTCAAACGAACAAATATATGATGTCCCATTGATTCTGGTTGAACATCATGCGCGCAGGATAAATCAGTTCCAAGGATTAGAAGTATAGTAATAAAACAACAAGACAGGATTGCTTTTCGAAATGATTGATTAACTGAAAATAATTTCACTGGCTGTCTCCTTCTTCTGAAGGTTTTCAAGTCACCATTTTTCTCACAAAAAAGCCACAAGTACAGCTCATTATATAGACTTTCAGATAATTAATTTCACAAGGCCAGAAGGAGGAAGTAGTAGTAGTATTAGTTATACGTCGACGACTGATAACGCAGTGAAATTAATTATCTGAAAGTCTATAGATTTTTGATGACAAAAGCCTTCGTGGCTTGATTAAATTTACCTCTGTTTTTTCCAATTAAGGAAATCTTCTGATTTCCTGAATAATGAAAACTCGCCACAGTCAAACTTCTTTCCTGGCACGAAGCGTTATGAGATACTCGGATTGCAATATCTCAATAATGGCAGAACGCAGGATTCGAGTGGTATAGGCTGTCAATGCCGTGCCAAGGGTTATGGCAGGCATCACGATATGGCGCCAGTCACCATACCCAAAAACAGGAATGATAATAATCATGATAAGAAAGAGGATAAGATAGTGTGTAATCAAACGACTTGTAGGCGTGTTGGTAAATCTTGAATTGTGAATAAATTTGATCAGATTTTTCTTACAAAAGTGTGTCATAAAAAATACTCATGTGCTCATTTCCTCAGGATATATTATGTACTTTTACTACAAAAATTATCTTTATTTGTCAATAGTTAATGCTGTTTCCTCAAGGAAATAGATAGAGTTTTTTCTTGTAAATTTAGGTTGTTGTGATATAAATAAGAGTAAAGCAATTCAATAATAACCTACTAAAAGTAAGGAGAAATAATGTCCGAAAAAATCAAAAAAACTGACTAGTTAACACAAAATAAGACTTTTTTAAGAAACCATTAATTTTGGAAGGGAATCTGTTGGCCGTGCCGGCTAACAAAGTTTTTGCTTTTGAAGCGAAAAGAAGGCTAACATGAAGGTGGCTTTGGTGAAACTTAGGATCTGTTATCCAGTCAATATCCTTTTTCTTTTCAGCCAGCTTTTCAACCACTTCATTCTCCTCTTATCCGGCGTCAGTGTAGATTGAGCTTTTTTATACATTTCAACAGACAATCTTTTATACTCATTGTCCGGTAAATCGACACCGTCCAAGGATTCGTTGAGATGCAGGAGACCATAACATCGTGATAGTTTGCAATAGGCGTAGCAATTGTCTTTTTTCAGCCTGATTGCTTTCTTGAACTCTTTAATCGCCTGTTTATAGTTTTTCTTGCAAAAATATAAATATCCCAGAAAATTTCGTCCAAAGAGATCATCAGGCTTTAATTTGACATAAACTTTCATTTCTTCAATAGCTTTATCATACTGGTAGGTGCTGTCGACATAGCGGATGGAAAGATATTTATAGGGAAGCGGGTTTTGAGGGTTAAGCTGTTTTGCTTTTTTCAATAAGGCTATGCTTTTTAATTCCAGGGATGTTATTGTATATTGTCTCCCAAGTTCTATAAGCATATCGATGTTGTTGGGATTTGCTTTATACTCTTTTTCGAGTTGTTTGATATGTGCGGCTGTTTTTTTATCATCGCTTATTTTATAAATATCCGATTCTACCAGGGGGATGTCCTGCCCCATCCAATTTGGACATTTTGATAAAAGATCAACATACGGATAATTGGCACGCTCAATCCCCCATTTGGGATTTGGACCCATCCTGATATATTTGCGTTGATGAACAATATCAAACTGCCAGCCATCAGAAGTTTTGCAAAATAAAAAAGGAGCATTTTCCCACCCCTTTTTATTTCCAAAAAATATTACAGCATAATTTTCATTTTGAATGATTTCAAAGAATTTTCTTCCATAAGTTTTTACATCTTCATTGTATCGTGAATCAGGAAGGTTTTGATAATCCCTGTAGGCCAGGCGGGTTATTTCAGTATATACGCCAAGATTTGGGTCCCGTGTTTTCTTTCGCCAGCTATTTATTAATGTCTCCCATCCCTGGGCAGGTGTTTTTCCGGCCGGAAACAGCGACCCCGAGCTTTCAACGGTTTCTTTCTCAAATTCAAGCAG